>Ga0302326_10009250_pt1 | contig 21595 bp, 16 predicted proteins | sample Palsa_T0_3_FD_202264 | JGI IMG/M metagenome (GOLD analysis project Ga0302326, IMG submission 202264) | Peat permafrost microbial communities from Stordalen Mire near Abisko, Sweden - Palsa_T0_3 | ecosystem: Environmental > Terrestrial > Soil > Palsa > Peat permafrost | place: Sweden: Abisko... | reverse complement strand
GTCCATTCCACCTCCCGCTCCCCCATCCCAGCTCAGCTCCGAGATGGAGCAGCTGAAAGTTGTCGTATTCTTACGTGAACCAAAATTGCGGGCAGGTCAACGCCGCGCACCCTTAGTTCGTTCTTCGCACCAAAGGCGGCGTGCGGGTGTGCACAAGCTTGCATCTACCGCCGGATCACCATGGATAGCTAACCCTCCGATCAGAAAATCCACAGCATCCCGTTGCATCATTGCGCGAAAAGCCGCAGCCTGTCCGCAGTAGAAGTTGATCTCAGCACTGTCAGTGAAGGCTTCTGAATCGGAGCGCATCATCTGCAGGGATCTCGTCAGGACTGGGTGACACACCAAATGAGAGACTCCGCCGCGGAGGACGGCTCTCGTTCTACCAATATCGAAACACCGTGTGTAGAGCGCCTCTTTCTGAAATCGCTCAGCGTCCTGGCAGTGTAATACTGCGGCCTCTGGGACGAATACCGCTCCGCTGCATCGGCCAAATATGCCGAAACGTGCAACAATCTCGGATGCGTATACGGTATCTTCGCCAAAGAGGCTGCCATTCTCAGCGGACGGGCCCAGATCCAGTCGGAACTCAACAGCCTTTGCGGCGGCTCGCCTCACGGCCATATTCGGTCCGAATGGTAGTATCCCCTTTGGCAGAACCCCCTCCTGCACTGCCGGCCGAAAGTCGGCGAAGAGCATGGCGGCAAACCGGTGGCGTTTCAGCCACTCAGGCGTATCATCCGGAAACACTGGCGTAATAGGACCACAAAACAGGTATTCGTGTTGATAACGTCTCGCGCTATCCCAGAGTCCCCGCAACCACTCCCTGCTAACTACAACGTCATCGTCAGTGAAGGCGATTAACTCTCCCTTGGCCTCGCTAATGCCTCTGTTAAGAGCCCGAGACTTTCCTGCGTGCTGCAACACTACATATCGCACTCTCGGAAGAGAGGGGAAGGCGAACTGCTTATCCCGCTCCGTGCCATTCACCACCACAATGACCTCGCAGCGTGCGCCAGCGTGGTCCGCACTGTCCTTGATCGATTCCAACGTTATCGTCAGCTCTCGCCTGAAAGACGAAGCGACGACAACGCTAATTTCGATGTTCCTAAGTGAGCGATGAGCGACACTCATTGAGGACCAGATACATTAATGTGGTCTCGAAATCCTGCCGACAAAGCGACTTCATCAGCGTACGTCCTTTACCGCAAAAGCTATCTGCCTCGACAGGTTCGACTTCCAACCCTCTAGGCGCTCGCTTTTCCCCGTCCGCAGGTTAACAATCACCAGGATCGGAAATGAGTAGGCCTTATATTGTTTTTGAACCTGGCCGTCATCCAAAATGACAGGGAATGTAATTCCTTGTGCTGTTGCGAAAGACTTCGCTTTGAGACGGTCTTCGCGAACGTCCACTCCGACTATAGCTACGTCCGAACCGACTCGCTGACGGTAAACTGTCTCCAATGCTCTCGCTTCCACCGCGCAGGGAACACACCACGAAGTAAAGAAGTCGAGGACGACTATTTTGATTGATCCATCTATACTGAACACCAAAGGGTTACCCTCGATGGACGTAGTCGCCGCGGGCAGGACGGGTACCTCACGTTGCGCATTGATGCATGTCACCATACAAAACGGGCATAATAGCACTGCAGCGCACGCGGCCAGCGTGGCCATGAAACCGGGATTACGCCTCACGATAATAGCTCCTCTCGATATCAGACGCCTATTTCAGGGTTTCCCAAACAGACAGACGTCCAATCTGCCGGGTTCCGAGCACACATCCCCCAGCACACACAAGTCCGAGGATTGCAATCGCTCCTAAGGAAGCTGGTAGACTTACCTCTAATGCCACGCTGAATGTGGTTGCAACAAAACGGATCACTGCACCGGAAAGGACTGCGCCGACTCCGCCGGCTATACACACCAATAACGTTGTATCCGACACCACTTTCCAACGAATCGATGACGGGGTCGCACCACAAGCAATTCTGATTCCGTACTCGTTTGCGCTGCGCGCAATCGAATAACCCGTCAGTCCTTGCAAGGCGATGATCGTCAGCAGTACGGCGATGACCGCGAAAGCAGACGCTATGAGTGCCGAGAACCGTGGCTGTTTTAACTGGTCACCGATAACATCATCCATTACAGAGATTTTTCCCGTCACGACCCCAGAGCCGACCTGCTTCATCACCCCTCTGACCGATTCCACTTCCGCGCTAGATGCGCCACGCGTTCGCAATACAATAATCATGTTGCGCACCGGCACCTGAGATTCGGGCACCCATACTTCGGGGAACTCGGGGGCGGCGATCCCGGCACTTCTCATGTTTTTAGACACTCCTACGATGACCCGCTCTCTATACTGTCCTGTCATATCAGGTACCGTGGGAACGATAACCCTACCGATCGGGTTCTGGTCACCGAATAAGAGTTGTGACAACCGTTCGTTAATTATCACTACAGGCGGAGAGCGCGGTTGATCTTGCTCCGTAAACTCACGCCCTCGCACGGTAACCTGAAGAGTCCTAAAGTAGGCTGGCTCCGCTGTCTGGAACAGCGACTGGATAGTGGTCTCACCATGTGTGGCCCCGGGTAAAATAACCCCTATGTTGTCAGCTTCCTGGACCAATGGAACCGCTGATGCAGCCGTAGACTGAGCAACTCCTGGAATCTCCCCTAAGCTCGAGAGCGCTCTTGTGAAGTAATCACTGATGGCGGCGCCACGGAATTGTTCGCGAGGTAGTGAAATCTGCAATGTCAGCAACTCATGGGAATTAAATCCCAGTTTTTCATGACTCATCCTGATCATATAAAGCACTGCTGACAGTGCTGACACCAGAAGAATGACCGCGCAAACCGCCTCCGTTACCACTAGACCCTGGAAGAGTCGTTTAGCCCTAGGCGAATAGGTAACCTGATGACCCTGGTTCTCCTTCAGGATTACGCTCAGATCCTTGATGGGTCTTGCGAAAAGCACTGGCACATGAAAAAGCAACGACCCGCCGATAACGCTCGCGATAATACCGAAAACTACCGGGACATTGTATGAAGCCGTGACTAAGCGGGGAACGTCAATCGGGGTCAGGCGAATAATGGCTTTGATGATGCAATAGCCCCCTATAAGGCCCAAACATCCGCCTACTACTCCGATCGCGAAGCATTCACGCAGTTGACCATAGTGCAAATCTCTCAGTGACGCACCAAGCGCGAGTCGAATCGCTGAATTCCGTCCGTTGTCAAGCCATCGTGCAAGTTGTAATCCGGCAATATTGACGCAGCAGATCAAAACAATGCTAACCACTGCAATGAGAAATACTTTTAGGATCGCGCCGTACTGCAATCCGACTACCCAATCCACGGCAGAGACCAGAACTATGTTTGTTCCTGCGTCAAAGGCAGGATACTGTCTGCTCAATTCCGCGGCGATACTTTCCATGTCCTGGCGTGCCTTCTCTATCGACACTGTTGGCTTCAACCGCCCGATCACCTCGAACCACTTCGCATCGCGGTGACTGTTGATCGGAAAGGCTTCGGCCCTCATCTCAGAAAAGGCCGCGAGGCTCGTCCAGAGATCGACCTTTTCCCCTACTGGAAACTCAAAGTTACTGGGCATGACTCCCACCACGACGTAGGAATGACCATCGATTGTAAAATGGGATCCGACTGCCGTCGAGCTTCGGCCAAGCTGTTCGACCCAGAAATGGTGAGAGAGTATCACGGGATCTTCACCGCCATTGCTTCCAGGCTGATCGTCACCATTTCTGAATAAGCGTCCGATTTCTGGCTGCACCTGAAGAATACTAAGCAGGTTGGCGCTCACGCTCTCATTGGTGATAGTTTCAGCACCTGCGCTCGTCGCCAAAATGCTTTGGCCCTGAGTAAAAGCGCCTAAATCGGTGAATGAATGGTTCAGAGCTCTCCAATCTTCATAATTTGGCAGCGACGTAACCCCTATGTCGGTGGGCAATTTCCGGTCTACCTGCCAGAGGGTAAACAGTCGCTTCCCGTCTGGATACGGAAGAGGGCGCCAAATTACGTTGTCCATAATACTGAGAACGGCACCCAACGTCCCGATACCTAACGCAAACGTTAGAGCAGCCGCGACGTTGAGTTGCCATCCCTGGCGAGCGTGTCGGACCCATTTCATCGTTTAGCGATCCCTCATATATCTTACTGCGCACTCTTCCGCAAAACTCTGGGCTTGTCTTGGCGGCATGCCTCGGCCACATTCACGCCCTGCCACATGCCTCGTTCGACCTCTTCACGGATCTGCTCTGGGCTTCCGCCACCAGACCGCTGCACATATACGTAGATTGCCTCCCTCCTACAGATCTCACACTCTTGTCCATGTCGTGTTCTGAAACAATCGAACAGACTCTTGTGCCCTAACTGGCGATCGCATGAACACCCGCATGGCATCTGATACAAAATTGGCTTGATCTGTGCGGCTCGGCGATAGGCGCATGCGGTTTCCGGATCGCCTGCAAATTGGCGAGCAGGCAGGACATCGGGGAGAGCTTCCGACGGCGGACCAGCGTGATAAGAGCCAGTCCATGGTTTGCTTCTGTCTGATGCAACGATCGCAGGGGCATCGACCCCGCCCTTGTCAGTGACAGTGTTAAATCGCTTCAGCGTGAAAGTTAACGTTAAGATCAAAGCCACCGCGAATCCCCACTTCATAACGATACGGTTCATTCTTTCCCGCCGTCACAAGCAACGTCGACCGCACCTCGATAGGGAGGGTCAACTGACAAAATGGAGGGCACTCGATCCGGATGAGCGCATCGAAGAAGAGCGTACCCGATACCCGCGTAGCCTAGCATCAGGTTCAAACTCTCTGCAGTACCGTCAAATCTGCAGCCCGTTTGGGCGATCCTCGCAAGCGTGTTTTCAACATAGGACGTTCTTCTCGCCGCCCAGCTCTCGTTCGGCACTCTTTCGACCATGGAATTCAAAACATCGATATTTCCAAACGTCCCATGGCAGAGGACATCGCTTGAACATTCGTATGCAGAAATCCTCTCGAATGCGATGGCAAGTTCGCTGTCTATTGTGCCGTCGTGATAGCCCGCTTTCGATTGTACGAGTCGCGCCAAGGCAGTGCCTGGCGCACCGTAGCACCACGCCACACTGTCCTCCGATTTCGCCCAGGATCTGAGATCTCGCCAATTATTCACTTCAGCTGAAAACGTGCCGCGATCGTGACAAAGGGCCTGCTCAGCTGACGAGAGATACTTCCCCTGATCAGTAACTGAAGCGAGCCGGAATAAGGCCGCGGCAATCCCGGCGCTTCCGTGCGCAAATCCCCCCAGCGCACTCTTGTCGTCGATCGTGTACCATGCCATCCGATCTCCAGCGATTTGTGCAGATGTAACGAGATGGTCGCCGGCTCTGACTGCAAGATCCAATGCAGCCCTGTCGCGGCTGGTCTCATAGTATGCGAGCGCCGCCAGAATGATTCCAGCTGCACCGTCAATCACGTCAAGGCTCTTGTCTTTTGCTATTTGTACTTGAATTGCGCGAATAAGGAAACTTGCCAGTTCAGTGTCCCCAGAAAACGCACAGGTATACAGGCATGACGCTACACCCGAAAATGCCCCCCCTGCCACATGCGATTCAGGCATGCGATTACATGCCTGGTCGAGACACTTGCGCAACTCCCCGACTGCCGCGGCAAAACGCGGATTGGAACTGTGGACACTTAGCTCGGCGAAAAATATAAGCATGCCGCCCAAGCCGTCATATACAGAGACTTGCTGCAAATCCACGTAATGGCGCTTCTTTCCTTTATCCACGAGCTCCAGCACGTCCGCAAAAATCATTTGCCCATATTCTCGATAGGCCACATCCAGTATTTGTACTCCCAACTGTTCCGCAAGCACTAAACAACGCTGCGGAAGGGGCAACACCGGATCGGTGGTGCCATCAACTCGAAATAAGTTAGGACGCCGCCGCTTTTCATCAACCCGCAATGATTGGCGAAGAACCCATTCGTGATGTAATTTGTCTCTATTTAAGTCTCGACGTGGCACCTCAACAAGATCCAGATCTCCCGTTCCCGGGTCGCTGATCACCACGCCGGATGTATCGACAGCTTCGTCAAGATTACCAACAACCTCGAAATACGGGATAGAGTTGTTCCACAAATCCCGCCTCGCAGATCGACACAATGCTGCTTTAATTGCTCCTGGCCGTGTCATTCGCCAGAGGTCATCAAATAACGCATCCCGATCCAAACCATCCCGGAGAAGATTCGGATGATAGCTCTCCTTCAGGAGCTTGGCATAACGCCAGCTTTGTACGGGAACGTATCGGTAATGCAGTTCTCTGAGCTTTTGCCAAAGCCTCATGTATTGAGCGTCACTCTTTAGATCATCCAGCAACGCGGCGGCACTACGCCATCCCTTCACGATTTCATCTTCATAGTCCCGAGCATGACAACTGCTCCCGTTGAGTTTTGGGACATTACCCATATCCCTCATCTTCCCACGGCGACGCTCTACACGAACTTCATCTGTACCGGTGCTACTCCAGCCAATGTCCGCAATCGGCGCCTCCAGGCCCTCTATCTGCGACACTCCGGAGAAATCTGCGCCATCAACTCCGCCTACCGGCCGCGCGGGTAACATGGCAGTTGCCAGCAATATCTTCCGTGCAGCCATCGTAAGAAGAGACGGTCCTGATTCCGCGCTATCGCGAAGATGCCGAAAGAACAGACACTCCAGATCAAGCAAAATTGGGTATTGGCCAACAGCAAAGATGTTCTCGCAGTGAAAATCCGACCCCGCGAGATCGTGAATCAGGGCCAGCGTTTCACCCAATCGACAATAAAACCTGGAAATCTCAGCCTCAGACGTTACCGAAGCCGGCTCCAGATATTCGACCCAGCCATAATCCCCACAATCCAGCGTTGTGCAGGTTCGTAAATCAACCTCAAGACCGTGATCATTGAGATAGTCTACGAGTTCATTGTAAATTCGATCTACAGACAATGATCGCGGCTTGTAGACCAGTCGATCTTCGGTGTCGAATGTAATGACCGAAACGGCATGGCCCCTGGCATGTTTGTCGCCGGCATTATAGCTAATGTCCACAACCTTGCCTGCTCGTGAAAGCACCGGGAATGTGTGGCAAATTGCATCCCAATAATGGGCAAGGGCATCGCACACCGAAACCGTCATTTCCGTGAGCTGTGCAATTTCTGTACAGAGAGCCCGGTGAAGGACCGGATATTCCTCGATTATCTTTAAGCAGTACTCCGGATACTGCAAGTGGTCGCAGAATTCTCTGAATCGCGCTTCCGGTGTATCCGAAGTAAGAGCACCTTGCTCACGGGCAACATGCAGTTCAAGGGTAAGTGTCCGAGCGGCAATCTCGTTGAATGACTTGCGAAACTCCCTTTGTGCGGCTTTCTGAAGGCGGCCTATGTCGACATCAGGGCGCCGCGGCGTATTGCCGTAGCCTTCATTAATTGCCCGGTCCAGTTCCCGACACCAAGGTTGGCCAAATACCTCTAATCCGTTTGGTGCGGGATCAGACTGGGGCTTGTCAGCAGTTCGAAGCGACTCAATGATAGACAGAAAAGGCTTCTGCCACATAGTCTCGTCCGGCATGGCGCAGGAAGATTTCGATAGACCAAAGAGATGTCGAATGTGCTCGGGTTTCGTACGCAGTTCAGCGGCGCGATTTGCGAGAATTTGCTCCGCGGACCACCGTAACTCACGACTCCACCATGCCAGCTTGTCGTCAGCTTTATGGTGATCGCTCTTATGAAATTCAGTTCTGGCGTCCGTTTGGCCCAGCAACAGATAACGTTCCTCGGCGCTCGACGCCCGGAATAGCAGGGCTTCGATGTCCAGCGCACACTCCTGATGGGTCTCCGCACTTGATGCCACAAGATCTTCCTTCCTGTTTGTTTACGGAACTACGGTGGAAGATTACGCCTTCGCTCCGTTGACGACCGTCGCGAAAAGAGACGCATTGAATGCCGTCACCCAACACGTCTCTGTATTCACCTGGAACCTTAGAGGCGTTCTCAGTGAGAAGCGCGGCAAAGTCCTTACTTGCAGCTGCAGGTGCAGGTCGATTGTGCACCACAGCACTGTCCACAGGTGCTCTGACAACAATAGCATGTGCTAGTGACAGCGCCACCGCTGATCTCCCATGACTCCTCGTCTGACAACTCGACCAGGGTGACAGGGTTATGTACATCTGGTCCAGTGGCTTGAGTCAGTTGATGCTTCCAGCGTTCTACACGGTCAGTTTCTTCCCACATACCATTCATCCTCTCTGCGTGTATCTCGTCTCGGCTGAGACCGGTAAGATACTGCTGTTGTCTCGACAACCGTCGTCGACTTGCTCTTGGTGACTGCGCCATCGCCATTGCCGAACCTCAATATCATGGGCCGCAGCTGCAGGTGCAGGTCGATTGCGAGCCACAGCACTGTCCACAGGTGTTCATACAGCAACCGCATGTGTTAGAGACGGCGCCACCGCTGATCTCCCATGACTCCTCGTCTGACAACTCGACCAGGGTGACAGGGTTATGTACATCTGATCCAGTGGCTTGAGTGAGTTGATGCTTCCAGCGTTCTACACGGTCAGTTTCTTCCCACATACCATTCATCCTTTCTGCGCGTATCTCGTCTCGGCTAAGACGAGCGCGCGGTTAAGATGCTCCTGTTGTCTTGACGACCGCGCCGACTTGCTCCTGGTGACTGCGCCATCGCCATTGCCGAAGCTCAATATCAAACGGTCCAGCGGTGCTCGGATCGCCTCAGCCGCAACTGCAAGTGCAGGTGGATTGTGAGCCACAGCACTGTCCACAGGTGCGCTCACAGCAAGTGCATGTGTTAGAGACGGCGCCACCGCTGATCTCCCAAGACTCCTCGTCTGACAACTCGACCGGGGTGATAGGGTTATGTACATCTGATCCATTGGCCTGAGTGAGTTGATGCTTCCAGCGTTCTACACGGTCGGTTTCTTCCCACATACCATTCATCCTCTCTGCGTGCATCTCGCCTCGGCTAGGACGAGCACGCCGGCAAGATACTGCTGTTGTCTCGACGACCGCGCCGACTTGCTCTTGGTGACTGCGCCATCGCCATTGTCGAAGCTCAATATCACACGACCCAGCGTTGCCCGGATCGCCTTATCACACACAGCTACAGGTACAGGTGGCTTGTGAGCCACAGCACTCTCCACAGGTGTTCATGCAGCATTTGCACGTGTTAGAGGCGGCGCCACCGCTGATCTCCCATGACTCCTCGTCTGACAACTCGACCAGGGTGATAGGGTTATGTACATCTGATCCAGTGGCTTGAGTGAGTTGATGCTTCCAGCGTTCTACACGATCAGTTTCTTCCCACATACCATTCATCCTTTCTGCGCGTATCTCGTCTCGGCTAAGACGAGCAGGCGGTTAAGATACGTTGTTGTCTCGACGACCGCGCCGACTTGCTCCTGGTGACTGCGCCATCGCCATTGTCGAAGCTCAATATCACACGACCCAGCGTCGCTCGGATCGCCTCATCCTATACAGCTGCAGGTGCAGGTGGATGACGCACCGCAGCACTTTCCGCAGGTGTTCTGACAGCAACCGCAAGTGTTAGAGACGGCGCCACCGCTGATCTCCCATGACTCTTCGTCTGACAACTCGACCAGGGTGATAGGGTTATGTACATCTGATCCAGTGGCTTGAGTGAGTTGATGCTTCCAGCGTTCTACACGGTCAGTTTCTTCCCACATACCATTCATCCTTTCTGCGCGCATCTCGTCTCGGCTAAGACGAGCAGGCGGTTAAGATACGTTGTTGTCTCGACGACCGCGCCGACTTGCTCCTGGTGACTGCGCCATCGCCATTGTCGAAGCTCAATATCACGCGACCCAGCGTCGCTCGGATCGCCTCATCCTATACAGCTGCAGGTGCAGGTGGATGACGCACCGCAGCACTTTCCGCAGGTGTTCTGACAGCAACCGCAAGTGTTAGAGACGGCGCCACCGCTGATCTCCCATGACTCTTCCTGAGACAGTTCGATAGGCCCGACCGGCCGTTGCCCCCGGGATCGGACATTTCTCCAAGTTGACGCTTCCAGAGGTCGATGCGTTTACTTACTTCTGTCCATAATCTGGATCCTCCTTTGTTATTTACCCCGCATTGCAGTTGTAAATATCCCCACGAACAACCGTCGATCATCCACACGTAAGTAAGTCCCGAGTTAAGTGCGATCCCTTGTCACGGTTACTAGTTGCTTGCATCAGATTACAGTAAACCCCCTTTCGTGACAGCAACTCTACATGAGTGCCATGCTCGACGAGCCTGCCCCTGTCCAGCACAACAATATTGTCCGCGGTGACAACAGTCGACAACCTGTGTGCCACCACAATGCGGGTGCATGATAGCGCGCCGATAATCTCTTCAATCTGTCGCTCGGTTTCACTGTCCAGATGACTTGTCGCCTCGTCCAACAACAGAATTGCCGGGTTGTCGATGAGCGCCCGAGCCAGCGCGAGTCGTTGACGCTGCCCTCCTGATACATTCCCTCCGTCCTCAGAGAGCCTGGTGTCATAACCTAGAGGAAGAGCGGCAATCTCGTCGTGGATACACGCTCGCGTCGCAGCCTCCACAAGCATCCGCTCAGTCACGTGGTGCCGTCCTAAAGTAATATTATCTCGGATAGTTCCTCTGAATAAGCTGATATGCTGAAGAACCACCCCGATCTGCCTTCTAAGGTCTTGGAGGCGATAAGTGTCAGATGGAAGACCATCGAATTCGATCGCGCCGCAACGTGGCGACCGTAGTCCGAGTATCAGGTCGACTATTGTAGATTTGCCTGATCCGGTAAAACCTACAATTGCAAGTTTGGAAGCCGCAGGTACATCAAACGATAGGTCACATACCGCGTCGCTTCTTTCCCCAGGATAAGCGAAGGATACATGCCTCAACGTCACGCCACCGGTGATGCGCTGTGCACCCTTCAGCGGTGCTCCCACTGGCTCCTCCGGAGCGTCAACAAGCATGTCGAGTCGCAGAATGGCGGCGGTTACATTCTGGGCTTGTTGCAACGTATTTGCACAACGCATGAACGGCGCAAACATCGCCACTGTGACACCTGACGCCATCAGCATATCGCCCTCGGAGAGGATGCCCGCTCCAACAAGATGTGCTCCGCACCACAACACGACGATCGGTCCGCAAAATGCGCATAGTCCTCCGCAGGAGTAGAGCATCCCCATAAGTACGCTCTGTGTTGACTCCGCATTCAGCTGACTCACATACTTCTCGTGCCACCTTGTCGCTATGGTTTCCTCGGTCGCGGCTGCCTTGTATTGATGGGCTCCCGCGATTGCTTCAATCAAGAATGCGGATTGTTCTGCATTTGCTACAGTGGCCGCATACGCGTACCTGTGTTGACGCGGACCAGTAACGACTAGAAGAGCCGAATACAGTCCCAGGAAAACCACTGCGACTGCACCCATCCGCACATTCAGCATGAGGCAGGCTACGATATAGATGAGCACCAAGGCACTATCAAATAGCGCAGATAATGACCATTCCGTGAACAGCTGCCGGACATTAGAATATGCTTCCAGTCGCGATAGGATATCTCCAGAGGCATGCGAGGTCAGCAGATCCAGTGGTGCGCGCAGTATGTGCAATACAAGTCGGCTCAATAGACGGCTGTCGAGTGTCGCACGAATTCTTACCAGGATGAACCATCGCAGCGCACTAGCCGTTTCCTGAGCTGCAACTCCCACCAGGGCTCCCAGGATCACCAAATTCACAAGGTCCAGACGCTTTTTAGGCAATGCATCATCGATCAAGAATTTCGTGACTGCGGGCAGGAGCAGGGCTCCGCCTTGAATAACAAGACAAGCAATAACAAGGAAAATTAACCACTGTCGAGACACGGTCGCCCGAAGATCGTCCCATAGCCACCTCAGGAATGGCGTGCGGATCTCCGGGGACCGCCTTTTGAATTCGGGCGTGAGCTCGAATTCGATACTGAAACCGCTGTAGGCTTTTGCGAGATCGGCAGAAGAAATGCTTATCAAGCCACGCGAAGGATCAATGAGGTCCGCTCCCGTTTTCGTGAATTGACAGAGGACGACCCAATGGTGCTTTTCCCAGTGGAGAATCGCGGGAATGGCGATCTTTGTCAATTGGTCCGGCCCCACACGAAGCACTCTGCCTTTTAGGCCGAAGGTACGAGCCGCAGAGACGATCCTGGCCGCTCGAATCCCATCACGACCCGCCGGACATATCGCCACAACCTCTCTCAGTGTCGTATAGCGGCAGTAGAAACGCAAAACAGCCGCGAGACATGCTGCGCCACAGTCCGATGCATCGCTTTGCCTTACGAACATACGGTGGAATCGTCTCTTCATCGCCGACCACTCACAAATATGCTCTCGTTCGGCGTGCCCGCACGCCCTCTGAGTACGAACGATAAGCACCATGTTGAAAGAACCAGCAAACAGGCAAGTGCCGTTGTAAGCCCATATAAGAGGCGTTTGCTTGGCAGCTGCAGTCGGATTGAATGCCCGTCTGGGGCGGTAACTGCATTATCGGCGATACACGTTTTCACAGGTTATCCTTCGTGCCCAGCATAACTACACTTTGGCCTTAGTTGTCCATAGCCGGCGGCTCGCTCTACAAGCCCCTCAGCGGCTGCAACAATCGCAGGCCACTGACGTAGCCCGCGACCGAACAGATTGATAAAACTGTACGTGTCGTTCAGGGCTTCCTCGGTTGTGCCGTTGGCACTCTGACCTCGCAGTTCAAATGGGACAATAAAATCAGCTCGACGAATCGCACGGTCAACTGCACGACGCAGATGGTCCGTCGCCTCGATGACAGAATCTGGGGTATCTGTGTCCATACTGATCCTCTCCAGAGTGGTCATTAAGCTACGGTAGTATGACCAACTGACGCCATGAAGCCATTGATTCAAATCATCGTCGGACGCCTGGGACAACTCAGTACCCATCTGGTAAAGCCAATCACGGGTGGATAGGCTAGATTTTGCGGCTGCAGTAGACATGCACAGGCCGCGCATGATGTCCGCCATACGAATTGAAATTGCCGCATCATAATTTACCGTCACCCGCACACAAGACGGCCGATGCAGTACGGCCTCAGCAAGATGTGCAACATAAGAATCCGGACGGGAGCTGAGAAGAAGACCAAAAAGCCAATCCTCCCCCTGATAGCAAGGCATAAACGGAGGTCCCACTTCAGAAAGATCGATGCCAAAGCACCCTCCGGGCCATGGACCACCACGGGAAATCAATGTCGATTTGGCGGCAATCACCATGTCGCCCGTGGTCAACGCCTCATCGCATACACCAGCAGGGCGCAGAGAGTTGGGGGTCTGATTAAACATGAATGCCAAGGATGGACGGCAATGAATTCCCGGATCACCATAGATGCCTGAATAGCTGGCTCTAATTGTGCCGACGCCGCGGATCACGCTTTTTACGGCATCCCCAGAGATCGTCAACAAATCGCTTTGTAAACAGTCTCGCAGCATAGTTGCACACCGACGGCCTAATACTTCGTCGTGCGAATCCCACAAGAACCGGGATGACCTCACAGTTTGCTCCTCAAGGCTCCGTCCGTCAGGAGCCGCGCGGTACTCCACAGCTGAAATAGTGGGTCCGCAAAATTCCCGGGTCGTGCTGTTAGCGTCCCGGAACCTTCGCGGCTCACAAATCATGTCACTATCAGCACTTAGCACACGCCGGCCCGAGGCGAGCACAAGAAGAAGATTGCGATTGGCCCCAATGTTCGGCTTCCCGGGAATACCACTAAGAAGAAAATTGAGAGTTTCGATTGGCACGTTCGTCTGTCGAAGAATCTCTTCGCGAATGGCTCGAGCCTCAATCGCTCCCACGAAAGTCACTTTGACGTCGTTCAGTTGTGCTACCTGTTCCAGTTCCGCGCGGCAATTCCTTTCACTATCAGGGTTGCCGGAGTTGTCAGAAACAACTACCTGAATTCGCCGACCGCTCAACGAAGCGTCATGCACAAAACTCGCTACGCATCTCCTTACAAGGGCAGGTCTGCCGGCGGTCGGAACGATGAGAGTCGCGAGTGGATGCGAGGATTTGTCGGGGGTATCTGCGACAGCACTCTTAACTCGGCTCAAGGGAATCAGGAGACCACATCGAATGGCCTCATGAAATGTCTGAGAGATGCTCTCGCATATTTCCGAGTTGGCCCAGGCTTTGCTCTGGGCGTCGGCGATAAGATCCTCCACGGTTCTGAAAGTATCGTGCTCGCAAAGAACCCCAGCGATGGCGGGTGTCACCACGAGGTGTTGACACGCTCCGCGGCTCCAAACCGCGATTCCAATGCCTGCGGCTGGAATCTTCTGCAGTGGCAGCCACCGATATAACTCACGCATTCAGTCCCCGCATAACGCCGAAATAGCTTTCGAGTGGTGCGCGGTTCGCACCACAGCGGTTCGCACCACAATAGAGGGCCTAACTAAATACGAGGTCCTAACTAAGGGGGCCGGGCAACAAAGACTGGAGTAACTTACCACCTATCGAGAGCAACTCCCCAGATCGTGTGGAGAATAGTAGGATATTTTCCTCCTGTCAAGAACGTTTCGAGCAACGTGAACTTTCGAGCGACATCCGTGCCGGGTCCTCCGCCGGCTTCAGTCGTTGCCATCGCAACTGGTCGATCCAACTCTTCAAGTAGCGCAGCATCGTACTTTCAGAGGTGCAACTCCACAGTCGGTTCAAGCTCTTCTTTCAGCAGATAGGCTTCATGACTCGTCGGTTTAGCACCAAGAGCTCATTGAGTTCGAGCAGCATTTCTCTGATTGTCGGCAAGACAACAATCCCCTGGGGTTCGCCGTTTCGAGGATGGGGAGGTACCATTCCGCGGGGTGATGGCTCGCTCTACTTAGAACGGTTGGGGCGAAGAAGTGGTACGATCGGGCGGCAAGCCAACGCACCCGAATTCGGACAGAATCGTAAGGCGGTGGAATCTATTGGAATCAGACCAAGGCATGGTCTTTCCGATGAAGGAATAGCAACAATGCCAAATATTCCCGTTGATCAATATAACTATTTGCTGGAGCTCCTCAGTCGTGTCGGTGTGGACTCGAATTTCCTGAGGCCAATGGCATCTGCGGCAAGTCTGCCACCTGGGGCGGCAGAGTATCTTGTACCGTCAAATCCCAGACTTATGCGTTTGCGGCAGCAGTACGGAGATTACACAGCAACTAAGTTTTCCCATTCGCAATGGGATTCTGCACGTCTGGATCACAAACTACCCCTCCAATCATTCCGAGGAGACTGCCCTTACGTGTGGCAGCGATGGGATCTAAATTCTCCGGCAGCGCTGTTGTTGACCTATTATTACGAGCTGAACCATCCACGAATGGCTCGGATTTTGAGGGGACTGAAAGAGGATGAGCTATTCGGTTGTGTTACTTTGACGGATAATAATGTTATCCTCTCGAGGGACTTGCTCGATTCTGTTATCGAGATAGACGCGATAGCCACCAAATTTAATTTAGCCGTGTCCCATATGGCCATCCTGGACATCGGAAGTGGCTATGGGCGTCTCGCACATCGGCTTGCGGCGGCGTTTCCTGGTCGGATCAGGGTACTCTGTACCGATGCTATACCAGAGTCTACCTTCATTGCGGAGTATTATCTAGGATTTCGAGCGGTTCTAGACGATGTCAGAGTTGTGCCCGTGGATATGATCCAGGATGCTCTTACGTCTTCCCGGCCAGATCTGGCGTTAAGCGTGCATTGCTTTTCGGAGTGCACTTCAGATGCTATCAAGTGGTGGCTCTGCCTGCTCCGAGACTGCGATGTTCGCAATCTGCTGATTATTCCCAATCCCGATCGACATCAAGGCACGGCACTGCTAAGCACTGAGGGCGATCGTCAGCGCCACGATATGCTCCCGGTGTTGGAAGCATTTGGTTATCATCGGGTTGATATACGGCCTAAATATTCCAACTCAAACCTGCAGCGATTCGGGGTCTCACCGACCAACTTCCATTGGTTCGAACTGACCAGGTAGCGTAGCCAGTTGTCCGCACTCAGGATGAATCGAAGGACCGCGGAAGGGTTTTTCAAATGGCGAGGCGGTCTCGCATCGACGAGGAAGACCGATGGAGCAATCTTGATCTTGCGACCCTTCGGCCCTAGTCGCACCCCTATCACCAATTCGTTTACGGCAGCTTCAAAACTCGCAGCTGAGCAAGGCGGTGAGGAAATCAATCGTAAACGCTTTCTTCCTCTTCACGTCCGGAAGCACAGCTCATATCTGGCGAAGGTCACGTGCTCTGGCACTTGCCTCGGCCCACCAAAGGAATTCTCCGTAACAATCAATATTGGTGATCGTGTCCAGGAGGGCGTTTCTGGAGGATCGTCCTCACGCTCTCCGTTTCGCCTGGCTTGCGAAACAACGGGGCGTCTTCCCACACCGGATCTGGAGTGTGGCTAATCCTCGTATTCGAAAAAGGGCTGAGAGCGAGGTTTCGGACGAGAACTGGCTAGGTGAACCCTATGACGAATCGGAGAGCAGAAAAAGGATAAGGTCCGGCGACTCAATTCAAAGGAAGCACTGCAAACAATAGTTGAATCGTAGCCCATCCGGTGTATATTTTTGCAAATTATTGTACAGTCTTTGGAACCTCTAGTGAAAAATCGAAAATACCAATCCAATCCCGTGCGGACGGTCAAACCCAAAATTCGGGCGTTCAAGGGCATCTTGCGCATCGACGGCGAACACAGTTATCTTGCCTCTCCGGTTGTTCTCGGCCGTTTGACTCCCTTGTTTCTGAATGTGCCCACAGGAGCCAATTTTTTCGATGGGTTCACGGTAGCAACAGGCTACTTTCAGCAGGTAACGAAGAAAAATAGCGGAGACTACATTGAGATCCGCGGCGTGAAGGTCTGCTTCAACGAAACGACCATTATCCAATTCTCCGGCACACGCGATGAACGACCCTACCTTGCTCGTCAAGAATGAACAACTTCCAAACAGGTGGCACTTTTGACTTTGGGCGAAGCGTATTCTTGCCGTCTGGCAAATGCGCAGGAGGCCCGTCGCCGGTTGCCCCAGCTCTAAGCGCTTTGCTCGGCCTCGTCGCCCCTTCGTATCAGTCACTCATCGGAAGACGAATGCCGTGATTCTCCGAAATAAACGATATCAGGACTAAAGTCGGTCCACCGTGGCGCACTTGTGTGGGTGCATGCGGAGTGGGTCACGTTCGAGTGGGACGTATTTTCCAACGTTCCCAGCTCGAAGGTAAAGCGTGAAAGTACCGCCTGAGTCCTTCACAATCTCTCAGCCGAGATCGGCCTTTCTAAAGTCATTAAAGACTACCGCTGGCTATCGTGAATAGAGGGTTTTGTGAGGTCGCCTGCGTGTTGAAGTGGCTAATTCGTGCGATTTTATACCTTGTCGCAAAGTTCAGAAAACTCGAGGGAAGGCGAGCACAGCTCTGCATCGACAAACTACCCCGAACTGGCATAACAGTGACAAGGGCGGAACGAACAACCCCAATCTGCGAGCTACGCGGAAAAGCTGCAGAATCGATTGCCAGTTCCGCGCTAATTCGGAAAAACCAAGTACGCAATTGGGTGGGCTGGGTAAGCAATCCGCAAGCCCGCCTTAAGACGAAAGAGCAGCACCGTTACTGCTCGATAATCTCAAACCTATCCGCGAGTTCGGATTCGAACTGACGGAGAACACGATGCGGTGCTACCGAGCACTCATCATCTTAGACGTCATCGTGCTCCAGCTCGATCCCGAGTTCGATACGGTTCGCAATCTGCACAGATACTTCCGCAACCGGCCGATTCGTCAATTGCGGATGCAACTGAAATATCGACAGCATCGCCTGGACATCAGGAGAGTATTTCGCTATCTGGAGGGGCATAACGGCGAGTTTTGTGTTCCTCATAATTGTCGTAGTCACCCGTGCCCTGCGCCACCCAGATGTCGGTGTCGTCATCAAATTTCCGATCTCGCTTAACTGGCGTCGGTTCGCACCGTTTTTGCTGATTTGCTGGCGTCTTGCGACGGGTTGTGGGCGGCTAAGTGAAAGGTACCCACAATATTCGTCGATCCTATACAACGCAAGCCTGGGCCGTTCGTTGTGAGACGATCAGGCCCTGCGTCTGTAATCTTCGGCCGAGATTGCTTTTTTCGCGATCACGCCATCCGATGCTCGCTTCTCGAATGCAATTCGAGCCACAAAATCCAGAAACATCCGCGCTACGCTTTCGGGTCCTCCAAGAGCGTGGATGTCGTCATCAAACTGTATTCGCTGTTCTGAGCTTAAGACAAAACGGAACAAAGTTGGTCTGTCAGCGACCTTGTTCTTCCAATTCCGATGAATGTCTGCGACTTCGTTCCGCTTGGTACGAAGTCCATTTTTCACTTCATAACGATGGATCCACCGGTAGGCTGTAGTCTTAGGAATGCCGATTGTCTGAAGCAAATGATCGAATCCTTTACCCTTGCGAGAGCCTTGCGCTTTGTATTTTGCTCGCCACTCGTGACATACACGACCAAAGTCAAGGCCCTCCTTGTAATGTTGTATCGTGCTTTGCCGGTACGAGCTCCATGCAACGTTGAGCGCATGTTTAGCCGCAGATACATCGAGAGCGACATGTTTGTTCGAACTCAAGACTGCTCGAACCGAAGACATAAATGACCTCAGCTTTCCAGCGGGAACAAAGCCCACCGTCGACGAACAAATATTAATCTCCCGTGTATTGGTAAATTCCCTAGGAAAGTTGCTCACTATACCAGAGATGTCAAGCCTTTCCAGATAGAACGCTGTTTTGTCCGGATTTCGGAACGCGCATCCAAGGACCAAATCTAGTTGGGTTAAATTGAGCCATGAATCACGGACGCTTCCACCACACTTTGGATGTACGGGATGCAAGTTCAACAGTTTCTGACGCCTCCGTCTGTCATGAGTTCCCGTAGCTTGAAGTGCGACGAGCAAGTGCCGCTGGTTCTTGCCGCCCGATTTGTACGGATAAAAGGGAAGAAATTTTGTGATCCGGGAGGCGTCGCGGCAAAAGTCTAGGACTCGTCTCCGCCAGTCTTGAGGAAGAACCTGAACTTCCTAGCTCCGACCAAGCGAACGTACGAAAGCGGAATTCCAATGAGGAAGTCAAAACGAACGATTCGCTGAGGTATGTTTGATATTGGCTCTTACATGATTAGCGTGATGAGGAGCTCAAAAGCAGGTGCAAGCATGCAGGTATATCGCCAGGCGGCTAACTCGCCGCGGAGGTGGAATCCACGTGTATGCTACGGAGAACCTCTGCGATCAAGCGAATGGAATTTTTCCGTACATCGGGATCGAAACTGGTAATGAGGAAGATGAAGGTATCAAACCTGCACGTTGTGAGTAGATGGGTGAGATGCGAACGCCAAGTATCCTGAGATCCGATAACTGTTGCGGCTAGTGTATGGACGGGAAATCCGGCGAGGACAGCGTCCTTTAATTGAGTGTCAGCTAAATGAGTGGTTTCGGAACAGATGCCTGCAATTGCCATCGCCTTATTGGTAAGGCCTGGGTTGTGAGGGTGGCGTGAAGATTCGAGATTATAGGCGTCGACAGTATCGGTAATATCGCGATCAGTTGGAGTACAGAAGAGAGAGTCCAGGCAATAGTTCATTGTGTTACGGGCCCCGGTGATGGCTGCGCCACGACCGCCGAGAGCCCACAGCTCTGGGACTTGACCCGGTGGATGGACGATCGACCGATCCGGTGCTTGACGAAGGAGGCTAACCAGCAAATCGCACTTCTGTTCGATCCCATGCTGCGATACGTCCTCTCCAGGAAACAGCTTTGTTATCGGTCCTGCAATGGCCCCGCGGGCAATTCCAAGGTCAATGCGATTCGGAAATAAAGAAGCGAGTAATCCAAAGGCCTGGGCAAGAATGTATGGGTTACGGTATCGCAAAAGAATTCCAGCGGTTCCAATGCGAATTTGCGCTGTCGAGGCGGCCAGCCACCCCACAAAAATTTCGGGTGCACTAAACAGAGAATTATGCTGGTGGTGTTCTGCGACCCAATACCGCGAACATCCAAGTGCCTCGCTAAATCGCACGATTTCCAGAGTGTCCTGGATGGCGCCACTGAACGTATAGTCGCGTGGCCATGCCCCAAGATCAAGGATTCCGAAGTCCATGTCCATCAGGATATCTCAGGCAACGTGACCTGCTTGAGAGAAACGCCACTCAATCGATACAAAATCGCATTTGGAGAAATTTGCAGAGGCGAAGGAGGAGGCAAGGATGAGGTTCCTTTTTTAATGACAATGCCTTCTAGTGTTCGGTCCCGGAAATACGTTCACATAGTCGCTGGACTTTAGCAAGGATCGAATCCGCACTGGCAGTCCAGACAAAGGGCTGCGCGTGTGCCTTGGAACTCTGGACATAGCGATCAATTTTATCGACTAGTTCCTTGACGCTGCGAAACGTTCCCCGACGAATGGCCTGCTGACCAACACGATCCAGATTGATTGACCCTACCCTCACGTCACCAGAGTCCACGGCGACAGCATTGAAAGCAGTGAATCGCTCGCTTTTCCCGTCACAAAAAACGGACGGTCGCACGCCCGATTCCTTTTATCATCCGCGCCCCCGTTTCGACGCCAGAACCTAAGCCAGAATTCCATCTTGATTATGATTTCGAAAAGACCGATGTCAGTAGTTTGAGCGGGATCTCGTGGGCTGCTAGCAACGGCGATCGCAGTGAAAACGCCGACTATCAGTACGGCAAGCGGCGGCGGCGGCGAGGGCATTCTTCGGAGCGACCGTGCGCTATGCCAATGCCGCGGGAGCGGAGCGAGTGGTGAGCATCGTGGGTACAGACGAAATCGATCTCAATCGCAACCACATCAGTTGGGTGTCACCTCTGGGGCGCGCGTTGATGAGGTCTGCGGCGGGTGACAGCGTAGTCCTTCAATTGCCGGACGGTACAGAATACCTGACCGTGCTGGAAGTGTGTTACGAGCGCATTTCTGTGGAACCGTTCCGTGAACCACCTGGATCCGAGGCCTCGGCAAAGAGACTCCCTCGCCGACACTAATCCACTCCTTACGTTACAGTACTCGGGATCATTCCAGAGTTTGGTCGTGGTTCGAGTAGCCTTCAGGAACCCATGTCCACATTTCTTGTTGTCCATTAGTAATGGACATGGCATAATAATGGACGCTATGCGAGGTGAACCTCCATTGACTCCTTTTCTAGAGCGGCTCAGGACCCTGCACTTCATCAGCGATCTGGATTTCTCTCCGAAGAACCGTGGCGGTGATCAAGGAATCGACGGCACCCTCAAGGTGCGCACTCCCAAAGGAACCTACTCCTTCCTCGTGGAACAGAAGCGGTCGTATCTGGACCGAGGGACACTCAATGCCCTCGTCGCTCAAGCCAAACTCTATTCAAGAGCACATCGCAAGCGCCTCTTGCTGTTGGCACGCTACATCCCCCGGCCTTCTGCCGAGCGATTGATCGAATCACGAATAAACTTTGTGGACCAAGCTGGCAACATGCACCTCGTGCTCGGTCAAAACTATGAGCGTA
>Ga0302326_10009247_pt1 | contig 21603 bp, 26 predicted proteins | sample Palsa_T0_3_FD_202264 | JGI IMG/M metagenome (GOLD analysis project Ga0302326, IMG submission 202264) | Peat permafrost microbial communities from Stordalen Mire near Abisko, Sweden - Palsa_T0_3 | ecosystem: Environmental > Terrestrial > Soil > Palsa > Peat permafrost | place: Sweden: Abisko... | reverse complement strand
TTTGGCCTGCGATTTGATCAAAAGGAACTGGGTTTCGCTGAGACCCATGCCGCTACAGATCGCCTCGGCCGATTCCTCGTTCAGATACCAGCGCGTCAAGACCTCCCGATCCCGATGAGAGGTGCTCTTCAGAACGCGCGTCGCCATGCCCATCCTCTCCATAGCATCAGGCACGGGATTGGGGGGCTGATCGGATACTAATTCATTGGAGTTCCCATACGCGCGGGTGCGATGAGTTCCTACGGCCGAACCGATGCCCGACGCCACGATGCCGCGAAACACGCCATGCACGTATCCCATCAGCCGTGACGGCTCGCGCAGTTCACCACTACGGATGGCTTGGGTAACAATCACAAGGACGTTGTGGACCTTCTCATCAAGATCCTCTGAGCCAAGCTGGCGGTGGATCAGAAAGCGTATACCCGCGAAAAACATCCTGTACATGTCTTCCGTGGCCGAGGTATCGCCAAACTGGATTCTATCCACAAGATCGGACCATGACTTAAAACCTGAGGAATCTGTTTCCGGCATTTGATTTTGATCAGCGTTAGACAAGATTATCTCCCCCCAGTGGCCTTCGCCTCATTATGCGAGGACCCGCAACAGTGAGCGCAACAGCCCTTGGTGGCTTGGGCTCGACCGTAAAGGAACCGTTCAGATATTAAGTAGTGGGATTTAAGAATAATATCAATAATCATATCCGTGGGTTGTGCTTTTCCTTACCCGCGGTCTATTCGTGGAGTGTATTCATGGAGCTTGTTCGGCGGCCTTATCTTCCGCTGTTTTCGGCCAGGAACAAGGCTCCATTTGCGCCGCGCGGCGACGTGGGTGTTAAGAGTAAATATCGGTAGCTATCCCGGCAGGCAGCGGACGGCGCAATTTGGGTGCCTGCTACGCCAGCGCTGGCGTCCAGGCGGCCCACTAAACGACAAAAGCCGATCCCGGAAGGGACCGGCTCGACTGGCTTCGGTGGAACGGTCTTACGTATGGCTGGTTGGGTAGGCGGCCTGGTTCAGGGTTTCGCGCAGCTTCGACAGCTCGCGGGCGGCGGCGACATCGCGATGGTCGGTGTCGGTCTCGGGATTGGCGTGGTCGAGGAGGCAAATAGCGTGGAACAGCGCGTCGCGCAGTCCCTCGGTGTTGTCTACGGGCGTGGTTGGCGTCGTCATTGGCTTATGTCCTTGCTTCAGGCCGGGCCGTTGACTTCTCGCCTTGGCCGAGCAATGCATGTCCTGAGCGGACTATGCGTGTGGAAACGAAGTTCCTGCGGCTTGGCCGGGCGGTCGGGCTGGGCGATGAGATTGATGGCTGGCGCGTGTGCTGGCTGGGCGGCTGGGACAAATGCCGTGTGCTGTTCGTGGTGATGGTAAAGCGGGTTACCGATCGGCCAGACTGAAATCGCCGTCCCGCCGCTCTATCGGAAAGCTCGCGATAAACCCCTCGAAGTCCGCGTCGGACAAGCCCTCCCGCGTTCCATCGAGTCTCACGATCCGTCCGCACTGAGCGTCCGCCGGCAGGTAGACGTTTCAAGGCTCAGTTGCTTCCCGACGTTGGTAATGGTCATTCGGTGCCGCTTGCGCGGATCGCGCAGGTAATCGCGCTGGACCGGCGTAAAGCGGTCCTCCAGTCGGGCGAGGCGCCTGACGACCGCCTTCATTACCGCTCCACCGCTGCCGATTCTTGACGGTCCATCTCTCGCATTGCATCGATATCGGCCAACGTGAGTCCAGTAAGGTCCAGATCTTCACCGGTCTGCATCCGTTCGAACTTCTCGTTCCAGTATTCCAGCCACCTTGGTGAGAAGCGGATCAGGCCGTGGCAATCTACGATTCCAGCTTCGAGCTTTTCGAGCCGACGCGCGAAATTTCTCACTACGATTTCACCTTCAAGCGTCTGCCAGGTCGGCAGCTGGGATGATCACGTCGTCGATGCTCACCCCCGCGATCCGTTCGAGTTCCGCGATCAGGCGATCCTGGTCGGCGCGGCTCAGGCGACGACAGAATCTGCTCATCACGTCTTCCACGACTTGATCCCACGCTGCCGATTCACGCTGGATCGATTTGTAACCCGCGCCCGTCAGCCGTTGGGCGGATTCATCGAGCGCCGCCGCCAATCGCTCCAGGAGCGGCGGGGAAACCGTGAGCAAACCGCTGTGCTCCAACTTCGCCACACGCTGCAAGGTCTTCATTGGGGTCTCCTCAGTTGCGCGAGGACTTCGTCAACTCTGCGGCGCGCTCCAACTCCGAAACCCGCGCGTCAATGTCCTCTATTTCAATCGCTTTCGCGCCTTGGTTGATGATGCACTCCGCCGCCCGTACGCGCGTGGACGCAGGCGAACTTTGGTCAACCATGATCTTTCCCAGCGTCGAAACGGCCGCTCCAGACATCTGCTGCAAACGCGCCAGGGAGTGCCGGAACGCTGTCCGGCGCGCTTTCATGTATGCCTTCTCGAACACCGGCTCTTTGAGCCATCTCATCAGCGTTCTGGGGCTGGCGCCGGCCGCGCGGGCGGCATCCTCGATGCGGGGATTGGATAGCAGGGCGATGATCGCGTCTTCCTGCTTCCGCGTGAGATTTGCTCCCGGGGGTGACATTATGTGCCAAATCCTGCCAAGTGCGGGCCAGCATCGCCCGCCCTTCGCCTTTGAAGATTTCCTCGGTTATTGCCTTGCTTTTCAAGCACTTCAGAGCGATCCATGTCATGACCGCGCAGAGCGTGGCACCAAGGAGAACGATTATGACGACTTTTACGATTGACACCGACAACAACATCAGCGCGTTTGCTACCCAAGAGGAAGCTGCCGCTGCAATTACCACCGCCTACGAATTCTTCACCACCGAGAAGGAACTGACGCAGCTGGCCGCAGCTTGGCCCGCCGAGCGCTTGGTCGCGATCTGGAACAGCCTGCCAGGTGTAAAGCCGGTAAAGACGTTCAAGACGACCAAAGCCGCCGCCGGCAAGATTTGGGACGCCATCCAGGGCTTGGCCCCTGCCGCCAAGCCGGTGGTGGATACCGCGAAGCCGAAGGCCAATAAGAAAGCCAAGGGCGGCGCACCGGCAACCAAGGGCGCGCCCGCGAAGGGCAAGGCGACCAAGCAGGCCACCCCTGTCAAGAATGCGCCCAAAGCCAAGAAGTCCGCCAAGAAAGAGGAGAGCGCCGGCCCGCGCGAGGGCAGCAAGACCGCCCAAGTGGTCGCCCTGCTGCAGCGCAAGAACGGCGCCACTCTGGTCGAGATCATGGAAAAAATGGGTTGGCAGCGTCACACGGTCCGCGGGTTCATGGCTGGGGCAATGCGAAAGGCCGGCTACACCGTCGAGTCTTTCAAGCCCGAGGGCGGTGAGCGCAGCTACCGGATTAACGCTTAACATCGCAACCCTCCTTCCCTTTCGCCCGCCCGGCTCCGGCCGCGGCGGGCTTTCTGCTTCTGGTCCCGATTGTTTCCTCTCCACGCCAAATCAGAGCAGCCGTGGCGTCTACGCCGAGGCCCCGTCGGCCGAGCGAACGTGAGCCAACCGTGGCGCAACCGTGGCCAATCGTCACGCCACCGCCTCCCGCAAGACGCGGCGGACCCGGGCCGTTAGGCGCCTCAGTTCGGCGCGGTCTTTGATCTTGTAAGCCAATTCCTCGGCAGAGATTCCTGGGTATGCCGCGCTTACTTCGCGGATCTGCTGGGCCAGCTCAATGTCCGCGTGGCAACTCCGGCAGTAGGCTGCTTTGGTAAGCCGCTTACAGGGTCTGCGGCACTTCGCGCACGCCAGGGTCGGGGCAACGGCACCCTCGAATTTGTCGTCCCTGACGGACACACCACATTCGTCACGCGCCGACGCGCCGAACATGGGATGGCAGATCCGATATGCCTGGACCTGGTCCACAGGCAAACCGACTTTCTCAACCAAGCCTAGCTCCAGGAGTTGGCGCATCCCCGCGATCACCGATGGCCGGCTCACGCCACAGCGCAGGGCTATCGCACCGTCGCTCATCCAAACCGTCCGGTTCGTCCCACAGGCCTTTGCCGCCAGCGCGTAGAACACGAGCTTCCCGATCGGCGACAATGCGTTCGACGGGATCGCGTTCACATCCGCCGGAGCCTTGCCAAATCCCCTCACCGTGGCAGTTGGGGTGTCAGCCGTTTTACAGGACCTGTAAAAATACTGACAGGGTTTCTTTATAGAGACATTAGAGGGCAATTGCAGCAGCCTCCCGGCGGAGGGTTTCCGGTTTGCCGCATTCTCGGACGATGCAAGCGGGGCAGACTATCGCCGTCCTCGGGCGCGCCCTACGGAAAGCCGAGATTTGCCGCGGAGTCGCAGAAAAGGGCCTGTGGCACTCGTCGCAGATCGGTCGCTCACCGTGCTCTTTGTCAATCACAAACATTCGTTCGTCGTCCTGCTTACGGCGCACCGCGTTTCGAGCAAAAAGCGCTCGAAGCCGCCGCGCTTGATTCCTTTTAAGGCGTTTGGCTTTGCTGCATCTCCTCGATCAATCTTTCTTCCTCCGACCAATCCACCAGGGCCCGGCACAGCCCTTCCAAATCCCGATGCCCCGCGCGGATCTGCGCATCGATGGCCGCGATCTCCTGGCGGCAACGCGCTATTCATGCCGCGCCCTTCCGTTCCGTTGCGATCTCCTCAAACGTCCGACCGTCGCCGTCAAGCTTGGCTTTCTTGCCCGCCAGCGTCTGCCAGCGCTGAACGATTACGTCCACGTACTTGGGGTCCAGTTCGATGCCCAGGCAGACGCGCTCGGTCAGTTCCGCGGCCGCCAGCGTCGTGCCGCTGCCTAGGAAGGGCTCGTAAACCAGTTGCCCGCGCTTGGTGTGATTCAGGATCGGCCGCCGCATCAAATCGACGGGCTTTTGTGTCGGGTGGTCGTACTTCTCCTCGTCCGATCCGCCCATGATAAATTTGGGCGAAGGCGAATCCCAGATCGTCGTGTTTTCGCCGGGCTTTCCGTACCATGGCGCGTTTTTCTTTCTCAAAGACCAGCATGGCTCGTGGCTATACCAGTACCACGTCCGCGTGAGGACGGCCCGACCCTTATTCCAAATGATTTGTTGAGGATAGAGAAATCCAATCCGCAGTAGGCCGTTCAGCACTTCGCGTGTGAAGACAGAAGCGTGCCAGACATATGCGACCTGCAGGCTCGGCACGAGTTCAAACGCTTCAGACCAGTCCGCTCGCGTGTCGCCCGAGATGCTCGTCTCGGTGTGGCCCTCCGTTCGGTGCTTCATATACGACGCCTCAGCGGGGTAGCTTTTCTTCGCGCCAAGTCTTGATCCGTCGTTCAGGCCGGCGCGGTCGCGCCACTCCGAATCGAGCTCGATTCCATACGGGGGATCGGTCACCATCAGCAGCGGTCTGCGGTCGCCAAGAAGGTGCGCCACCGCTTCCGCGCTGGTGGAGTCGCCGCACAAGACCCGGTGCTTGCCGCAGAGCCAAAGGTCACCCGTGCGGGACACCGGGTTCTCTGGAACGGGCGGCACGGCGCTCGCTGCGTCGTCATCTTCCGGCGCGAGCAGCAGATCGTCGATTTCCTTCGGGTCGAAACCGGTCAGCGATAGATCGAAATCCGCTTCATTCAGTTCCTGCAACTCGATGGCGAGGAGTTCGTCATCCCACGCGGCCCAGGTCACCGATCGATTCACCAGTAATCTGAATGCTTTGACTTGCGCCTCGGACCACTCGTCGCAGAGAATCAAGGGGATGGCGTTGGTGTCGCCGCCAGGCCAAGATCCCAGCTTGCGGGCGGCCTTAAGCCGAAGATGGCCGTCAACCACCTCGCCGTTGCTGCGGGCGAGAACCGGTATTTTGAACCCGAATTCGCGGATGCTGCTGCACATCCGATCCACTGCGGCGTCGTTCTTTCTGGGATTTCTGGCGTAGGCGACCAAACGGTCGATTGGCCAGATTTGGATTTGAAGGTTGTGGACCGTCGATTCCTGCGAAAGCATGCCTCACCCCGTTGGTCGAGGAATCCTCCGCAAGGAGCGCCCTTGGCGCCAGCCCGGCGAACTGAATCACTGAGCCGATTCTACAGCTAACAGAGCTGTTCTGTCCACTGACAAAGCCTCTAGCCCACAGACAGCGTAGCCCGGGAGATTCGAGGAAACAACACGCTTTCATATATGAATCCTGATCAGATACTCATCCAGTCCGCCTACGAAGACGCAAAGGGGCTTTACTCCAAGCTATTTGATGGATACGCTGCAGCCGGTGGCGACCCCGCGCAGGAGCAGCAGGCAGACCAGCATTTCACGACAAGGTATTGGGTTCGCGCGGAGTTCACGTGACCGCGCCATTGCCCTATTGGCTTAACCTAAACCTGGATCGCGGGGCTGGGTGCCTGAGCCCTGGGATTCGATAACTAGTCGGCGCGGAATTCCGGCACGCACCTCGACGCGCCGGACAGTTCCGCAGTTCATTTCGTCGAGACGACTCAACAAGCGGACCACCTCGTCGCTAACGACAAAATCTGCTAAGGCGAGTTCTGGCCTTGGCCCCTCATCAGAATCCAGCTTTACGTCCTTCAGCACTGTTGGGACCGGATCGAAGACGGGCTCGCCGTCTTCGACTTTGAAACCCTCGATGCTGCCGTGGTTGATGGTTTGGCACAGCCGCACCAGGGCTTTGCGCGCCGGAGAAAGGTTGGAGAATTGTAGGGATTGGGACACGGGACCTCCTGGAGCTTCGCAGCCGCTAACGAAATCCTTTATGCGACCTAGTTTTTGTGCTTTACCAAAGATATGAATTTATTTGAATGTCGAACGGGTGTATACTACAGCCTGCCAAAGGGAAAGTTCCAGTTCAGAAGGAGATTCCTACATGAAGCAGCTACTCGCAGTCGCCCTTTCCATCATCCTGCCAACGGTCGCATTTTGCGGCGATAAGCCCGTATCTTACAAGATCATTTACGATGGCGGGTCGTCGCAAACGCTCAAGCCCGGAACCGACCTGAAAATGTACATTGAGCCGAACCAAATTCGATTCGCGCTAGGCAAAAAAGATGTCATAACGATTCCGGCCTCGGCAATCACGGAGATCAGCTATGGTCAAGATGTTCATCGGCGGATCGGTACCGCCGTCGGTCTGGCCATGATTTCGTTCGGCATCGGTTTACTAGTGGCTCTCAGCAAATCTAAGAAACATTTTGTGGGTTTGACATGGGCCGAAGCGCCGCCGTCTGAAGCGCCCAAACCGGATGCTGCTCCGAAACCTGATACCGCCGCTGCTGCTGATGTTCCAAAAGTAACCGCTTCCTTCGATGTTCCGACGCCAGAAGCCAATACTACTGCTGATGCTAAGCCCGCCGTCACCCCCGTTGTCTTCAAAGCCGATGTCGTCAAGAAGGGTGGCCTCGCGATGCAGTGCGACAAAACCGAATACCGCGGCATCTTGGCTGGACTTGAAGGCATCACCGGCAAGAAAGCAGTCGATTCCACAACCATGACCGTCAAGAACTGAGGAACGAAGGATGTACCGCCGTCTAATCACAATCATTCTCGCCGTATTCATGTTGGGCGCCGCTGCCACTATTGGAGTGGCCCAAGCGCCGGCAACCCAAGGGCAGGTCCAGACCAAAGAACAAACCGTCTACATCACGAAAACCGGGAAAAAGTATCACACTGCGAGTTGCCGGTACCTGTCCAAAAGCAAGATCACCATTTCGTTGAAAGATGCCAAGTCGAACGGATATACGCCCTGCAGCGTCTGCAAGCCCCCTCAATGATGAAAATATTCAGATCATGACGTTGGGCGATTTGGCCTGGGGGTTAGTTAGGCTGCAGCGCGCGATCTCACCGCAATTTTGTGGACCCGTTCAAAAGTGCAGTTGATACTTGCACGCGTGCAAATGCGGCTTTTATGGCGATTCCACGCGCGAATGCCGTTGCACGCCCGCGCTAATTCAGCAATACCTGGGCAAGATCAGCGGCCCGCTGCTCGACCGCATCGATATCCACGTGGAGGTCCCCGCCGTTCCATATAAGGAGCTGCGCGGCGGCGCCCAGGCCGAGCCGTCCTCGGAGATTCGCGCCCGCGTGGAGGCCGCGCGCGCGGTCCAGCAGGCTCGCGGCTATTACAATTCCCGCATGCCGGCGCGGCTGATCCGCAAATTGTGCGCGCTCGACGACGCCGGCGAACGCACGCTTGAAATGGCGGTGCGGAAGATGGGACTTTCGGCCCGGGCGCATGACCGGATTCTGAAAGTGGCGCGTACCATCGCCGATCTCGGACATTCCGAGACGGTCTCGGCCAAGCATGTCGCGGAGGCTGTGCAGTATCGGAGTTTGGATCGGAATTATTGGACTTGACCGCGAGGTGGACCAGCTTTCCGCCGCTTTTGGCGCCGCCAGCCTCGACTAAGCACAGAAGAGCGTCGGGAACTTACCGGTCAGAAAACAGTTAGACACGGCCGCCGCGCCTCCAACTCGTTGCCCGATTGGGCGCCGGGCAAGTAGCTTTCGCCCGAGCGGAAGTTATTCGTGACGTAAGGCGATGGCGGGGTCGACGCGCAAGGTGCGGCGCGCCGGGATGTAACATGCAAGCAACGCGATGAGCACGAGCGCAATCGCGACTTCCGCGTAGGTAGAGGGATCTGCGGCGCTGACTGAGAACAGAAGTGTCGCCATTAACCGCGTCAGGCCGAGGGACGCGACGATGCCGATGAGTACGCCACTGCCCGCGACCTTCACTCCCTGCGCAAGAATCAGGCGCAACACGTCCTGGCGTTGCGCTCCCAGCGCCATGCGGATGCCGATTTCATGCGTGCGCTGCGCCACGGAGTAGGATACTACGCCGTAAATTCCGATGGCCGCCAAGGTCAATGCGAGCGCGCTGAAGAGCCCGAGAAGCAGGAGGGTAATGCGCTGCGCCGCCACGGAATCGCCGACCAGCTTTTCCATGGTCGCAACGCCGAAAATGGGCTGGTCCTTATCGATGGCAGCGATGGTATTGCGAATCGCCGCAGTCAGCGCCTCGGGATCGCTTCCCGATTTGACGATCAGGTTCATATCGTTGTCGACCGCCTGGCGGAATGCAGAATACACCTCGAGGCGCGCCGGGTTGGCCAGGCCATAAAGCTTCGTATCACCCACGACGCCGACGATGGTGATCCATTTCAGCTTGTCTGTCGAAGGATGACCGAACATGAAGCGCTTGCCTATGGGATCCTGATTCGGAAAAAAGCGCTTGGCGAGCATGGCGTTGACCATCGCGACGCGCGGCGCAGTTTCCGTGTCCGTGTCCGCAAACGCGCGGCCGCGAAGAAGTTGAACCCCGAGCGCGCTCACATAGCCCGGACTGACAACGTGAGTATCGGGGTGCGGAAAGCTTCCCGGTTTTGGCGTAGGCATGCCTTCAATCGTGATGTCCGTCCGCGAGTGATCGTCGGTCATGGGAACTTCGGTTCCCAAGGCGGCGGATTCCACTCCGGGCAACGCGCGCACGCCTTCGAGCGCCCGCTGCCAAAAATTCAAGACGGCGGCCGGTTTGTCGTATTGCGACGTGCGCAGGCTGATCTCCATGGTGAGTACGCGGCTGGGGCGAAAGCCGGGGTCCACGGTAAGTAAGCGATAGAGACTCTTCATCATCAGCCCGGCGCCGACCAGCAAGATCAGCGCCAGGGCGACTTCTGCGACCACCAAAACGCCGCGCCAGCGGTTGTGGGCCGCGCTGGAACCGGTGGTTCTGCCGCCTTCTTTGAGCTCCGATTGCACATTGGCCTTAGTCGCCTGGATAGCGGGCGCCAAGCCGAAAACCAGCGCCGAGGCTACTACCATGCCGCCGGCGAAGAACAGCACGACGCCATTCAGATTCATGCTCGCGCCCGCCAGCATGTCCATGGGGATCAGACCCGTGATCCCCTGAATGCCCCCGAAAGCCAAAGCCAAACCGAGAAGGCCGCCGAGAAACGCCAGCGCGAAACTTTCCACCAGCATCTGGCGGATCAGGCGGCCGCGGCTGGCGCCGATGGCAATGCGCAGCGCCATTTCCCTGGTGCGGCCGGCGGCGCGCATGAGAAAGAGATTCGCCACGTTGGCGCAGGCGATGAGCAGGACGAACATCACCGCGCCAAACAGGACCAGGATCGCGGGGCGAATGCCGCTGACGAACACCTCTCGAATTGGCCGGATGAGGACTCCGCCCTGAGCGTTCTGGACAGGATATGCCTGTGCCAATCGGGCCACGATGCCCTCCATCTCCGCGCGGACCTGTTCGAAGCTGGCGCCGGCAGCCAGCCGTCCAATTACAGACATATCGCCGCGATCGCCTCTCTCGGTAGCGCCATCGTTGTTGGTTGCCCAGACGCCGATCGGCTCCATCACCTGGACTTTGTCGATCGAGCGAAACCCCGGAGGGAGCACGCCGATGATGGTAAAGGGGCGCCCATCAAGGGTAATGGTGCGTCCGATGGCGCCGCTGTCGCCCCCGAAATGCGACTGCCACAACGGATAACCCAGTAGCACCACGGGCACCGTGCCGGCCTTTTCCTCGGATGCAACGAAGTCGCGGCCGAGGAGTGGGCGCACGCCCATCATGGAGAGGAAATTGGGCGAAACGGCCTGGCCTCGGATATTCTCCGGTTGAGCGATGCCGGCTAGATTGAAGCCCAGTCCGTACACGGCGGCTATCTCCGAAAACCGGTGGCTTTGCGCCCGCCAGTCGAGAAAATTGGGATAGGAAACGCTGACGGTGCCGACCCGCGGCGTGGTTTCGTTGAGCACCATCAGGCGCGAAGGATCTTTGTACGGCAGGGGGCGCAGTAAGACGCCATAGACGACGGAGAATATCGCCGTGTTTGCGCCGATGCCCAGCGCCAGCGTGAAGAGGGCGATGCAAGTGAATCCCGGGGATTTGCGAAAAGTTCGCAAAGCGTAGCGAAGATCCTGGAACAGCGTTTCCATAACGTGTACGCCGCGCGCGTCGCGGCATTCCTCCTTCACTTGATCCAATCCGCCGAACTCAGTGCGTACGCGCCGCTGCGCCTCGTCCTGCGGCAGGCCGGATTCGATATACTTCTGCAGCTGGCGCTCCATGTGAAAGCGCAGCTCATGATCCAAATCGGCTTCGACGGATTTCCGCTGCAGCAGGGAGCGAACACGGATCGACAGATCGCTCAGCATGGCGCGACTCCTTATGCCGTCCCCAGCACCTGGGCCACGGCGGCGGTCAGTTTTTCCCAATCCCGCTTTTCCGTCTCCAGTTGCCGGCGGCCGATATTGGTGAGGTCGTAAAACTTGGCGCGCCGGTTGTTTTCCGATGTCCCCCAGCGGGCCTTTACCCAGCCGCGGCGTTCCAACCGATGAAGGGCCGGATACAGCGAGCCTTGCTGGATGCGCAGCACATCGCTTGAAATTTGTTGAACGCGCTCGGAGATGCCCCAGCCGTGCTGCGGTCCCAGAGATAGGGTGCGGAGGATCAAGAGATCCAAGGTGCCTTGCGGAAGGTCGAGGTTTCGTTCGGGCATGTTCCCCTACTGCTTCTACATGAGGATACACCATCTCTTGTAGAAGTGCAAAGGGTGAACATCTCGCGTTCACACGAGTGCGAACGCGGCACGCAGGAGTGCGTGCGCCACGGGGTATGTCATAATACGCTGCATGTTTCGCCGCACGCTGTTACTCATCGCGCCGCTGGCCTGCTTCGCCGCGTCTAACATGCCTCCCGAAGTTGACCAGCGCCTGGCGCACGATATCTACAAAGAGATTATCGAGATCAAGTCCGGCTTCACCACCGGCGCCACCACTCCAGTGGTCGAAGCCATCGTCAAGCGCCTGCGCGCCGCGGGCTTCCCCGAGTCCGATATCTTCACCGGCGGCGTCATCCCCACCAAGGCCAATCTGGTGGTGCGCTACCACGGCTCGGGTAAATTGAAGCCTATTCTGCTTCTGGCTCACACCGACGTAGTGGAAGCGAAGCGCGAAGACTGGACCACCGACCCGTTCGTCTTCACCGAGAAGGACGGCTATTACTACGGCCGCGGCACGGCCGACGATAAAGCACAGGCTGCTGTCTGGATCGCCAATCTGATTCGCTATAAGCGCGAAGGCTACAAGCCGGATCGCGACATCGTGGTGGCGCTCACTGCCGATGAGGAAGGCGGCGGACCGTATAACGGCGTCGATTGGCTGGTCAAGAATCACAAGAATCTGATCGACGCCGAGTTCGCCCTGAACGAAGGCGGCAAAGGCACGATGGTCGACGGCAAGCGCGTCTCGAATGAAATTCAGGCGGCCGAGAAATGGTATCTGGATGTGCGCCTGGAGGTCCACAACAAGGGCGGCCACAGTTCCGTGCCGGTGCCCGATAACGCCATCTATCATCTGGCCGGCGCGCTCATGCGCCTCAGCCAATACGGCTTCCCGCTCAAGCTCACCGATGTCACAACCGCTTATTTTACGGGGATGGCGAAGATCGATACCAGCCCGTCCAAGGGCGATCTGGCGAAGGTGGCGGCGGGCGATGCGGAAGCCATGAAGCGGGCCGCCGCCGCATCCGCGGCCTGGAATTCCATGCTGCGGACCACTTGCGTCGCCACCATGCTCGAAGGCGGGCACGCCCACAATGCGCTGCCCCAACTGGCCGCGGCCAACGTCAATTGCCGCGTTCAACCCGGCGATTCGCTGCAATATGTGATGGACACGCTGAAGAAGGTGATCGCCGACGATCAGGTGTCGCTCTCAGTCACTCAGGAACAAGCGAACTCTCCCGGTTCGCCGTTGCGGCCGGATATCATCCACGCGATGTCCCGCATCACCGATACCATGTGGCCGGGCGTGGTGGTGCTTCCCACCATGAGTACGGGCGCGACCGACGGCCGCTCATTGCGGGCCGCCGGCATACCTACTTACGGAGTGCAAGGCTTCTTCTATGAGCGCGACGACAATCGCGCGCACGGCCGCGATGAGAGGATGATGGTGCGGTCGTTCTATGAGGGACAGACGTTTCTGTATGAGTTAGTCAAGAGCCTGTCTACGGCGCAGTGAGATTAGTTCTCGGAGGGCCGCTCTACGTGATCGATCACCAGGAAGTCACGCGGTCCCTTAACTGGTTCGAGTTTCAACCCAAGATGCTGTAGCGCGGTAAAGACCGATGGCAGGGCATCCGGATCGTCGGAGGGCGGGGCGCCATCGGGCACATACTCGATGTGGAAGTCAAACTTCTCGGTAAGCCCAGTCTTGTCGATGACGGGCCGGCCCGCTCCTCCTTCGAGAGTTCGGGCAATCTGCGCCATGGTCGTCCCAAGTATATCGGTCATATGCCGTGGCGTACTCCTACCCTCCAAGCCCCTGAGGACGCCGCACGGCGGCTTGTCACCCGGCTGTAGCGGCGGCGGCGGAAACTGCGTGAGATCTCTTGACGTGCAACTTCCCGCCTCGGCCCGCTGGAGTTTGCTACATCCCAAAAATGCGGCTGGCCTGCCGTCTCGATCCGGCCCGCCAGCATCCGGCTCGGCGCAACTCAAGTCGCCTGGCCGCTGGAGTTTGAGGCCTCCGCTGGCCACCGTCAAGGCATAGAGCGGGGTTTCCCGGGTCTCGCGATGGATCTTCAGTTTGAACCGGTCTTCGAGCAGCGCCTGCAGCATGGATCCCTGCATCATTCCCCTGCCTACCGGACCATCGGCTTTCGCGTTGATCTGGTAGCGCTCGGAATCGATCCAGGCGGGCCCTCCTTCGAGCCTCAGATTGCCGTCCGGATTCAGCTGATTGGCCGACATAATGTAGGCCATCTGGATGAAGAACCTCAACGGGAGGCAAGGCAGATCCAGCCGGTCGGGAGACTGGCTTCCGCCGCCGCCACCGCTTCTTCCGCCGCCTTTCTTGCCCGTGCCACCGCTAACATTAACGGTCTCCCCTTCTTTGCAGGGCTTGACGGAGGCGACTTCGAATTTCGGAGTGGGCGCAGCGGGCAGCGGCGCCGGCCCTTGAGGCGGCGGAGTTGGCCGGGCCTGGGCCAGCAGGACCGGTCTTCGCGCTAACAGCGGAGGCGCGGGAAGATTCAATCGCGGCATTTCCAGCTTTAGCAGCGGCTGGCGATCCAACTCCACCGCTCCTGCGCCGAATACCAGCGGTATTCCGCAGAGCATCACAGCCGCCCATCCCGTCCAGCTCAGTCCTCGCGAAAATGTCTGCCCTTCCTGAAGCAGCGATTCGATCCGCTGGCGGATATGCGAGGCCGCCGCCATCGTCAGAGCGTGGCTGTGCAGGCGTCCGTGCGATCCGTCCACCACCAGCGCCATTTCGAGCAGCAGCCGCGCGTAGCGCTCGCGATCTCCCAGCGCGGCCACGCTATATTCGTCGCAAGCCTGCTCAGCCAGCAGCGCGAGCTTGCGCTCCAGCATCCAGGCCAAGGGATGGAACCAGAAGATAGACCGGTTCACCGCGGCCAGCGCGGATATCAGGCCGTCACGCCGGCGGACGTGCGCGCCTTCGTGAGCCAGCACGGCGTCTAGCTTTTCACGGTCCCATTCGCGCCACTCGAGCGGGAGCAGGATCTGGGGGCGCAGCCAGCCTACGGTCAGCGGGACGGCCACGATGGCCGATTCATGTATTGCCGGACGCAGGGCATGGCCCCGCGCTACTGTCAGCTTGCGGACAAGGAAAACTCCTGTTACGAACTGCGCGAGGAATGCCAACGCGACGGCGCAATAGGCGTACGCCACAAGGCCAATCCAGTCGATCGAGCCGCGAGTCACTGCCGGAGCCGCGGATGGGGATCGGGATACTTCGGGAGTCTCCTCATATAGAGCCAGCGGAGCCGCAGGAACGGAGGCGGTTGGGCGATCCGGTATTCGCAAGGGCAGTCGCGGTAAAACCTGGCTGAACGCGAACAAGGCCAGCATCCCGCACATCACGGCTGTCCAGACTGCGTGTTGCAACGCGGCGGTTCGCCGGCTTCGTAGCGTCCACAAAACAATGGCGGCCGTGACGGCCAACAGGATTGATCGAATCGAAACATCCGCCAAATGAGCCAACATATTACTCCTTTCCCTTTGCGCCGTCTCGCTTAGCCGGATTCTGCGCGAGCTTGCGAGCCAACTGCTGAAGCTCGGCTCGATCCACGACCTCGTTCTCCACCAGGCCCACCAGCAGTTGCTCCAGGGACCCATCGCAGAAGCGGTCGAGAATCTGCCGCACCGCACGCACTGCCACGTTGCGGGGTTTCTCGGCGCCGCTGTACACAAACGCCTTCCCTTCGATCTGGTGGTTGACGTAGCCCTTTTCCTGCAGGCGCCGAAGGACGGTGCGAATGGTGGAATCCTTCAGAGCGCGCCGTGGCGCGAGAGCTTCGCGAATTTGTTCCGCGGTGCCGGGGCCGCTCTTCCAGAGGATCTCCATCAACTGGTGCTCGAGGCTACTGAGGGACTTGCGAGGCGGGTTGGGTTGCTTGCGCATTTCCTGCTACATGATGTAACAGGAAGGCGGCCAGTGTCAAGGGGGATTAATTGGGCGCCCGCGCTACACCGCCGCGCGCAGGTCCTCGAAGGAAATTCCCCAGGCGGTGGAATCGCCTACGTATCCCTTCAACTCCACGCTGCGCCTGACGAATCGGCTTTGCAGCGCCGGGTCCAGCCCGCCGTATGTCCGCTCGCCCAGGGCTACACCCATGCCTAACTGCTTGGTGGCCGCTTCCAGACGGAAGGCCGCGTTGACCGTGTCGCCCATGGCGGTGTATTCCACGCCGCCCACGATGGCCGGGCCCGTATTCACGCCGGCGCCGATGCGCAACGGCGCCGGCAACGGCAGCGAAAGGTGGATCGCCGCCGTGGTATCGGCGATCTGGCTCACGGCGCGCATCGCGCCTGCCAGATCCGGACGCAGCGCTTGCTCGCTTGAGTGAACCCACACCGCCATCATGGCGTCGCCGATATATTTCTGCGCCCAACTGCCCTGCTGCTGCGCAATCTGCCCGACGCGCAGGAACCAGGTGCCGATCGCCTGCGAGAGCAGCGCTTCCGGCACTATGCGGGCGAGTGGCGTGAAATCGCGGATATCCACCACCACGATAGTGGTGAGCTTCAGCGTCTCTAAGGCGGCGGTGGGGGCGTTGCGCGTATTCGTCGGCACGGGGCTCCCGGCGATGGCTGCCGTGGGGTTTCGGAAGACAAATTCCTGATCGCCGAAAATCAGCACGTCGCCGTCGTTCAATGGCACTGGGATGCTCACGCGGCGATTGTTGACATAAGATCCGTTGCGGCTGCCCAGATCCACCAGCGAGATAGCGCCTCCCTCTCGCATCTGCACCAATGCGTGCAGGCGCGATACCGACCGGCTGTCCAGCATCACCGCGCATCCATCGCCGCGCCCGACAGCCCACGATTGACCGTTCCGCAGCGGGAACTCACGGCCGCCGGCCGATAAAATCAGGCAGGGGTCAGTGGAATATTCGCTCACCTATTGCAGGTTAGCGTATGAGGCGCCTCTTTGCCCGCTCCGAAGTACATTTCGAACCTTGATACAGGCAATCTCTCCAGATCAGGCACACGGCTCTAGCAGCCCCCCGTTTGGTACATCCAGTACAATTTATCCGCTCATTTTGGAGCTAACGGCGGTAAACTCTTGGTTGTGAGGCGCCGATCGTAACAGCAAGGCTACAACCGAAGATGCCTATGACGCAAGTTTTCATTTATCTGCAATTGTTAGATCTGCTTACGACCCTGGTCGGGTTCAAGATTGGCGCTACGGAAGCGAGTCCGTTCATCCGCGTGCTAATGCACTCCGGGCCGGCTATGGGGGTGGCGCTTTCCAAGGTCTTGGCGCTGGGAATTGGCGGACTCTGCGTTTATTCCAACCGGACTAATCTGATGAAGTGGATCACTTACTGGTATGGCGGTTTGGTGGTCTGGAACCTGATGGTGATGTTGCACGCGCCAGGCCATCTGGCTCACTAGGGTTTAGCCGTCGCTCCCGGCTAAACCTTAGGAATATCTTTGCTGGCGGTAAAGCGAACATCGGCTACGTGGCTCGTCATAGCGTTCTTCCGGGGGTGACCACATTGCGCGAGGATAGGATCGCTTCCAGCAAGCCAAGGCCGCGGAAACCCGGCAAGGGTCGCGCGTGTTGCCCGCGAACGGGCCGGCCAAGCCGGTCGCCAACGATCACAATCCGGCTGGCGGGAGCTGACCTCACGCGAGCACAAAGTCCTACAACGATCCCTTGCTGAACACGGAAGCAGTCAGCAATCCCACGATCAGCAGCCCCACGTCCGCCAGCACTTTCCGCCAGCGAACATTGGCCAAAACCGCTTGCGCTTCCCGCACGGCCGAGTTGAATTGTCCTACAGAATATCCGGCAATATTTTGCATATTTTCGTTCCATTCGGGGCGCCGGCCTGCAAAATGACGATGATCTGGCTCCCCTGTTCGTCCAAAGTTACTTCGTACAACGGCAAATCTCCTGGCTTAACTATGTACCGGCCCGTCTGCAGTGCGAAAGAATCGGCATAATCGCTGGCCACATAGGGGTTCGGCGCCACCGCGCGTACGCGGAATTGCCAGGTGGAAGGTTCGTAGTTGGCATAGCTGTAGCAGTGTCCGATGCAGGCGCGGTCGATCATGTGCGCCATTGCATTCACGCGTAGCGACGGGTCCTCGGCGCCGCTCACCACGCGCTGTCCCGCGGGCAGATGAATCACCATCTGCCTGATGTTGCCCTCGAAGGCGTTTAGCGCGCTTTCGTCGTGGAACAGAAATCCGAAGAACACCACGGCTACGGCGGCCATGGCCCATTGCGGCAGCGCGCGCGGTTTCGCGGAAGCTAACAGAGCGCAGAGGCAAACGGCGGCGCCCAGAGACATGCGCTCGGCGATATACACGAGATTGTGCCGGTAGCCCGGAATGGAAATGACATCGGGCAACAGGAAGACGCCGGCCGCGCTCAGCACGCAGAACTGCAGCGGCCAGCCGAGCCGGATTTGCCGCCCGCCCCTCTGCCGGATCACTTCGACCAGCATCAATGCCCAAACCACCAGCAGCGCGGCAAACAGGATGTCATATTTGCCGTCGTAAACGCGCAACTGGTCCGCGCCGGTGATTAGCTGGAACTGGCCGGGGAACCGGCGCGTGCGCCACGCGTTGCTCACTATGAGTACCGCTGCAATCAGCGCACCCAAAGCGACGCCCGTCACTTGCAGCCGCTTGTTTTCACCCATCCGCTTCCCTGCCCACAGGAACGCCACAAAGGCCAGGCCCCAGGCGCATGCCAGGGCGTGCGCAAGGAATGCCAAAACGAAGACGGCCAGCGCCGCCGCCATCCGCTTGGGTTGCATATCCCACGCCAGCGCCAATCCCCAGAAGCTCAATCCCATACCCAGGTAGAAATCGAAGAACCCCATGTGAAATACCCAGCCATAGGCCAGCATCGCGAGGCATGGCAGCAGGCTCCAGGCACGCCTTCCGGAGGCTGCCGAGACAAACGCGAACGCGCCCCAGACGAATATCAGCACGGCGAACGATACCGCGATGCGCTGCGCCAGGTCCGGACCCAGTGCGCCGAAAAGGCCGCTCAGAAGCCGATCGAAGAGGATGTTGGTCGCCTGGTTGACCACCACCAGCCCAGGCAGTTTTCCCGCTTCGGTTAACTGCGCCAACCAGGAGTTGTAGATGTGGCTCGAAAGATCGCCGGCCTGAATGCGCGCCTGCCAATAGCACGGCATAAGCACGGCAATCGATGACAGAATGTAGCCCAGCGGGCAGCGTCCCAGCGGGGCAAGTTTCGCCACCCACGCGGGGGCCGGCGCGGGAGCGGGTTTGGGGGCGGTTGGAGCGGAGGATGCTGCTTTCGGTACCGGACGGACACGTTTGGCGGACATCTAACTATTCTCTATCCGATAGCTCCGGAAATAAGGAATTAATGCAAAAGGCGTGGCCACGCCGGCGATGCTCTCGCCGGTCTGCCGGATTCCCGCTTCGGCGATTTGCGCGCCCTTATCGGCGGCAATCCGCAAGTAAACCACCTTGGCCGGATCGATCCGCATAATGCGGCAACAAGTGGCATCCACCGCCGCCGGATCCCGGCCTGCCACCAGCACGCCGGCCGTTTTGGGCGTGCCTTGAATGGGCCCGTTGCCTTCCATGCCGATGATGCCATCCACCAGCGCGAATTGGCGGGGGTAGGCCTGATGCAAATCGACGATGCATTGGTCGATGCCGGCCCAGTGCAGCACATTCTTCGGCCATCCGTACACTCCGCTCGGAACCGTGCCGAACAGATTCTTCATGGAAAGGGTCGCGCCCACCCAATGGTGCGTTTTCATCTTAGGCATCGAAACCAACAGATCGGCGCCGAGTACGGTGTTGGGGAGGTAGAGCTTGCCCAAGCGCGAGACCTGGCGCGAAAGATGCACGCGCGACACGTCGTCGACGTTCAAATCGGTAAAGATATTTTCGAATCCGGGCACGGTCTTGAAGTAGCCGGCGGAATCGGCCAGATCGAGCGTGTTGCGGCGGTGTCCGGGCCCTTCGGCGATGCGCACGCTGGCGGCGCCCAGGGCGCGGAACGCTTCATAGGCGGCGTGCACCAGCATGGGATGAGTGTTGATGCTGCTGCCGGGCTCGAATTCCACCAGATTGGGTTTGAGCACTACGTTGCGCCCGCGCACGTCGAGCCCATGGCCGGCCAACATGCGGCGCACGGTTTCATAAATACGCTGATCGTACGCAGGCACGCGCACAATGGAGACTGATTGCGGCGCCGGCGCCGGTCTATTGGATGTGCATCCTGCAAGCGCGGCAGCGCCCGCGATCCACTCACGCCTGGTCATGTTGCGGGGCAGCCAATCCTGGCTGCAGCCGCCTTTCAGGCGGCTCTCCCGGAGTATGCGAGAGTCATACCCGAAGCGCGACGGCTGAAAGGCGGCGGCAGCCAAGATTGGCTGTCCCACAATGTTTTCCGTTGTCACGCGAGGCCTCCGGCCGCAGCCAGGCGATCGAGCGCCACTTCGGACACGGTGCGGTATGCGACCCCATCCGGCGGAAGGTATCCCGCCGGCAGTTGACCTTGCGCGCGCAGGCCCAGGCGGAGCCAGTTCTGCGCGTCGGCCGAATGCGATTCCGCCAGGAACTTGCGGCCCAGGGAGAGAGCAGGCTCGATCCGCGGAGACTGTGTTCCACGCATCGCCAGCAGCGCCATGCCAGTGGTTTCCGGATATGGCGGCGCGTCATAGCCCCACGCTTCCGTAGCGCCGTGATTCCAGCCGCCTTCCTTGCACATGTGAGCCAACAGGAAATTGCGGCCAGACTCGGCCCGCTGAGCCAGACGAGCCGATGGGCGCAGCCTGCACTCGGTATCGAGCGCCACCACGGCCATCGCCGTGGGTCCCACCCACGCCGCGGCCCCTTGCGTCCATGGCCAGCCGGGATTGTTTCGATCGGCCGAACCGGATCTTCCGAGCAGCCACTGGCGCAGGGAGTAGAGATCCGTCGTATCCTCGCCTCGCGCCGACATCAGCCAGTCGATAGCTTTGGCGTGAACGGGAAGGCCCAGACGCTCGGCGGGAATCAGAGCAGCCAGAGCCGTAACCCACGAGCTCTCGCCTACGCCGGGACGCGAGGCCCATCCGCCATCGGCATTCCGAGTGCGCAGAATCCAATCGATGCCGCGTTTCAGTTGCGCCGTCTCGCCCTGAGGCAACAGGGCCAGCACGGCGTAAACCGTAGGTTCTGTCCACGAACCGCCGCGAAGGTACGGCCAGCCTCCGTCGGGATTTTGCTTCTTCAGCAGGAATTCAATTGCCATTGGAAACCAAAAGCGGGTTATGAAAATATACGGGCTGGCTCTGCGCTGGTTGCCTCCGGAACCAAAGCCAGCCCTAATCTAGCGACATTAACGGTAATCGCGGCGCCTGCGCCGGCGTTGCAGAAGCATCACCAGCGTCACGCCTGCACCCAGCCAAATCGCCGTTTGCATTGCAAAGTTCATTTTGTACTCTCCTCTTTTTTATCCTTTTCAACTCTGCGGCGCCTCCGGCGCCAGTCTTGCAAAGTACTTGTCCTGACCGTTAGGGGTGCGCCTCCGGAGAACCGCTCACGTGCGGCCACAACTCTGAGTGAGCCGCGCGACAACAAGCGGTTTAGCGACAGCGCCGAATCTTGCGGTCATGGACTACGGGCGTACTACTGCTGAGAACGGCGAGAGCGGCGGCGGCGCAGGAAAAGGTACATCGCTCCGCCGGCCACGAGCCACATCACGGACTGAACCCATTGGCTATCCATGTTTTTTCTCCTTTCCTTAAAAAATTCCTATCGGCCCATATTCTGCATCATGGGGAACAGGTCCTTGAAAACTTGCAGCAACCCAGGTCCAGCCGATACGATTACCATCGACGGGAGGATGAAAAAGAAGATTGGAAACACCAGCTTCACTCCAACCTTCCCTGCGCGCTCCTCGGCCTCTTGCTTGCGGCGAGTACGCAGGTAATCCGAATGCGTTCGCAGCGACTCGCCCATGCTGGTGCCAAAGCGGTCGTTTTGAATCAAAATCGCTATCAATTTCTTGATTTCGTCTTCGCCGGTACGCTCGGCGAAATGCCGCAAGGCGTCGGAACGGCGCTTACCGGCGCGCATCTCCAGAGTGACGATGGTGAGCTCTTCGGCCAGTTGCGGATGG
>Ga0302326_10009246_pt1 | contig 21604 bp, 17 predicted proteins | sample Palsa_T0_3_FD_202264 | JGI IMG/M metagenome (GOLD analysis project Ga0302326, IMG submission 202264) | Peat permafrost microbial communities from Stordalen Mire near Abisko, Sweden - Palsa_T0_3 | ecosystem: Environmental > Terrestrial > Soil > Palsa > Peat permafrost | place: Sweden: Abisko... | reverse complement strand
CACCGCGCCGAACTCCTTCCAGAACGTGGCGTACTTCTCCGGCTCGTCCTTGGCGAGGCGCGCCAGCAGGTCCAGTACCCGCTTGGTGAGGCCGTTCCTGATCGCCTCGACCTCCTCATCCTGCTGCAGGAGCTCGCGCGAGATGTTGAGCGGCAGGCCGCTGGAGTCCACCACCCCCTTGATGAATCTCAGATAGAGCGGCAGGAACTGCTCGGCATCATCCATGATGAACACGCGCCGCACGTACAGCTTCAGTCCGCGCGCCGCCTCGCGCTGCCACAGATCAAAGGGCGCGCGCCCGGGCACGTAGAGCAGGCTGATGTACTCGCGCTTGCCCTCCACCTTGTTGTGGCTCCAGGCGAGCGGATCGGTATTGTCGTGGGCGACGTACTGGTAGAACTGCTGGTATTCCTGCGGGGTAATCTCGGTGCGCGGCAGCGTCCACAGCGCCTTCGCCTGGTTCACCAGTTCGTAGTCGAGGGAGGCCTCGCCTTCCTTGCGCATCTTCACCGGAAAGCCGATGTGGTCGGAGTAGCGGCGGATCAGGGCGCGCAGCCGCAGGGTATCGGCGAACTCGTGCGCATCGGCCTTCAGGTGCAGCGTGACCGCAGTGCCGCGCTGTGCGCGCGTCACCGTCTCGACGGTGAATTCCCCGTCGGCACCGGACTCCCAGCGCACCCCGGCCGTGGGCGGCTCGCCGGCCTTGCGCGAGTGCACCTCGACGCGCTCTGAGACGATGAAAGCGGAATAGAAACCGACGCCGAACTGGCCGATCAGCGCCGAGGCCTTCTGCTCATCGCCCGAGAGCGAGCGGAAGAACTCGGCCGTGCCCGAGCGCGCGATGGTGCCGAGGTTCGTGATCGCCTCCTCGCGCGTCATGCCGATGCCGTTGTCGGTGATGGTGAGGGTGCCGGCCACCGGATCGCAATCCACGCGGATGCCGAGCTCGGGGTCCTCCGCCAGCAGCTGGCTGTCGGCGATGGCCGCGAAGCGCAGCCGGTCGCAGGCATCGGAGGCGTTGGAGATGAGCTCGCGCAGGAAGATCTCCCTGTGGCTGTACAGGGAGTGGATCATGAGCTTCAGCAGCTCGCGCACCTCGGCCTGAAAGCCATGCGTCTGGCGTGCGCCCGGATCTTGCGTTTCGGCTTGCTGGGTCTTCTCGGTTGCCATGCTCGTAGGTTTCCACGTGCGCAGGTTGCGCAACATGCGATCATGGGAATCGCGGCGGATTTTTCAAGCGCCGCGTGAGGCGGCGGCGCTCAGCGCCCGACTTCGGGCGCGGGGAACTAACCCAGGAGGCCGAGCAGCGGGGGCGGGGACAGGTATACGCTCACAGCCGCTGCCAGGAGCGCGAGCGAGGCTGCGGTGACCAGCGGTGTGGCAACCGCGAGCATCTCCGCGGCGGTCGCAGAGGCCAGGTGGCGGCAGGCGTGGACGGCATCGTCGATGTCGTCCCACAGATGTAAAAAGAACTCTTCCATGTGCCGAACACTGTACGCGCGACGTGCGTGCTGCGGCGTGTGCGCTCTCACACTCGCTGGTGTTTTGAGGCGGCTTGCACGCGTGCGGAGGCGTGCGTAGGCTTGCATGCGAAGCGCGTCACCATGTGGATGTGACAAAACATCATGCAGCGTATTGTCGTCCTGAACCCCAAGGGCGGGTCGGGTAAGACAACCATCGCAATCAACCTTGCGAGTTATCTCGCCTCGCGTGGATTTAAGCCCGTGCTCATGGATTTCGATCCACAGGGCTCAACGGTGCGCTGGGTAAAGAAACGCAAGCCCGCGCAGGCACAGATTCACGTCATCGCCGCGTTCGAGCGCGACACGCGCACCACGCGCGCGTTCCAGTTGCGTCCGCCGAGCGATACCACGCACGTCGTGATCGACACGCCCGCAGCTCTCGATGCCCGAGCGCTCGCGGAGATGACGCGCGATGCTGACAAGATCCTAGTCCCGGTACTGCCCTCGGACATCGACATCAATGCCTGCTCGAACTGCGTGCGCGACCTGTTGCTGGTCGCGAAGATCAAACGCGACGAGAACCGCATCGGCGTGATTGCCAATCGCATCCGCCGCAACACCCTCACCTACCAGTCCCTGATCCGCTTCCTGCACACCCTCGGGATTCCGATCGTCGCGACCATCCGCGACTCGCAGAACTACGTGCGCGCCGCCGAGCTCGGCATGGGCGTGCACGAGATGAAGAGCTACGTGGCGCAGGAGGACGTCAGTCAATGGCTACCGCTCACCGAGTGGCTGGCGCAGCCGCGCCGGCCACACGTGTCTGGCTCACACGCGCCAGCTGCGGCGAGCACGGCCGCGCCGAGCACGGCTGCGGCGGGCGCGGCTGCGGCGGGCAGCGAGCCAAGCAGCCTCGCGCCACGGCCCGCGGAGGCGGTGGATGCGGTCGATTCTGATCAGGAAACCACGCAGGCGCTGCCTGCGATTGCCGCCATCTAGCGGCTGCGACTTGCGGCGCGCAGGTGGGGCGTCTACTTCTTCGGCTTGGCGGCGGTGCCCGGAGTCGCCGCATCGCTGACAGCCCAGGAGTCGCGTACCTGGTCCGCCCAGTTCTTGTAGTTCGACCACGTGTAGAGGTTGCGCGTGATGGCCGCCTGGCGGGCACGTGCGCGCTGCATACGATCCAGCCAGTTCGCATACGCATCGGCGCCGGTCGGAGCGCCCGCTGGTGGCACCTCGCGCTGTGCGCCGGGCGCATCACCCCGCCCCCTGTCGTTCGAGCTCATTGAGAAGCTCCTTAAGTTATTGAGGGCAGCCTACGTGTTCGCAGCGGGCGCCGCAGGAACTGGTTCACAGGCAGTGTCGCCACTTGCATACGCTGGGACGCGCCTCTCGGGCGCAGCACCACCGAGTGTGCGGTGCACGCTGGCATTCAGCGCGTTATGTCAGCGCTGCTTCAGGCGACGAGGCGGTACACCGGACGGTAGATGCTGCCTGGCAGCCGCATGCGCCGCTGCGCCACGAACTCGGCGAGCAGCTCATCGAGCGGGCGCATGATCGCGGCATCGCCGGACAGCTCGTACGGCCCCTGCCGCTCGATCGCCTGGATGCCGTATTCCTTGACGTTGCCGGTGACGATGCCGGAAAAGGCGCGCCTGAGGTTCGCCGCGAGCTCGTGCAAGGGCTGCTCGCGACGCAGCTGCAATGCGCGCATCGTGGCGTGCGTGACTTCGAAGGGCTGCTGGAACGGCAGCGGCACCGAGAGCAGCCAGTTGAAGTTGTACGAGTCGTTCTGCCGGCGGCGGAACTCGCGCACCGCCTCCATGCCGCGCACCATGCGTCGCGCAACTTCCGGGGGGTCCGCGATGACGACGCTGAAGCGGCGGATGGCCTGCTCCCCGAGCGTGCCCTCGAGGAAGCGGCCGATGTGCTCGAAGTACGCAGCACTCTCGCGCGGCCCGGTGAGCACGATCGGCAGCGGCTGGCCGTGGTTGGCCGGATCCAGGAGGATGCCGGCCAGATACAGGATCTCTTCGGCGGTCCCCGCACCACCGGGAAACACCACGATGCCGTGCGCCATGCGCACGAAGGCCTCCAGGCGCTTCTCGATGTCGGGCATGATCGCCAGCTGCGTGACGATCGGGTTGGGCGGCTCGGCGGCGATGATGCCCGGCTCGGTGATGCCGATGTAGCGGCCATGCCCGATGCGCTGCTTGGCGTGTCCGATGGTGGCGCCCTTCATGGGGCCCTTCATGGCACCGGGCCCGCAGCCGGTGCACACGTCAAGTCCGCGCAGCCCGAGCTCGTAGCCGACGTTCTTGGTGTACTGGTACTCCGCGGCATCGATCGAGTGCCCGCCCCAGCACACCACCAGGTTCGGACGCGCCTTGTAGTCGAGCAGGCGCGCGTTGCGCAGCACATGGAATACCGCGTTGGTGATGGAGGCCGAGTCGTGGAGGTCGAAGCGCCCGCTCTCCAGGATCTCGTTGGAGATGAACACGACGTCGCGCAGCACCGCGAACAGGTGCTCCTTGATGCCGCGGATCATCTGCCCGTCGACGAACGCCGCCGCCGGCGCGTTCTGCATCTCGAGCTTCACGCCCCAGGGGTGGCGCACGATGCGGATGTCGAAGTCGCGGTAGCGGTCGAAGATCTCCTTGGCGTTGTCGGTGGGTGCGCCGGAGTTGAGTACCGCCAGTGCGCAGCGTCGGAACAGCGGGTACAGGCCCCGCTGCCCGCTGTCGAGGAGCTTCTCGATCTCGGCCTGCGAAAGATTCTCGAGGCTGCCGCGCGGGCCGACCTGCGCGTCGACGAACTCTGAAAACTCGCTGCTCACAGCTTAAGGACGGATCTCGATCGGCACGTCGTCGGGAGTGAGCATCCAGATCTCGGTCATGTCAGCATCCGACACCGCGATGCAGCCGTCGGTCCAGTCGTGCGTCTCGTAGTACTCGGGCTCGTGCTTCAGGAAGTTCGGCAGCCCGTGGATCATGATCGAGCCGCCGGTGTCCCAGTGGCGTGCCCGGGCGCGTTTCAGATCCGTCTCGTTCGGGTACGACACCTTGATGGAGAGGAAATAATCGCTGCGCGGGTTGCGCTGCTCGAGCCGGTAGCTCCCCTCGGGCGTGCGGAAGTCTCCCGAGCGCTCCTTCTGCCCAACCGGGCTTAAGCCCAGTGCGATGTGGTAGGAGCGCACGGTATTGCTACCGTGCATAAGGAGCAGCCGCCGCTCGCCCTTCTTCACCACGACCCGATCCACCGTGGGGAGGCTATCGAGTGCGGGTGTCGTGCTCAGCATCACCGGCTGCGCCTGCGGCAGGCCGTCGGCCCAAGCGCCCGCAACCGTACACGCCAGCCACAGTATCCCGGCTAACTTTATGAAAGGCATCATTTTCCGGTCGGACTCATGCACGGCGTGGATTATAGGCGCAGCGCACCATCTCAGGCAGATACCTCCGTCACAGCAAGCCCCCCGCTCGCTCAGCCGCCGCTGCCGACCTCCTCTACCCTTGGCATCACGATCTGCGTGCCGGGATGGAGCTCGGCCAGATCGAGGTCCGGGTTGTACTGCTGCAAGAGCCATATGGGCAGCTGCCCGCTGCGCTGCGTCAGCGTCCACCCCGAGTCCCCGGCGCGGGCGATGTACACCTCGGTGCCGACGATGCGGTGCGCGGCGAAGTAGGCGGCCTGCAGCTCGCGGTGATACTCGCGACGCAGGGTCTCGAATACTTCGGGCTTGACGGTTGAGAAGTCGAGCTTGACGCGCTGTCCGATGCGCACCGGCGCACGGAACTTCAGGTGATTGAGCTCGCGCAGGCGCGCGGAGGTGAGGCCGAGCCAGTCAGCGTAATGGCCGAGGGTCTCCACCGCGGCCACGCGGATGGTGCCATCCTGCGCCACGCCGTAATCCGTCGGGTCGGCGTTCTGCTCGGTGTCGGCGGCTGGCCCGAGGGCAGGTCCGAGCGCCTCGGCCTGCGCGGCCGATACCGGTTGCGCGATGACGGCAGCCGCCGGTGCCTTCGCGGTCTTGGCGGCCGCCGCAGCGGCCGCCGCGGCATCTTCGGCGCTCTCGCGCTGGGCGGCTTCCTCAGACACCGCCCCGCCCGGGGAGGGTGGCGCCACGATGGCTGCCGTCACCGCGGAGACGGCGTGGGCGGGAACCGCCGGCGCGGATACCGCCGGCACCTTCGTCGTTGCGGCGGCAACGAGCACGGGGCCGGTCTCCGGCACGCTGATCACACGTCCGGGGCGCAAAGGCGCGCTGGCGCGTATGCGGTTGAGGCTCGCCAGCGTCTCGATCGGCACGCCGTAGCGCTCGGCGAGCGCGGCGAGCGTATCGCCCTGCTGCACCTTGTAGCGCCGCGGTCCACGCTGGCCGGTGAACATCTCCGCGGGCGAGAGGCGCTGCGCGAGCAGCTGGCTGCTCCATTCGGCGTCCTCCGGCGGCAGGCGCAGCCGGTAAGCCTTCGGCACACGCTGCGCGCCATTCCACACCGCGGGCAGCAGCGCCGGATTCAGATCGCGCAGCTTCGCGGGGTCGATCTTCAGTATGTGTTCGAGCGATGCCGCCGACACGTAGGCCGGCACCTCCAGCTCCTGGAAGTGTGCCTCGTGCTCCTTCGGCAGCGGCCCGAAATACTTCTCGGGGTTGCGGTCGATGTCGAGCGCGGCAAGAAAGGACACATAGAAGTTGCGCGAGGCGAAGCCGAAGGTGCGGCTGGTGTAGCTGCGCACGATCTTGACGATGTCATCGGTGCCGAGGGTTTCCTTGGCGTGGCGCACGCCCTCGGTGCCGTGGTTGTAGGCGGTGAGTGCGAGCGGCCAGGTCCCGAGCACACGGTAGTTGTAGGAAAGCAGCTGCGCGGCCGCCTCGGTGGAGCGGAACGGATCGAGCCGGTCATCGACCGCACCGTCGATGCGCATGTAGCGCCGTCCGGTGGAGCGCATGAACTGCCACAGGCCCGCCGCCCCGACCTTGGAGTAAGCGCTCGGGTTGAAGGAGGACTCGACGTGCGGCAGCACCGCGAGCTCTGCCGGGAGCCCGAGGTTCGCAAGCGTCTCGGCGATGTGCGTCTCCCACGTCCCGGAGCGGATCAGGCCGCTGCGAAAGCGGTCTGCCTGGCCGAGCTGAAAGCGGATGTCGTCCACCGCGCTACGCAGCCGCGCGGGCGTGCCTTCCGCGCCCCACAGATCCTTGACGCGCTGCTCCTCCGGCGAGAGTGTCCCGCCCTCGCCGGCATCGGCGATCTGGCGCAGCGTCGCGGCGTAATGGGCACGCGCCTCGTCCACCAGGCGCTGGCGCTCCGATGGCGGGGTGTTGGAAGCGAAGTGCAACGTGTCGTAGAGCACCCCGAGGTTGTACTGGTCGTGGAGGAATCCCGCGTTCGTGTCGATCTGCGAGTACACGCGGATCCAGAACTGCACGTCGCGCTCGAGCTCCGGGGGCCGCACCATCGGATCATCGGCCGCTGCCGTGCCGCAGCCGAGCATGAGGCCCGCGGCGATGAGGGCCCACGCCAGCTCGCGCCGGTTGCGGCGGATGAGCCGGCTGAAGGCCCGCAGGAGCGCTGTCGAGTTCATTTACACCCCGCTAAAGCTCTCATTTCCAATGTCCATTCAATGACTTGTGCTATTTCATACTCCCGCGTTATGAAAAGTGCCACCCCCGAATGTGTCGAGTATTTTGACACTTGGCTGTCGGTCAGACCGACACGGGGGCGATCAGGACGACTCATACCGGGGTTGCACGGGGTGTTTCGGGCCCGGGAGTGTGTGACGCGTCACAGTTGCGCGCTCCCAAACCTGCGGCAGGGGCCTGCGCTCAGGGAGCGGCCCGCTTGGCACGAGTGTTGCTTTGTATATAACCATCGAACGCAACGCTGAGGGTCAAGAGACGAACGCCATGGGATAGACAGAAGAAAGCGCGGATCCGGAATGTGGCCGGACAGCTCGTCGGATACCGCGTCACGACCGAATAACAACGAGAACGAAACTCCTCCTCACACAAGCAAGCGACCGACACCCCGCCTCGAGCGGGGTTTTTTTTGCCAGGCGCTTGGGCGTAGCTGCGCAAACGAGCATCCGATCCTCGGCGAACCGTCCGCCTCTGGCAAGTGGCAGACTTCGCCCCCATGCGTCCCGCCCTGCGCCCTGGGAGAACGTGCCTGCTGGCTCAGGCCGTATTGTGGGCGGCGCTCAACGTCGCCCATGCCGATTCCGGATCCACCGGCTTCATAGAGGACGTGCACTTTTCCGACTACTCACCCCTTAGTACCAACAGCGAGCTGCTGCGACGGATGACGAGCCCGCTGACGGGGAGGCAGGTACAGGCAACCCTGAGCCGCTCATCGCAGCGCCTCATCGAGCAATCCATCGACCTCGCGGCGGAGAAGTTCGTGCTCTACGTACCCCCCGTCCCGCCACCCCATGGCTATGGCGTGCTGGTGTTCGTGCCACCCTGGCAGGAGGCACGCCTGCCAGACGGCTGGAGCACGGTGCTCGATCACTACGGTGTCATCTACGTGAGCGCGGCACGCTCGGGTAACCAAGAGAGCGCCGTGGGAAGGCGCGAGCCGCTCGCGCTGCTCGAAGCGCACAACGTCATCCTGCGCTACCCGGTCGACCCCTCGCGCGTCTACGTCGGCGGATTCTCCGGCGGGGCGCGCATCGCCTTGCGCCTGGCGCTTGGGTTTCCGGAGCTCTTCAATGGGGTGCTGCTGAACGCCGGCAGCGATCCGCTTGGCACGCTGGTGCCGCCGCTGCCGCCGGCCGATCTCTGGCGGCGCTTCCAGGAATCCACCCGCCTGGTCTACGTCACCGGCGAGCGCGACATGGTGCATCTGGGCATGGATGTGGCGAGCCTGCACTCGATGCGCCAGTGGTGCGTGTTCAATACCGACTCCCAGGTCATCCCCGGGGCGGAGCACGAAACCCCCCGCTCCGCCGCGTTCTCGGCCGCACTGCAGGCGTTGCTGGCCCCGCCCGGCCGCAGCTCGAAACTCCCCGCCTGCCAGGCGGGCATCGACCGGGAACTGAGCGCGCAGCTGCAGAAGGTGCAGTCGCTCATCGCGCACGGCGATGCTGGCGCGGCGCAGAAGCTGCTGCTCGAGATCGATCGGCGCTTCGGCGGGCTGGCCGCCCCGCGCAGCCTCGAGCTTCAGGCCTTGCTCAGTCCTGCGGGCTCAGAAGGAAAGGCGGGGCAGCCGCCGGCTGCCCCGCAGTAAGGACTCGAACCTGTCAGTGGGAGTTGGTTGTCGTCGCTGTCAGCCGCATTTCGAATCGCCGCAGTTCAGACAGGTCATACACCCGTCCATCATCACCACCGCCGCGGTGCTGCAGCGCCCGCACAGCTGCGCGCCTTCGGGGAAGTGGCTCTTGGCGAAGGCATCCGCCTGCTTGGAGCGCGCTTCGAACTCCGCGCGCTTCTCGTCGACGAGCTTCTGCTGGTGCACGTCCAGCTGGGTCTTCCTGATGAGACCGATGGTCTGCAGGTGCTTCTCGATCACGTAGCCGAGCTCGGCGATGATCGAGGGCATGAACTTGCCGCCCGGCTGCCAGTAGCCCCCGCGCGGATCGAACACCGCCTTGAGCTCGTCCACCAGGAAGGTGACGTCGCCGCCTTTCCTGAAGACCGCGGAAATGATGCGCGTGAGGGCCACGATCCACTGGAAGTGATCGAGGTTCTTCGAGTTGATGAAGACCTCGAACGGCCGACGCTGCTCGTACTCGGTGCCCTCGTTCAGCACGATGTCGTTGATGGTCACGTACATCGCGTGATCGGAGATCGGTGTCTTGATCTTGTAGGTCGAGCCGATGAGGACCTCGGGACGCTCGAGCCGCTCGTGCATCCGGATGACCTTGGCGGTACGGCCGTTCTTGTCACGCACCAGCTCCGAATCGTTCGGCGGCGGGAGCGACTTGGACTCCGCCTTCTTCGCCTCGGGTGCCTTCTCGGGCGGCTTGTCCTCGGGCTTGTGCACGTTGTACTTGGAAATCTTGCGCTCAATCTTGATGGTCATGTGTGTCTACCTGGGATTCGGGTCGGGTTTTTCAAGCTTCAGTACTTGCCGAAATACCCTTCCTTCAAACTGTCGTACAGGTTCGCGGCGGTGTGCAGTTCACCGTCGTACTCGATCTCCTCATCGCCGCGCGCTTCCACCACGGTGCCGTCATCGAGCGTGAACTTGTAGATGGTGTTCTTCAGGTCCTGCTCCTTCACCAGCACGCCCTGGAAGGCCTCCGGGTTGAAGCGGAAGGTGGTGCAGCCCTTCAGGCCCTGCTCATGTGCGTACAGATAGATGTCCTTGAACTTTTCGTAGGCAAAATTCGTAGGCACGTTCGCCGTTTTAGAAATCGATGAATCAACCCACTTCTGGGCCGCAGCCTGCACCTCGACATGCTCCTTGGGGGTGACGTCATCGGAGGCGATAAAGTAATCCGGCAAGCTCTCAGCATCGTTCGCCGCTCCAGGTTTGGCATTCGGGTTGACCAGCTCGCGGTAGGCCAGCAACTCGAACGAATAGACGTCGATCTTCTCCTTGGACTTCTTGCCCTCGCGAATCACGTTGCGGAAATAGTGGTGCGCGAACGAGGGCTCGATGCCGTTCGACGCGTTGTTGGCGAGCGACAGCGAGATCGTGCCGGTAGGGGCGATCGAGGTGTGGTGCGTGAAGCGCGCGCCGGTCTCGGCGAGCTCGTGCACCAGTTGCGGCGCCACTGTCGCGACGCGCTGCATGTAGCGGCTGTACTTCGCGTGCAAAAGGCGCCCGGCGATCTTCGAGCCCGCCCGCCAGCCATCACGTGCCATCTCGGGGCGCTTGCGCAGCATCTCCTTGGTGACCGTGAACTCCTCGTTCATGATCGGTGCCGGGCCCTTCTCGCGCGCCAGCTCAAGGGCTGCCTCCCAGCCGGCCACCGCCATCTCGCGCGTCACATCCTCGGTGAACTGCACCGCCGCGGGCGAGCCGTACTTCATGCGCAGCAGCGTCATGGTGCTGCCGAGCCCCATGAAGCCCATGCCGTGACGGCGCTTGCGCGTGATCTCCTCGCGCTGACGCTCGAGCGGCAGGCCGTTGATCTCGACCACGTTGTCGAGCATGCGCGTGAATACCTTCACGACCTCGCGGTATTCACCCCAGTCGAACTGCGCGAAATCACCGAACGGCTGCTTCACGAAGCGCGTCAGGTTCACTGAACCGAGCAGGCACGAGCCATAGGGCGGCAAGCTCTGCTCCCCGCAGTTTCCGGTGACCAGCCCATTAAATATCAGATTGTTTTTGTCAGGCTGAGTCGTATCGAACACCGCCTCCTTGCCGAGGTGCTCGATGCTGGCGATCGCACTGACAAATCGCTGCTTGTAGGGTGCAGAACGCTGCGCCCGCCACTCGCGGTACTTGTCGTTCTTGGCCGCGGTGATGAAGCCGATCTCTTCCATGAAGCGATCACGGGACTCGGAGCCGATGATCAGCTCGTAGTCCGGCTGGCAATCGTAGAGCCGCTGGCCGCCCTTGCCGTCGGGCACTGAGCGCTGGCCGGCCGCGCGCCTCTTGAGCACGCAGCTGAAGATCCCGAAGTTAGCGAGCAGCATCTGCACGTCCTTGAGGAGCGACGCACGGCTCGAGGCCAGGCGGATTGAGCAGTGCTCCTTCTTGTCGCTGCGCTGCACGGTACCGTCGGTCTGGAACAGTCCGCGCAGGTAGCCGCGCACGCAGTCCTCGTTGCCACGCCAGACAATCTCGGGCACCTGCGTCTTCGCTTTCGACGTGAAGCCGTAGTACTCGAGGACCCGCGCGAGTATGACCGAGCGGATCTGCAGCAGATTGCGCTCCGGGATGGCTATCGTGCTCACGTTGTAGTGGCGCGGCGTGTTAGCCCAACCCTTGATCATCGAGTTCACGAGTTCGGTGACTTCGCCCGCAAAGTTGCGGTCCTCGCCCCACAGATCGATCACGACCGCGCTCTTGCCTTTGCGGTTGGTGAAATGACCGTCGCCGGTCACCAGCCCCAGCACCAGGCCGAGCTCCTGGCTGCCGCAGCCGCCAAACTGGCCCTTGCCGGACTGCACCAGCAGCTCATCTCCCGGCTTGAGGTCCCGCAGCTTCAGCTTGCCGCGCGTGGTGTAGAAGTCATGCCATTCGGTGGCCTTGATTTCGTAGCCGTGCCTGGTCACCACGCGATACACGTCTGCGGAGGGCGCAGTCATGAAGACCGGCACCGCCTCGCGGACCGTCACCCCCGTGCCTTCCCCGAGTGCGCGCTTGTCCACCGTCGCCTGAATGTCGACGCGCGCATCGTACAGATCACCCATGCGTACCATGCCGTAGCGGGTCGCGAGACGCGTGTCCGCGGTAACGCACGGGTTGGTGGCGCGGATGTTCTCGCACCACCAGTTGTTGTTCATCTCGTTGACGCGGTCGATGAGGATGAACCCAGGTTCTGCGAAGTCATAAGTGGACGTCATGATCACGTCCCAGATGCGCCGCGCGGGCAAGGTCTTGTAGACCTTGCATGCGACCAGGCCTTCCTCGTTGACGACGTAGCCGGCGTGCTCGGGCCACTCGCGCCACAGGAACCGGCTCGCATCCCCAAGATCGTGCTGCTCGGCCTCGTGCTCCTTGAGCGAGAGCGGGAACGCAAGCTTCCACTCGCGATCCTCGCGCACCGCCTGCATGAACTCATCGGTGATCAGGAGCGACAGGTTGAACTGGCGCAGGCGCCCGTTCTCGCGCTTGGCGCGCACGAACTCCAGGGCGTCCGGGTGCCCCACATCGAAGGTGCCCATCTGCGCGCCTCGCCGGCCACCGGCGGAGGAGATGGTGAAACACATCTTGTCGAAGATATCCATGAACGACAGCGGACCTGAGGTGTAGGCACCGGCGCCCGACACGTACGCCCCGCGCGGGCGCAGCGTCGAGAACTCGTAGCCGATGCCGCAGCCGGCCTTGAGCGTCAGGCCCGCCTCGTGGACCTTCTTCAGGATGTCGTCCATCGAGTCATGGATCGTGCCCGAGACCGTGCAGTTGATCGTCGAGGTCGCCGGCTTGTGCTCGAGCGCCCCGGCATTGGAGGTCACGCGCCCGGCGGGAATCGCCCCGCGACGCAGCGCCCACAGGAAGCGCTCGTACCAACTCTCGCGCACGTCCTCGCGCTCGACATCCGCAAGCGCACGGGCGACACGCTTGTAGGTATCGTCCATCGTCTTGTCGATCGTCGTACCGTCCTTCGCGACCAGGCGGTACTTCTTGTCCCAGATGTCGAGCGATGCCTCCTGGAAAGGAATGGCATCGATGTCCTTGGGTTCGATCTTAACGACAGTGTTCATGAATCCGCGGCGCTCCGCTTACTAGTACGCCTTGCCTACGGATTACAGGGAAAAACCGACCGGGCCGCTGACCTTGGAGCTTGGTGACCCCCGCGAGCCTGGCCGGCACTGCTGTCTTTCCGACAGTCAGGCCCCTGAAACCTCCCCCCGACCGCGTGACCCTTATCGCTCGCGCGAACACAAGATCTTGTGTCGGGGTCAAAAGCCTAATGACCATGTCCGGGTGCGTCAAGATTTTTGACGCCAATTTGTCATGTCATTTTTTCACAGTTATTTCAACAATTAACGACATTATTGGCCGTAGATTCGACGATATTTTTTGAAGATCTGCGCGTTATGGAAAAAGTCCACAGAGCCCCCATATATTGTGCCCAGGCCCGACACAGCTTCTGCACAGGCTGCCCACAGGCAGCGCACGTTCAAAGCGCTCCCCCGGGCGTGCGCTAGCGCACGTACGTCAGTTCGCTGGTCAATTTTTGACCAGCCGCGAGTGCAGGTAGTTTTGCCGGTGCACGGGCGCGCCTCACGGTGCCGCTCAAGGGCTCTCTTGAAAGCTCCGCGCCCGTCCGCACATCGGGGATCAAGCGCGCTACATGCGCCCCCATTTTGGTTTCGCATTTATTTATTTCCTTTTCCAACAATAGGAGAGCATTCATGACAATCGTACGTTACGAGCCGTGGGCGCTCGTGAGCCGCTTGCAGCGGAATCTCGAGCATGCCCTTGGCCAGAGCGCTGACAGCGCAAGCGTCAGCTGGATCCCGCACGTCGACATCCGCGAAGAGGACGAGCGCTTCGTCGTGCTCGCCGATGTGCCGGGCGTAGAGGGCAAGAACATCGAGATCACGGCCGAGAAGGGTGTGCTCACGATCAAGGGCGAGCGCACTTCCGAGCAGAAGTCTTCCAAGGATGGGTACGAGCGCGTCGAGCGTGCCAGTGGCACGTTCCTGCGCCGCTTCACCCTCCCCGAGACTGCCGACGCGGAGGCCATCAAGGCTTCGCAGGTCAACGGGGTGCTTGAGGTGACCATCCCGAAGCGCCCGCAGGAGCAGCCGCGGCGCATTTCGGTCCAGGCCGCCTAAGGGGCCTTGAGATCCCGGCCGGTGGTGCCCCAGGGGCCACCGGCCGGCTGCCTTTTACACAACGTTAAGTCCCAGGGCCCGCGCCGAGAAGCGCTGCCATCTGCGGGAGCGCCGGCTGGGCTAGAATTCCCGTGACATGAGACGCACGCTCGCCCTGTGGCTGATCATGGCGCTGTTCGCAGCGCCGCTGCCGGCGGCCGTGCCGCCCATGGTCGGGGACACCCCGCTTCCGACCCTGGCACCGATGATCAAGAAGGTGTCCCCGGCGGTGGTGAACATCGCCACGCGCGGCACCGTCCACGAGCGCGGCGCACAGAACCCGCTGCTCGATGATCCGTTCTTCCGGCGCTTCTTCGACATCCCCCCCGACACCGGCCCGCGCGATCGCCCGTTTCAGAGCGCCGGCTCGGGCGTCATCTTCGATGCGAAGACCGGCTACATCGTCACCAACGCGCACGTGGTGGAGAACGCCAACGAGATCACCGTGACGCTTCAGGATGGGCGCGACCTGAAGGCGGAAGTGGTGGGGAGCGATGAGCCCTCGGACGTCGCGGTGCTCAAGGTCAAACCCGAGGGACTCTCGCAGATCCCGCTCGGGGACTCCGCCAAGTCCGAGGTCGGGGATTTCGTGGTGGCCATCGGCAACCCCTTCGGCCTGCAGCACACCGTGACCTCGGGAATCATCAGCGGCCTGTCGCGCTCGGGGATCAATCCCGACGGCTACGAGGACTTCATCCAGACCGATGCCTCCATCAATCCCGGCAATTCCGGCGGGGCACTCGTCAACCTGCGCGGTGAGCTGATCGGCATCAACACCGCCATCCTCTCGCGCAGCGGCGGCAACATCGGCATCGGCTTCGCCATTCCCGTCAACATGGCCAAGAGCGTGATGGAGCAGCTCATCAAGTACGGCTCCGTCAAGCGCGGCCAGCTCGGCGTGAGCATGTACACCGTCACGCCCGATATCGCGCACTCGCTCGGATTGCCGAACGCGGTGGGCGCGCTGGTTTCGCAGGTGGTGGAGGGCTCGCCCGCCGAGCGCGCCGGCATCCGCACCGGCGATGTCATCACCGCGGTGAACGGCCAGCCGGTGAAGTCCAACAGCGAGCTGCGCAACACCATCGGGCTGCTGCGCGTCGGGGACAAGGTCGATATCGGCCTGATGCGCGACGGCAAGCCGATTCGCGTGACCGCGGTGATCGCCGATGCCACCGCGGAACTCACCGGCGGACCTGTGAGCATCCACAAGAGCTTCGAGGGCTCGGAACTCACCGATGCGCCCGATGCCGGCGGCGCCCTGGTGAAGAGCGTCGAGCCGGGGAGCCCCGCGGCCCAGGCGGGGCTGCGGGCAGATGATGTGATCGTCGGTGCGAACCGCGGCCGCGTGAGCAGCCTGCGCGAGCTGCACGAACGTGCCAAGGGAACTGCGGTGCTGGTGCTGGAAGTGCGCCGCGGCAACACGGTGATTCTCATACCGCTGCGCTAGAAGGATGGACCGCGCGCACCGCGGCGCGGGAAAGGAACCGGATGAACGTCTGTGTGCTCGGAGGCAGCGGCTTCGTCGGCACGGAGCTGGTGACCCGGCTGGTGCATGCCGGTCACTGGGTACGCGTGCCGACCCGCAATCTCGGCCACGCCGAGCGGCTGCGGGTGCTCGACACCGCGGAGCTTTCGGTGGTGAACGTGCACGAGCCGCGCATCCTGAGTCAGCTCTTCGCCAGCTGCGAGGTCGTCATCAACCTCGTGGGCATCCTGAACGAAAGCGGACACGCCAGCTTCGACCTGGTCCACAGGGTTCTGCCCGCCAAGATCATGGCCGCCGCGCGCAATGCCGGCGTCAAGCGCGTGCTGCACATGAGCGCGCTCGGCGCGGACCCGAAGGCCCCGAGCCGTTACCTGCGCTCCAAGGCCGCCGGTGAAGCCGAGCTGCGCGCCGTGGCGCACCCGGACGCCCCGCACGTGGAGGTCACCATCTTCCGGCCCTCGGTGATCTTCGGGCCGTACGACTCCCTCACCAACCGCTTCGTGCACCTGTTGCACCTGAGCGCGGGGCTCTTGCCGCTGGCGCGCGCCCGGGCGCGCTTTGCCCCCATCGGCGTGTTCGACGTCGCGGATGCGTTCGTGCGTGCACTCAACAGCCACGCGAGCCGCAGCGCCACCTACGAGCTGTGCGGGCCGGAAGTCGTGACGCTGGAGGAGATCGTGCGCCGGACGGCGCGCGTTGCGGGTGTGCCCTGCCACATCCTGCCCTTGCCCGACCTGCTCGGACGCCTGCAGGCGGCGGTGCTCGGCCTCTTGCCCGGCAAGCCCTTCTCGCTCGACAACTTCCGCTCGCTCACCGTGGACTGCGTGTGCCGCGAGAACGGCTGCGCGGCGCTCGGCATCCGCGCAAGCCCGATGCTCGCGGTGCTCCCCACCTACCTCGGGCCGCAGCCCGAGGGCGCCTTCGCGTAAGGCTGCGCCAGGCTCCTTCAGTCCTCCGGGCCCGCAGGCGTTGCGCACAGGCGTGCGTGCCGCTCGGCGCGTGGCAGATCGCCGAGCTTGCGCACCGCGGCGTAGAAGCGCGGCAGGTCGTTGTCCTGCTGCTGCAGCACCCGGGCAAAGCCCGGCACGCAGTCGTAGTAGGTGGCAAGGGATGCGAGGTCCGCGTTGTTGAGCCCCTTGGCGATCCACTCTTCGTACACCGGGTAGGTGAGGCCGGCGCGCCGCTCAAAGCGCTGGATGTCGGCGGCGAGGGCGTGGAGGATCACCGCCTTGCTCACACGCATCTCATCGCGCGGGGGTCCCGAGGCGTAGAGCTGCGCGAGCTGGCTGCGGGTGCGCTCGAGCATCCCCTCGAGCTGCGTGGCGTGCGCCTGATCCTCGCGAAACTCCTGCATGCGCGCCGTCTCACCCTGGTAGGCGAGCCAGCGCTCAAGCCCGGTGTTCTCGACCGTGGTGGCGAACGCCTCGTTGAATTCGGAGTCATCGCGCACGTATATCAGCTGGTGCGCGAGCTCGTGGAAGATCGTGGCCGCCACCTCCTCATCCCCGTAGGGGAGCATGCTCGAGAGCACCGGGTCGGCGAACTTGCCGAGCGTGGAATAGGCCGGCACGCCCTCGATCGCGACGTCGAAGCTGCGCACCGCAAGCTCGGCGCCGAACTCACGCGCCCGCTGCTCACTGAAGTAGCCGCGGTAAGCGACGCAGCCGGCGATCGGAAAGCACCAGTGCGCGGCGTGCACCGAGAACTCAGGCGTTGCGACCACGTTCCACACCACGAACGGCCGGCCAATGTCGGCGTAAGTGCGGTAGCTCTTGTTATCGGGCAGCGCGAGCTCGCGCGAGGCGAACGCGCGCGCCGCCTGCACGCGCTCGAGGCGCGCGCGCAGCTGCGGCGGGGTGTGCGGATCGGCGAGCAGCTTCTCGATCGGCACGCGCTGGCGCAGCACGTGATACTGGCCGCGCGCGGCCTGCATGACATACAGCGTGCCGCAGCCTGACAGCAGCGCACACGCCACGAGCAGCACCGCAGCGCGCGCCAGCTGTGCCGCGCGCACGGCAACATCTGACTTCGCAACCTTCCGCGCAGGCGTCTCGGTTAACATGCGCACCATGCGAGTCTACTTGGTCGGCGGCGCCGTGCGAGACCGGCTGCTCGGTCTGCCGGTTCACGAACGCGACTGGGTCGTGGTCGGTGCTCGACCCGAGGAGCTCGAGCGCGCCGGCTACCAGAGCGTGGGACGCGAGTTCCCGGTATTCCTGCACCCCGAGACGCACGAGGAGTACGCGCTCGCACGGCTCGAGCGCAAAGTCGCCCCCGGTTACCGCGGCTTCACCACCGAGTTCTCTCCCGAGGTGACGCTCGAGGAGGACTTGCGGCGCCGCGACCTGACCATCAACGCCATGGCCGAGAGCGAGGGCGGGGAGCTCATCGATCCGTACGGCGGGCAGGCGGATCTCGCAGCGCGCCGGCTGCGCCACGTGTCGGAAGCTTTCGTGGAGGATCCGGTGCGGATCCTGCGCGTGGCGCGCTTCGCAGCGCGCTTCGCAGCGCTCGGGTTCGTCGTGGCTCCCGAAACGCTCGAGCTGATGCGGCGTATGAGCGCCGCCGGTGAGGTCGATGCGCTGGTTCCCGAGCGGGTGTGGCAGGAGAGCGCGCGCGCCCTGAAGGAGGCGCACCCGGAAGTCTTCTTCGAGACGCTGCGAGCCTGCGGTGCGCTCGCGGTGATCTTCCCGGAGATCGAGGCGCTGTTCGGCGTGCCGCAGCCGCAGCGCTGGCATCCGGAAATCGACACCGGCGTGCATGCCATGCTGGCACTGCGCTACGCAGCCTCACTCGGTGCTTCCCCCGTGGTGCGCTTTGCCGTGCTCACCCACGATCTGGGCAAGGCACGCACGCCGCGATCGCGCTGGCCGAGTCATCACGGACACGAGGAGCTCTCGGTGCCGCTGATCGAGGCGCTGTGCGAGCGCCTCAAGGTGCCCAACGCACACCGCGAGCTCGCGATCCTGACTGCGCGTCATCACACACTCGTGCACCACGCACTTGAGCTCAAGCCCACGACGCTCCTGACGCTCATTGAGAACTGCGACGCGCTGCGCCGGCCGGAGCGCTTCGCAGAGCTCCTGCTGGCGTGCGAGGCGGATGCGCGCGGGCGCACCGGTCTTGAGAGCCAGCCCTACCCGCAGCGCGCCTATCTCGAAGCGGTGCGCTCGGCGGCCGCAGAGGTCGCACTGAGCGAGGCGGAGCGGGGCGGACTTGCGGGGGCGGCCATCGGGAAGGAATTGCGCCGGCGCCGGCTTGCCGCCATCACCGCCTTCAAGAGCGCACGGAGCGCCTCATAGCGAGCCGCGCAAGTCCTGCAGCGCAAAGCCCCGCAAGGGTTCTTCGAAGTCGCGCGTGAGCGCGATCACCTTGAATGCCTCGCCCATCTCCTCGGGCATGAGGAGCCGGCGCGCCTCGCCGGCAAGTCGCACGCGCTCGCGGGTATCGCGGGCTTCGGCGACGAGTGCCTCGATCCCGACACTCAGGAGAAACGCCGCCTGGGTCGCAAAGCCCCCGACCACGAGTCCCGCCTCGGCAGCCGCCTCCGCCACGCGGGTGAAGTCGACCCAGGCGGTGATGTCCTGCACGCCGAGGTTGATGTAGGGATCGTCGTGAGCACGCTGGCGGTAGTGGCAGCGCAGCGTGCCGCTCACACGCTGCGGGTGATAGTAGTGCCGCCGCGGCAGACCGTAGTCGCAGAACAGCATGAGTCCGCGGCTCAGACATTGCACAAGCGACAGCACCCAGGGCGTTAACCGCAGGCACACCTCCGAGGTGTACCCATCCGGCAGCGGCGCCGGAAGTGCCGCCGTGATCTCTTCGCAGGCAACTGTCAGGGCCTCATCGGCCGCAGCGCTCTGGTCACAAAAGCCCTCTTCCGACATCGCGACGCCGACCTCGGCAACACCCCCGTTGCCCCAGCTGACGCGGCGGCACGGCAAGGCGTCCAGCACCTCGTTGGCGAGGATCACACCTTTCAGCGGCCGCTCGGGCAGCCGCTCGAGCCATACGACCCGCTCACCGAGCGCTGCGGGCAGCTTCGCGAGGTGCTCGCGCTGGCGCGCGGCGAGATCGGCGCTGACCTCCAGGATGGCGTAGCGCTCGGGCAGCACGCGAAGTGCGGCGAGCTCGCGCAGCACTACCCCCGCCATCCGCCCGCTGCCCGCGCCGAGCTCGAGGATCTCCCCACCGCCGACCGCCAGCACCGCGGCGCACTGGCGCGCCACACAGCGGCCGAAGAGATCCGACACCTCCGGGGCGGTGACAAAGTCCCCGCCGGGACCGAGTTTGGCGCTGCCGGCGCTGTAGTAGCCCAGCCCGGGCGCATACAGCGCCAGCTCCATGAAGCGCTCGAACGACAGCCATCCGCCGCTTGCGACAAGTTGCCCGCGGATCAGCGCGGCGAGGGTCTCGCTGTGCGCGTGTTCCTCGGGACTGAGCGGGGGCAGGATTGAGCGTGGCGGCGATGCGGTCATAATCGTGGCTTATGGAGCCGCACCCTCCCCTCAAAGGCAAGACCGCGCTCATCAGCGGCGCGGCGCGCCGCGTCGGTGCTGCCATCACCTGCGGCCTGCACGCCGCCGGCGCGAACGTGCTGCTGCACTACCGCAGCTCCGCCGAGGAGGCCGCGCGGCTGGCCGCTGCGCTGAATGAGACCCGTCCGGGATCGGCCGCCACGGCCCAGTGCGACCTTCTTGATGTGACCCGGCTGCCGTGGCTGGTGGGCGAGGCGGCCCGGATATTCGGCGGCCTCGACATCCTGGTAAACAACGCCTCCTCCTTCTACCCCACGCCGGTCGGCGACATCACCGAGATGGACTGGGACGACCTGATCGGCACCAATCTCAAGGCGCCGCTGTTTCTGGCACAGGCCGCAGCGCCCCTGCTGCACGCGCGCCAGGGACTCATCATCAACCTTGCCGACATCCACGGCACGCGGCCGCTGCGGCGTTACCCGGTCTACAGTATCGCCAAGGCGGGAGTGATCATGCTGACGAAGTCCCTCGCCCGGGAGCTCGGTCCGCACGTGCGCGTGAACGCGGTCGCACCGGGGCCCGTCATGTGGCCCGAGGACGGCCTGGATACGGCCATGCAGGCGAAGATCATCGCCGGCACCGCGCTCAAGCGCGCCGGCAGCGCCGAGGACGTGGCGCGCGCCTGCGTGTTCTTCGCCACCGAGGCGCCGTACGTCACCGGGCAGGTCCTCGCCGTCGACGGCGGCCGCAGCATCGGCTGGTAGTCACCCGCCTGCCCCCAACAAGCGCGTTGCCGGGCGTGGTAGGCCCGGCAACGGGGAGCTCAGGTGAGGGTGCTCGCGACTACGTGCGCGCGAGCGGTCCGTGCATCAGGAGATGTTCTCGGAGACAACCGGCGACTGAGCGCTCTCGGTGCCGTCGCTTGCCATCGCCGCTATCGCGAAGTAGTACCTGACGCCGACCGTGAGCCCGTCGACCACGTACGTCTGAATACCGGGACTCGAAAGTGCAACCTGCTGGTTGAGCTCTTTCGCGCTGGTGCCGTAATAAATCTTGTATCCACGCAGATCAGTCAGGGCCGTCCCATTGGTATTTTCGGTCGGAGCAGCCCAGGAAAGGGTTGCATTGGAAGTACCGGAGCTCGGCAGTGGCGCCGCATACGGGGACTTCGGGGGCGACGTCTTAGCCGTTGTGGCCGGCGTCTCAGCCGTGGTGGTCGTCTGAGCCGCCGTGGTGGTCTGAGCCGCTGTGGTCGCCTGAGCCGTTGTGCTCGTCTGAGCCGCTGTGGTCGGGGTCTGAGCCGCAGTGGACTGGGCGCTCCCGCTGGAGCCGGATGACCCATCGGATCCGCAACCGGCAAGTGACAGACTCGCTGTCAGGGCGAGCCAGGGCGACAAAGCGAACAAGCGTCGTGAATTTTGCATATAGATTCCTAAGCGTGACCGGATTCGAAAATCCGATGCTTAGGAGCCGTTGCAAAAGCGGAGTTGCCTGACAGTGCCCATCCGCGCTGTGTGGTGCGCTCGAGTGGGCCTAGCCGTATCACGAGGTCGCTGTGCGACCCCGGCAACCCCGCTATCGTCAGGCTAGAGCCCTAAGGACCGGAGGCTTTGCGTCCCCACCTTTCGATGGGTTTGCGATTAAGGTGGCCATGATGACACCGCGCCGCCAACAGGTGAATCGTGGCTAGCCGCCATCGACTGCGTGAAGTACTCATGCTGCAGAGAGCACCTGCGCG
>Ga0302326_10009243_pt1 | contig 21608 bp, 18 predicted proteins | sample Palsa_T0_3_FD_202264 | JGI IMG/M metagenome (GOLD analysis project Ga0302326, IMG submission 202264) | Peat permafrost microbial communities from Stordalen Mire near Abisko, Sweden - Palsa_T0_3 | ecosystem: Environmental > Terrestrial > Soil > Palsa > Peat permafrost | place: Sweden: Abisko... | reverse complement strand
AGCCACAGCGAGGGGCACCGGGGTCACAAACGTTGGAGTCGCCGGGTTCGGGGATACGACTGGCGTAATCGGAGCCAGTACGATTGGACCAGGGGTCGCCGGAACCAGCAACAATGGGGATGGAGTCTACGGATTCAATCCGACGAGTGCTGGCAGTGGGGTGCACGGCTGCAATGGGCTGGGTGCTGTCCCGGGCGTCCGACCGAAAAATGGATGTGGAGTGTTTGGAGAATCCAACAATTCAGAAGGGGTTTTCGCTGCCAGTGCGACCCAGCACGGCGTGCACGGTGTAAATGGGGCGGGTAACGGGCGCACGCCAACGTTCGGCTGCGGGGTGTGGGGCGATTCTGACAATGGATATGGCGTCTTTGGCGCGAGCAAAACCAGCAATGCTGGGCAGTTTGAGGGCAATGTTGCTGTGACTGGCAATGTTGCTGTGAAAGGTAATGTCACGGCGACTGGTGTCTTTACGGCAGGCGCCGACTGCGCCGAGGAATTCAATGTTGCGGGTGCCAGTCTCAGCCCTGGAACCGTCGCCGTTCTTGACGAGCAGAGTGCATTGAGCGAATGTTCCGAACCATATGACAAAAGAGTCGCTCGCGTTATCTCGGGCGCTGGTGAATACAGGCCCGGCATCGTCCTAGACAGACGCGCGTCGTCTGAAAATAGGGCGGCGGTAGCCCTGATAGGCAAGGTCTGTTGCAAGGTGGACGCGACATACGCCCCCATTAAGGTCGGTGACCTCTTGACCACATCTCGGACCCCCGGATACGCGATGAAAGCGGTAGATCCGTTTAAAGCCTTCGGAGCTGTTATCGGGAAGGCCCTTGCCGGACTAGATTGCGGACGGGGAGTGATACCGATTCTCGTGACATTACAGTGACTTACGAGCGATCACTCTTGAACTTATGCTCCATTGTGCCTGTAAGTAATCTGTAGGGAGGTGGCTGTGTGGGACCTGAGCATCATGCTGAGTCAAAACGGTAGCCGCCTGCCGAATGGATATAAGCGGCCCCTATTTTTTGGCGGCGCACGAATGAACGAATCAGAGGATGTCTCCTCTAAGGCAAGTATCGTGTTTGACTGCTCGTCGGGTCAGGGTGCGTTCTGGGTTTGTCTTGTTGCCGCGTATCTTCTGATCTGCCCCTGCTCCAAGGCTCAACTACCAACGTGCCATCTGCCAGGCGCGGCTGAGCTTCCCTTCTCTTCGGATCTGAATAACTGCACGAACCCGCCAAGTAAGGGACTTACTTGTTCACTTGTCAAGGGTACTATACCCATCGCACCTGGGATAAACACACTTAGCGGGTGCACTATTAGCGGCACTCCGAGGAGTACCGGTATTTTCACCGGGGACATTATGCAAGTGGGCTCGCAGCAGTTCCAGATCGAACTCGACATATATGCGCAAGGGCTACCGTTCGATATTGAGTACTACCAGGTTGATTATAACGGGTTACCCCTAAACCCGGAATGGTATTACAACGTGGAGTATAACGGTAACCAGGGTGTGGGTCCCGATTTCTCGAAGATCTGTTGGCCGACTTCTACTCCTCCCGATTTGGGGAAGGTGTGTACGACTCAGCGATTTTCATTGAATGGCTTTCAGGCTAGTTGTACGTCGGGAGACACGATCCTAGGGGTTGGGCATATTTGCGCCCCAGACTCTGGCTCTGAGGGGCACTTTCGGGGCCACGTGAATTTTCAGCCGGTAACCTATACCGGCCAACTTCACTTTAGCGATTATTCCGGCAGGTGGCCCGAGGATAGCGACTTAAATTTCAGTTTAACCAACCCTCCGTTCGTATCTTCGAACTTGGATGCCTCGGCCGCCGGTTATACGGCGGGCAGTGTGCAGATGGCCAAAAACAAAACGAGCGAGATATACCCCTGGGGCGGGTTTCTGACGGAGTTTGATGCAAGCGAGACGGTGGACGAATACTTCCAATCACCGTGGTGGCTGAGTTTTGGCCATTCAGCGGAGTATTTCACGTTCACCAACGAACTTGTGTATAACGACGAACCGGAGCTTCCTGTCAACGCAGTCGTAACTGGACTACTCGGAATTGACGTCGTGCATTATGGCGGAATCAGCGAACTTCACCCGGTATTTTCGATGGCGCTGCACATTGAGGGGTGCACGACCATCCCGAACAGCGAAATATGGGAGTTTTTTATTCGCAACCAAGGGGACAAGGGGACCTGCGCGTGCGCGAGCCCGACACTTGAACCCGAACAGCCAGGCGGCCGAGACTATTACATCACTCTGCCGTGGCCCAACAATAACGGGCATGTCCCCACAAGCGTTTCGCTTACCCGTATTCCGGGGACACCGGGTTGGGAGGTATGGCCTTGGGTAAGCGGCGCAACATTCGGCGGAGTGAGTTCGACGCCAGGCGTTGGAACCTATCTAGATTTCAAAGCGCCGGCGTATTCTTCAACTGAGGAAGTCCCATTCTTTGGATTCGATGGCTATATTCTCCTGACATACACCTATCCAGATGGCTACCAGTCACAGTTGGGCCAATGCACGGCGCCTGCGAAGGTGAGCGCGCACGCCGACAAACCCCACGCTTCAAAGGGTGCCAAACCGCGGCAGGGTAACGATGCGGAGGATTTTCCGGTGGACAAAATCCTATCCTCGCAACTAGATCCTGCCGTAAATGCGCACTTGAAGAAATATTTCACCCAAGTGCCTGCCAAGGTGCCGAGTACGCCTTTTCCGGCGCAGGCGATAGAATCTAGCGTGGATACCGTCGCGCCCAGGGCGCTCTCTAGGGAAGCCGTGATCGAAAACCGAACACGTTCCCTGGTCAATATTGCGAAGCAGCGGCGAGTCAACGCGATGGTGAACGCAACAGGCCTTCGTCGCCAAAGATTCCAAGCCATTGATTCCCAACACGTTGTCATCCTTGGAGCCGATGGAATCCTGCGCCTAGAGGAGGGTCAGTTTATTTTGAGCGGCGCTGATGGCGGAAAACTGAACGTTGCTTCCAGTACGATCGATAACGGCGTTCAAGCATTCGAGGCAGTCTCTCAAAGCCAGGTGTTGGCGCTGAAGGATGGCGATTTGTTTGTCGAGAATGCCCCGTTCGGCGCTGAGTCGGAGAGACAATGCATTCAGGGATTTGTGTGGCGCCAGGCGAATCCGAGGGACCATGTCTGCGTGATACCAGCCGCCCACGCCCAAACGGAAGCGAACAATACGGCGGGACCAAAGTATGTGGCCGTCACAGCCCAGGGAGTACCGGTGGGAACCTGTGTTGAGGGTTTTGTCTGGCGTCAAGCAGACCCGACCGACAAAGTCTGCGTAACGCCAGAGATAAGAGCGCAAGTGGCCGCAGATAACGCTCTGGGAGCAAGTTATATCGCTCCTCCTGCCATCCCGGATGGGACCTGTGTGCAAGGTTTTGGCTGGCGCCAAGCGGACTCAACGGACCACATTTGCGTGACACCAGAGGCAAGGGCACAAGCAGCTACGGATAATCTTCGGCTGCGGGCCCCTCACGGGGAAGCTGTTAACGGAACTTGTCCTTCGGGGCTTGTCTGGCGCGAGGCTGATCCGACTGACGATGTCTGCGTCACCTCGAGGACACATGCGCAAACAGCCTCGGACAACGCTCTGGGACTCTCGCGCGTCGCTAGGAAATTGCTGGCTTCGTCGGTGACCCAGTTTAAGTTGATGAATGACGGGAGCATACGAGTGCTTGATGCGGAGGGAAATCTGTGGTCGGCAAGCGCCCCCTTGGCTGTATCTGTAACGCCAGTGCTAATCGCCAAAAACGTGCGCGCTTTTCAGGCTGTCGACGGCCAACGTACTATCGTTCTAACGACCGATGATCGCCTGCAAACCTACCCAATCGCTGCCCAGAACCCAGTTTCGGGAACTTATGAAAACGTTTGGGCCTTCCAGCAGACGGGCGATGGCTCGATGTTCATCATCGATGCCAACGATACGTTGTGGCGCGAAGCCTTCGTAGGCGTCGCCCTTCACGTCCACGTCGAGCGTCATCCATTGCTCGCGGTCAATCAGATCGACGATCAAACGTCGCAGCAGCGCGGGATTCTGAATCTTGCTCTGCGCCTTGCGAAAAATTGTGCCCAGCATTCCGGACTCACGCCCCAGCGTTTCCAGAATCTTCCGGTAGTGGATGTCCAGCGCGTCTCCTTCGGGTTCGAGCAGGCTGGGCCAGTCGTAACCTCCCGGAATGTGCGGAGCCTTCTCCGGCTGGAGCTTCTTGCGCTCGTCCGCCATCTTCAGGAACAGCAGGTAGGTGAGCTGTTCGATGTAGTCCTGATAGGAAAGCCCCGCGTCCCGCAGGACATTGCAGTAATTCCACAGCTTTTGGACGATTGCTGCTGATCCGTTTGGCATTTTCTATCGAATCTCCAGACCTGGCTGGCCGCCTTGGCAATTCGGACATTTCCTAATGTGAATATGACTGCCATTCGCGCCGTAATGATGCCCACAATGCTTGCACCGTAGTTCGTAAACGTATTGCTCGAAATCTGTTCCACGCTGGCCGGTGTTGCGCACCACGATCTGGCCATTGGGATTCTCGTATCCTGGGCCCGTTGCGCCTTTCGGTTCTCTCGCCATTTCAGCCTCGCTTGGCTGCCGCAGCCAACTTCCCCCGACGTGCGGGGGCTTCCTGTCCGTCTTTCAATTCTCCACGCGCAACGCGCTCGGCGCGGATGCGTTCGAGCAAAACGCTGGCCGGCTCGTCGCTCCGGTCTTGCGGAACGAGCTTTCCCTATCGAGTGTGGCTAGGCGTTTCATCCACTTTCAACAGTCCGGGATAAGCCCATCGGATCAGCGAGACGAATCCGCCGCCGGCCAGCGCGGCAAGCGACGGATCAAGCAACGGATCAAGCAACGGAGACCGGAGGCGCGTGTTCATCACCACGGGGAGGTACAACAGGGTTCGGCATTCATCATCAGGCGCTTTGAGGTTTGGCCGCCAAGTTAACTGTCAGCGGCAGTCGCAGCTAAGGGAAGCGGAAAGCAGATGCTCCCGCTCCCGAATATCGCCAATGAACACAGGTTCGCCCACCACCCTCAAAGCAAGCCGGGCATGGTCGCGGGTCACTTGCCCGTAGTATGGCGGATCGCCATAGACGAAGTCGACCACGAAGCCGAGCTTATGCGTATAGAAATCACACGATGCTTTGATGTCGGCAACGAATAGTTGTGCGGAGGTTGAACTGAGAATCGGACGTGACACGGCATAGCCCTTTCGATCTGCACCGATGCACCCTACGCAGCATCAAAATAGTGGCTCGGCCAGAGCAAAGTTGTCAACATTTTCGCCCGCTGCATTTCAAACCGAGACACTAGCGCCCACGCGCCAAATTAGGACGCTGCCTCGCCGGCGCGGCGCTTCTACCCGCGCTTCACTGCTGGGTATAATGTCCGGGGTGGCTAATCGCGCATATTTGAGTGTGTGGCTTCAGGAACATTCCGAAGGGGCCATGCTGGAAAATTTTCGCCGCTTCCTGGAAGCCGCGCCGTTTTCGTCCCAAGCGCCGACATTCCCGCACATGGTGATCCGCGCCGTGAATGCGGCTGAGCCGCTGTTGGTGGAAGCAAGTTTGCAGGGAACCGCCGCCGATGCCTACGGCGCGGTGCAATTGATCGCGGAACATTTGCACTCCGATTGCAGTTATGAATTGGAGTCCTGGTGGGATTTGTGGACCTATGCACCCGAAAATGGAGCGTGGGAACTGCGCCCTCAGCCGCTTTTGATTTTCTGCCATGGCCAAGATTACGACGACGGTCGAGCGCAGACGGACGGCCAAATTGAGGCCGGCCTGGGATTCGAGCATTTTTTCACCGGCCATGCCGACATGATCGCAGCGAGCACAATAATGGCCGCGCCGGAAAATCCCGCCGAGGCGGCCTATGTGACGGTCATGTCGCAGGACCAGCAACGAGACATCTACAACGAAAAGACCAGAGACAACGTACGCCGGCTGCTGGAATGGGTGAAGCAGGTACGCGCAATGCCCAAGGTAGAGCGCATCCGTCTATGGTCCGAGGGAGAGGAAAATTTTGAAGCCCGGTTGGATGAAATTCTGGCGTGGCGCTAGCGCAGGGCTGCTGCTTCCGGTAATCGTGTTAGCCGCTGGAACTATGCAAGCGCAATTGACCACCCCGCGCACCTTCCGCGCGTTTCCACCGGTGGTGAAACGTGCCAACGAACTGGAACTGGCTGGATTACGGCCGGGGCGCGACACCCTCACCATGGCCGGGAAACTTTACGGCACCGGAGGCCGGGCGGAGCCGGACGATAGAAATTCCATGACATGGCGCGAGCCTTGCCGCAGCCAATCGCTGCACGTGGAAGCCGACGATGCCGGCATGGTCCAGTTCATCACCGTGCAGGCAGATGAACATCCCGGCAATTGCAGTGAGCCTGCCGGGTCTCGTGCCCACGCTAACCCATGGCGAACCGGCCACGGCCTCGCGCTTGGCGATTCGAAGGCTCGTGTGGTCGATCTCTACGGGCCGCCCAATTCCGGAGGGCCGTCCACGGGCGACCACCGGGAATTGGACATGCTTTACTATGCGTTTGACTGGGCCGGGGCAGATGTGCCGCAGGTGATGGAAGTCTATTGCGACACGGCAACGGGTCGCGTGGTGGAGATTACCCTATCGGCGCCGAGCCTGTAATCGAAGCTGGCTGTGGTCTACGGATATTTTGCGACTCTGCCGAAGCGCGCCGCATCTCTTTTGGCATGGGATTTAGAAGCGATTCAGGATTTGCTGCGTCTGTGAAGACATGGGTGTGATAACACAATCCGCGGTTCATGCCGGCGCGCAGGCGAAACCGCCCTCGGCGTGGCATCATCTGCGCCGGCTGATGCCCTACGTCAGGCGTTACAAGGGCATGACCGTGCTGGGATTGCTGACGCTTGCCTTGATGGGCATCGTCGGCAGCCTGGCTCCGCTGATTATTGGGATTATTTTCGATTGCCTGGGGCGTTCGCCGCGCGCGCTGAGCAATCTGGAAGGCACGGCGCGCACGCTGCTGGCGCCAATTTTCCACTTCTATCGGCCGTTCAGCGCATATTCGCTGGTGGCGTACTGCCTGATTCTGGTGGGCCTCTATCTGCTGAAAGGCGTTTTCTCATTCTGGACTCGCTGGATTCTGATTGGAGTCTCCCGCAACATTGAATACGACCTGCGCAACGACTTGCTGGGCTGCCTGCTGAAGCTGGAGCCGGAATTCTATGTCCGCAATCGCACGGGCGAGCTGATGTCGCGCTGCACAAACGACTTGAATGCCGTGCGCATGGTGCTGGGGCCCGGCATCATGTACAGCGCCACCACGCTATCCACCATGGTGCTGGCCGTGTATTTCATGCTGAAGCTTTCGCCCGCGCTTACGCTGTGGGTATTGATCCCCGTCCCTTTTGTGGCGCTTTCCGTGCGTTACTTCGGCCAGATCATTCACCGGCTCTCGGAAGGCATCCAGGCCGCGCTGGCCACGCTTTCCGCAAAAGCCCAGGAAAACCTGGCCGGCGTGCGCCTGATACGCGCCTACGCGCAGGAAGAAGCGGAGATGCGTTCGTTTGACGCTCCCAACCGCGAGTATGTGTCGCGCAATATTCAGCTGATTCGCTCCTGGAGCATGTTCTTTCCCGCGCTGAAGGCCATGATCGGGACCACGTTTGTCATCGTGCTTTGGGAAGGCGGCCGCATGGCCGTTCACGGGGGCATGTCCGTGGGCACGCTTGTGGCCATGTATACGTTCATGGCGCAACTCGTGTGGCCGATCATTGCGCTCGGCTGGGTCACAAATATATTCGAACGCGGCGCGGCTTCCATGGGACGTCTGAACTACCTGTTGGACGCACGACCGCGAATCGGCGATGAATCCATTGACTTGCCGGCGATCCATTGGATCCATCGTGACAGAACACGCCGGGCCGAAACCCCGGACACTCATCGCGGCACCGGCTTGCGCGGCGACATCGAATTTCGTCATCTCACGTTTTCCTACCCCACGGCATCGGAAGGCACGGAACCGGCGTTGCAGGACATCAATCTGAGCGTACCGGAGGGCTCAGTTCTCGGCGTCGTCGGCCACACCGGAAGTGGAAAATCCACTCTCGTCTCGCTGGTGGCACGCTTGTGGGACGCCCCGGAAGGAACGGTCTTAATTGACGAAAAACCCATCCGGGATTGGCCATTGGCGGAAATCCGAAGCGCTATCGGCTACGTTTCCCAGGATCCGTTTCTATTCAGCGAAACGATTCGCGGAAACATCGCCTTCGGCGTTCCCGGAGCGGGCGATGCAGCCGTCCGCGATGCCGCCGAAATCGCCAGCCTGCGCGAAGAGGTTGATCGCTTTCCCGCTGGTTTTGACACATTGCTGGGCGAACGCGGCATCATGCTTTCCGGCGGACAAAAGCAGCGAACCGCGCTGGCCCGAGCGTTGCTGCGCAATCCGCGCATTTTGATTCTCGACGATTCCCTTTCCAGCGTGGACACGGAAACCGAGGACCGCATCCTGAAGCGGTTGAAAGACGTGATGCGTCTGCGGACAACCCTGGTGATTTCACATCGCGTCTCTACGCTGCGCCATGCCGACCAGATCATCGTCCTGCGGGGAGGGCGCATCGTCGAGCGCGGCACGCACGATGAACTCCTCGCCCTCGGCGCGGAGTACGCGGACTTGTACCAGAAGCAATTACTGGAAGAAGAGCTGGCTCGCGAATGAGCGACTTCCGCGAAGAAGAAGCCCTTGGGAAAATATACGACTCGCACCTGACGCGGCGCCTGCTGGGCTACCTCGTTCCCTACAAGCGTCAGGTGGCGCTGGCGCTGGCCATGACGCTGGCCGTGACGGCGATGGAGATCGTCGGTCCGATTTTTTTTCACATCGGCGTGGACCGTTACATCGTGCCGGGCGCGGCGGGACACATCTCCCGCGCGGCGGCCTATAACGGCCTGGCTCTGGTAAGCCTCGCATTTTTACTTTCGCTCGGCCTGGGGTTCGCATTGCAGTACGTGCAGATGGCGGTGATGCAGCGCGTGGGCCAGCAAACCATGTACGATCTGCGCCGCGAGATTTTTGCCCATCTGCAGCGCCTGCCGATCACCTTCTATGATCGCAGCCCCGTCGGACGCCTGGTGACGCGCGTCACCACGGACGTGGACGCACTGAATGACCTGTTCGCCTCCGGCGTGGTGGCCATGTTGAACGACGTGGTGCTGCTGGTGGCCATTGGCGTGGTGTTGTTCCACTGGAGCACGGTGCTGGCGCTGGTGACGCTCTCGGCTTTGCCTCTGATGACTATCGTCACGCTGATCTTCCGCAAGGCGGTTCGCGACGCTAACCGCCGCATCCGCACCGCCATTGCGCGCATTAATTCGTTCCTTCAGGAGCACATTTCCGGAATGGCCGTCGTTCAGCTCTTCAATCATGAGCGGCGCTCGCAGGAAGAATTTGAAAAGTTAAACTTGGCGCACATGGAAGCGTATAAGGACGCCATCAACGCCTACGCGCTCTTCTATCCCGCGATTGAGTTTTTCAGCATGTTCGCCATCGCCCTGCTCTGCTGGCGTGGAGGCTTGAAAGTTCTCGGCGGCACCGTCGAGATCGGCGTGCTGTTTATGTTCACGCAGTATGCACAGCGGTTTTTCCAGCCAATTCAGGACTTGAGCGAAAAATTCAACATACTGCAGACGGCCATGGCCGCTTCGGAACGCATTTTCCGGATGCTCGATGAACCCATACCGCCCGCGCAGGAAACGGGCACGCTTCCGGCCGCCCGCGGCGCCATTGAATTTCGGAATGTGTGGTTCGCTTATACAGGCGGCGAACATCCCGGCGATGCCGACTGGGTGTTGCGCGACGTTTCTTTCCGCGTCGAACCCGGGCAGACTGTGGCCATTGTGGGCCACACCGGAGCCGGCAAGACCACGCTGATCCAGCTCCTGCTGCGTTTCTACGATATTCAGCAGGGGCAAATTCTGCTCGATGGCGTGGACATTCGCGAAATTCCCGTCCAGGAATTGCGGCAACAGTTCGGGATTGTGCTGCAGGATCCCTTTCTATTCACCGGCACAATCGAATCGAATGTTCGCCTGGGTACGGAGAGAGTAACGCGCGCGCACGTCGAGCAGGCTATCGAGCAAGTCGGATTGGGACCGTACATTCAGAAACTGCCCGGCGGAATCGAAGCGCCGGTGAACGAGCGCGGCGGGACTCTTTCCGTCGGCCAGCGTCAATTGGTGAGCTTTGCGCGCGCGCTGGCGCATAAGCCGCGCTTTCTCATCCTTGATGAAGCTACCTCCAGCGTTGATACGCACACTGAATTGCTGATTCGCGCGGCGCTCGATCGCCTGCTGCAAAACCGCACGGCCCTGGTGATCGCTCACCGGCTCAGCACCATTCAAAACGCCGACCGCATTCTGGTGTTCCACCGCGGCCGGCTGCGCGAAGAAGGAACGCATCAGGATCTTCTGGCACAGCGCGGAATTTATTACCGTCTCTACCAGCTGCAGTACAAGGAACAGGAACTTCGCCTGCCGGTGATGGCGGGAGAAATGACGCCGGCTCCGCTGCCTGCCAATGACTGAGCTGGCAGGCTCTGCAACACCGAGGTGTGCCTGCGCCCTGATCACTCTCGCCGAAAGAAAACTGTCATCACGTCCTGGCGGCATCCATGCCTGACAACCGCCTGCAAATTTTGATTTCTGCCGGCGAGGCTTCGGGCGATCTGCACGCGGCCCGGCTTGCGGAGGCGTTGCGCACACGCACGGGCGCGGAATTCTTCGGCATGGGCGGCCCGAGGATGCGAAGCGCGGGCGTCGAAATCGCGGTGGATTGCCAGGAAGTGGCTGTCTTCGGCCTGTTCGAAGCCTGGTTGAGGATTCCGTCTGTGCTGCGCGCCCTGCGGCGATTGGAAGACGAAGCGCGACGCCGCAAACCGGCGTTGGCGATTCTGGTGGACTCCAGTGGCATTCATTTGCCGCTGGGCAAGCGCCTGAAACGGCAAGGCATCCGTCTTGTCTATTTCATCAGCCCGCAAGTTTGGGCCTGGCGACGGTATCGCGTGCGCACCATCCGTAATCTCTTCGAGAAAGTCCTGGTCATCTTTCCGTTCGAGGAAGCCTTTTACCAGAGGGAGAAAATCCCCGCGGAATTCGTGGGGAATCCGCTGGTGGACGAAGTGCATGCCACGCAATCACGCCAGGAATTCGCCGCCGCTCACGGATTGGATCCCTCGCGCCCCATCATCACAGTGCTTCCCGGCAGCCGGCGCTCCGAACTGCGGTTCCATCTCCCGGTGCTGGCGGAAACGATGCGGAATCTCGCCACGAGCGGACATTTGCAGTTCGTAGTGGCAGCTGCTGCCGGCCTTTCGCGTGAGGACTTCGCGCCGCTATTTTCCGCCGGCGTTCCGTTCAAGCTTGTCGCGGACGAAACGTATAACGCGCTGGCTGCGGCGGATTGCGCCATCGTTTCCAGCGGCACCGCGACAGTCGAGGCAGCCCTGCTGGGTGCGCCCATGGTGGTTGTGTACCGGCTATCCGCGTTCACCGCGGCGCTGGCTCGGTGGCTGGTGCATACACGAACATTCGCCATGGTGAATCTGATCGCCGGGCGGAAGATCGTTCCGGAACTGATCCAGAACGACTTCACGTCTGCCCGAGTCGCCGCGGAGGTGCGCCGACTGCTGGAAGACCCAGCCGCCGTGCGGGAAATGAAAAGTCATTTGGCGGAGATTCGCACCCGGCTCGGCTCCGGCGGCGCCATCGAAAGGGCCGCGGAAGCCATTGCACGGCTGCTGGCGGAAAAGCCGTCCGGCAACCCGGCGGACATCCGGGCGCTCTGATACTCTAGGGGAATCCGTCATGCGCATGAATGACAAACCCGGCGCCAATGCCAAGCATTTTTTCCTCGTCTTGGCGGTCTTATTTGTCTTCACCGCCGTCCCAGCGCGCGCTCAAAATCCATTTCCATTTCACGCGACGCACTATGATGTCGACGCCACCCTTCGCGCCGCTGAACAAACGCTCGCGGCAAAAGTTACCGTGCAGTTGAAGGCCGATGCGGTTTCGCGAACCGCGATATTCGAGCTGCATCCGGACCTCAATGTCTCTACCGTCACCGGCGCGGACGGCAAGCCACTCGGCTTCGACCGCGATCCCGCAAATGCGCTCCGTCTGCGCGTGACCTTGCCGCAAGCCTACGCGCCCGGGCAGGAGGTGGCCATCACCGTAACCTACGCCGGCCCTGTCTCCAGCCAGGACGACAGCCCCACGCGAGGACTGCGGCTCGCGTCCGTTGATGCTCATTGGGCGTATCTGCTCCTGGCGTCCCGCTGGTTTCCGTTGACCAATTTTCCCGCCAACCGCTACACGGCGGAATTTCGCATCACGGTACCCCAGGAATTTGCGGTCGTGGGCACCGGTACCTCCGGTACTCCGGACATCCTGCCCGGCGGCCTGGTGTCCTACAAATTTCATTGCGCACAACCCACGGCGGCGGGAACATTCGTCGCCGGGCCGCTGCAATTAACTCCCGTGCAGGCGGAGGGAATTGCATTTTCCGTGTACGCTCCGCCGTCCGCGCCTGCACCAGCGGAATATGCCAACGCCTTGGGAAAACTCATGACGGATTTTGCGTCGCAATTCGGCCAGTTGCCGCAGGCTTCGTCCATGACGGTGGCGCAGATGCCGGATGGCTCCGTGGGGGACTATTCCGGGCCGGGATTGCTTTTGATCAGCGCCCGGCACTGGACGGAAAAGGTAAACACCGATGCGCTGGCACGCATGGCCGCGTCGCAATGGTGGGGCAACGCCGTCATGCCCGATTCCGCGTCTGATGTGTGGCTCACCGATGGCCTCTCGTATTATTCCGAAGCCATGCGCGTGAGGCAGGAGCAGGGTGAGGAAGCCGAACACCGGCTTTTGCAGCAGTTCGCCGTCGGCGCGCTGATGTATGAAAACGTGGCGCCCATCGCCCAGGCGCAGCAGCTGAGCTACGGCTCGCCGCAATACAGTTCCATCGTCTGCGACAAGGGCGCGATGGTCTTCCACATGCTCCGCACCATCCTGGGCACCGAGCCATTTGAAAAATTGCTGCGTGAATTTTATTCCTCATACAAGGGAAAGAGCGCCAGCCTGGCTGATTTCGAAAAGATCGCCGCCCGGCGCCTTCCCTCACCCGAGCAGGCCGTGATGAATCTGAACACGCTGGCGGGACAGGCGCCGCTGAATCTGGATTCATTTTTTTCGCAGTGGGTAGATTCGACGGGCATCCCGGAATTCAGGCTGGAATATATCGTCTATCGCATTGAAAAAGGATTCAAAGTGGTCGGAAAAATAACCCAAGACCTGGAAGCCTTCACCATGCCGGTCGAAATTCACATCGAGACGGAAGGCAATCCCGTGACGCAAATCGTGACGATCTCCGGAACCACTTCCGGATTCAGCATCGACACCTTCGGCAGGCCCAAGCCGAACGGAATTACGATTGATCCCGACAGCAACCTGCTGAAAGCCAGCGCGCGGCTGCGCGTGTTATCCGCAGTGGCTCGCGGCGAGAGCGAAGCGGAGCAGGGCCGGTATTACGAGGCCATCCAGGATTACCAGCAGGCGTTGGCGCTGCAATCCAATAATTCACTCGCACTGTTCCGCATGGGCGAAGCCATGTTCTATCAAAAGAATTATCAGGCCGCCGCCAATGCTTTCCGCGACGCGTTGGATGGCGACATGGACTCGAGTTACAAATGGGTTGGCGTATGGAGCCACATTTATCTGGGAAAAGTTTTCGATCTCACCGGCCAGCGGGAACGCGCCGTCAACGAATATTCGCGCGCACAGCACATGAAAGACGATACCGGCGGCGCGCAGGCCGAAGCCGCGAAGTATCTCGCCAAGCCCTACACGGGAGCGGCCAGCGCCTCGGGCACCGCTGCAACTCATTCCTAAGACCGATTTTCTCTCTCACAGCGGCTCAAGTCCAGTAAGGTGCGGGGCTACAATGCCTTTGTGCTGCACCAACATGCGGAATGTCTCGCCCATTCCTTCCGGATGAATCAGATTCGTGAACGCCGCGCGCTCCCGGAGAAGTTCCGCATCGCTCCGGTTTCGGCTTTCGGGATTATCCGCTCCGAAACGGCGCGCCAACCCCAACAGAAAATTGGTCTGGAACACCAGGCCTGTCCGTTGAAGGCCCATGCTGCGGCCGGCGTGGTCAAGCGCGCTGAAATTTACATGCGCCGTCAAATCCTGCTCACCCGGCGCGGCGAACACATCCTCACTGGCGCGATGGTTGCGGTAGGCCATCAGCGTGCCGCGAACGCGCCGCGCATGATAAAGCTCGGCGGCCTCATGGCCGTAATCCACCGTCAGGACGAACCCCCGGCCCAATCGCGTTCCAATGTCTTTCATCCATCGGCAGGCGGACAATCCCGCTTCTGCTCGCTGGCCTGCGACGAACTCCACACCCATCTCGGCGAAGTAAACTGAAATGTCAGGGAGCGACGCGTTTTCCAGCCTCTCGTGGAAACGGCCGCTGGCGTCACAATCCACGTATATCTCCAGCAGGCGCGTTCCGTCCCACTCGACCACATGGACAGGCAACGCGTCGAAGAATTCATTCGACAAAACGCATCCTGCTGGGATCAGAGCCGGTAATTCTGTCTGCATGGATGCGCGACCGTTCCATAGATGATGTTCCAGGCGCTTGGCAGCACTATCGCGGCGCGGTGCGGAGATTTCCACACATACGTACCGGAGCGCGCCATAAAAATCCGGCAGATTTGTCGCGGCACAATCCAAGATGTGTGCCGCAAGCAATCCATCGGCCGCGGCAAGTTCCACTAACTGAAATGATTCCGGATTACCGAGCAGCATCCACATCTCGCATAGCTGCCGGGCAATCAATTTACCGAAAATGGGATGCAGCGACGGACTAGTGTAATAGTCGCGGTCCTGACGGTTTCCGGCACGCATGTAGTAGCCGAATTCCGGGTGATAGAGGCACGCCTCCATGTATTCGGCAAAGGGGATGGGACCGCTTGCACGAATTTTATCTCCCAGCCATTCCGCCAGTGGCGTGCGCGTCATCGCGCTGCTTACTCCGTATCCTGCTGCGGATTGCGGACGAACATTTCCACCAGGTAGTCGTGCAGGCAATCGTAAAGCTGTTTCTGAAACAGCCAGGGAAATTGAGGGCTGGCGATTTCCCTCGGTTGAAATTGAAACAGATAATCATGCACCGGCTCCGCGGGAGGCCGAAAGCGTATGCTGATTTCGACCGCGTTGTCCGCTGCGGCCGCGCTCCACGCAAAGAGAGGATGTTCGTAGCGCGCCAGCTCGTGCCAGACTTTGCGCAGCGCGACACCTTCAGCGGACAGGAGATTATGCTCCGCGAGCCACGCCGTAATCCGCCTCTCGAGCTCTTCGCAAATCGTTCTCAGGCGCGTCAGCCTTTCCGCTTGAGTGCTGGCTTCCGGAAGCGGCGATGGCACCTCCCACACGACGCGCTCGCACGCAGGCGGAAGAAAGTTGGCATTCTCCGCCGCTTCCCGACACAGCAGAAACACATAATCGCCGGCTGCGCTCACTTCCGTCACTTGATGAACGGCAATTGCCTGGAGATCAATTCCGCGTTCCGCCATCACTTGCATCGCGAGTGGATCGATTGCACCGGGCCGAATGGCTGCAGATTGGACTTCCGCGTTCCTGGCGATAAGGCTATACGCCAGAGCCGCCGCAATCGCTGAACGGGCGGCGCCGATCTCGCCGATAAAAAAGAGGCGGGGCTTCATGGGTCACGCTTTCGCTGGTCGCGCCGTCGTCGCGGCTTTCATTTCCTTCAGCACGCCGTGAAATATATTCAACGAAAGCGCGTCGAAAAGCACAAAATGCACTGATTGCAGGGTCGAGCCCCCGCGGAGATGGCGGATGGTTTCGCCCAACATGATTTCGGCGCAATCGCGCATCGGAAATCCCGCGATGCCCGTGCCGATGGCGGGAAACGCAATGGATTGCAGTCCGCGTTGCGCCGCGATGCGAAGGGAATGGGCCGTCGAGCTTCGCAGCGCGGTCGCCGTCGTTCCTCCCCCCAGCTGCATGCTGGCCGCGTGAATCACGTAGCGCGCTTTCAAACGGCCTCCGCCGGTGATGGCCGCGCCGCCCACCGGCACCGGCCCGGCGGCATTGCATTCCCGTTGGATTTCTTCGCCGCCCTTGCGCCGAATGACTCCCGCCACGCCGCCGCCCAGCATCAAATCGTTGTTCGCGGCATTTACTATCGCGTCCACGTCTGACTCGGTGAGGTCACCCTGCTGCAACACAATTTTTTCGAACAGGTCCATCGGTGTGGTCCGCGAACTGCTCTCTCCAGATCAGCGGGGAATTTTTGGCCCGGAACTCTCCGGATAGTCGTAAACGCCGCGCCCGGATTTCCGTCCAAGCCGGCCGGCCTTCACGTACTGCGCCAGCAATGGACACGGACGATACTTCTCGCCCAGCGACTTGTGCAGATATTCGAGGATGCTCAAGCGCACGTCCAGACCCACCAGATCCACCAGTTCAAATGGCCCCATGGGATGATTCAGCCCCAACTTCAGCGCTTTATCAATGTCTTCCACCGAGGCCACGCCGGATTCCAACATGAAAAACGCTTCATTGCCGATCATCGCGTTAATCCGGCTGGTGATGAAACCCGGCGATTCGCGGACAACAACCGTCTCTTTCCCCATTCGCCGGCCCACTTCCTGGCATGACTCCACCACTAGGTCGGATGTTTCCAGCGCCCGCACGATCTCCAGCAGCTTCATTTTTTGAACCGGATTGAAGAAATGCATCCCTACGCAGAATTCGGCGCGCGTGGTGATGGCGGCCATTTCCGTCACGGAGAGCGACGATGTGTTGCTGGCCAGAATCGCCCTCGGCTTGGCAAACTTGTCCAGGATGGTGAAGATTTCCAGCTTCAGCTCCATGTCTTCGGGAACGGCTTCGATGATCATGTCGGCAGGACGGCACGCCTCTTCCACGGAGGCTGCGGTCGTCAGGCGGGAAAGCACGCCGTCTTTTTGCCCCGCCGTCAACTTTTCACGCTTGATGCCCTCCTCCAGCGTCCCACGAATCCATGCAACACCTTGTTCACGCATGGCCGAGGAAACATCCTCGAGAATCGTGCGATAACCGCCGAGCGCAGCCGCGTAGGCGATGCCACGGCCCATCGTGCCCGATCCAATAACGGCGATTGTTTGAATGTCCATTTTGTTTTCCAATGTCAGCGCGGTGGAAAGAGGCGTGCGGCATTGTCGTAGAGAATTTTTTGCTGTGCCGCAGCGGGAATCGGCAGCGCTTTGAATTTTTCGATGTTTCCGCGAATCCCGGGAACGCCCGGGCCGGGCCAGTCCGTCCCAAAGAGAACCTTGTCGGCGATGTCCTCGATGCGCGGAAAATACTCCATAAGCTTCTGCGGAGGAATGCCGGAAATGTCCATATACATATTCCTGTGCCTTCGAACCAGAAAAAATGCTTCGTCCATCCACAGCGGACGCCCGCCATGCGCGAGAATCACCACCAGATTCGGAAAATCCACGCCGACATCGTCGGCCAGCATGGGCTGCGCATACAAGTTGCGCGCATTGGGGAAAATGGAAGTTCCCGTGTGGATCATCACGGGCATCGCGTTCGCTTGCGCACGCTCATACATCGCGGCCAGCGGTCCCAGGCCGTTGCGATAAGCGTTGGGCGCAAAAAGCTGGTGCGACGGATGAACCTTCAACGCACGAATGCCGATCTTGGCCAGCCGATCCACTTCGGCGCCCGCATCCGTCACGTATCGGGGATGAACGGAGCCAAATGCCAGCAGCCGGAAAGGATCAGCTGCGCAGTAATTCGCGATCCAATCGTTCACCTCGGGCGTAAACCCAATCACGTCGGGACTCACGTAGTTGATCAGCCCGGCGCGCTCGATGCCGGTCTCGTCCAAAAACTTCAGGAACGATGCCGGGCACGACGAATACTCCACAACGCTGTCGTAATCTTTTCGTCCATACTGCATCACCGCCCGCGAGGCCGCCGTAAACATCTCCAGCGGCTGAATGTGGATGTGAATATCAATAATCGGCATGATTAGTAGCGCGGCACAGCCGGATCAATTTCAACGGACCAGCGGTCGATTCCGCCGGACATCGAAACCGCGCCGGCTGCTCCTTGCGAGCGCAGCCACGCCGCGGCATCCAGACTTCGCATCCCAAAGTGGCAGAAGAGCACCACTTCTCCTGCCTCCTGGATTTCGTCCGCGTGCGCGGGAATTTCCCGCAGCGGAATCAGCCGCGCGCCCTCGATGCGCGCCGTCTCATGTTCCCACGGCTCGCGGACGTCCACCAGCAACAGCGTTTCGCCATCCGCCAGCCGCCGCTTCACTTCCTGCGGAACAATTTCCAGATTCTCCATCCAATTTTCCGTCATGGCTCCGTTCCGAGTTTCCGTTCAACAACCTTTCCAAACGGGCGCGCGTTTTTCCAAAAATGCGCGGATACCCTCGGCGGCGTCCACGGTCTGCATCAAATGTTCCAAATAGAAGCGCTCGGTGGCGTCCAACGCCGCTTCAAAATCAAAATTGTAATCGTGGAGCAATGCCCGTCGAGTCAAACGGAGAACAGCGGGACTCAACTCCCTTAATTCAGCCAGCAACGATTCCGCCGCAGGCGGGGCGTCACCATCTTTCACCACGCGCGTAACCAATCCCAATTCCCGCGCTTCCCCCGCTGATAATGCCCTGCCGGTCAAAATCAAATCCGTCGCCGCACGCGGACCAACAAGTCGCGGCAACGTAACCAGCGCCACGGGAGGGAAGCAGCCCAATTTGATTTCCGGCTGAGCAAACTGTGCGCTTTCTTCCGCCAGCACAATATCGCAAAACGTCGCGAGTTCGCAGCCGCCGCCCAGACAGAAGCCATGGACCGCCGCGATCGAAATCCAATCGCCGCCCCAGAGCAGGCGAAAGACGCGATGGAACGCGCCCAGCATGTCCTCCACACGGTCGGGCGTGTGGTCTCCCACTTCCGCTCCGGCGGAAAACCCGCGCGGACCGTCCCCGGCAAAAATCAGAAATGCGACGTCGCGGAGGCCTTCGAGTTCGTCGCCCAGCTCGCGCATCATGCCGATATCCATCACGTTCAACGGCGGGCGGCGCAGCGTGATAAACGCTGCATCGCCCTGCCTGCGAACGATGATTGAACCGGCTTTCGCTGGCGCTTCCAACTATGACTCCATCGCGCCTTTCGCCGATATCCACTTCGGCTCGATTGCCTGAATGGAAGAGATCAAGTCCAGGTCCTCCGGTTGCGGCACCATTTCGCGCATATACTCTTCGTGATTCCTCGAATCGAGCAGTTCGCCCGTCACGCTGTAAGACTGATCGGCAAACTCGCCGATATGCCGGTTGAATTTTAAGTCCGGCACGTAGAGCTTCGGCTGCCCCGCGAGGACATACTTATTGATTTGGTCGATGAGCTTCAAGCATTCCTGATAATAAAGCTCGCGGTTATGCTCGTTCATCCGCGCCAAATCAACATCCTGCTGCGTCTGCGCCTCGTCGTAGCGACCCTTCAGCCCCCACACGTACATCCAGTGCGCGGAACTCGAATGGTCCACGCCGAAAAGATCGTAGCTCACGGGAATCCATTTGTTGATGTACTTCTGGACGATATTCAGCGGCACCACGCCCGCGCGGACAATGCGTTTCAGCCCGTCGTGTCCGGTGCCGAGGTGAAACGATTCCTCCTTCAGCATGGGGATCATGGATTGCGCCAGCGGTGCGAACCCCGAATAACTCAGCATGGTGAGCTGAAATTTTCCGTCGCGGTCCACGAAATCCGTATAGGTGAAAAAATCCAGCCAGTTCTTGACGTCTTGATTGAACGCGCCCAGGAGCCGCTTCTGATCGAATGCGCGCCGCTCCAGCATTTTCTGCGCTTCCACCTTGCCGCTGTAACCGAAATGCGAAACCAGCAGCGTGCACATCTGCCAGCCGTGGCGCATTTCTTCCGTGACCACGCGGCACAGCGACGCGCGGTCGTGCTCGCTCGGCGAAGTCTCAAAAAGCCGCCGCTGCTGCTCCACCGACGCAAACTCGGTATCGCCCTGATAAATAATCAGGTTCATCAGGCCGTCCCGCATGCGCTGATCGGGAATCTCCATCACCTTTTCCCACTTCGCCCGCCCCTTGTAGGCGCCGAATTCTATTTCCTGCGAGCGCGTAGGCCCGAACTTCGCCTCGAACTGATAGCTGTCGATTTCCTTGTAATTGACTCCGATATCCTTCCTCCACTCGCAGAAGAGGTCTATCCAGTCGTCAAATGTTGCAATTCTGGCTGCCGGCATTTTCGCAATCTCCTTTGTTTCCGATCCCTGCGTCAATCTGTCGTGTCGAGCTTCACACCAAATCCGCGCTCACTCCTGCCTTGCGTATTCCCCTCAACGCCCTTGAAAGACAGGTTTGCGCTTGGCAAAAAAAGCCTGAAATCCTTCCATCGCATCCTCGGAAGCAAAACACTCCGCCTGATTGCGGCTTTCTTCGTCCAGGACGCGTTCCAATTCCTCCAATTCTTTTCCGCGCAACGCCCGCTTCACTGCGCGGACCGGCAGCGGCGGCGCTTTGGCGAGCCGTTCGGCAAGGCGGTGCGACTCTTCCTCAAACTTTTCCGCACTGGCCACATGGCTGACTATGCCAAGTTCTTCGGCTTGCGCGGCGGTCAGCGTCTCTCCTGTGAAGAAAAGTTCCGCGGCGCGGGCCGCACCCACCAGCCGCCGAAGAAAATAGGTGCCGCCGAAATCAGGATACAGGCCGATGTGGGCGAACGATTGAGCAAAGATCGCCTGCTCCGACGCAATCCGCACATCGCAGGCCAGCGCCAAATTCATTCCCGCGCCGGCTGCCGGGCCGTTCACCGCCGCCACAACGGGCTTGGGCATCGCGGCAATGGCCAATACAATTTCCTTGCCCGCGAGCAGGAGCTCGTTCAATTCATGGAGAGCATTTCGCTCTCGCGCCACGCGAAGCTCCGCCAGGTCGCCACCGGCGCTAAACGCGCGTCCCGCCCCGGTGAGCACTACCACGCGAATGGATTCATTCGTGGCGGCGTGGCGCAGCGCATCGGCCAACTCCCGGCACAATTGCGCGTTCAGCGCATTCAACCGGTTGGGCCGATTCAGCCGCAGCGTCAAAACGTTGCCGGCACGCTCCTCCAGCACCGCTGGCGCGCAGGATGTTCCTTCCGCTACCTGCATCTCAGTCCGTCATCTCTTCAAGAAGTTCGGCAAGCTGCCGGAAATAACGCTTCTTCACGCCGCGGTCGGCGCTTCCGTTGCGTCCGCTGGTGGAAGGCAGCACAAAAACTTTCGCTCCGTACAAAAGATCATCCTGCAAACCCAGCTTGCAGGGCCGTCCCGCGAATCGCTCAAACGTCATCTTCCCGTTAAATGCCACCACCTTGGGCCTGTGATCGTCCAGCTTCTGCGCCAGCAGGACGCGTCCTTCCGCGAATTCGTGACGCTCGATTTCCGCCAGCCCCGGCGTGGAACGCTTCACCAGATCCGTAAGGCCGATTCCAAATTC
>Ga0302326_10009241_pt1 | contig 21609 bp, 19 predicted proteins | sample Palsa_T0_3_FD_202264 | JGI IMG/M metagenome (GOLD analysis project Ga0302326, IMG submission 202264) | Peat permafrost microbial communities from Stordalen Mire near Abisko, Sweden - Palsa_T0_3 | ecosystem: Environmental > Terrestrial > Soil > Palsa > Peat permafrost | place: Sweden: Abisko... | reverse complement strand
GCACATTCTGGAATCGGATTTGTTTACCGACGATCACAGGTTCGAACAGCGCGGCAAGCTGGTCCCTGATGCGGCGGTGAAGACGGAGTTCGACGGCGAGCTGGCCAAGAGCGATGCAGCTGCCAGTAAAATTCTGGCGCAAAATCCAAACGACAAGAACGCCCTGTTCTCGCAAGTTCTTGCCAACGGATTAAGGGGCGACTACACCGCGCTCATCGAAAAACGAAATCTCGCCAGTCTTGGCTATATGAAGACCTCGCGAACGATCGCGGAGAAGCTGTTGGTTGTCGATCCGATCTGCTATGACGCGTATCTGGCGGTTGGAGTGGAGAATTACCTTCTGGGACTCAATCCCGCGCCGGTGCGCTGGTTCTTGCGCGTGACCGGTTCGCAAACCGACAAGGAGCAGGGCCTCCAGAGGCTTCGGCTTACGGCGGAAAAGGGACACTACCTGGCGCCATTCGCGCGACTGCTGTTGGCTGTTGCGGCTTTGCGCGATAAGGACCGGCCCACGGCGCGGGTGCTGCTGGCAGGCCTGGCCAAGGAATTTCCCGGCAATCAACTCTACGTGACCGAACTCGCGCGCATTCAGTAATCCACACGAAAACTTAGGGGAAAGCCTGATCAAGTCAGGGCGAGGGTTCCTCAGCGGCTAAAAGCCGCGAGGATTTTAGGGCACTTAAGGACGGCCTGAAGGCCGTCTCCTTCGAGGAACCGACTTAATCAGAGCTTCCCTAAGTTGCGCCTCCGCAAGTGGTAAGATTCTCTTACCATGCAGACCCGCATTTCCACCAAAGGCCAGGTTGTGCTGCCCGGCCCGATTCGTCGGCGCCTCGGCTTACAGGCGGGCGACCCTCTGGATGCCAAGGTCGAGGGGGGAAATATCGTTTTGACCCCTCGAAAGAAACGATCCAGGAAAGCGAAGATTGTAATTGATCCGGTTTCTGGTCTTCCGGCCGTGACTTTGGGTCCAGGCGCACCGGTTCTGACCTCCAAGGAAGTGAAGGAGATGCTGTCAGACTTCCCATGAGGTATCTCCTCGACGTGAACGCGCTGATTGCGCTGGGCGCTGTAGAACATGAATTCCACGCGCGAGTCGCAGCCTGGGTCAGCAGACTGAGAGCCGCCGGAGCTGCCGAGCTGATCACGTGTTCGATCACAGAGCTGGGTTTCGTGCGTATCCTGGTTCAGACCCCGGCCTACCGGTTCACGATAACTACGGCGCGAGCTCTTTTGTTACGAATGAAAACTGAGGATCCAGCACTGTTTACATTCGTGGCCGATGCTCACGACATTTCCCGAATCCCAGGCTGGGTCAATACAGCCAAGCAACTTACCGATGGCCATCTCGTGCAGCTTGCTAAAAGCAATGGGGCGATGCTGGCGACTTTAGATACCGGGATACCGGGGGCCTTCCTAATCCTTGGGAAAAGCTAGATCGCCAAAATCACGGGTGCATACTCCTAGTCTCTGCTCTTTCTCCGTAACCGCAGATACGCCCGGATCAACTCATTCAAATCGCCGTCCAGCACGCGGTCCACATCGCCGATCTCGACTCGCGTGCGCAGGTCCTTCACCATGCGATACGGTTGCAGCACGTACGACCGAATCTGCGAGCCGAAGTCGATGTCGAGCTTGGAATCTTCCACCAGCCGGCTCTCCGCGCGCTTCTTCTCCAGCTCATATTCATAGAGCCGCGAGCGCAGAATGCTCATCGCCTTCTCGCGGTTCTTGTGCTGCGAGCGCTCGTTCTGGCAGGCCACGACGATCCCGGTCGGAATATGCGTGATGCGCACCGCCGAATCCGTAGTGTTCACATGCTGCCCGCCCTTGCCGCCCGAGCGATACGTGTCGGTTCGAATGTCTTCCGGCTTGATGTCGATCTCGATGCTCTCATCGATCTCCGGCGAGACGAAGACGCTGGCGAATGATGTGTGCCGGCGCTTGGCCTGGTCGAAGGGCGAGATGCGCACCAGCCGATGCACGCCGATTTCGCTAGTCAGCAGTCCGTAGGCATACTCTCCATTCACGCCGAAGGTCGCCGACTTGATGCCCGCTTCGTCGCCCGGCTGATATTCATAGAGCTGCGTCGAGAAGCCCTGCCGCTCCGCCCAGCGCATGTACATACGCATCAGCATCTCGGCCCAATCCTGCGACTCGGTGCCGCCCGCGCCAGGATGAATGGTTACGATGGCATTGCGATCATCGTTTTCGCCGGAGAGCAGCGTCGCCGTTTCCAGCTTGTCCACCAGTGCGCGCAACTCGTCCACTTCGCGGCGCAGCTCCGCCGAGACGTCCTCGCCTTCGTGCGCCAAGTCGAAGTACGCATTGATGTCGCCGGAGCGGCGGGCCAGCTCATCATGCGTGGCGAGCGCGCTCTCCAGCCGCTTCTTCTCGCGCATCACCTGTTGAGATTTTTCGGGGTTCGACCAGAGCGTGGGATCGGTGGTCTGCTTTTCGATCTCGCTCAGCTTTTCGCGCAGCTTGGGCGCGTCAAAGATACTCCTGTAGATCGCAAACCTTGTCGCGTAGCGCAGCGTATTCCTGTTCTAGTTCTTCAACCATTTCGCTGTTAGTACCTTTCGATCACCACAGAGACACGGAGAAGAAGGAAGTAATTAGAAATTAGAAAAAAACTGGCCCTGCCGACTAATCCCTGTTCCCAATCCCCTGTGTCTCTGTGGTGAAATGCGATCTTATGCCAGTTGCGGCTGCGTCATCTCCGTCGGCGCAACGTAGTGCAACAACAGCCCCGCCAACGTGATTATCGCACACAGAAACGGAAACCAATCGCCGTGCCGGGTGTAGAACGTAGTGGACTCCAGCAGCGCAAAGTTGCCTTGCAGCGCCACTCGCTGATTGCGCGGCGCCTCCGCAACAATGCGGCCGTACGGGTCGATGACCGCCGTGATTCCGGTGTTCGTATCGCGCAGCAGCCATCGATTATTTTCCACCGCCCGCATGCGGGCCATGTTCAGGTGCTGCCGCGGCGCTCCCCCTTCGCCGTACCAGCCGTCGTTGGAGATGTTCACAAAAACTTCAGCGCCGTTCCTCGCAAACTGCCGCACCTCGTTGGGAAAAATCGACTCGTAGCAGATAAACACTCCTGCTCTCGTATTGCCGACATCCAACGGCACTCGCGCTCGACCACGCGCAAAGGTCCCAATCTGCCGCGTGAGCCCGCTCGCAAAGCTGAATGCCTTTTCGAAGGGAACGTACTCGCCGAACGGCACCAGATGAATCTTGTCATAGCGCTCGGTCCACGCGCCCGTCGGCGTCACGACGGCGGCCGAGTTGTAGACGTCGGGACGACGATTCGGATCGCCCGTGTGCTCAATACCCAGCGAGCCGGCGATGATGTAGGAATCGGTTTCGCGTGCCACGTTGGCCAGTGTGCTCCGCAAGTGCAGATCAGTCGTCCAGAAGGGCGCGGGCGATTCCGGCCAGAGGATCAGGCCGCGCGTGTCGGGCTTTTCATTCAACGGGCGCACGCTGAGCTCCCGGAGCGAGCTGAGCGTTTGCTCCAGGTAGTCCAGCGACCAGTCGGATTCGAGGATAGGAATGTTCGCCTGGACCAGGGTCACGCCGTATTCGGTTGGCAGTGCGCCAGGCTTCTCCAGCTTGCCGGCATGTAGCACCAACGCCGCAACCAGCGCAGCCGTCAGCAAGAACTTGCGTCGCGCGTGCGGTACCAGAAAGGCTGCCGCCACGGCCGTGTTCACCAGCGCGATCTCAAACGACATTCCATAAACACCGGTGACCGTCGCGATGCGCGAGAGCGGAATGTTGTCGATTTGTGTCGTACCCAGCAGGTCCCAGGGAAAGCCGGTGATGTAGGTGCGCGCCAGCTCGACCGCGACCCAGACGAACGGCGTGAACACCAGCGCACGCAGGCTAAAGCCGTTGCGGCGTGCGGCAATCAGAGCTAAGAACAATCCGAACAGGCCGTGATACAGGCCAAGATACAAGGCAAACAGCACCAGCAGAAGAATCGACATCGATGTGCCGATCCCGCCGTACACGTGCATCACGTGAAAAATCCAGGAACAGCTTCCCAGATACCAGATGACGCCGCACACGTAGCCGAGCAGGAATCCCTGCCACGCCGTTGCGGGCGCCAGGAACTGGCCGCCGTCCGCGAGCACCAGCATCACATCCTGGTCGCGGCATTTCAGGATGGCGTAGATCAGCGGCGCCAGCGCGACCCAGCCGAGCAGATAAATGGAGAAGTTGGGGAAGATCAGCACCTGAAGCACGCCTGAGAGGCAGGCGAAAATCCAGGCATTCGGGCGGATTCTTCTCACCTTGCGAGTGTAGCAAAGAGAAACGACGAGCAGAGGGTGCGAAGGTTACGAGTTGATGACAGGAGGCGGGCAGAGCGGCGCTTCAGCGCGCGTCGGGCGCGACTAATTACTTCGCGACTACTTACTTGAGGTTTTTATCAGGGCACGGCTTCAGCCGGCGACACTCCTCGCTAATCCGGATGATCTTCCAGGCGCTCCAACCGGCGCTCATGGGATTCGACCTCTTCGGCCTGCTTGGCCACGGTTCCCGCTACTGTCGCAACCATGGAAGCGAGGCGGTCGAGGCGGGCGTCGGTGGCCTGCATCTGTTGTCCAAGTTGCCCGATCTGCGCCGCGTTCGCAGCGATCTACTGGTTGTTCCCAGCGACCTGCGGGTTGCGTTGGAGTCCTTCGCTGTTCTTAATTCGCTCGAGGAACGGCCTCGACGCCGCCCAGAATTCCTCAAAGCTGCCAAAGGTGCTGCTCATGGTAGGTAGTGTATAACGTTCGACCTCCTAGGGCTATGTCACCCCGTCGGCACGTCCAGTATGACGGGAATAGTGGATTGAATTGAAACTAGCCGCGCAGCGGCGAGATGCGTTTAGGCGGGGGCGTAAGCCCCCGCTGCACATGTAGAGTTGGCAGAGCCGCAGAGCGGCGACACTACCCGAATGTATACTCTGCGGAACGCGGCACCCCTGACTTGTCCAGCAGCGTCACGTATTCGCTCTCGAAGCTCCGCGTGGCATGATGCGTTTCCTGCATCTCGATGTAGCTCCGCACGCTTTCAACCTGCGATGGACTAACGCTGATTGCTGCATATCCATCCTGCCACGCAAAACCGCGTTGCTTCTCGTTCAGATGACGAGACGAGTTGGCCTTGAGATCCCGCATGAGTTGTGCAATTGTCAGGCTGCACGGGAGCGCAAGCAGCAGATGGACATGGTTCGCGGCGCCGCCGATCGCGAGAGTGTCAGCTTTGCGATTTCGGGCGACGCCGCGAAGGTAACTCCAAAGCTTATCGGGTTCGGAGATTTGTGGCCTGCGGTTTTTCGTGCTGAAGATGCAGTGCACCAGGATTTTGGTGTAAGTGTCGGCCATGCAGCCACGCTATTCGCTGAAGTGATGGGAGTCGGTGATTCCAGTCACAGGCGGGAGTGCCGCCGCTGTGATGTCGATCGGGAGTTTGCCGGCGCGACGCGTGGCCTACAAGCCAGCCGCGCAGCGGCGAGATGGGTTTAGGCGGGGGCGGAAGCCCCCGCATCGCGTCCTAACGTGAGCCGAGCCGCGGAGCGGCGGCACAAGCCGCAGAACGGCGGATGCTGTTTCCATCGGCGCATAATCCGCCGGCAATACAAACGCCGAAGAACGGTGCTCAACCGGGGAGTGCCGCCGCTCTGCGGCTCGCAGATCCTTCTTACGCGTGACGGGGGCTTACGCCCCCGCCTAAACCCATCCCGCCGCGTTGCGGCTGGTGTCGTCGCGTGGGGAGGCTCGAAGCAGAGATCCAACCCTTCCTTGGGACTGGCGAGCGCTTCTTTTTCGGTTTCGCCCTGGCTGGCAACATCAACCTCAAGACACTGCGAGACGTACCAGTTTCCCTCGCGCCACACTGACGCAGAAAATGGTCGCTTCATGACGCTATTGTTGCATAGGACCGCGGCTGCCGACCTGCCAAGTCGCACTGCACAACTCGGGTAAAAACCTGAGACACAGATAGTCCGAACTGGAAGCCACCAGTTACGATACAGTGACATGGAACCAAAGAAGCAAACTTGGCGTCTGCTCGGCGCTCGGTTGGATGTTAGAATCCACCTCATGAACATCGGAACGCTTTTTCAAGAAGATGGTCTGTACAAGCTTATAGTCAAGCTCGGAGATGACGGCTGGCCGCGCGTCAAGCGGTTCTCGACACCCACCGAGTTGTTAGTTGCACTGCAAAGGTCGCTTAGCTCCGTTCCATCGCATGAGGTTGTACACTTTTGTTTAGAACGGCTCTCCATTCCACAGGGAAGACTGGTCGAGCTTCCGGGACAAACACATGACTGGCAAAGAGTTCTTGATTGAGCGGCCCTCCAGCCAAACGGGCGCCGAAAACTGACGTTTCATGACCGTACCCTTGCACTGGACAGCAGACCCAGACCCTAATTCCCTTAATTCTTCCCAACCTTTATCGGCCTATCCATATCATTGTTCGGCGAAGTATCCACATAATAATTCCCACGCGCAAGCCGATAGGGATTTGTTTCCTTAAAGGCCTCGCACCCCTTCTTGTGAGTCGGGATGTCAGACAGGGATACCGCACCCAATTCAAAATTCATGGTTAATACATGGCGTTGGCACGGCGCAGATACGCCCCCGCCGTAGGAGGCAATCACGCCATGCTCGTCCCACAAATCAACGCCGTATTCCTCGGTGTCAATGTCCTGCACGCTGACCATCGTTTTAACCGCAGCCAAAGTTACGTCGATTTCTATACATTGCCTGTCGTCAGAGCCGTAATTATGACATTCAATTTTCACCTGCTGCGGGAAGGCTAACGCCTTGGCGGGATCCTTCGACTCGGGCACCCAGATGCCTTCAATGATCCGGTGGCTGGCACTTCCGACGATGGCGCTGTCGGGTAAGATGAGAGCTTTCAGCCTCTCATTGTGAAAAATGCTCCCCATGTTGGTTTTCTCCGACTGGGCCGCAGTCGGAATCGCGGTGGTAGTCATCGTCGACAGCAATGCACCAGTTCCCAACAACATTAGAGCCGCTTTGGCTTTTTCGAACATGATCGCCTCCCCCCGGATCGAGAGTCGAAGTCTTGCTCGAACGTAGGCGGCCGACAGCTACTTTATCGCCACCAGCTTATTCATCAGCTCCGAATAATCCTTCTTCTCCACGCCATGCACCTGCTTGTTGTATTCGTCCACCTTGGCCGAGTAGTTCATGGAGCAGAACTTCGGGCCGCACATCGAGCAGAATGCCGCCTCTTTGTAATACGCGTCGGGCAGCGTCTCGTCGTGCATACTGCGCGCGGTCTCGGGATCGAGCGACAGCGCGAACTGCTTGTCCCAATCGAAGGTGTAGCGGGCATAGCTGATGGCATTGTCGCGGTCCTGCGCGCCGGGACGATGCCTCGCCACATCCGCCGCGTGCGCCGCAATCTTATAGGCGATTATGCCGTCCTTCACGTCTTTGTCATTCGGCAGTCCGAGATGCTCTTTCGGAGTGACGTAGCAGAGCATGGCCGCACCGTACCAGCCGATCATCGCCGCGCCAATCGCCGACGTGATGTGGTCGTAGCCGGGCGCGATGTCGATGACCAGCGGCCCCAGCGTGTAGAACGGTGCGCCGTAACAGAGCTCGACTTCCTTCTCGACCTGCTCTTTGATCTTGTCGAGCGGCACGTGGCCGGGCCCTTCGATCATCACCTGAACATCGCGCTCCCATGATTTCTTCGTCAGCTCGCCCAGCGTCTTCAGCTCGGCGAACTGTGCCTCGTCGCTGGCATCGGCAATGCATCCGGGACGCAGGCCGTCGCCGAGCGAATAGCTCACGTCGTGCTTGGCCAGAATCTTGGTGATGTCGTCGAAGCGCTCGTACAGGAAGTTCTGCTTGTGGTGATGCGCCATCCACTGCGCCAGAATCGCGCCGCCGCGGCTGACGATGCCGGTGATGCGCTTGGTGATCAGCGGCAGGTACTCGATCAGCACCCCCGCGTGGATGGTCATGTAGTCCACGCCCTGCTCGGCCTGCTCCTCGATCACTTCGAGCATGATGTCGGCGTTGAGGTCCTCGATACGCTTCACCCGCGAGACCGCCTCGTAAATCGGCACCGTCCCGATCGGCACCGGCGAATGCCGCAGAATGGCCTCGCGAATTTCGTGAATGCCGCCGCCCGTCGAGAGGTCCATCACCGTGTCCGCGCCGTAGTGGACCGAGGTGTGCAACTTCTTCAGCTCCTCATCCACATTGCTGGTGACCGACGAGTTGCCAATGTTGGAGTTGATCTTGCACGCCGACGCGACGCCAATGCACATCGGCTCCAGCTCAGGATGATTGATGTTGGCCGGAATGATCATGTGGCCGGCGGCAACTTCGTCGCGGACCAGCTCGGGCGCCAGCTTCTCGCGCTCGGCGATGAAGAGCATCTCTTCCGTCAGCAGGCCCTTGCGGGCGAAATGCATTTGCGACATGTTGGTGTCGCCGGTGCGCGCAGCTTCCTCTCGCCGCTTGGCGATCCATTCGGCGCGCGGCTTCAGCGTGGTCTTGCCATTGCTGCCATTGGTTCCACTCATAATCTTTGGTAACTCCTAATCGGTCTTTGATTATACGTCGCCAATTGTATGAAAATCTTAAAGTGGCGGCGGTAGCGTGAAATCCTTGCCGCCGTGTGCTCTGGAATTTCGAGGTTTAGACGGAAGCTGAATTGCCGCTTCCGCTCCGAACTTGCGGCTGAAATCGCGGCATTGCCGCAACAACCTGTATTGCGGTGATAACCTGAATTTAGCAGGCAAGAAGAATGGAGCGTTGCGGCTCCCGTAGCGACAGAGGCGATATCGCTGAAGTAGATTTGAGGTTGGATCGTTTGGTTGCCATGACGAAGACCTTGCAGGCCGAGCCGATCGCGAACATTCCGCAAATTGCCCAGGTAGCCGGTGCGGAAGAGCGCAGCGTCCTTCTCGACGGCGTGACGTGGCGCTATTGGTTTGCCGGCTCAGGCCCTCCGCTGCTCCTGATCCACGGCTTCATGGGCTACTCCTTCTCCTGGCGATTCAACATGGAGCCGCTCTCGCGATACTTTTCCGTCTACGCCATGGACCTGCCCGGTAGCGGCTTTTCGCAGCGCACGAATGCCAACGAGAGCTCGCTGGTTGGCGATGCTGAAGGTGTCCTGCGCTTCATGGAGCACTTTGGCATTGAGAACGCTGACATCGTCGGTTCGTCGCGAGGCGGCGGACTGAGCATCATCCTGGCGTCCATCGCAGCCAGGACCGACCAGTTGCATCGCCTGCGGCGGCTGGTGCTGGTCTCACCCATTAACCCCTGGTCGAGTCACGGAAAAGTTCTGGCTCGCTTGTTCGCCACCACGCTGGGCGGTCTCTATATCGTCCACGTGCAGCCTCGGCTTCAGGTTATCGCCAGGCGTTACATCAAAGCTCTCTATGGCGATCCGCTGCGAATTTCTCCCGGCACATTCGAAGGCTACCGGGCCGGTCTGGACCCGCCGGGGAGCTTCGAACACCTGGTGCGCATCCTGCGCTCCTGGCATGACGATCTGGAGGCCATTGGGCAGTCGTTAAATGAAATCGGCGCCTTCCCTACCCTGCTGCTTTGGGGTTCGCGCGATCGCGCAGTCTATCCCTCATCCATTCATCAGCTGCAAAGGCAACTGAAAAACAGCGCGCTGGTGATTTTTCAGGGAGCGGGTCACATGCCATACGAGGAAGTGCCCGACGAATTCAACCGCGTGTTGTGCGACTTCCTGCTGCACGACGCACCCCGCACTCCCTTCGAGATTGCAGCCGACAAGAAGGAAGCAATTAGCAACTAGCAACTAGCTACGAGCTACGAGCAATCATGAGTTGTCGATCGGCGTTTAGTGATTACGAATGATCCCTCACCACTAACCTTTTCTCCTAAGGCGATCCACCGCGCCTCCTTGGTGAACCGTCCTCACTGTGACTATTGCTAGACTGCGATGGCTAAATGGCGTTGGTTTGTGGTTTGTGGCTTGTGGCTAGTGGCTAGTTGCTAATTGCTTCCTTGCCGCCGGATGGCGAACCGGCAGCCACGCCGCCAGCGCAGCGCCAAGGTACATAGCTCCCACCATCCAGAATCCGTAAATAAGGCCGTCGCGATGGGCAGCTTCGCCCACCAGCAGCGCAGTGCAGATTTGCAGAGCGCTGGCCACGAAGGAGCACGCGTTCTGCACTCGTCCCATGAAATGCCGTGGCACCAGTTGCATCATCTCGCTGGAAAGCGAGATACCGCCCATGCCGCGGCTGGATCCCATGATGAAGTAAATGGTCACGGCCAACGCCAGCCAGTGCGAAATCGGCAGCAGAAACAGCGATGCCGCGATGATCCCCATGGTCAGCGTCACCGTGCGGTTGGCGCCGTGGCGGCGGATGAAACTCGACGCATAGAACACGCTGACGAAGGCGCCGACCGCCCAGCCGGCATTCAGCCAACCATAGCCCACAGCACCGCCGTGCAGGATGCGCTCGCTCAGCGGCGCCGACAGTACGCCCTGCGTCATCATGGCCGCGATAAACAGCGCCCAGGCCAGGCCGATCAGCAGCACACGCCGGTTCTCGTGCACGTAACGGTATCCTTCGCCGAGCTCGTGAATGTAGCGAGCGACAGCGCCAGAAGCGGGAACGTGTTCCACAATCTCCGCCTCCGGCCGGGAGACGGTGACACGGCCTCTGCGCACCTGGAAGACACACGCAATCGATACGGCATAGCTGGCACAGTCGATGAGCAACACGCCGCCCAGCCCGATGTGGTTGTACATGAAGCCGACAATGGCGCCCGCCATCAGCCAGCCGCCCTGTAGTGCCGCCAGCAGCAGTGAGTTCGAGTCCAGCATCTTGTCGTCCGGCGTCAGCTCCTGGATGAGCGCGTTCACCGTGGGAAAGAACATCCAGAAGCCGATGGCCACCAGAACATTCATCAGGTAGAGGTGCCAGAGCCGCACGTGCTGGGTGAATACCAGAATTGCCACCAGAAAAATGATCGCGCCGCGCGCGCCGTCAAGCCACATCATCAGATGACGTCGGTCTTCGCGGTCGATGAGTACGCCGGTGAACGGCAGCAGCAGCATCGACGGCAGCGTCTGCAAAGCGATCAGCGCGCCCAGCGAGACTTCGGAGTGCGTGGCCTGAAGGATGTACCAGATGACGGCGGCGGAGTTCATGCCGCTGCCGATCATGGAGATGAGATTGGCAATGAAAATCAGCCTCATCCCGCGGTGCTGCCACATCTCACGCATACTATTTCCATCGTAACCCAGTCGCTGTGGGATAAACTTTGAGGGATACCGGGACGACACTAAATCCAAAGCTTCGTGGTGGCATTCACAGGCGCTCGATCAATATGATTAATGGTTATGCGTATCGTCCAGACGAATGCTCACTGCGCGCGGACTGGTTATCGCACAGGACCGAAAAGGCAAAATAGCCGGCCAGGTATCGGCAGAAAGGTGCGAACACAATCGTCACACGCATTGCTTTAATCGGCGATTACGACCCCAGCGTCATCGCGCATCAGGCCATTCCGAAGGCCTTGGCGTTGGCTGCGGATGGCTCTGACGTGCAGCCGGAATGGCTAGCTACCGAATCGGCGTTGCAGGCCGAGTTGGATTCCTATGCTGGATTCTGGTGTGTCCCGGCCAGTCCCTACCGCTCGATGGAGGGCGCGCTGCGCGTCATTCGTTTCGCGCGCGAGCAGGGCCATCCGTTTCTTGGGACCTGCGGCGGATGCCAGCACGCAGTCCTGGAATTTGCACGCAACGTCCTGAAAATATCCGGCGCCGGACACGCGGAGGTCGATCCGTCAACTGCGGAACCGGTAATAACCAATCTCGCCTGTTCCCTCATCGAAGCCAGCGAGGTGCTGCACCCGGTGCCGGGAACTCGTCTGCATGAGATTTACGGGGTTGACGAGATTCGCGAGACGTATCACTGCAGCTATGGACTGAACCCGGGATACGTCCCACGCCTGGTCGCCGGCGGAATGCGCATAGGAGTGACGGGGCCTGCGGGTGAAGCGCGGGCGCTGGAGTTGCCCGACCATCCCTTTTTCTTCCTCACGCTATTCCAGCCTGAGCGCTCCGCGCTTGCCGGCCACAGCCATCCGCTAATCAAAACATTTGTTGCCGCGGCTTTTGCTGGGTCCGTTTAGCGAAGGTGGAGTTGGATAATTCCCAAACCCACTTCATCAATGCGGTGTGTATCAGGCGCGGCTTCCAGCCGTGCCAACCGATTCCCCAACGAACCCGGCTTTAGCCCCTGAGGAAATTTATTTCGCAGGGGCTAAAGCCCTGATCTCTATGCCCGCCGTTTCGGCACGACTGAAAGAGCCTGCCCTGACGCAGCCGAAGGGTGCCCTGACACAAACCAGCTGTTCTGAATTGTCATCACGAGGAGGGCTTTAGCCTGACGAGGGATCTGCTTTCCCTGCCAAGGCAAGAACAGCAGATGCCTCGCTTCGCTCGTCATGACAATTTCGAATCGGGAGGCATCGACAGCTACTTGCTAATTGCTAGCTACTAATTACTTCTTTCACGACAGTTCATACCCTCTTGGCGGCGACACCACATCCGGCTTGCGCGCGATCAGCAGCAGCGCGCCGATCCGCTTGAAGTCGCGCAGCTCCTCGGCGTTCTTGAACCACTTGCCGCTGTATTCTTCCGGCGTCGGCGTCAGGTCCGGGATGCGCACTGCTCGCACCTCTTCGTACCCGTGCTCCTTCAGCAGTTCGACGTACTCCTGCTCCGAACGCACCTGCACCGGGACCTTCAGCTCGTCGACCCAGCGCAGCGAGTAGGCGTTGTCCTTGTACAGATTGATCAGGATGAACAGCTCGCCCCTGGGCGCCATCACGCGGAACAGCTCGTCCAGCGCGCGGTCCTGGTCGCCGTAGTAATAAAACGACTCCACCGACAGCACCTTGTCGAAGAAGTTTTCCTCCCACGGAATCTGCACCGCCGATCCCACGACGAACAGGATGTTGTCATATTGGGTCGATGTGCCGCGCGCCCGCCGGACCATCTCGTCCGACACGTCGAGCCCTACTACCTGCCCAGGCCGCTCGCCGCCGGCAACCAGTTGCGCCAGCAGCCGCGTGGCCCACCCCGCGCCGCAGCCCAGGTCGAGCACGCGCTCGCCCGGCTGCAGCCCCATCAGCGCCAGCGTCTGCTGGGTGATGCTGATGTGATGCCGTTCCATCTCCTCGCCGCGGCCGGCCTCAGCCCACTGGTTGAACTCGCGCCGCATCTGCTCGTCGACGGAAATTGTTTTGTTTTCGTTCATCGCTCCTCGATCGTTTCCCGTTAGCACAACCTAAATCCCTTTTCGCCACAGAGACACGGAGAACACGGAGTTTATTTTTCTTTATTGTCTTCTCAGTGGCCTCTCTGTCTCTGTGGTAAAAAATCCATCCTTTATGGTACATTCGCGGAAACTGATGACTCAAACACCTCAACCACCAACCAACGGCGAGAGCCATCCCCTGCTCTATTGCCCTGTCTGCGCGCGTGAAGTTGACGATCCGCTCACCTGCGGCGACTGCTCGGCCGTGATCTGCCGCGTCTGCGGCACGCCGCTGGAGATTCCTGAGGACCTCGGCATCGGGTAGTTGACCAACTTTTTCGCGAACTAATCTGAGCCGCGAAGTGGCGCCATTCGTAACGAACAGATCTCGTTCTTGCGGATGTGCGTCTCCATGATCGAGAAGGAAATCGTCGGGTACTTCGATCTGGTCTGCCAGATCAAAAAACTCTAGCCAACCGGATCGGCTTTGTTGAAGCCCGCGTTCGGACTTATCAGCTTCGTGATTAATCTTCATTCCTCGCCTAAACCCGAGTGCCGTAGGCACGGCAGTCCTTCAATTGAAGCCCGTCATTAGTCAGTGCGATTAGGATCCGGCGCGTGATGCCTGCGCTCGCGGGCGCCACGGCACGCGGGTGGGATGGCCGGCGGCAAGCCATCCCTCCAAGGTAACCGCTCCCCCTAAGGGATTGCCGCCAAATAGGCGGCCTAATCGCATCACGTCTTTCCCGGTCGGATTCACCACAGTCACGGTTCCCCGGGGAAGAGAGGTGAGAAGAAGCGTAAGGGCAGCGACGTCCGCCTTGGGCAGGCTATAACCGATGATGAATGTGTGCTCTGCTTCCCGCAGCACCTGTGCGGCTTTTTGCCAGAGAGCCACAAGCGCGTGGCTGCCCTGTTCGTCTCTCTCGTAGTCTTTCAGGAAGCTGGGATGGAGCACAACATGCCTCTCGTTTGCAGTAGTAAGCAAGTCGGGCAGACAAGCGTCCACCTCAGAAATCCCGAGCCCCCGAAGAAACTGTGGGTCTAAAGAAATGTTAGTTCCTGGCGGAGCTGCGCCAAACGCCTCCCTTGGGAGCGCACCCGAGCCACGCCCTTGCGGGACCTCGAAATCCGGTGCAAAGGCCGGCCTACGATACCACCCGGTTGCTCCATGCAGGTGCAAAACAACTATCTGTGAATCATCGAACGGAACCGGGGTTCTGTCATGACGCGACTTCTGGAAAACCAGGTCAAATCCATACCCGTCGCTTGGCGACCATTTTCCTTGACCCCAGAGAACGCGCTCTAATGTCGCGTCATAGTTAAACGTGATGACCACATCTCCTGGAGACAATAGATCCGCGAACTCCCTTAAGGAGTCCCAGTCCTTTGTCCTTGAGGATTCATAATCATCTTCATGCCGCCATGCGAAATAGTGTTCGAGTGCCCAAAGCAGAATGCCGCGGTACTGTTGATAATCCTTAATCCTTTGGTCGAAAGCTTCAAACGCGACGGACTGAGCTGCGCGCTCTTCGCTGCCGCGACCCGCGAAGGCAACGCTCAAGAAAGCGTCGTTGCGTAACTCAGCGGCGAAATCCAAGATCGTAAAGAGGTGCTCGATATTCTTTGTGCGGTAAGCCTGTGCAATCGCTGGGTCCGTGTTCGTTTCCAACCAATGACGGAGGCCGTTCCAGTCCTCCCGATAATTGAAGCGATCCGTGAGATTCCCACTCTCGCGGACGTACTTGTCAATCTCGTTAAATAGCGCCGTCCCTACGGGATAACCCACGCATTTCGAGACTCCAGCCCCCAACACGTATACATTCATACGAATCTCAGCTCTTCACCGCAATATTCACTAACCTCCCCTTCACTACCAGCACCTTCACGACCTCTTTACCCTCAATCGCGGCTTTGACCTTCTCGTCGGCCAGGGCCAGATCGCGAACGTGGTCGTCCGCCGCATCGGCAGGAACAACGATACGGCTGCGAATCTTTCCATTCACCTGGATGCCGATCTCGATTTCTTCTTCCTTCGCCAGCGCCGGATCATACTTCGGCCACGGCGCGCGCAGCAGTTCGGACGATTCGCCCAGCATCTCCCACAGCTCGTGCGCCAGGTACGGCGCGAAGGGCGCCAGCATCAGCACCAGCTCGCGCTGGGCATCGGCTACCCGCGGCAATGCTGTCGCTTGCCCGCCCCGTTGCACGCTGTCTTCATAGGCGTGAAGCTCGTTCACCAGCTCCATAAGCGCAGAGATCGATGTATTGAAGTGCCAGCGGCCCGAGAAGTCCTCGGTGATGCGCTGAATCGTCTGGTGCAACTTGCGCTGCACCTTGCGTGCCGCAGGCGAAAGCTGCCCATCGCTGCTCCCACTCGGCACTGGCTCACCCGGCTTGGCATTCCGCACGACAAACCTGTACACCTTCGACAGAAACCGGCTGATGCCCTCCACTCCCGCGTCCTGCCAATCCAGGTCTCTGTCCGGCGGTCCCCCGAACAGCGTGTACATACGTGTCGCATCCGCGCCGTAGCGCGCCACCATGTCGTCAGGCGAGACCACGTTGCCCAGGCTCTTCGACATCTTGGCGCCGCCCTTGATCACCATGCCCTGGGTGAACAGCCGCTCCGCCGGCTCGGAGTTGCGTACCAGACCCATGTCGCGCATCACCTTCGTCCAGAAGCGCGAATAGATCAGGTGCAGGATGGCATGCTCCACGCCGCCGATATACTGATCGATGGGAAACCAATATCCCACAGTGTCAGAGTCCAGTGGCTTGTCCGACAATGTGGGATCGGTGTAGCGATAGAAGTACCAGGACGAATCGACGAAAGTGTCCATGGTATCGGTCTCGCGGCGCGCCGGCCCGCCACACTTGGGACAGGAGACATTCACGAACTCCGGCACATTGCCCAGCGGCGATCCGCCGGCCAGCGTGATCTCGACATTTTCCGGCAGCAGCACCGGCAAATCCTTCTCCGGCACGGGCACGATGCCGCAAGCTTCGCAGTAGACGATCGGGATCGGCGTGCCCCAATAGCGCTGCCGGCTGATGCCCCAATCCTTCAGGCGAAACGTCACCGTCGCCTTGCCGAAGCCGTACTCCTCGGCATAATCGGACATCTTCGCAATGGCTTCGTCCGATGGCAGCCCGTTGTACTCGCCCGAATTGATCAGCAGGCTATTGGTCTCGACGAAGGGCAGCAACGGCTCGCTCGGTCCGCCGTCGGGGGCGTCGCCCTCGCACCGCGGATAAATCACCACCTTGATGTCGAGACCGTATTTCTTGGCGAACCCGTAATCGCGCTCGTCGTGCGCCGGGACGGACATGATTGCGCCCGTGCCGTAATCCAACAGAACGTAGTTCGCCACCCAGATAGGCACTTGCTCGCCGTTGAACGGATTCAGCGCATAGCGCTCGCTAAAGAAGCCATGCTTTTCGATGGCACCGATGTTGCCTTCTTCTTTCGCCCGGTGCTGCTGGGCAATTAGGTCTTCCACTTTGGCCAGCAGCGCAGGATCGTTGGCGATCAGGTCGGTCACCACCGGATGCTCGGGCGCCAACTGCAACGAGGTCGCGCCGTAGATGGTGTCGATCCGGGTAGTGAAGACCGATATCTTGTCGCCCGCCGGACCGGCTCCGCCGTCCAGCTTGAAGTTCACCAGCGCGCCTTCGCTGCGCCCAATCCAGTTGCGCTGCATGGTGCGAACTATTTCCGGCCAGCCCGGCAAGCTGTCCAGACCCTGTAACAGTTCGTCGGCGTAGTTGGTGATGCGCAGGAACCACTGCTCCAGCTCGCGCTGCTCCACCAGCGTGTCTTCGTGGCGCCAGCAGCAACCGTTGGGCAGCACCTGCTCATTGGCCAGCACGGTGGCGCACTTCGGACACCAGTTCACCTTGCTCTTCTTGCGATAGGCCAGGCCGCGCTCCAGAAACTTCAGAAAGAACCACTGGTTCCAGCGGTAGTATTCCGGCAGGCAGGTGGTGACTTCCTTCGACCAGTCGTAAGCGAACCCCAGCCGATTCATCTGCCGCTTCATCTTGGCAATGTTGCCGAGCGTCCACTCGCGCGGCGGCGTCTGGTTGGCGATGGCGGCGTTCTCCGCCGGCAGCCCAAACGAATCCCAGCCCATGGGATGAAGCACGTTGTGGCCCTGCATCCACATGTAGCGCGCCAGCGCGTCGCCGATGGCGTAGTTGCGCACGTGTCCCATGTGCAGCGCGCCCGAGGGATACGGCAGCATCTCCAGCACGTAATACTTCTTGCGGGAAGATGTGGGAGGTTCGGAGCGATAGAGATCGGGATTCTGCGCCCAGCGCTCGAACCACTTCTGCTCAATCGCCTGGGGATCGTAGCGGTCGGGACGAGCAGCAATCTGGGTCTGCGTTTCCGCGTTCGGCTCTTCAGTATTGGAGTCGGCCATAAGTCTTCTTTAGATGAGCTTGGGGTAACGTTGATTTTACAACGTGGACCGCTGATGATAAGACGATCACATTTTCTTCGGAGCCGCTCCATAACGGGATGGCTCACCGCGTCCCGCCATTTTCTTCAGCGCATTCACATTCGTCAGATCGTCCAGCGGCTCGTCAATCGGCGTCTCGGCGATGAAGGCCGCGTGCGCCAGCCGCGGATCGTTCAACAGCCGCCGGAACGTCTTCAGCCCGATACTTCCCTTCCCGATATGCTGATGCCGGTCCAGCTTCGATCCGGGCGCGGCCTTGGCGTCGTTGCAATGCCACACGTAAACCTTCTTCAGGCCCACGGTGCGATCGAGTTGATCGAGCGTGTCATCGAGTCCTTCGTCGCTCACAATGTCATAACCTGCGACGTGCGTGTGGCAAGTATCGATGCAAGCTCCCGACGGCACGAACTTAGCCAACAAGTAGAGCAACTCGGCAACTTGTTCGAAGTTGCCGCCGAGGGAAAACTCCGAGCCGGCAGTGTTCTCGATTAGCACGCGCAAGTTGCAGCCCGCCAGGTCCAGCCCCTCGACCGCCTGCTCGATCGCCAGCGCCACCCGGCGCAAACCCTCTTCGCGGCTGCTTCCGCGAAACGAGCCGGGATGCAGCACCAGAAATTCGGCACACAGTGCCAGCGCCCGCTCCACCTCGCCGCGAAAGGCCACGATCGACTTCGCATGAAATTCCGTGTTGCCGCCCGCGAGGTTGACCAGATAATTGGCGTGAATGGCGAGCGGATTCAGATCGTAGCGCTCGCGCAGCCGGGCCATCTCTTCGCACTGCGCGCGGGCCAACTCGTACGGCTTCCATTGCCGCGGGCTGGAGGAGAAAATCTGAAATGCATTGCAGCCCAGCCGGTAGGCGCGTTCCGCCGCATTCGCCACGCCGCCCGCAGTCGAGGTGTGAATGCCAATGCGCCGGGCGGTGAGCTTGGGGGGCCGCTTCGGCACCGGCAACAGTTTCGGAATGTCTTTCTCTTGCCTCTCGGGATTCTCCACATCTCCATTCTAGAGCGGGTTTTTGAAGGGGCGTAGCTTTAGCCATGCCCTGAGGTTGGCCGAACGGGTGCGCCGTTGGAGTTCCTTAGTTTTGTCATCACGAGCCGACTTCAGTCGGCGAGGGATCTGCTTTTCCGGGTGGTTCAACACGCGCCCGCGTGATGCACATCACACGCTGATCACAAGAGACTGCTTACAGTTGTGGCAGGCATCGTCGATTGATCGGCTCAACTCATGGCCTGGCTCCGCTTCGTAATTCGCGCCTTACGGAAGCTCGGCACGCGCTTGCGCCAGCCGAAGCACCTGGCGCTGGGCAAGCACGGCGAAACCGAAGCATATTTTTATCTGAAGAACCTGGGCTACCGGTTTGTGGCGACCAACTTCCGGGTGCCGCACAATCGCGGCGAGATCGACCTGATCGGCTGGGACAAGGGCACACTCTGCTTTGTCGAGGTCAAAACCCGCAGCGACGACAGCTTTGCCCCGCCATCAACTGCCGTGACCCTGAACAAACGCCGCAACATTATTTCGGTCGCGCGGCGTTATCTCCGCCGTTTGCCGGGCGATCGCCCGCCATCCTGCCGCTTCGACATCCTCAGCATTGTCGTCTCGGATAGCGGAGAGCAGCCGCGATTTACGCTGCAAAAGGGCGCGTTTAGCTGGGATGCCTGCAGGCCGCGCGAGCGGCAACATCGCGACTTCGCCGACCGGCATTACTGGCGCAAGAGGTAAGCGCTTGAGCGATTGATGATTGATGATTGCGGAGAGAATGCCCGCTCCAAGGTGGAAGCGCCGGGCTTCAGCCCGGCGAACTCAGACGCTACCGGAGACGGCTTTAGCCACGGTGTCCAGAGCTAAAGCCCACTTTAGTTACGCGCCGTTCGGCACGGCAGAAAGAGCCTGCCTGGGCGCAGTCGAAGGGCACCCGTCCACCTTAAATATCAATAAATCACTCCGCGCTAATCTTTGACTGCGTCCGCAATTTGTCCAGCGCCCATCCCAATCGCTCCAGACCCGCGCGCGTCATCTCGGGATCGCCTCCGATCCCAACTCGAAAATGCTCCGGCATCCCAAAGTAACTGCCGGGAACGACGCTAGTCTCGTACTCCTCCCGCAACAGACGGTCGAGATTGTCGACCGTTCCGAGCCGCAGTTTGGGAAAGACGATGGTGCCGAACTCTGGCCGAACGTACTCGAGGTCGTCGCGCGATCGCAGAAACGAATCCAGCACCGGGCGATTGGCTTCTAGCAGCTTTTTGGCGCGAGCTGCCACGCGCCCCAGGTTATCCAGCGCAATCACGCTCATCAGTTCCGCTGGATGTGCGGCGTTCACACCATACAGATCGTTGATGTGCCACATGCGCTGCGTGAGTTCCGGGTTCGCCAGCACCCATCCGCAACGCAGCCCGCTCAGGCCGTAAGCCTTGGTCAAGCTGCTGGTGACCAGGAAGTGATCGCCCAGGTGCACCGCCGGTCGCGGCCGCCGTTCATACAGCGCTTCCAGGTAAACTTCGTCGACCAGCACGCGCGCGTTGTTCTTCCGGGCGAGATCGCCGACAGCCCGAAGCGTGTCTTCGTCGATCAGCACCCCGGTAGGATTGTGAAGATTGGTGAGGACGATGAGCCGGGTCTGCGGCGTGATCTTCCGCCCGACCTCCTCCGGATCGACGCGGAATCCGTCTTCCATCGAGCGTTCAAAATACCGCACCGTCACGCCGAGATATTCCAGGGTCGTGACCAACAGCTCATACGTTGGCCACTCCACCAGCGCTTCTTCGCCGGGCTCCAGCGTCGCCGCGAAGGCCAGATGGTTCGCCATCGATGTGCCCGCTGCCGTCACCACCCAATCGGGGGTTACGCCGTTCAGCTTCGCCAGACGCTCGCGTAGTGGAGCGTAGCCGTAAAGGTCGGAACCACAAATCTCCAGATCTGCCAGCGTCACCGGCAACTCCTTCAGCGGATAGCTCATGATCCCGCTGCTCGCCAGGTTGTACTTCGCCTCGGAGCGCAGCTTGGCAAACTGCATATACCGCGATCCGATGTGGGTGCGAGATGGCATCAGGCTTTCTCTTCCCCAGTTTTCTGCTTCGCCGCCCAGTAGGCATACACCGGCAGCCCGAGCAGCAAAATGAACATGCCAAGCAGACTGTTCTTCGGGTACTTGTAAACGGTATTGATCACCACCAGCCACGATATCAGCACGAACAGTCCGGTGGTGAACGGATGACCCGGGACACGGTATCCCACTTTCCCTTCCTCCGCAGCTTTCCTTTCCCGGCTGCGAAAAACAAACAAGCTCGCGCCCGTCAGGCCAAAGAACAGGAAGTCCATCGACACCACGTAATTCAATATCTGCTCATAGCGGCCAGATAGTGCAACCACGATGGTCCACACGCTCTGCACGACGATGGCTACCGCCGGAACGTGCGTATGCCGCGTCACGCTGGCGACGCTGCGAAAGAACAGCTTATCGCGCGCCATCGCGAAGTAAACCCGCGGCGCGGTCAGTACCGACTGGCTGAGAAATCCCAATGTCGAGACCGCGATGCCCAGCGCAATCAACCGCGCCCCGGTATCGCCCATGGTTGCTCGCATGACAGCCGTTGCCGGAGCGCGCGTCGCCGCCAAGGCCTGCGGTCCCAGCACGCGAACGCAGACAAAGTTCACGCCCACGTAAAGCACGATCACGCCTGCCACGCCCAGCACCAGCGCCCGCGAAAGGTTCCTTCTCGGCTCTTTTATCTCTTCGGCAATGAAATTCGTGGTCTGCCACCCGCCGAAGGCAAACAGCACGGGCACCATCGCAGCCCCAATCGCGGTCAGCAGATCGAACGACGG
>Ga0302326_10009240_pt1 | contig 21611 bp, 12 predicted proteins | sample Palsa_T0_3_FD_202264 | JGI IMG/M metagenome (GOLD analysis project Ga0302326, IMG submission 202264) | Peat permafrost microbial communities from Stordalen Mire near Abisko, Sweden - Palsa_T0_3 | ecosystem: Environmental > Terrestrial > Soil > Palsa > Peat permafrost | place: Sweden: Abisko... | reverse complement strand
GAGGGCATCCGCGCCGCTGTCAGCGGCCTTCGCGAGCTTGCGCTCGCTGTCCGCCGGCACAAACAACAGCGAATGTGGACTCATACGTCGAGTTTTGCGCCCAGATCGAACAATTTGGACGCGCTCTCCAGCCCATCGATGTCGAGGATGGCGGCGGCAAGCTTCGCCGTCGGCACCCCACCCAGCGCAGGCTCCGATAGGTTGGTAAATTTTGCCAGCAATTCTTCGCCCGAGAGAAAGTTGCTCGGCTCGCCTCTCGGCACGACTATCTTCTTGACGAAGACCTGGCCGCGGGCATGTACGGTCAGTTTGCCCGACATATTGGCGGGAAACTCCGCTTCAATTTCGGCGTCGTACGCGCAGTGCATTTTGGGCAGTAAAGCTTGAATCCGGATGTCGCGCAACAAGTTGTAGCTATCCCACCTCATGGCTCCGGTGGCCAATGCGACCGACAGCACGAAAGGCGCACTGAACTGGCCGTCGACGATGTTCTGGGGATCCGCCTTCTTTTGTGCCGGCTCGCCGACCAACAGCATGCCTGCCTTCGACAATCCGTAGACCACCCTCGAAATTTCATGCGCTTGCAAATCGTGTTCGGCGCGCAGGGCCAGCGCCGCATCTATGCCGGCGTGACCGTAACGGCAGGACGGGTAAGGCTTCACGCCGGTCGCCATCAGTTCGAAGACGGTGCCCAGATCTTGCGTCACCCGCCGTGGCGACGGTGCGGGCGCATACGAGCGCAAAAACCCATGTGTACCTTCAATGGCCTCGCCGGCGCCTTTGAACCCCTTGCTCGCCAATGTCGCCGCGACGAGTCCCGCCATTGCGGACCAACCCACTTGAAATCTCTTGGTCCATGCCCCGTTTTGCAGAAACTGCAGGCTGCCGGCGGTCTGGCTCAACGCAATACCCAGGGCCGACGCCACGCCTTCGGCATCGAGTCCAAACACGCGGGCTGCGGCTGCGGCGGCCCCAAAAGCACCGCAAGTTGCCGTTGGGTGGAAGCCCCGCTCGTAATGTTCACCTGCCGGAAGTGCCAGCGCCACCCGGCAAATGACCTCGTATCCGGCAATGATTGCCGCCAACGTTGTCGCACCGGAGGCGTTTGTCATCTGCGCGGCCGCAAGCGCCGCCGGAATCACGGGAGCGCCCGGATGCAGAGTACCTGCCGCATGGGTGTCGTCGAAATCCAGGGAGTGCGCAAGTACGCCCTGCAGAAGCGCGGCACCCGCAGGCGAGTAGGTGCGCGAGTCGCCAAAAACACGGCTCGCACCTTCCGCCAACCCCAGCGCACCGATTGCCGACAATAATGCCGGCGTACTCTCGGTCTCGCGGCCGCGAACGATATTGCCGACCAAGTCCAGCAGGAGCAGACGCGCACGATCGACCACCTCTGTCGGAATCTTGCCGACAGTGAGCTCGGCACAGAATTTGGATAACTCGGTCGTAACGCCCACGCAGCTATACCTTGGGTGTGGGTGCCTGGCCCTCGGTCGCCGCGAGACGCGGCTTTTCCACTCCCGCAAGATCACAGAGCACGTCGGCCATCGCCGAAAAGCAAAACCCCATCCTCAGCGATCATGGTACCGCGGCGGCGCTCAGGGCAGGGAAGGGAAAAGCGGCGGGTCCTTACGTTGCTGGGTGGTCTGTTCGAAGTCGTACGCGTAGCGGATCAGCGTTGCCTCCCTAAAGGCCGGGGCCAGGATCGTCAATCCGGCGGGCAGGCTGCCGTGCGTGAATCCCATAGGAACGGTGATGGCTGGGAAACCGGTCTGCGGCGAGAGAATCTGGCTATTGTCGCCTGCCGGGCTGGTGGTGTCGCCGACCTTGCGTGGAGGGTTGCTCCAGGTGGGGTAGACGATGGCGTCGAGATGGTTCTTTGTCATCGCCGCGAGTAGCGCATTGCGGAAGGCGATCTTTGCCGGATCGTGGTACACGTCGGCGCAGGGAGAACGACGGTCATCCTTCTGCGGGGGCCCAATGAATGCCGTGATCTCCTTTTCGATGTAGGGCAGGTAGAGACCGGAGTCCACGATGGATTTGAGATCGTGGTACGGCGCGTTGGGGTGGTGCGCCAGATAGGCATTCAGGTCGGCTTCGAAGTCTCCGCACCAGAGACCCTTTTCAAGCTCATCGTAGCCGGGAATGGTCAATGGATCGACGAGCACCGCACCTTCCTGCTGCAGAGTTTTGAGAGCCTGTTCGGTGAGGGCCTTTACTTCGGGGTCGGTCTCGTCCGTTTCGAAGTACTGCCGGAAGACACCGATGCGTGCGCCTTTGAGGCCGCGGCGCTCCAGGTATCGGGTGTAGTCAATGTCGGTGGGATGAGGGAATCGTTCGGCGGCAATCGCGGTTATCGGATCGGCAGGATCTGGTCCGGCAACTACCGTCAACACTACCGCAGCATCGGCCACCGTGCGCGCCATGGGACCGCCTACATCGTTATGCGCGAAGAGAGGAATGATGCCGGACCTGCTGGTGAGGCCGATAGTAGGCCGGATGCCAACCAGCGCGTTATGCGACGAAGGACCACGAATGGAGTTGCCGGTATCGGTGCCCAGGCCGGCCTCACCGAGACTGGCAGCAACGGCCGCAGCGGTTCCTCCGCTCGATCCGGCGGGAACGCGGGTGAGGTCGTACGGATTGCGGGTGATGCCTGCGATGGAGCTGGCGGTGAGATAAGGGCTGAAAGCCCATTCGGCCATGTTCGTCTTGGCCAGGATAATCGCTCCTGCCGCTCGAAGCCTGGCCACCATGGCGGCGTCGTGCTCGGGGATGAATCCCTTCATCGCCAGCGAACCACCCGTAGTTTGCAGCCCTGCCGTGTCGTAGTTGTCCTTGATCAGCATGGCGATACCGCCCAATGGCGGCAGCTTGTGCGTGGCGGTGAAGCTGCGATCACAGGCGTCGGCCTCGGAGAGCGCGTCCGGATTGATGAGGACGATGGAGTTGAGCTGCAAGCCACCGATGGGGGTCTGGTCATAGGCGTGGATGCGGGCCAGGTAGCTCTCGACGATGGCGCGACAAGTGGTACGGCCTTCGCGAATGGCAGCCTGGGTTTCAGCGATGGTGGCACCGACGACGTTGAATGGCCTGGCGGGCGACTGCGCATACGCCGATGCTACGAGCGCCGGCATGAGCAGCGCCAGGAAGCGAAATGAGCGCGGCATCAGATGCGGACCAACTCTTGCTGGCAGGGACCGGTGACCGAGGCTTTGCCTGAAGTGATGAGCATATTCATTTCTCTGCGGATGCCGAATTGAGGGACGATCCTAACGCACACGAGCCCAGCTTGCTTTATTCTAGTGAGTTCGGATCCGGAAAAAACGCAGCACGCTGACAAATCTCCGCGGCGCGCAAAGTGCTTGATTGCGCTCGAAAAAAATTGTAGTGCAGCGGCGAAGCGACGGTACGGAGCATCATTTCGATATGGACACCACCGCGCGGCGTCGTGGGTATTGTGTTTCAGCAGCACTGGCGTAGCATCTGAGCAAGGTGCGCTCTCGCGTGAGTTGCCTGACTCCGCCGGCGAATGGTGAGAAGTGTGATCTACGCACCTTTGGCCCGGCAGCGTGGCGATCCGCATCTCCGCCGGCCGCGCAGGATCGCTGCGTCGCTGGTGCAATCGAAGCTGCTCGCCCGCATTCACACGCCGTTCAATCTGTGACACATGCAGCTAAGAAGGCTGTTGACATAAATCCCGACTGACTCCAGTGTAGAGCACGAGACATCGGGGCGTTCTAATATCAATCGCACATCGACCGATCAGATGATTTTTGAGGGGGGGGGTTTTTGGATTTAGAGTGAATGGTGATGTAGCTGCGCGGAGGACCTTACATGCAGCCAGAGACCAGCAACACTGACTCCGACCGTCGTTCTACTTTCATTGAATCTTTGGGCGCGTTCGGCCGCCAGCACCGCGCTCAGCACTGGGAGGGCACCTTCGGTGACTTCCTCCACAACATCCTACCGGCCAATCCCGCAGCCTTCACGCGCGCAAGCCACCAATATATATGGGACATGCTCCGCTGGTACGGCCGCGAGCGCACGGGCGATGACGACACGGCGCGTGCGCAGGAGCTGTTTCGCCCGGAACTATTCGGTATCGATGAACCGCTTGCGCGCGTCGTCGACTATTTCAAAGCGGCGGCGGCCGGATCGGACGTGGGCCGACGGCTGCTCCTGCTCCTGGGCCCTCCATCGGGCGGCAAGTCCACTCTCGCAATCCTGCTGAAGCGCGCCCTGGAGGAATACAGCCGCACCGATGACGGTGCGCTGTACGCCATCAAGGGCTCGCCGATGCATGAGTCTCCGCTGAATCTCGTTCCGGCGAGCCTGCGTGGTCCATTTCGGGAAACCTACGGCGTCGACATCAACGGAGAACTGAGCCCCTGGGCGCGCGACCGTCTGGAGCGCGAGTACCAAGGCGACTACGTGCGCGTGCCGGTCGAACGCGTGTTCCTGTCGGAAGCCATGCGCGTCGGCGTGGGCACCTATGCGCCGCACGATCCCACCACGGCGGATATCGCAGACCTGGTCGGTTCGGTGGACCTGTCGAAGGTGGCAGAGGTCGGCGATGAGGGCGACCCACGCGTCTGGTCCTGGTCCGGGGCCGTCTATGCGGCGAGCCGCGGCATGCTCGAGATGATAGAAATCCTCAAGGTGAAGCGCGAGTTTCTCTACCTTCTTCTCACGCTGACGCAGGAAAAGAACGTCAAGGTGTCGCGCTTTCCGCTCATCCACCTGGACGAGACCATTCTCGCCCACACCAATCTGGCCGAGTTCAACAAGTTCCTACAAGAGAAGGAGAACGAGGCACTGCTCGACCGCATGGTCATCATCAAGGTGCCGTACGCGCTTTCCTATCACGACGAGGCACGCATATATCAGAAGCTCGTCTCCGGGGCCCCCGCCTTCCGCCATGTCCATCTCGATCCCCACGTCCTGAAGCTGGCGGCCGTCTTCGCCATATTGACCCGCCTGGCGAAACCCGAACGGGAAGGATTGGACGTGGCGAAGAAACTGCGAATTTATGCGGGTGAATCGATCGAGGGCTTCGCCGACACCGAATTGACGCACCTCAAGGCGGAATCGCCGGACGAGGGATTGTCGGGAGTGAGCCCCCGCTTCGTGGTCAATGCCATTTCCAATGCCATCACCCGAAGCGACGCCAAGAGCCTCACGAGCATGGAATTACTGCTGGCGCTCAAGGATTCCATCGACAGCGATGCCCGGATGGATGCCAAGCAGAAAAAACTGTGGATGGATCACTTGGTCCTCGCCCGCAAGGAATTCTACAACCGCTGGGTCAAGGAGGACGTCCACCGCTCGATGTTCGCATCGTTCGAGCAGGAAGCGCAGCAGCTGCTGGAGAAATACCTCGATGAAGTCGAAGCTTCGCTCGATCAACGCAAGGTAACCGACCCCATCACCGGCGAGACCCGTCCGCCCGACGAGCGGTTCCTGCGCTCCGTGGAGGAGAAGATCAAGGTGTCGGATTCCGGCAAGCAGTCCTTCCGGCAGGAAGTGGTGCGCAAGGCGATGGTCACTTTCAAGGCCGGCGAAAAATTCTCGCTGGACAGGCACGCGCGCATGCACGAGGCCATCGAGCAGTATCTGTTCGCGGAACGCCGCGACGTATTGCGCCTGGTCACATCCAGCGCACGCCCCGATGACGACGCCCAAAAGAAAATCTCGGCCGTACAGCAGCGGCTGATCGCCGAATACGGCTATGACGAGCACAGCGCAAAGGAGGCATTGAACTACGTCACGACATTGTTGTCGCAAGAGTAGATCTCGATGAAAGTCTCCGACAGGAGCTGGAAGTGAGCAAAGACGAGTCCACATCGAGCAGAGCGACGGTTGCGGGTTGGTACGACCTGTTTTCGCGCGGTGCGCGCGACTGGTTGCGGCACAACGACAAAGTGCGCGAGGCGGTGCGCGAGCACCTTCCGGAGGCCATCGCCGGAGGCGATGTGTTGAGCGGCGGCACAAAAACCATCCGCGTGCCGGTCCGCATGCTGGAGCACTATCACTTTCGGCTGCGGGCGCCCGAGGAGCAGCAAGGCGTCGGGCAAGGCGCGGCCAAACCCGGCGACATCCTCGGTCAGCCGGGCGCCGCACCCGCACCCGGCAAGGGCGGCGGCGGCCGCAACGATGGCGGGTTCGAATTCCTTCTCGAGTTCAAGGTCGACGATATCGTCGATTGGCTATGGGAAGAGATGAAGTTGCCGAATTTACGCGCCCGTACCGGCCGCGCCGAGGAAGCCGATTGGATCCGGGAGGGTTGGGACCGCCGCGGCGCGCGCTCGCGGCTGGACCGCAGGCGCTCGATGCGCGAATCCATCAAGCGCCGCGAGGTCCAATCCGCGGATTCGCCGCGGTTCACGGACGATGATTTGCGGTTCCGCCAGCTGACGAAACGCGAGCAGCCCGCCACGCAGGCCGTGGTCTTCTTTCTCATGGATGTGTCGGCCAGCATGTCGGACCGCGACCGGCAGCTCGCCAAGTCCTTCTTTTTCTGGGCGGTGCAGGGATTGCGCCGCCAATACCGTTATTTGGACACCGTTTTCGTCGCCCATACGACTGAAGCCTGGGAATTCAATGAGGAGGAATTCTTCAAGGTGAGCGGCAGCGGCGGCACGGTAACTTCGTCCGGATTGAAGAAAGTTCGCGAAATCATCGGCGCCCGCTTCGACCCCAGCCGTTACAATGTATATCTCTTCTATGCATCGGACGGCGACAATGCCTCGAGCGACCATGCCGACGCCGGCGCCGAGTTGGAGGAAATCGCCACGCTCGCCAACTACACGGGCTACCTTGAAATCTCGACCACTTCGCAGGGCCGGCTCAATAGCGAATGCGGCAGCCTATTCAAGGCTCTGGCGGATGGGGGAAAGCCCGCGGCCAGTTTCGCCATCAGCCGCTTCGAAGACATATGGGACGCCGTTCGGCACTTCTTCCAACATCAGGCGGCAGGTTGACCTATGAATCGGAGACCACGATGCCGACTGCGCATGTGAGCAAGCAATGGCGTGAATTGCTGCCGCGTATCGAGGAGCTTGCCGCTCGCGCCGGCCTTCAATACAACCCGGTCGACTTCGAAGCCGTACCGGAGACCTTCATGATGGAAATTGCGGTGTACGGACTGCCCGTGCGCATGCCGCACTGGTCGTTCGGCGTACGCTACATCAGCCAGCTCATCCAGCATCGAATGGGACATTCGCGGCTGTTCGAAGTCGTGTTTCCAGGCAATCCCGGCCATGCCTACCTTGCCGCGGGCAACAGTCTGGCCGAGAATATGCTCGTGACGGCGCATGTTCTGGGACATGCGGATTTCTCGCGCAACAACATGCTGTTCCACAACAGCCAGCAGCAAGTGGGGGATCATATCGTCGAACAGGCCGCGTCCCACGCGCGGCAAATTACCATGGCCGTAGAGGAGCATGGTTTGCAGAGAGTGGAGCTCGTGCTCGACGCGGCTCTCGCGCTCGAACAGCACATCGACGTCGACCGGCGGGTGCAGAGGGAACGGTATCCCGAATACGAGGTGCCCGATGAGGAGTTGCCTGACGGCGCGTTCAGCAGACGGTTTGCCTCTCTGAATCCGGACAGCGCCGCACGCGAGTCAGGGCCGAAACTCAAGCGCGCGGCAATACCGCCCCACCCGGAGCGCGACCTGCTGTGGTTCATCGCCAACTACGCGCCCGAGCTCGAGGGCTGGGAGCGGGACATTTTTCTGGCGGTGCGCGAGGAATCGTTTTATTTTCATCCGGTGCATGCGACACAGATCATGAACGAAGGCTGGGCGTCCTATTGGCACGCGCGATTGCTGCGGGAGGCGGACTTCCTGCCTCAAGGCGCCTACGTCGATGCCATCAAGTGCCATTCGGACGTGGTACGGCCGATTGCCGGCGGCGACAAGGTGGCGCTGGGAATCAACCCCTACCACCTCGGCTTTTCAATGTGGGAAGACATCGTCGAGCGGGAGGGCATGGATGCGGCGCGCCGCATCATGCACGAAGATGACGATGTAAGCTTCGTGCACAATCATCTCAATGCCGAACTCGCGGCAAAGCTGCAATTATTCCGCTTCGGAGCCGACTCTTCAGGATCGGTAAAGGTTCTGAAGACCGACTTGGACGCACTGCATGAAGTAATCGTCGGCCCAAAATACAATTTTGGAGCGCCGTCGGTGTCCGCTTCGCACGTGCGTGTCGACGGGACACTCGAGCTCGCGCACGACTACAAGGTCGACGGGCGCGGCATCGATGTCGAACGCGCCAGGAAGGTATTGGGCTACATCGAAAGAGTTTGGCGGCGTCCTGTAATATTGCATACGGTCGACCCGCACGGCGCGGCGTTCGAGCTGTCGGCGGCCGCTGCTCCCGCGACCGCCTCTGTCCGCTCCTAAGCCGAGAAGCGTCTCACGATGATTCGTCATTTATATGCAGTCTTCGGCCTGCTTCTCGTACTGGCACCCAGGAACCCGATCGCCGCAGCCGAGATGTTCGCGCCGCCGCCCAACCGGATAACGCCGGTTCGGTCGCCCGACGGGGTGACCTTCGAGGCGTACGAATGGGGAAATCCGGACGGCAAGTCCATCGTGTTCATCCACGGCATTTATCAATCGGCGCTCTCCTGGGCCAAACAGGTCGGCGATCCGGCACTCGCCCATAAATACCGCCTGGTGGCGATCGATCTGCGGGGTCACGGGGCATCTGAAAAGCCGGACGGCGCGGAGTTCTATCGGGAAGGCAAGCGCTGGGCGGACGACATCACGGCACTGATGGACACATTGCATCTGAACCGGCCCGTGATGGTGCCCTGGTCCTATGGGGGGCGGGTGCTCAACGATTATCTGGCGGTCAACGGCGACGAACGCCTCGGCGGAATCGTCTACGTCGCGGTGCGATCGACAACCGATGAATCGCCGGAGGCCCCCAACGTGCGCCGCACCGAGGCGAGCCGGGAGGCGTTGAGCTCCGATCCGACGACATTCATCAAGGGCACGCGTGAATTCGTCGAATTATGCTTCGGCAAGCCTGCGGCGCCCACGGAAATCGAATGGCTGACCGCGGCCAGCATGCAGACGCCGCTCTATGTGCGCAAACAGCTCGCCGGCCGGCCGCTGGCCTATGCTGAGGTGCTGAAGTCAATCCGGGTCCCCACCTTGATCATCCAGGGCGACATCGACGCGGTGGTGTCGCCGCAAATCGCGCAGATCACCCATCAATTGATTCCGCATTCGAGCCTGTCGGTCTACCACGGCGTGGGTCATTCCAGCTTTTTTGAGGCGCCGGAGCGCTTCAATGCCGAATTGGACCGCTTCATGGAAGGACTGCAGACTTCTGCACGGTGATGTTGACCGGTTCACACGGTCAGGGGGCACATCACCGTGCCGAGGCATGAGTGCGCCGGCTTCGCAGAAACCGCAAAGAAGCGAGCAGGCTCAACGCGAGCCAGTCCATTGCGCCGCCTCCGCCACCGCTGGGCGGCGCCGTCGGCGTCGCGGCTGCCTCTCGGGAGTAGCCGGAGACACCGCCTGCATTCACCGCGGCGACGACAAAGTAATAGGCCGTGCCGGCACTCAGCCCGCTGATGGTGATGCTCGGGTTCGTGATTCCCGTCCTGATGGGCTGCGGACTCTCCCTGCCCGATGATGTTCCCTCATACACATTGTAGCTCGCGGCGCCGGTGGCGGCGCTCCACGTCAGCGACACCGTTCCGTTACCGGCGGCTGCGGCGAGCCCGGTCGGTACCGCGGGCGGTACCGTCACGCTGGCTTGCGCAGAGGGGCTCGAGGAACCTCCGGCATTCGCTGCGGTGACTGTGAAAAAATATTGCTGCCCGGGCGTCAGCCCGTTGAGCGAAAGAGAGGTGCTGCCCGATCCGGACACCAGCAAAGTGCCCTGTGCGCCCGACGTGGTTGCTTCGAATACACTATAAGTGCTCGCCCCATTACTCGCTGTCCAATTGAGACTGAGGGCATCACCGGCCGCGACGACAACCTTGAGGCCGGTCGGGGGTGCGGGCACGATGGTGACTTGTACTGGGCTCGAGGTCCGGGAAACCACGCCGGCCGACACGGCCGCGATTGCAAATACGTAGGTCTGTGCGAATTGCAGACCTGCCACCGTCGTCGACGTGCCGGCCACTTGCCGCTGTATCGGCGTCAATGACACCCCGCTCGGAGCCGTGCCTTCATAGATGTCGTAACCCTGGGCCGCGCTCGCATCCGCGGTCCATGTCAGTGTCGCCGTTTGGCCCGATGCGCTCACCGTGAACCCGGTCGGCGGCGACGACGATCGAAACGCCGCAATGAGTCCAGCGGCGTTGATGCTGCCGAGTCCCGTGGCGATATCGAATCCGCTGCCCGCGACATAGTCCTGTGCGCCGTTGGCCTCCATGATGCCCGTCGCATCGCCCGCGTAAGAGCCGCAGGTGCTGGCTGGCAAGCTGCCAGCCGCCTTCGCGGCGTAATTCGCAACGCTGCAAGGTTGTGCGTTCGAGCCCTCGGTTACATCGTAGAAGATACATCCTGCGTTGGTGATGTCACCCTGGCTGGCATTGCACGCCGTCACCAAGGCGGCTGAGTTGTATTCGGCCGCTGCCAGCCCATAGAAAGTGGGGTTCACCAGCCCCTGACGCCCGTCTTTCTGAGCGCCCGTGATTTGCGTCTGATCGACCAGCGCCAGGATGGCGGCGACGGCGGGTGCGGCCGCGGAGGTTCCATCCACGACCTTGATCGTTCCCGTCGCCGCCGGAGGAAATGTCGGCGCCTGGGTCGGATCGCATGGAGTGGTGTCGTAAGAACAGATGAGCCATCGGGTGGCTATCATGGACACATCGGGAATGGCCCGGGCACCGAAATTCCCGATACCGAGAACGCTCGCCTGCCAGCTCGGTTGCGGGTAGCCGCCGGTGCAGATGCCCGCATTGCCGGTTGCCGTGCAGCTGCTGAGGCCGCCGCCGGCACCTAAAATCTGGATGAACGGATTCGCAGCACTTGTGCCGGGCAGCTGAGCGGTGTTGCAAAATACGATGGGGTCGCTGACGTTGAAATAATCCGCAAGAACAGGATTCGCGCAGGAGTCGTTCCACACCATTTCCGGGATGTGAAACGAGGCGCTCTCGAGGGTTCCCGGTAGGTTCGACGTGTTCCAGTACTGCGACTCTGTTGAGGGATCGAAGTCGGTGCCGCCGACCGCGAGATCGTAGGGAGTCGACGCCAGTCCATTGACCGCAAAGCCGTCGGTGTTCACATCGTTCGCCTGTCCCAGGTCCGAGCTCGCCGTACAGGATGAGACTCCGGCGTCCGCCGAAGCAACCGTGACGGTGATCCCCTCGCTGACGGCCTGCTCCCAGAGCGCATTGATCGTGGTATTGGCAGCCGCCTCGTCGCTTTCGCATTGTCCGAACGAGACATTGAGAATTGCGGCCAAGTTCTGATCGATGACGTACTGTGCGGCGATCGTGGCATTTTGATCTCGTACCAGTAGAAGCTGTGCACCGGGCGCAAGCGCACCGACTATTTCGCTGTCGAGATACGCCTCATCCTCGTTACTGTCGTTCGTCTGGCCAGGATCCTTGCCGCCGTCGGTGGCGGGCACGGGTATTGAGCTGAACTGCTGCGCTGGTAAGCCGAATTTCGAGCCGGCCACGCCGAAGGCGGCCCAGAAGGTGCTGAGAATGTTGGAATTGATGTCGCTCTGTGCGGCGATGGCAACGGTCACACCAGCGCCGGTGATGCCTTGCGGGTACACCGGCAGGAGATTGTAGATCGCGGCAAAGTCAGTGGGGCCGACATAGCCCGGATACTGACCCGACCCCGGATAGTAGGTGTTGGGAGACGCTAAGCGAGCTGCCTTGACGCCGAGCGGGGACAATGTCCCGCGCGGCAGGGGCCTGAGCGGCTTGACGCCGGGCCTTGGATAAAAATCGTTCAGTCCGCGAATCGCCGCGACGAGGGACATGAATGAGGCTGGAATCATCGGATCGGACAGGTTCGAGTAATGCCGCTCGCCCTCCACTTCGAATAGATGGATTGACATGCGAAAGGCCGCCTCGATTTGCGCCTTGCTTCCGGAAAACGGCAGATGACCCCGGCCGGAAGGCACCTCTCCCACCTTCAGTCCATTGGAGTTGAGCCAAGTCGACAGTGCCGCGACGGTGGCATCGGTCGCACCGAAACGCGCGCCATACTCTGACGGCGTGAGCCAATGATGGTAGCGCTGCGACTTTGGATTCTGCTGGTCGGCCAGGAGCCGGCTGAGCGCCTCATCCTGCTGCTTGGTCTTCGCAATCACCAGATCGAGGCCTTCCATGCGCAGCGAACTCGGCGCCTCGCCCGCATCGAAACGGGATTGTGCGAATCGGTGAACGTGGCCTGGCAGCGGCAGAAGCCGGGAACCACCCGCGGCCTGCTGCGGTGATTGGCCGAAGGCAGCATCGATCCCCGCACCAAGCAACGCGGCGGCGGTGAAAAACGAGAACGCCAAGACGCTAGAGCGGATTGAGAAGCGCTTCCTGAGCGCATCATCCCGATATAGGTCCATCTTCAAACTCTCCCCCAACTCACGCCAGCCGGTTACCTTGACCGGCTACCCCACGGTTCAAACTAAGAAATTTTTATGTGTTCAGTCTAAGCCAGATCGAGGAAAAATGGCGAAGTGCTTGAATTCCCTAGTACCTCTGCACGGTAATGTACCTCATCGATCGCCGTCTGTATGTTCTTATGCCATTTGAGCCTTGGACAGGCCAACGGCGATTCTTGATATTCTCGCCCTCATCAGGTTGGTTTAGGGAAAATCATGATCAACATGGTTGTGCGGCCCTGACCTAGGGCGCAATGTAATGGGTGACCGTCGGTGCGCCTTTGGTTTGAAAACGAAGGACCTCCGCTTCAGCCTGCTTGTCGGCGTTGGTCACCCGCCGATGCTGACGTTGGTGCTCGATCCACGAGTCGACGAGAAATGTCTCGAGCCAGCGGCCGGAAACGGCAGTGTCCTCGAAAATTCCCCACCGGTAGGCGCCATCGCGTTTACGTTCGGCCGCGGTGCCACGCAGTGCTTGAAGAAATGCATCCCTATTTCCCACCGCCACATGGTATTCGACGGTGACCAGCACGGGTCCACGATCCTGGTCGATTTTGGTGTTCACGACCGGCTCCGGCCAATGCATCGAGGGCGTCAAATCCAGGTGGGGGCCACTGTGAAGCTTCCACCGGTGCAACAGCGGCACCGCCAGCAGAGCACCTCCTGCTGCAAGGTAGTGGGCGGCCGAGAGACCGAGGAGCGATGCAACTTGCCCCCACACCAGGCTTCCGAGCGTCAGGGCTCCAAACATGACTGTCGCATAGGTCGCGAGACCACGGCCACGCACCCAGCCCGGAAGCGCCATTTGCGCCGAGACATTCAGAGTGGCCACCACGACAATCCATGAAATGCCAGCTAGAAAACTCGCGACGAACGCGACGGCCGGCTGGTGTGCCACGCCGAACAGAAAGAGCGCGAACGCCGTGCCGATGGTCCCAAAACTGATGAGACCATCGGTCCCCAGCCGCGTCCTTAGCTGCGGCAAAGCAAGAGCGCCCGCGATCGCGCCGACGCCGATGACTCCCAAGAGAAGGCCGTAGAGCTCGGCGCTGCCGGTGAGCTGATTCTTCGCCACGAGCGGAAGCAGCGCCCAGTACGCAGCTGCGAAAGTAAAGAACCCCATCGCACGCATCAACGTCGCACGCAGCCTAGGGTTGTAGCGAGCGTGGCGCAGTCCGATGAGAATCGCATTTCCAAAGCGCTCGGGCGCCAGTGTCCGCAGGGTCAGAGAACCCGCTCGCCACCAGAAAAGAGCCCCAATCACCCCGATGCTGCTGGCGGCATCGATCCAAAATGGAGATGACATGCCCCACCAGGCGATGACCAGGCCGGTCAGTGCCGGCCCAACAGCACGGCTGACGTTGATGCCGGCGCTGTTCAATGCCACCGCTGGCGAAAGATCCTCCGGCCCGACCAACTGAGGCACGATGGCCTGCCATGCGGGCGAGACCAAAGCCGAAGTCACACCCTGCATGAGCGTGAATACAAGCAGATCAATGGCCGTCACGCGGTGCAGCGCCACCAGCCAGGCCAGCGCGCCGATGAGACACATCTGGATCGTCTCCACCACCAGTAGAAGGCGCCGCCGATCGAGAATGTCCGCAAGAGCGCCGGCCGGCAGCCCCAGGAGGAACATTGGCAACATCGTTGCCACCTGCACCATGGCGACAGTTCGCGGATCCGTATCGAGCGTGGTCATCAACCATCCGGCCGCAGCGCTCTGCATCCACCCGCCGATGTTCGAGACAACGGTCGCCGTCCAAACCACCGTGAAGGCAGCGTGCTTGAAGGGTCTCAGCGGGGATGTCTGCTGTTTCAGCGCCGCTCTCCTTCGGAGTTTCGATTCTACGTCGGTGGCTCCGCGCTCGTATCGTTACGGCACGAGGTCGGCCCGTTATTGTAAGCGCTCTTCTGGGTCACCCACGCGGGGACCGCTCAAACGTAGCGCGGGATGGGACCATCCTGCCGGGTAACGTTCGATCCTAGGTCAATGAAAACCTCATCGACGTAGCACCATCCCCAACCCTCCGGCGGGTCATAGCCTTCCATGACGGGATGCTGTGTCGCGTGAAAATGCTTCGTGGCGTGCTTCCCCGGCGACTGGTCACAGCAACCGACATGCCCGCAGGTTCGACAAATCCGCAGATGTACCCATTCTTGGCCGATTTTCAGGCATTCCTCGCATCCGCGGGCGCTGGGATGCACCTTTTTAATACTTGCCGCATGCGAACAGCGCTCGTTCAAGAGGTCTCTCCCCCACATCAATAGAAGCCGGACATTCGCCCCCGCATACGCAAGAGCAGTTCCACCGGGTAGACTTGCCAATGGACACTCTACTTAGCATGAACCCACGAAAAACTGAACGCAAGACAGTCGGTGCTCGATCCTACCTGCTGACGGCGATGGAGGCATGATGAAGAACATCGACAAGCTCATGACTTACACGACCTTGGTCGACATCCTCGAGAGCAATCGTGACCTCGATCGCGCCGTCACCTATATCAACGGCGAAAATCACGAGCGGCAGCTGCCGTACCGCGATGTCCATGCACGGGCGCTCGGCATCCTGTACCACCTGCAGGCCATGGGTGCGGTGCGTGGCGAGAAGATGATTATCTTCCTGAACAGCAACGAACAATTTCTCGACGGATTCTGGGCGGCGATTTGCGGCGGTATCGTACCGGTGCCGCTCGCGGTAGGCATCAGCGACGAACACCGGCACAAGCTGCTGCGAGTGGCGCGCAAGCTCGACAATCCCGTTTTGTACACGGACTCGAAGAATTTGGAACGATTACAGGCGCTCGCCGAACGAGTGGGCGAGTCCGCCCTGTTCGATCAGCTCAAGGCACGCAGTTTCTTGGTGGAGTCCATCAGCGATATCTCCCGACGGGGCAAGCTCTACCACCCGTCGGCGGACGATTTGGCATTCATCCAGTTCTCCTCCGGGTCCACCGGCGAACCCAAGGGTGTGATGCTGACGCACGGCAATCTGGTCGCCAACACGCAAGGAACGGCGGCGGTAGGTAAATTCACCGACCGAGACGTGAGCTTGAGCTGGATGCCATTGACCCATGACATGGGACTCATCGGCTTCTATCTGATGCAATTCGCATGTGGCGTGCACATACATCTGATGCCCACCGATCTGTTCGTGCGCCGGCCTCTGCTGTGGCTGCAGGAGGCTTCGAAGAAGCACGTTACCATCACCTGCTCGCCCAATTTCGGCTATCGCCATTTTCTCAAGGTACTGGGCGATCGCCGCCTCGAAGATCTTGACCTGTCGGCAATACGGCTGATCTACAACGGAGCTGAGCCGATTTCCGTGGCACTGTGTAACGAGTTCATGGATGCGCTCGCCTATACCGGCCTCAAACGCCACGCCATGTATCCCGTCTACGGACTCGCAGAAGCCTCGCTCGCGGTCACGCTGCCCTCGCCCGGCTCCGACTACCGCTGGATTCGCGTGAATCGGCACAAATTAGGAGTTGGCGCGCGCATCGAACTCAATCCCGCGAATGCGCGCGATGTCATCGAGCTCATGTGCGTCGGACCGCGGGTTCCCAATACGGAGTTGCGCCTCGTGGAGAATGCGCCCACCGCGTTGCCGGAGGGTATCGTGGGCCACATCCTGATACGCGGCCCCAGCATCACACACGGTTATTTCGGCGATTTGAAAGCCACCTCTGAGGCTATCAGCACGGATGGCTGGGTGGATACGGGCGACCTTGGAGTACTCCACGAAGAGGCGCTGTACATCACGGGCCGCAGCAAGGAAATCATTTTCGTCAATGGTCAAAATTACTACCCCTACGATCTCGAGAACATCGCTCAACATGCACCCGGCTTGGACCTCAACAAAGTAGTAGCCACGAACATCGCCGGCATCGACTCCCAGAGCGAGGAACTGGGCGTGTTCGTACTGCACCGCGGTACCATGCAGGAGTTTTTGGCCACCGCCGCCGCCGTCGGCCGGCTCATCAATGAGCATACGGGGCTCGAAGTCGCGCAAGTCATTCCGACCAAGCGCATTCCCAAGACCACGAGCGGCAAAGTCCAGCGACATCTGCTCGTGCAGGCCTTTATCGACGGGGAGTTCGACACGGAACTCGCCGAGCTTAGAACCCTGCGTGAGGCTCGAGGCGGCATGAAGCAGCGGTCCAGTTCCGATCTGGAATCGCATTTGCAGTTGATTTGTGAAACCGTGTTGCCGGGCAAGCGCATCGATATCGATGACAACCTATTCGAGATCGGCGCGAGCTCGCTCAAGCTCATCGAAATTCACGAGAACATCAACCGCGACTTCAGTGGCCTGATCGATCTGACCGAGCTATTCGAGCATCCGACCATCGCCCAGCTCGCACGGCATCTGCAGAGCAAGCTGGAAAGCTCCGCGGCTTAGCGGTGTGGGAGTTCCATCACGAGGGATCACCCGTCAGCCCCGAAGTCAAACGAGCCACCTGCAAGTTACGATGAGCCGTTTCGCGGCGCAGCGCCGCTGCCTTCTCCAGACGCCAGCGACGAAACGAAATATGCAAGTGGGCGCCCGAAAGTACGACGCCCGCAATGATCATAACGAACATCAGATCGTCGAAGCTCATAAGCTGCAAAGACTATTCCTCTGGCTTTAGAGTTTAAAGCCCATATATTCGATAGGATGTATCGAAGGATTCGATATGATCCGACGCAGACTGCGAGAGCCTGCGATCGGCCGCCTCAACTCACCGGCCGGTCACCGCTCTTACCTCGTATCGAACCGATCCAGGTTCATCACCTTGTCCCACGCGGCAACGAAGGCTCGAACGAACTGCTCCTGCGCATCCGAGCTTCCATAGACTTCCGCGAGAGCACGCAGCTGCGAGTGGGAGCCGAAAATCAGATCAGCGCGCGTGGCCGACCACTTGAGCTCGCCGCTCTTGGGATCGCGGCCCTCATACACCGTCTTCGCCTCCGAGGTCGCCGTCCATTGCGTGTTCATGTCGAGCAGGTTCTTGAAGAAGTCATTGGTGAGCGCCTCCGGCTTCTTCGTGAAGACGCCGTGTTTGCTTTGCCCAACATTCGCGTTCAGCACGCGCAAACCGCCCAACAGCACCGTCATCTCGGGCGCGGTCAGCGTCAGCAGCTGTGCTTTGTCGAGTAGAAGTGCCTCCGCGGCCACGGAGAATCGGGTCTTCTGGAAGTTGCGGAAGCCGTCCGCCACCGGCTCGAGCGCGGCGAAAGATTCCACGTCGGTCTGTTCCTGCAATGCGTCCATGCGTCCGGGTGTGAAGGGAACGCCTACATCTTGGCCGGCATTCCTCGCCGCCTGCTCGACCCCGGCACAACCGCCGAGAACGATCAGGTCCGCGAGCGACACCTTCTTGCCGCCGGCCTGTGCCTTGTTGAACTCGCTTTGGATGCCCTCCAGCGTTTTGAGCACTTTTGCAAGCTGAGTCGGCTGATTGACTGCCCAGTCCTTCTGAGGCGCGAGGCGAATGCGCGCGCCATTCGCTCCCCCACGCTTGTCGGAACCACGGAACGTGGACGCCGAAGCCCATGCCGTTGAGACGAGTTCCGAGACAGTCAGCCCCGAGGCCAGGATCTTGGCTTTGAGGGCGGCAACGTCCTGCCCTTCGATCAGTTGGTGATTCACCGCCGGAATCGGGTCCTGCCAAATGAGTTCTTCCTTGGGGACTTCCGGCCCGAGATAGCGTGCCCTCGGACCCATGTCGCGGTGAGTGAGCTTGAACCAGGCGCGCGCGAACGCGTCCGCGAACTGTTGAGGCTGCTCGAAGAAGCGACGCGAGATTTTCTCGTAGGCTGGATCGAACCGCAGCGCAAGATCCGTCGTCAACATCGAGGGTGTGATGCGCTTCGAGTTCTCGTGCGCGTGAGGCACCGTCCCCGCTCCTGCGCCGTTCTTCGGCTTCCACTGATGTGCGCCCGCCGGGCTCTTCGTCAGCTCCCATTCGTAGCCGAACAGATGCTTGAAGAAGTCGTTGCTCCATTGGGTCGGCGTACTGGTCCAAGTGACTTCCAGGCCGCTGCCGATTGCATCTCCCGCCCAACCTGTACCGAAGGTGCTCTTCCAGCCGAGGCCCTGCGCCTCGACGTCACCGCCCTCCGGAGCCACGCCGACATGTGACGCGGGGCCCGCGCCATGGGTCTTGCCGAACGTGTGGCCGCCGGCAATCAGCGCAACGGTTTCTTCGTCATTCATCGCCATGCGAGCAAAGGTCTCGCGAATGTCGCGGGCCGCGGCAACGGGGTCTGGGTTGCCGTTCGGACCTTCTGGGTTCACGTAGATCAGGCCCATCTGCACAGCCGCCAGCGGATTGGCGAGATCCCGCTCTCCGGAATAACGCGTGTCGGCTCCCAACCATTCCTTCTCGGTACCCCACGAGACATCCTGATCGGGCTCCCACACGTCGGCGCGACCCCCGGCGAAACCGAAGGTTCTAAATCCCATCGTCTCGAGGGCGACGTTGCCCGTGAGGATCATGAGGTCGGCCCACGAAATCCTGCGGCCATATTTTTGCTTGATCGGCCAGAGCAAGCGACGCGCCTTCTCGAGGTTCACGTTATCCGGCCAACTATTGAGCGGCGCATAGCGTTGCTGCCCTCTGCCGCCGCCGCCGCGGCCGTCACCTGTACGGTACGTCCCGGCGCTATGCCACGCCATTCGGATGAACAACGGACCGTAGTGGCCGAAGTCCGCCGGCCACCAGTCCTGAGAATCCGTCATCAGAGCCGCGAGATCCTTTTTTAGCGCCGCATAGTCGAGGCTCTTGAACTCCCTGGCATAGTTGAAATCTGCGCTCATCGGATTGGACTTGGAGGAGTGCTGATGCAACAGTTCGAGCGGCAAGTGTTTCGGCCACCAATCCTTGTTCGATGTGCCGCCGCCCAATGTGTGATTAAAGGGGCACTTTGCTTCAGTTGCGTCGCTCATGTCATTGCTCCTGCCTGAAAAGGATGCAGTCAATATAGACTCGCGCCCTGGATCGTGCCGGCGTTTTTTTCGATTGCGGTAATAGACAGCATCGATGGGCGTTGAGTTACTGCTTCACCGCACGATTGCTGTCCATACCCCAACGGTACCCCGCCAATTCGGCGTTGGTTTGCAGCGCACCCCACATGCGAATCTGGAACTTGGTGCCGCCAATGTCGCGCGGCGCTTGCACCGCCCGTTCGGGACGATCGATCAGATCCACGACCTGCGCCACGAGCTCTTCGTCCTTGTCGGTGATCTCGATGGCGATGTTCGGAAATTGATTCTGCAATTCGCTCACCAGCATTTCCGGATCATCCCCCACCATGATCGAGCGGATCAGCTGCTCGGACACGGCAATGATGACGAAACCCAGTGAACAGGGTGCAACCGCGAAACCGATGGTCGCCGCCGCCCGGATGAGTGGAATGAGCACGTCGGCCGCTTGAGATTCGGAGTGATCTTGATTGGATGTAAGCATGTTGATTCCTCAAATGAATGGTTGGGGTTGGGCCGCATTTAGCTCGCGCTGAAACGCTCGCCGACCAGTTGTTCGCTTTTCTGCCAAAGCGCCTGCGCGCGCTTCGGATCTAGGGCGTAGGGCTGCACACCGCCTCGGACGCCGGGTGTCGAGACAATCTCGGCGACATGGCAGTCCTCGCAATAGTGCCCGCCCACAGCCTCCGCATCGGCCACGCAGGCTGCCCACACCGAAGTGGCCGCTCCCTGGGGGATGCTCTTCCAGCTGAAGGGCGGCGCGCCCTTGGGTTGGCTCGCGTTGATGTTGGCAATCAAGTTGTTGCGCACCTCGGCCGTCATATGTCGACCCAATTCGGTTTCAATCGCGCCGGGATGCACCGCCGTGGCGCGCACACCGCGCGCCTTGTGGCGGCGATCAAACTCGACCGCAAACAATACGTTCGCGGTTTTGGAGCGGCCGTAGGCGACGAATTCGGCGTACTGCGAATGCTCGAAATTCGGATCCTCGAGATCGACGTCGGCAAATCGATGGCCTGCCGAGGACAGATTCACCAGGCGCGCGCCCGATTTGAGCAACGAGGCGATGCGATTCACGAGCACGAAATGTCCCAGGTGATTGGTTCCGAATTGCATCTCGAAGCCATCCGTCGTAGTGCCTTTGGGGCAGGCCATGACGCCGGCGTTGGCGATGATGAGATCGAACGGCTTCCCCGCGGTCAGTAATCCATCGGCGCAGCGGCGCACGCTCTCTAACGAGGCCAGATCGAGTTGAATGACGCTCAGGGAGCCGCCGAGCGCAGCCCGTGCGCGCACCTGCTGGGTGGCGTTTTGCGCCTTGGACAAATCTCGCGCCGCACCAACGACTTCCGCGCCGTGCGAAGCCAGTGCGCGCGCCGTCTCGACTCCGAGGCCCGCCGACACGCCGGTCACCAGCACCCGCTTACCGCTCAAATTGATACCCTCCAGCACCTCCTCGGTGGTGGAGGTCGCTCCAAATGCATTACTCATGGTGAAAACCTCGCTATCGGTGCCCGCTCTATCGCGGGACCCTGAAAAAGTGGTCTAATTGAATTCGGAGGGATCCTCCGGTTAATATACGGAGGCACCCTCCGTTTTGCAAATACTATTTCAAGTTTCACCAAGGAGCAGTTCGATCAACGCGAAACGCACTCCCGCTGCCGAAACGCGCAAGCCCCGCGCCGACTGTACCCGCAACCGGCAATCGCTGATCGATGCGGCCAAGGCAGCCATCGCCGAGGCCGGGATGAACGTGAGCCTGGAAGAAATCGCGCGGCGCGCGGGCGTCGGCATCGGCACTTTGTATCGGCACTTCCCGAGCCGAGAGGCGGTGGTAGAAGCCGTGTATCGCCGCGAAGTCGAGCAACTCGCCGCAGCAGTTCCGCAGCTGCTGGAGGACTGGCCTCCAGGAGAGGCGCTGCACAAATGGATGCACCTGTTCATCGACTATATCGCTACCAAGCGCATGATCGCACCCTCCTTGGGGCCCCTCACTGGCCGCTCCTCCGCGCTGTACGCAACCTCCGCCGAACTCATCACCGGCGCCATTT
>Ga0302326_10009239_pt1 | contig 21612 bp, 22 predicted proteins | sample Palsa_T0_3_FD_202264 | JGI IMG/M metagenome (GOLD analysis project Ga0302326, IMG submission 202264) | Peat permafrost microbial communities from Stordalen Mire near Abisko, Sweden - Palsa_T0_3 | ecosystem: Environmental > Terrestrial > Soil > Palsa > Peat permafrost | place: Sweden: Abisko... | reverse complement strand
GGGTGGTTGCGGCCGCTGGCCAGCTATCGTGACCGCTTTCCGGGCACCTCGGTGGAACTGCTTGACGTGCTACCGGCCATCGCGATGGGGGCGATCGCGGTGTATTGTTTTCGATTGGCGGCAAAACAGCCCGCAAGAAATCGGCGGCTCGCCGCGACTTCCGCAGGGTGCTTTTGCGTTATTGGGGCGCTGGCTTTGGCCGGCGCGCTGTTTGCGCCAGGGCGGGTGATGCAGGGAGTTCACGGCGCGTTCTGGTTCATCGCCAAGGTCGGCGCGTACATCTATTGTTTCCGCTGGATTCGCTCAAGGACCTCGGGGTTTCGCTTCGAGCAATCGATGCGGCTCGTATGGCGAATTCTGATTCCCCTGGCGTTCGTAAACCTGGCCACGGCGGCCGTTGCGATTCTAGCGTCCCAGGACACCGGATTACCGATGAGATTTACGACCATTCTTTCGACGCTGGTGACGTTGGGGGCGGCCGCATGGTTCACGAAACACCAATCGACCGAGCGGGCCGCGCCGATATTGGATGGCGAATAAATCATGCTGAACTCCGTTCTATTTTATTTCTTCGCGGCGCTGGCCGTGGGATCGGCGTTGGTGATGATTACTCGCCGGAATATTTTGCACGCCGCACTGTTTCTGGTCATGTCGTTGCTGGCGACAGCGGGAACCTTTTTGCAGCTCCAGGCCGAGTTTTTATTCATCGTGCAGATTTTTCTATTCGCCGGCGGAATCACGGCGCTGTTCGTGCTTGCGATCATGCTGGTAAAGCCGCGCGTCCCGGAACCGGCGACTCCATTCACCAAGCGGCGACTCATGGTAACGGGCGCGGCGCTGGTATTCACTGCGCAGGTTCTTTTTGCGATTGTGGCGGGGCATTCCTCGCTGCGATTGGCCGCGCGCCAACTGGATATTGCGCCGAGAAACGCGGAAGCGGTGGGTGACGCGCTGTTCCATTCATTTATCGTGTCCTTCGAAGTTGCTTCGGTCCTTTTGCTGGTCGCGATGATTGGCGCGGTGCTGATGGCGAGGAGGGGACGTAATGCTTTCGATTGAGCACTATTTGATTCTGAGTCTGGCGCTTTTGATCGTCGGCGTGGTGGGGATGCTGACGCGGCGCAACGCGATCATCGTGCTGATGTCCACTGAGTTGATGCTGAACGCGGTGAACATTAATTTGATCGCGTTTTCGAGGTTGCATGGTTCGGTGGACGGGCAGGTATTTGCGATCTTTGTAATGACCGCAGCCGCCGCGGAAGCTGCCGTGGGTTTGGGGATAATCCTGGCATTTTTCCGGAATCACAAAACGGTGGACGCCGGCGAAGTGGACGCCCTGAAATGGTGAGCCCCGGCGCATGACTGCGACACGCCAGCTCTTCTTTGGGCGACGCCTGGCCCGCCGGACCGTCAACATCATTTGCCGTTGCAGCGTCGCGTTTGGCTCGTTCGACGCCGAGGTGATCGATGGGGTCGGGGTAAACGGTGTGGGGCGCCTGGCGTCCGCCGCTTCCAGCATTTTGAGCTGGTTCGAGGCGTGGATCGTTGAGGGGCCGGTGAAATTCGCGGCGGGCGTTATCGGGGCACTCAGTTTTCCGGTTCGCATGATTCAGAACGGTTCGGTGCAGAGTTACATGCTGTCCATTGTGTTCGGGTTGATCGCGATTCTTGGGTACGCATTGTATCTGGCGCATCACGCGATTCGTTGATTGAGGGCACCTGTGTACTTCTTTTCTGACAATCACATTTTGTTGACGATTCTGTTGACGCCGCTCCTCGGCGCGGGCGTGCTGCTTTTGATTCCGGGAGAGCGCGAGGGCCTCCACCGCAAGATCAGCAATGCCTTCGGCATGTTGGGGCTGGTGGTGTCGCTGCCGCTTTTATGGAAATTCAGAGCCGGTCCTGCCGAGCCATTCCAGTTCATTTCCGACGCAAACTGGATCCCGTCGCTGAGTGTGCATTTCAGGCTGGGAATCGATGGGCTTAGCTTGTTGATGGTACTGCTGACGACCCTATTGGGCGCGATTGCGATCTTGTCGTCATGGTCTGCAATTCACAAACGCGAAAAGGAATATTACATCCTGCTTTTGCTGCTGCAGGCGGGCCTGCTTGGCGTTTTCATGTCGCTCGATTTCGTTCTCTTCTACGTGTTCTGGGAAGCGGCGCTGGTCCCCATGTATTTACTAATCGGCGGTCGGGGAACCGAAAACCGCGGTTACGCGGCCATGAAATTCTTTCTTTACACGCTCGCCGGCTCGGTCGTGATGTTGCTCGCGATTCTCGCCGTTTACCAGGCGCGCGGCACATTTGATCTACGCGAGATCTTGCCCCATCCGTTTACCGCGTCGTCCGGGCATTTGCAATACTGGCTGTTCTGGGGATTTTTCTTTGCGTTTGCGATCCGGGCTCCCATGTTTCCATTTCACACCTGGCTTGCGGATGCCTGCGTGGACGCGCCAACGGCGGCCTCGGTGATGTTGGTGGGCGTGCTGCTGAAGACCGGTATTTACGGTTTTCTGCGGTTCTCGGTGCCGATGTTTCCCGAGGCGACGTGGAGATGCCGCCCGATTCTGATCGCGCTCTCGCTTATCGCAATCCTGTATGGCGGGCTGATCTGCATTATGCAGAAGGACATGAAGCGGCTGATCGCGTACTCGTCGGTGAGCCAAATGGGATTCTGCACCCTGGGAATATTCGCGCTGACGCCGCTGGGAATTTACGGCAGCGTCATCCAGCAGGTGAGCCATGGAATTACGACCGGCGCGCTGTTGCTGATCGCCGGGATGCTTTACGAGCGCCGGCAGACGCGTTTGGTTTCCGAACTTGGCAGCCTCGCGAGGCCGATGCCGAAGTTTGCGGCCATATTTATGATCGTCACGCTCGCCTGCCTGGGGATGCCGCTGCTGAGCGGTTTTGTCGGCGAATTTGCGATATTACGCGGCGCCTGGCAAGTTCACTGGCAATGGGCGGCATGCGCCGTGCTGGGCGTGATTCTCGGCGCCGGGTATTTCTTGTGGCTATACCAGCGCGTGATGCTTGGTAGCGTGACAAATCCCGCAAATGAGCATCTGCCGGACCTCAACAGACGCGAGTTTGCGACGCTAATGCCTTTGGTTTTGCTTTCGATCTGGATTGGCGTTTACCCCGCGCCACTCTTCCGGGTGCTGAAGCAGCCCGTGGAGCGGATCGTAAACGCCGTGCATCCCGGCTATTTTTCGGTAGTGCAGCCTGCGGCGGCAGCGGCTTCGCGGTTGAACTCTTCTTCGATTTGCGGTGCTTCAGCGTTTGCGCGCGAGGGCGAGTAATGGATTGGCATTCGATATTCGATCAGGCCCGCGCCGACGTGGTATTTCTATTTCCGGAGGCGATGCTGGTTTTCTTCGGGCTCGCGACGCTGCTGACGGATTTTCTGCTCACCAAACCCCAAAAATCATGGAATGCCCTGACCACGGCGCTCGGCCTGGTACTGAGCGGCGCATCGCTGTGGTTGTTGGTCCGCCCCGCGGCTAGCCACGTGCTGGCGTTCTCTAATTCGGTGGTAATCGATCCATCTTTCATTTTTTTTGGATTCATCGTGCTCACCTCGGCCGCGCTTACCATTCTTTTCTCTGTGCGCTACCTGGCGACGGACGGCGAGCAAAGCGGCGAATATTACGCGCTGATACTTTTTGCGGCCGCGGGCATGATGTTCCTCGCCTGCGGAAACGATCTGGTCGTGCTCTTCGTCGCGCTGGAAACGGTGGCGATCAGCTTTTGCGTTCTGACGGGATATGTCCATGGCGACCGGCGCTCGAACGAAGCGGCGATGAAATACCTGCTGCTGGGTGCGTTCAGCTCCGCGATATTGGCGTACGGTTTTTCGATTCTCTACGGGATCGCCGGTTCAACGAATCTAGAAACGATTCAGGCCGCGATCGCACAACGGCACGCGGATTTTTCCGGCACGGACTGGCTCACGCTTCTCGCGCTGGCGACGGTCGCCGCCGGAGTGCTATTCAACGTGGCCGCCGTGCCTTTTCACCAGTGGGCGCCGGACGTGTATCAGGGCGCGCCAGCTCCCGTGGCGGGGTACGTCAGCGTCGCTTCCACAACGGCTGGTTTTGCGTTGCTGCTTCGCTTGTTCCTGACGATTTTCTGGCCAGTGAATCTGGATTGGGCCGCGATTTTGGGTGTCGCGGGCGTGCTGTCGATGACCCTCGGCACGTTGGGCGCGATTACGCAGACGAACATTAAAAGGCTGCTCGCCTATTCTTCCATCGCGCAAGCCGGTTATATTCTTCTCGGCCTCGCGGCCGCGGTGAATCGCGACGGCTCGTTGCACGAACGCGGGCTGCAAGCGGTCGGGTCGTACATCTTCGCGTATGCCGTTTTCAACGCCGGAGCGTTCGCCGTAATCATTCTGTTGCGGAACAAAGGCGTGATTGGCGACGAAATCGACGACTTGAACGGATTGATGCAGCGCAGCCCGGCGGCCGCGATTTTCATGCTGATTTTCTTGCTTTCGCTGGCGGGGATACCACCGACCGCTGGGTTCATGGCGAAACTTTTGATCTTCTGGTCGTTGCTGGAAACAGGGCATGCCTATCTCGCGCTGGCCGCCATCCTCTACATTTTACCGGGCGTGTACTATTATTTCCGGATGGTGACGGCGATGTGGGTGCGCGAACCCGGGAGACGATCGCCGCCGATCATCGCGCTTCCGCAGAAATGGGCGCTGGCCGCGATGGCGACGGTGGCGCTGTTTGCGGGAATTTTCCCTGAACAATTTCTGCAATTTGCAAAATATTCGATGCTGCTCCCGCTGGGACGATGAGAGCACCCGGGGCATGACGGATAAGCTTCCACCGCCGAAAATAAGTCCCGGCGCCATGAAACAACTGGCGCTGGCCAGCGAGCTACCGTTTCTCGTCGCGGGCGGCGCGCTGGTTGGCGGCCTGATCGGATATTTTTTGGACCACTGGCTGCACACCAAACCGTATCTGATGATCATTGTGGGAGCGCTGGGATTTTTCGCGGCGGTTCGCGACATGCTCCGGCGCCTGCAAAATGGCGAACGTAAAGCGCCCCCCACGCCGTGACCCTCCAACCCCATAGCGAACTCGTGCATGCCAGATTTTCCCGAAGGGTGCAGTGGTTGACGGTGACCCTTGGCTGGGCGGGCGCCCTGGCCGCCGGCCTGCTAAAATCGCCCCGGGCGGGCTATGGCGTGGCGCTGGGGACGGTGCTGGCGTGGCTAAACTTCCGCTGGCTGGAACAGGGCTTGAGCAGCTTTGTGAGGGGGTCTGCGGCGCAGGAAGGGCTGCCGAAGCCCCAGGTTCCCCTGGCGACGTACGTGAAGTTTGGGGGCCGGTACGCGTTGATAGGAATAGCTTTATATGGTATTGTAACTTTCCTTGCAATTCCCGCCTTGTGGCTAATTGTGGGCTTACTGGCGCTGGGTTTGGCGGTTACGGTGGAAGGTCTGTACGAAGTCATTTCGGGGATATAGTCGCGAATGAACGAGCACCTGAACTGGTTCACGATCCTGCTCAACAATTGGTTCGGCGGCGCGGCCCATGCGCTATTGAAGGCCGTGCACGTCACGCCGGCCGATCCGAGCCATCCCATTCCCAATTTCGTCGCGGCGTCGATCGCCGTCATGATACTCGCGTCGATTTTCTTTCTGTGGCTGCGCCCGCGGATTTCCGCGGAGCGGCCCGGGGCGACCCAGCAAGTGATGGAATTGATCCTGACGAATCCACTGGGCGTCGGCATACGCGACTTGCTGGACCAAAATATCCAGCATGGCGCGCGCGAATTTTTGCCATTGGTGGGCTCGATCTCGATCTTCATTCTATTTTCCAACGTGATTAGCGTGCTGCCGGCATTCGATTCGCCGACCGGCGATAAGAGCGTGCCGTTGGCGTGCGCGATGCTTATATTTGTGTACTACAACTGGGCCGGGTTTCACCGCCATGGCGCGATCGGATATGCCAAGCATTTTGCCGGTCCCGTGCCATGGCTGTCGTGGTTGATTTTCCCGGTGGAAATCATCAGTCACACCGCGCGCTTGCTGTCGCTAACGGTCCGTCTTTGGGCCAACATTTTCGCCAGCGAATTGATTTATGTGATTATTTTGGGCCTGGCCATGACGCCGGCGATCAGCCTGCGCCACTCACATCCCGCGCTGGGACATTTTCTGCAGATCTTTCCGCTGGTGGTTCCGGTGGCGTTCATCGGTTTGCACTTATTCGTGGGCGTGGTACAGGCTTTCGTATTTACGATTCTTCCGGCGCTTTATATCGGAATGGCCACCGCGGACGAGCACTAATCTGGCTTGATAGCCGACCAGCGTGAGACCGGCATCCTCCCAAGGATGACGGGAACCACCTCCTGGCGGCGCTTCATAAAAGGGAGAAACAGATGAAAAAGTTAGCAGGTTTTTTTGCGTTGATGATCGGGGCGGGCATGACCGCGCTGCCGGTCTTCGCTCAGGAGGCGGCGGCGGGGAAACCACCCGAGCATGTCGCATCGGCGATTGCGATCGGGGCTGGATTGTCCATGGCGATTGCCGCGGCATTCTGCGGGTTGGGACAGGGACGCGTTGCGGCGGCGGCTTGCGAAGCGATCGCGCGTAACCCGGGAGCCACGGGAGAAATTCGTACCGCGATGATTCTGGGCCTGGTGTTTATCGAGACGTTGGCGCTGTTCACGCTGGTCATCGTTTTCGTAAAAGTCGGATACTAGGCGAAATTTCAACGCCAAGGCCCGGAAGCTCGAGGTTATCGAGTTTCCGGGCCTTTTTCTTTTTGGCGTATGGCGCGGCGCTTTGATTCGCGTGGCATCGGCGCAGCCGCGCTTCGCAGTGCAGGGATTGACGGAGACGGAAATGGTGCTTAGCGAGGGAAGAGCGAGCTGGCGGCGGCAAGGGCGCCGTGAAGTACTTGTTGCGGCAGGATGCCGAGATATAACGTGCCGATGGCGGCGATGGAAATCGCCAGAACCAGGGCCGGCGCAACCTTGGAGGGCGTGTAGTCTTTCGAGGGTTCCCAGAAATACATGGCGATAATCACCCGCAAATAATAATACGCGCCGATCACGCTGTTGATGGCGGCGATGATGACGAGCCAGAGCACCCGCGAATCAAGAGCGGCCTGGAACGCGAAAAATTTCCCGACAAAGCCGCCGGTGGCCGGCAATCCCAGTAGCGAAAATAGAAACAGCGAGAAGCAGACGGCCAGCACCGGCTGTTTGGTGCCCAGGCCCGCGTAGTCGGCGATGTCGAGGCGCTTTTCGTCGCGCTGGCCCAGGTGCGTGACGACGAGAAAAGCGCCCACCTTCATCAGGGAGTACGCCGCGAGATAGAAGAGCACAGCGGCCACGCCGTACACCGTGGAGGCCGCGAAAGCGACGAGAATATAGCCGGCATGGGCGATGGAGGAATAGGCGAGCATGCGCTTGACGTTGCTCTGCACCAGCGCCGCCAGGTTCCCCGCGAACATGGTGAGCACGGCGGAAACCCAGATCGCCCAGAACCAGAAATGGCCTTCGCCGGCGAAGGAGACATAGAAGACGCGCAGCATCAGCGCGAACGTCGCAACCTTGGGCCCGGAGGCCAGCAGCGCCGTGACCGGCGTGGGCGCGCCCTCGTAAACGTCAGGGCCGTAGATGTGGAATGGCGCGGCCACGACTTTGAATCCCAGGCCAACGAAAATTAGCGCGAGTCCAAGAATCGAAAGGGCGGGCAGATGGCCGGTCGCGGCGATTAGTTGATCGAGCGCAGGCTGCACTTGATCGATGCGCGTGGTCCCCGTCGCGCCATAGACCATGGCCACGCCGTAGAGAAAAAACGCGGTCGCGAACGATCCCAGAATAAAGTATTTCAGCGACGATTCGTTGGACTTGATGGCGCGCTTGCGGAATCCCGCCAGGATGTAGCTTGAGATGGAACTGATTTCGAGGCCGACAAAGGCGGTGACGAGCTCGTTCGCTCCGGCGAGAATTCCCATGCCCACGGTGGCAAACAGAACGAGCGCGTAGAATTCGCCACGCTGCAGGTTTTCGTCTTCGAGGTAGTTAATCGCGCCTAGCAGGACCAGCGCAGCCGAGCCGATGATCAGCGCGTGCGCGAAAATGCTGAAGGCGTCCGCCTGAATCGCGCCGCCGTAGGCCATTCCCTGATCCAGCCAAGCCAGCCGTAACGAAGCAAGAGCCGCCAGAGTGCCGATGACGCTGACCCAGCCCAGAACGCGCTGCCTGCCGCGGCCGAGAAACGGGTCCAGCAGCATGATCAGAATGCCGAAAACGCACAGCACGATTTCAGGGGCGAGCCGGTGCAAATTGGAGAGCTGCTCGGAGGGGAAGTGCATTACGGATTCACCTGCGCTGCCGTCGCCACCACCAGCGCCGCACGAGCAGGAGCCGGTCCGGTAATCGCATTGCCGCCGCGATCATTTGCTACCGGCGCGACGCGGGAGGGAGCCGCAGCATCTTGCGGGCGATCGTCGAGTTGAGTTTGCCGAACGAGATTGTCGGTGGTGGCTGCCATGCGCCGCGTAAAGAGCGGAGACGCGAGGCCCATGAAGAGAATCGCTATGGCTACGGTCACCAGGATGAAGCGCTCACGGCCCGAAGCATCGGGAAGCGTGCGGTTTTTCTCGACTGTAACTTCGCCCAGCGCGACACGCTGATACGACCAGAGCAAGTAGATCGCGGAAAGAACCGCGCCACTCGAGGCCCATGCGGCCCAGGCGTGATGGTATTGAAACACGCCGATCAGGATCAGGAATTCTCCGATGAAGCCATTCAGAGGGGGCAGGGCGAGCGAGGATAGCGCGATGAATAAAAAGAACGACATCATGACCGGCATGGGATTTACGAGGCCGCCAAATTCCTTGATTTCGTAGGTGTGGCGGCGGTCGTAAATCATGCCGAGCCCCAGGAAGAGCGCCCCGGTGGAAACGCCGTGGCTGATCATTTGGAAGATCGCGCCCTGAAATGAAATTGTGGTGAAGGAAAAAATACCGAGGACGACGAATCCCAAATGGCTCACCGAAGTGTAGGCAATCAGGCGCTTGAAATTCGGCTGAATTGTGGCGACTAATGCGCCGTAGACGATTCCGATGATGGCTAGAATTCCGATGATGCGAGCCATGCGATGGGCCGCGTAAGGAAACAGCGGCAAGCAGAAGCGCATGATCCCGTAGGTGCCGAGCTTCAGCATCACGCCCGCGAGGATCACGGAACCGGCGGTGGGCGCCTCGGTGTGCGCGTCGGGCAGCCAGGTATGAAAAGGGAACAGCGGCACTTTGATGGCAAATGCCAGGAAGAACGCGCCGAAGAGCCACAATTCGGTGTGCGGAGGCAGGGCGATGATCCCGCGTTGCAGCCGCGCTTGCAGTTCCGGCAGGTCGAAGGTGCGAATCAGATCGTGCGTGCCGCTGAGGTTGTAGAGCCATAGAATCGCGACTAGCATGAGGATCGAGCCGAACATGGTGTACAGGATGAATTTCACGGCGGCGTAAATGCGGCGGTCGTGGCCCCAAATCCCGATCATGAAATACATGGGGATGAGCGTCATTTCCCAGAACACGAAGAAGAGGAATAGATCCAGCGAGACGAACACGCCGATCATCGCCGTTTCGATGACCAGCAGCGCGATGAAAAAGCCTTTCACATTCTCGTGAATTGAGTTCCACGAGCAGAGGATGGCGAGCGGCGTGAGAAAGGTGGTCAGCAGTACGAGGAAGAGGCTCAAGCCATCCACGCCGATATGGTAATGAATCGCGGAGCCGATCCAGTTGGCGTATTCGGTGAACTGGTAATCCGCCTCGCCCATCCGGAAGCTCGGCAGCAGCCATGCGGAAATGGCGAGCTCGACAATCGAGATGGCCAGCGCGATGCGGCGAATCCAGGTGTGGTCTTCGGAGCGCAGAAATAGCAACGCCGGCACGCCCAGCAAGGGCAGAAAGATTATGACCGACAACAGATGTGATTGCGTTCCCAAGCTAGCGCACCATTCCCCAGATTCCGAGCATCAGTACGGTGAAGCCGACTGCTCCGATCACGACCCAGGTAGCGTAGCTGCGCGCGTTACCCGATTGAATTTCGCGCACCTGCCCGCCGGATTCGCGCAGTCCGCGGGCGATGCCGTTCACCGTGCCATCGATCGCGCCTTGATCTACCCCATGCCAAAAAACGTTCGTGGAAATCCATAGCAGCGGCTGGACGAAAACGGCGTTATACAGTTCGTCGATGTAATATTTATGCAGGACCAGGGTGTAAAGCCCGCGCATGCTCTGCGCCAGTTTTTTCGGCGCATCGGGGCTCTTGATGTAGAACCACCAGGCGATGAACAGGCCCACCAGGGCAACAATGACGGGCCAGCCGGTCAGCGCATGGAACAGCTCCAGCATTGGGGTCCTCGCAATTTCACCAGCGGCTCCGGCAGCGCCCGCGAGGGATGCACCTTGCTCAATTCCGGGATTCACGGCGTAGGCGGCGAACACGGGGTGCAGAAACTTATCGAAGTAATCCGTACCTCCCACCAAATGTGGCGCGGCGAACCAACCGCCGCACGTCGAAAGGATCGCCAAGAATATCAACGGGACGGTCATGCTCCATGGCGATTCGTGAATGTGAACTTTGTGCTCGTCGTAGCGCGGCTTACCGAAGAACGTGAGAAATATCAGGCGGAACATGTAGAACGAAGTCAACCCCGCGGCGATGATCCCCAGCCAGTAGAACCAAAGATTCGCGTGCGGGCCGGAACCGGCGGCGTCCAAAATTTCGTCCTTGCTGAAGAAGCCGGCGAAGCCGGGAATTCCGGCGATGGCCAGCGTGGCGATGAACATGGTCCAAAAGGTAATGGGAATTTTGGTGCGCAGGCCGCCCATGTGGCCCATCTCCTGATCGCCGTTCATGGCGTGAATCACGCTGCCCGCCGCGAGGAAGAGCAGGCCCTTGAAGAACGCGTGAGTCATCAGATGGAACACGCCGGCTGCATATGCGCCAACGCCGAGGCCCAGAAACATATAACCGAGCTGCGAAACCGTGGAATAGGCGAGAACCTTCTTGATGTCCGTCTGCAAAAGGCCGATGGTGGCGGCGAAGAACGCGGTGAGCGCACCGATCAGCGCGACGATGAACATCGCGAACGGAGCGCGCGAAAACACGGGATTCATCCGCGCGACCATGTACACGCCCGCGGTGACCATCGTTGCGGCGTGGATCAGCGCGCTAACCGGCGTGGGGCCTTCCATCGCGTCCGGCAGCCAGACATACAGCGGTATCTGCGCGGATTTGCCGATCGCGCCGATGAAGAGCAGCAAGCTGATGCCAGTCAAAACACCGGCGGGCCAAAAGCCCTCGACCGGCATTCCGGCGGCTTGCTTAAAGATCGTGGTGAAATCAACGGAATGGAAGGTCCAGAACAGCAACAAGATGCCTACGGTGAATCCCAAATCGCCCAGGCGAGTGGTAATGAAGGCCTTCTTGCCCGCGCTGATCGCCGATTGTTTCAGAAACCAGAATCCGATGAGCAAGTAGCTGCACAGGCCCACGCCTTCCCAGCCCACGAACATGAGCACCACGTTGGCCGCGAGTACCAGCGTCAGCATGAAAAACACGAAGAGATTGAGAAAGGCAAAAAAGCGGTAGTAGCCCTCCTCGTGCGCCATGTAGCCGGTGGAATAAATGTGGACGAGGAGGCCGACGAAGGTGACTACGAACAGCATTACGACCGTGAGCTGATCGATTTGTAGACTGAAATCGACCTTGAAGATGCCGGCAGTGATCCATGTGAAATAACTCTTAATCCACGGGATCTGCGCCGCGGGCAGCTGCGCAAATTCGCGGACCGCCTCGACCACCGCAAGAAATGAGAGCGCCACGGAGCCGACGCCCACCGCGTTGACCAGCGGCTTCGACCAGTTTTTTCCCAGCAGGCCATTGATCGCGGCGCCGAGCAGCGGCAGCGCGATGATGATCCAGAGATGATCGAGTATGGGCATTAGAATTTGAGCGTATCGATGCGTTCAATATTCAAGGTCTGTCGATTCTGATACACGGTGATGACGATCGCGAGGCCCACCGCAGCTTCGGCCGCCGCGACCACAATCACAAAAAAGACAAACACCAAACCATCTAACTGATTGTGGGCGCGCGCAAAGGCCACGAAAGCCAAATTCACGGCGTTGAGCATCAGTTCGATGGCCATGAAAATCGTGATGATGTTGCGTTTGAACACAAACGCAATCACGCCCAGGCCAAACAAAATGGCGCTCAAAACCAGGTAATACGAAATGGGGACCACGCTCATTGGTCGTCCCTCTTGGCCAGGACCAGCGCGCCCAGAATCGCGATCAAAATCAGGACGGACGTGGCCTCGAACGGAAACACGTACTGATTGAAAAGCATTTTCGACATTTCCACGGTGGAAACGGAAGAAGAAGCGGCGACCGAGCCATTGGCAATCTCTTTGCCGATCGCCGAGTGGAACATCCAGTGCCCCAGTTCCAGCAATAGAAATATGCCCAGCGGTAGACCGGCGTATTTCGCCATCTTGCTCCAGTCCGTGCGCTCCTCCGAGCCGGCATTGAGCAGCATGATGACGAAGACGAACAGGACCATGATCGCGCCGGCGTAGACGATGATCTGCACGGCGGCGATAAATTCCGCGCCCAGCAGCAAATACAGAACCGCGAGCGAAATCATCACCAGAACCAGCGCCAGGGCGCTGTGAATCGGTTCCTTGGCGAGGATCAGCAGCAGCGCGCCCAGCACGGCGATCCCGGCGCAGACGAAAAAAACCAGGAAGGGCAGGCTCATCCGTGACCTACCAGCAGCGGCCAGACTTTTATCAGGGCCGTGATCACGAGATTCGCGAGCGAAACGGGCAACAGGAACTTCCAGCCGAAGGCCATCAACTGGTCGTACCGGAAACGTGGAAGGGTCGCGCGCATCCACACGTAGAAGAACATGATCGCGCCAATCTTCGTCACAAACCAAAACGGTCCCTGAATTATGTTCAGCACCAGCGGATGCAAGCAGCCGAGCGCGATGGCCAGCGCCCCGAAACTAATGACGATAAGCTGGATCTTCGCGATGCCGCGCGCCAGCACGAAGGTGTCGTAGATCAGGTACGCCGCGAGCAGCAGCAATCCCACGGCGGGCAGGTAACGCATGAAAGTCCAGCTATCCGGGAAGGGCGACAACCAGCCGCCGAGGAAAAGAATCGTCGCCAGCGAAGAGACCGTGATCATGTTCGCGTATTCAGCCATGAAGAACATCGCGAACTTAAAGCTGGAATATTCGGTGTGGAAACCGGCGACCAACTCGGTTTCCGCTTCGGGTAAATCGAACGGAACGCGGTTGGTCTCCGCTATGGCGGAGGTGAAGTAACACAGGAAGCCGATAATTTGCGGGACGATGTTCCAGCGTGGAATGAAATGCCAATAGTAGCCGCGCTGGCCTTCAATCATCGTATTGAAGTTCAAGGTGTTGGCCAGCAACACCACGCCAACCACGGAAAGCGTCAGCGCGACTTCGTAGCTGATCATCTGCGCCGAACTACGCAGCCCGCCCATCAGCGGGTATTTGCTGTTCGACGACCAGCCGGCCAAGGCGACGCCGTACACGCCGATGGAAGTGATCGCGAAGACGAACATCAGCCCGATGCTGACGTTAGCCACGACAAAGACGGACTGGCCCAGCACTTGAATGTCCGGCGGCCCAAACGGAATCAGCGCGATCGTCGTCAGCCCGAGTGATAAAGCCAGAAACGGCGCGAGGATATAGAGAAACTGGTCGGCACCCGGCGGAGTGAGGTCTTCCTTGAATAGGAATTTCAGCCCGTCGGCCAGCGGCTGCAACAGTCCATGCGCGCCAACTTCCACGGGCCCCCATCGCGATTGGATGTGGGCGATCAGCTTCCGCTCAAACCAGGTCAGGTACGCTAGCGCCGTTAAGACGATAAAAAGAAGCAGCGCGATCTTGACTAGCGATACCACCAGGACTGGATGGTGGGTGATGAAATCCACGGTATGTCTTTGGCCTCTTTGGTTGATTCGAGCTTGGAACAGTAACGGCCCAGGGTACCGCTGGTAAAGAGAAAATCGTTGGATGAAAATATATTTTCCAGCGGAACGTCGTACGCGCTGTCCACCGCTTTGAAACTGGCTGTCGAATTCTGCGCGCGGCCGGACATCAGGCTGGCCATGGAAAGCTCGTACCCCGGCACGTTCTGGCGAATTTCTTCGAAGGCCGCTTCGGCGGTGCGGAGTTCTATGGGCGAACCGATACCGAGCATGCCGAGCTGGTGCGAAAGAATTCGCAGCAAATCAAAATCGCTGCGCGGCCCTTGCGGGTCGATCGAGCGATGGGTCATTTGGACTTCGCCCGCCGTGTTGGTCATCGTGCCGTCTTTTTCGTAGGTCGAGGCGGCGGGCAGCACAACATCAGCACGGAGCGCTGTCTCGGTGAGGAACATATCGTGCACGACCAGCAGTTCGAGGCCGGCCAGACGATCGGGCTGCGAGACCGCGAAGGTTTTCACGGGATTTGCGCCGACGACATACAGGGCTTTCAGCTTCCCGGCTGCAGCCGCTTCCATCATGGCGCGAGCGGTAAGTCCGGCCGTCGCGGAAATCTCCGCGCCCCAGATTTTCCCGTAACGAGCACGTTCCGATGCATCAGCAAGAGAAGCGTAGCCGGGCAGGCGATCGGGGAGCACGCCCATGTCAGCGGCGCCGCGCGAATTGGCGTAATCGCCGAGCGCCATATAGCGCGTTTTGCCACCGAGGCGCGAGCCGAAGGCGACCAGGTCTCGAATCGCCAAGCCCTGAATTCCGGCGCCGAAAATAATCAGCACGTCAGATTCTTTTTCCAAAGCCGCTTTAATTTTCCCGAGCGATTGCGAAACGCGTTCCGGGAATTCGCCCTTGCCGTTCGCCAGCCAGGAAACCGCGGCGCGCTCGCCGTTCTTGCCGACTTCCGCGACGACGGCTGCCTGGCGGAAGATTTTGCTTTCCATGCCATTGATAACGAACAGGCGCGTAGCGTGGTGCCGGAATCCGGTGCGAATCTGCCAGGCCACGAGCGGATTTTGCTGCGTCACGTCATTGCCGATCAGGAGAATGGTCTGCGCGGTGTAAACATCCGCCATGGTGCCGAGGGAATCTTTCGCTTTCGGGCCGAGCGCCGCGGCAAGACCAACGTAATCGGCAGTGCGGTGATGGTCGATATTGTTGGTTCCTAGCGTGGCGCGCGCAAAGCGGTTTAGCAGGTAATTTTCTTCGTTGGTGGTGTGATTCGAGCCGATCACGCCGATGGCATTCGCTCCGTGCTTGTCGCGGACTTGTTTCAGGCGGCGCGCGACTTCTTCCAGCGCGTCTTCCCAGCTTGCGGGCTCGAGTTTTCCATTTTTGCGGAGGAGCGGCTGGCGTATGCGCTCCGGATTCGAAGTGAAATCGAATCCGAAGCGGCCCTTGCCGCACAAAAATTCGCCGTTAATCCCCGAATGGTCGCGATTGTTGGCGCGCAGAATTTCATTGTTACGCACGCTCAGCGTGGTCTTGCAGCCATTCGAGCAATGCGTGCAGGGATTCGGCACGTAGGTCATTTCCCACGGGCGCGTCTGATAGCGATACGTGCCGCTGGTGAGCGCGCCAACGGGGCAAATATCGATGCACATGCCGCATTCTTCGCAAGCCAGGTTGCCAGGCTCGTTGGGGATGATGACCGAACTCACGCCGCGCGCTCCGACGCCCAGCGCCTTCACGTCCATGCCTTCATCGCACACGCGCACGCAGCGGAAGCACATGATGCAGCGCGGGGCGTCGTAATACACCAGCGGTGACCACTTCTCTTCGGGGTAGTGCAGTTTTTCTTCCGTGAAACGGCTGTGGTCGAGGCCGTAGCGGAAGGTCATGTCCTGCAATTCGCACTCGCCGCCCTTGTCGCAAACGGGACAATCGAGGGGATGGTTCGAAAGCAGGAATTCCAGCATGTCCTTGCGCGCTTTGTGGATTTGCTCGGTGTCCGATTTGACGACCATGCCGTCGGTCGCAACCAGCGTGCAGGCGGTCTGCAACTTCGGCATCTTTTCGACTTCAACCAGGCACATGCGGCAAGCGGCCTGCAGCGATAGGCCCGGGTAATAGCAGAAGGAAGGAACTTCGACGCCTTGTTTCTTGGCGGCTTCGATGACGAGCGAGCCCGGGGCAGTGACCACCTGCTGCCCATTCAGCGTGAACGTAATCTGTTTCTGATCAGCCATTTTCTAGTGAGCCCCGAGGATCATTTCGGCGGGTTTGTACCCGCATTTTCCGTGCAGGTGATCTTCAAATTCGCTGCGCCATTTTTTGACGATGCTGATGGTCGGCAGCGCGGCCGCGTCGCCCAGCGCGCAAAAGGTTCGCCCGAGCATGTTCTTGGAAAGCTCGTCGATTAGGGGAATGTCTTCCGCGCGCCCTTCGCCGTCGTGGAAGCGGTCGAGCAGTTTGCGCAGCCAGGCGGTGCCTTCGCGGCAGGGAATACACCAGCCGCAGGATTCGTGCGCGTAGAAATGCATGATGCGGCGCGCGAAATCGACCATGCAGGTATCTTCGTCGATGATCACGGTGCCGCCGGAGCCAAGCATGGAGCCGATTTTCGCGACCGCGTCGTAATCGAGGTTCACATCGATTTCATCGGCGCTCAGCAGCGGGCACGAGCTGCCCCCGGGAATCACGGCTTTCAGTTTTTTTCCATTGCGCACGCCGCCGGCCACGTCTTCGATCAGCTTGCGCAGGGGGAAGCCCAACGGCAGTTCGTAAATTCCCGGCTTGTTCACGTGGCCGGAAATCGAGTAGAGGCGCGTCCCGCCATTTTTCGGCGTGCCCAAGCTCGCGTACCAGTCGCCACCCTTGCGAATAATCACCGGGACGGTGCTGAGCGATTCCACGTTGTTGATGACGGTCGGGCAGCCGTACAGGCCGACGACGGCAGGGAACGGCGGTTTAATGCGCGGATAGCCGCGTTTGCCCTCGAGCGATTCCATCAGCGCGGATTCTTCGCCACACTCGTAGGCGCCCGCGCCGGTGTGCGTTGCCAGCTCAAAATCAAAACCAGAACCGAGAATATTTTTGCCGAGGTAGCCGCGCTGGTAGGCCTCGGCGATCGCCGTTTCCATGATATCGATGATGTAGCGATATTCGCCGCGAATGTAAATGTAGCCCTGATTGGATCCGATGGCGCGTCCCGCGATAATCGTGCCCTCAATCACCTGGTGCGGGTCCATTTCGAGGAGCGGGCGATCTTTGGAAGTCCCTGGTTCGCTTTCGTCGGCGTTGCACAGGACGTATTTCGGCTTGGGATTATCTTTGGGCACGAAACTCCACTTCATTCCGGTCGGGAAGCCCGCGCCGCCGCGGCCGCGCAGATTCGATTTCTTCATTTCATCGATGATCGAATCCGGCGTCATTTGTTTCAGCGCCTTTTCCAGGGCCTTGTAGCCTTCGGTTTGCAGGTAGACATCGATCGAGCGCGAATTCGGAATGCCAAATCGCTGGCTGATTACGACAACTTCGGCCGGATTGCGTTCGTGCAGCGCGCCGGAAATCACCGGAACAGGCTTGGGTCTTTTGCCATCCTGAATCTGCTCGAAGATCGCATCAACCTTGTCGTTATTAAGATCTTCAAAGTAGTCGAAATTCACCTGCATGGCCGGCGCGCCGGTGCACGCGCCGATACATTCCACTTCTTCGAGCGAAAATGTTCCCGAGGGTGAAACCTCGCGATTGCCGATTCCCAGGCGCTTCTGGACGTGCGCGTAGAGTTCATTTCCGCCGCGCAGCATGCAGGAAATATTGGTGCAAACCTGCACGTGATGGCGGCCGAAGGGTTTGCGGCGCAGCATGGAATAGTAGGAAAGTGTTTCGGTGACCTGGGTCATGTTCAGGTCGAGCCGGGTGGCGATATCCTCGAGCAAGTCGTCGCTCAGCGCCGGGAAATAATCCTGCGCGTACATCATCATGGGAATCAGCGCGGAGCGCTTCTCCGCCGCGGGGTAGCGGCTGATGAGAAGCTTGTACTTTTCTTCCAGGGCTGGCGGCAGTTGCATAAATCCCTTTTAGTCGATCTCAATCGGGGAGACTAGCGGTCCACTTCCCCGAGAACAATATCGGTCGTTCCGATGCAGGCGACAACGTCGGCGATCAGCCGCCCTTCGGCCAGCATCGGCAAAGACTGCAGATTCACGAACGACGGCGTGCGGAATTTTACCCGCGCGGGCTTGGCCGAGCCGTCGCTCTTCACGAATACTCCCAGCTCGCCGCGCGGCGACTCAATCGCTTGATAAACTTCGCCCGGCGGCGGCGTGAAACCTTCCGTAAAAATCTTGAAATGGTAGATGAGGCCTTCGATGGAGGTTTTCATTTCTTCGCGCGAAGGCGGAATGATGCCGGGCAGTTCGGCGCGGAAGGGCCCCTCGGCGGGGACTTTTTCGATTGCTTGCTTGACGATCTTGATGCTCTCGCGGATCTCGGCGACGCGGACCTGATAGCGCGCGTAGCAGTCGCCGGCGGTCTGCGTCTGGACGTTGAAATCGAATTCGTCGTAACTGGAATACGGAAACGCTTTTCGCACGTCGTAGGCGATGCCGCTGGCGCGCAGCAGCGGGCCGGTGCAGCCAATGGCAATGGCATCGGCGGCGCTCATCGTGCCCACGCCGACGGTTCGACCCAGCCAGATTTTGTTCTTGGTCAGCAAGTCTTCGTATTCGTCGATGTGTCCGGGAAGATTATTGACGACACGCTTCACGCGCCCGAGCCAATCAGCGGGAGGCTCCAGGGCCAGGCCGCCGACGCGGAAATAGCTGGTCATCATCCGCTGGCCGGACAAATATTCGAAAATCTTCAGGATTTCTTCGCGCTCGCGGAAGGTGTAAAGGAAAACAGTCATCGCCCCCAGGTCGATGGCGTGCGTGCCCAGCCAAACCAGATGCGAAGCGCAACGAGTCAATTCCGCCAGCAGCACGCGAATGTACTGCGCGCGCTTGGGAACTTCGACCCCCAGGATTTTCTCAACCGCGAGGCAATAGCCCAGATTATTCGAAAGCGGCGCGAGATAGTCGATCCGGTCGGTTAGGGTGATTACCTGGGAATAGGTCTTCGATTCGCAGGATTTCTCGATTCCGGTGTGCAAATAACCGATGACCGGCTGCGCCTTAACGACGAATTCGCCGTCCATCTCCAGAATCACGCGCAACACGCCGTGCGTGGACGGGTGCTGCGGGCCCATATTCAGGACCATGGTTTGCGCGGGGCCGATGGGTGTTTCGACGGTGGTGGTCATCGGTATCCTTCGGTCGGGTAATCCCTGCGCAACGGATGGCCTTCCCAATCGTCGGGCATCAGAATGCGGCGCAGGTCCGGATGGCCTTCAAATCGAATGCCGAAAAGGTCGAAAGACTCGCGCTCGTGCCAATTTGCCGTGGGCCATACGGAAGTGACGGACGGCATTACCGGATCGTTTCCGGTAAGGCGGACTTTCAATCGAATGCGCTCGCGGCGGTCCATGGAAACGAGGTGGTAATTGATTTCAAAGCGCGGTTCCATGGGGAAACTGTCGGTGGGTGTGATATCGGCCAAGAGCGAAAAACGCAAGGAAGGCTCGGTGGCGAGGTACTCGCAGGCGCGACGAAGGTGCTCGCGAGGAACGACCACGGTCGTTTCGCCCCGGAACTCGATCACTTCAGCTACGGCGTTCGCGTCCCAGTCCCTCAACTTCTTCACGACTGGGTTTTTATCGGTATCCTGTGGTTCCACTTTGCTTTTATTTCTCCAAGGCGGCGGCTTAGCGGCTCCAGTCGAGCGCGCCCTTCTTCCAGAGATAAATGTAGCCCGTCAACAGAATGGCGATGTATAGCACCATTTCGACGAATCCGAACACCTTTAAGTCGCTATACACCAGCGCCCAGGGATACAAGAAAATCGCTTCAATGTCGAAAAGGATGAAAAGCAGGGCGACCATGTAAAACTGAACGTGGACGGGTTCCCGAGCATCGCCGGTCGGGCGAATGCCACATTCGTAAGGTTGGTCTTTTTCGCGCGAGCGCTTGTGTTTTCCGACGATCGAGGACACCACAACCAGCACGCCGGCCAAGCCGCAGGCGAGTATAAACATCAGCAACAACGGGCCATAACTGTCGAGGTAATTGGCGCTCATTTTCGGTGCGCTGGTATAATAACGAGCGAAACGCAGCGGGTCAAATGAAGTCTCGATAACTTCAAATTTTGTTTTGTCCGTTTATTTCGATTCGGCGCAAACGAAAGAAGGGACACAGGTCGATGAGTTCCGGCTTTAACACGGACATCAAAGTCGGCGAGCACGTCTTTCACGTTCAGACCGAGGACCGTGGCCCCACTCATCCCGCCATTGATACGCTCGTGTACCAGAGCGGGCGCATCCTGCACCGCAAGTCTTCGAATTACGCGGAATTCGCTGAATCTCGATCGTTCACGCCCGAAGGGCTGCGCCAACGGGTCGAAGATCAGCACCGGGCGATTATTGAAGCGCTTCGATCGGGCGCTCTCGATGCGGAAATCGCCGCGGCCGAGCTGGCGAGCCAGGCGCCGCGCGCTCCGGGAATCCAGATACAGCTTCTCAACCCCGGATCGTGGCTCAGCGCAGGCAAGGTTTCTCTGGAGCTGGAGATTTCGCGGCGTACGGACAACCAGCCGCAGGCCGGCGTTCAGGTGGACGCGACCATCGAAGGCGCGTTGAGAGATGGCACACACTCAACGAAAAGTGACGATCAGGGACGCGCCAAGATTCAGTTTCCCCTGCCGCCGCTCGGCAAGGGCGATCTCGCGCTCGTGATCCAGGCGAAGGCAGATGCTGCAAAAGACGAAATTCGATTCTCTATGCGAACGCGTTCGAAAGCCGCGGAAGTTGGCAACCCGCAATGAAAGTGACGATCAATGGCGAAGGCCGCGAAATCACTGAAGGGCTGACCGTAAGCGCAATGCTCGAAAATCTGGGCATGGCCGGCAAGCGCGTGGCCATCGAGCGCAATCTCGACATTTTACCCCGCACGGAATGGAGCGTCACGCCCGTGCTGCCTGACGATTCTTTCGAGATTGTGCATTTTGTCGGGGGCGGGTAACGGCGCCCTGACGTCGACGGGGGCCATCCCAACCTAAATTATTATTTTTTGCGGACGAAGTTGAACGTCTTCTTCGTACCGCGACCCTTCTCGCGCAACGTCCACGTTTCGATGAAATGATCCGCGTCTTCAATCTGCACGACCATGCGGTGCATGTGCATGTCTTCCGGACTGGCGAGGTTTGTCGCGCCGGTGAACGCGAAAACAAACACATCCGAGGTCGCCGAAACCACCGGAGTTTCCATGCGCGGTTGGTTGCCCATCGAACAGTAGTGAGTGAGGGCCACGCGACTCCCGTCGGGTGTGTACAGCGTGACCATCTGATGGTCCTTCTCGCTTTGAAAGGTTTCTTCCAGCGCCATATCGTTTGACACCAGCCGAAAGCTGCTTGTAAACGGCTTGCCATCCTCTCCGGTGGCTTGCCAGTCGCCGACGAGGGTCTTCAGCCGATCGAAGCCACCCGCCGGTTTTGCTTGGGACCACACGCT
>Ga0302326_10009237_pt1 | contig 21614 bp, 18 predicted proteins | sample Palsa_T0_3_FD_202264 | JGI IMG/M metagenome (GOLD analysis project Ga0302326, IMG submission 202264) | Peat permafrost microbial communities from Stordalen Mire near Abisko, Sweden - Palsa_T0_3 | ecosystem: Environmental > Terrestrial > Soil > Palsa > Peat permafrost | place: Sweden: Abisko... | reverse complement strand
GCTGGGTTTTGCCGGCTGAGGGATTCGAACCCCCGACCTACGGTTTACAAAACCGTTGCACTACCACTGTGCTAAGCCGGCAAATCAATAACTTACGAGACTTCTGAACGTCATCCCGAGCCGCATAGGCAGCGAGCGACAATAGTTTGGACATCCTCATGCAAGCCTGCAACCGATGCGTCCTTTTCCGATGTCCCCCACCACACCGACACTGCCGATTTCGATGTTGTAGCGACCGCTCGTCAGGCTGAAGACCGACTTGTAACCCGCGGCATGGCGTGTTCTGCATTGATGTTGTCGTCGGAGTGAGAGTTCTCATGATTGACTGTCGCCCAATTCGCGGGAATAACGGGCGAGCGCGGCGATCACCTCAAAGAAGCTGCCAATAAACGGGTTTGCCTTCGGCGTCGAAGCGCCTAGGGACAGGTTTTTACCTGGATTCGAGAGCCGCTTTGATCGGCCGGAACAAGACCCTCAGTGGAGACCGAAGCGTCGCTTGTTCCCAATTCCAGGTCGAGCCAATAGACCGTGCCAGGACGGCGCCGCTCGACGATGTCGGGCGAAAATCCCAGGTGCTCGACGACACGTGCGCGCTTCTCGGCTCGAGGCCGCTCCGTAAAGAGACCCACCGATACGCGTCGGCCGTCGTCCGCGGATGCCATGGCACGGGCATCGCTGATGCCCGCGTCCTGCAAACTACGCAACACACGCGTCTCGTCCGCCGCGCTTTTGATCCCGGCGACGTAGACCCAATAGCCATCGCGAACGTCGCCGTCCTCGCTTCGCTGCTGCGGCGTGAATCCGCGCTCCTGCAGTAGCGATCCGGCACGCGTCACCTGTGCACCATCGTTGAATGGCCCGACCGACACACAGCGCTTGGCTGCCGGTGCCAGTGCGGCAGAGGTCGCTTCGCCCGGCGCAGGTTGGGCCTGAGGAACCGCAGTCTTCAGTGCCGGGGGGGTCCGGGCTGGCGCTTCGCCCGCGAGAACCAGTCGTGGCAACCGCGCATCGACTTGATTCACCGGCGGCTCCAAGGGCACATCGATCCAGTGCGCCCACGCCATGAACACGAGGTTTACGAAGACGAGAGCAAAGGCTGCGGTGCGCACGTCGCGCATTCTAGATGAGCGCCAGCAAACCCCTAAGCACAAGATCGGGAATGCTTGCATGCCTGCTGCGAATGAGCGGATGGATAGCGGGCGCCGCGCCACCTGTTAAGAGTACAAGCGGCGGTGAATCCAGTATGCGGCGCGCTTCCGCCACGGCGCGATCCACCGCCGCCGCCGCGGCATAGAGCGCCCCCTGCTCGATCCCCGCGCGCGTATCGCGCGCAAAGAGACTTCTGCCGCCGCGCCTGCCGCCGGAGCGGCGCAGGATGCCGCTCGTGCTGCGCAACAAGCTCTCGACCATGAGAGGCGGACCGGGAATGATCGCTCCCCCCAGGTGGCGGCCGCGGGCATCGATGAGATCGATCGTCATCGCCGTGCCGACGTCGACGACGCACACGGCGCGTCGCCGGGCTATCCGATGAGCCGCTATGGCGGCAACGATCCGATCGACACCGAGCCGCCACGGTTGCGCATACGCTGTGGTCACGCCACCCAAGCGCCGCGCCGTCACCACGAACTGCGGTTCAACGCCAATCACGCGATGTGCGGCGGCAGTGAGTCGCCGGTCCAGCCGTTCGCCGCCAACACTGGCAACGATGATGCGTTCGAAGCCGCGCGCGCGCCCGAGGAGCTTTTCTGCAAAGTCGTCCGCGCGCCAACCGACGTGGGGGGAGGCGCGCTGCTTGTGCAGACGGCCGTTCGCGAAGCGCGCCCATTTCACGCGCGTATTGCCGATATCAACCAACAGGATGCTCAAGCCAACGGCCTCACACTGACTTCGCCCGCCACGAACTTCCGCACTCCCTGCGGAGCCTCCACAAGCAATGCCCCCGTCACATCGATCCCGCGCGCGAGGCCCCGGGTACGCTCATCGCCGTTTGACACCGTAACCGTCCGGCCGCGCAAGGCATCCGCGTGCCGCCACTCGTCCATGAAGGCGCGCAGTCCGTCGCGCTCGAAATCGAGGAGACCTCCAATGCAGGACTCAATGACCTGTGCGGCAATGGCATTGCGCGCCGGCCGCTGCGCGCCCGCCTGACTCAAATCCGCTGCGGTAACTCCCGCGGCGCTGATCTGTGCGGCGAGTGCCGAGCCGAGCGCAACGTTGAGTCCGATGCCGATCACGGCACATGCCGGACCGGCCGCCTCGGCCCGCAGCTCGATGAGAATGCCACCCAACTTTGCATCGCCACGCAGGACATCGTTCGGCCATTTGAGCTGCAGGTCGGCAATGCCGAGGCGGCCGAGAGCGCGCAGCACGCACACGCCGATGGCGAGGCTGAGCGACCCCACATCACGCGGCACCTGGGCAAAAGTCCAGCTCATCGATAGGCACACGGCGCCGCCCGGAGGCGCAAACCAGGCCCGTCCGCGCCGCCCACGGCCCGCGCTCTGAAACTCCGCCAACGCAACATCGCATTCGCCCGGCGGCGGCGGACCGCGCTCAAGAAGCACGGTGTTCGTCGATGTCACCGTCCAGGCGACTTCCATATGACGCAGTCGAACCCGCAGAGCCCGCGACAGCGATTCGCGGATGAGCGCCCCATCCAAAGGCTCACCGGCAGCTGCGAGACAATAGCCGCGATTGCGCACGGCATGCACGGTCGAGCCCAGCGTACGCAGCGCCTTTGCAGCCTTCCACACTGCGCTGCGGCTTACTCCGAGTCGCTGCGCCAGCTCCTCTCCGGAATGGAAGTGCCCATCCGCGAGCGCACGGAATACGCGCTCCACGAGCCCCTTTGCATCATGCGCGACGTCGCGATTCACGCGATGAAGACTTCAGCGAGCATGCAGCGTACGCCGCCGCCGCCCAGTAGTTCGATGGTGGGCAACGGCACGGCCAAAGTAGTGTCAGTGCACGCGTTCAAGCGGCCGAACGTCTCGATCGAAAGGGCCGCGCGTGCCCCCGCCGACATGACGAGCACATGCGAATCGCCCAGGGCCTCGTCCCAGGTTGCCAGCTCCAGCATATTGCCCGCGAAGCGCTCGATTTCGGACGGCCGCAGTTCGATCACCTCGCGGCCGCTCGACTTGAGCCGCTCGAGCACGCGTGCGCGGTCGGCCGCCACGATGGACTGCGTGCCCACGACGATGAGCCGCGCGCCAATGCACAAAAGAACGTTGGTGTGATAGAGCGGTGCGCCGCCCGCATCGCGGGTTTCAAACATGAGCGCTTCATAGCCCATCTCGCGCGCCCACTCCTCGACCACCGCCGCATGGGTACGCGCAGACAATGCCGCGTACGCGACCCGGTTCACGTGGTCCAGTACCAGGCTGCCGGTGCCTTCGAGAAATCGGCCTGCCTTCTCGTGATGTGTAAGATCCAAAGTCCGCCGCGCCTTGAAGCCGAGCCGCTGCAACGCCGTGGCAACGACTTCGGGCCGGCGTTCGGCTCGCCGACTCGGTGCTTGCATCGGGTAGAGAACGAGCGTGCCGTCCTCGTGAAAGCTCACCCAGTTGTTCGGGAATACAGCGTCGGGTTTTGCAGGTGAGGGGCTATCCTCCGCGACGCATACCGCTATACCTTCACTCACAAGCGCACGCACCAGCGCTGCGAATTCGCTGCAGGCACGCTCCTGCGCAAACGGTTCGGTCTCCTCGCCGCGCTTTTGCATGTGATTGGTGACGGCCGTTTCCGGGTTATAGCCAAAGGCCGCCGGCCTCACCATCAGTACGGCGCCAGCACATTGTTGCCGCGGCATGTTCTGAAAACTCCCGTCTGCGGGTCACATTCTCTCATGTCCGGCCGCGAGCAATGTGAATACGCGCTGCATCGCGCCGACACGCGCGAGATAGCCATGAACCTCATGATCACCGCAGCGCTGAGCGTCGAGGAGCTTGAGTCGGCGTCCGGCATACGCCTCGCCCGCGCCCGCGCCACATAGGTGGATCACAGCAGCCAGATCCTGTTTTTGCTGCGGCGTAGTCGAATTCATGGGGTGACGTTCGAGGATGCTCGCCACATTGTGGTCGAGATACGCTGCCGTAAGCTCAACCGCATGCGAGGGTACGACACGCGTGTACAGGCGGTTGAACCAGCATGATCGCCAATCGTTCCAGGGTCCATCCTCGACCACGGTGTGCTGATGGATGCAGTAGCGGCGCGCCTCGGCAAACGTCCCGTCCGTGATTTGATACATGCCCACCGCACTCGAGGCGGGCCGGTACACTTCAAAAGGCCACGGACTCCACGACCAGCGCCAATAGGTGCGCACGACGGGATTGCCCGAGCCCTCCACCTGGGCAAGCGCCGCAAGAAACTCGGGCGTGATGACTGCGGTCGCGTACTTTTCAAATATGGGCGCGTACTGGCGCCAGGTCTCGGCAGGGGTCTTATAGAGCGTTCCACTGACCGGGAAGAAGAGCTCGGACGGCTTGCGGATGACCTGGTAGCTCCAGTTTATAACAAGCCACAGCGTCACAACTGTTGAAAGAGCGAGTAACACCTGAGCCGGCCGCGGCGTACGTGCGAACGCTCGCCAGAGCCGGCGGCGCAACGCCGCGCTCGGCCAGAACCGCAAAACAATCCTGCGCCGCCAGGGCTTTTTTACGACCCGCCTGGGCCTCCTCGGCAGGGTGCGTGGCCGCGGCATCAGGGCAATTGCATCATGAGAGGAAGCCTCACGGATTGACTCAATTGTGCGTGGCGGGCAGATCCGAAGCTGCAACCATAGCAGAGGGCTCGCGCATGCCGATTCGCGTAAACTCGACGGCGCCCGCGTGCCGCCTCTGAAAGGGATGTCACCATGAGTGAGCTCGTATCGCGTGTACCCGTCGACCGCTACTGCGACCTTGTCATGAAGGGCGGGGTCACGAGTGGTGTCGTCTACCCCCCGGCGATCTGCGAATTAGCTCAGCACTATCATTTCAGGAGCATCGGCGGCACCTCCGCTGGCGCCATCGCAGCCGCGGTGACGGCCGCCGCTGAATATCAGCGACGCACGTCCGGCAGCCTGCGCGGCTTTCAACTCCTCAAGGATCTGCCGACACGCCTTGGCGAGACCGATGCCGACGGCCGATCGCAGCTGCTGCGACTGTTCCAGCCCGACCCCCTGTGTAGCCGGCTGTTTGCCGTGCTGGTCGCGTCACTCAACCAGGACGGCACATTTCGTCGCATCGGAGCGATCCTCCTCGGCTGTATCAGAGCCTACTGGATCGCATCCCTCGTCAGTCTTGCGATCGCCGTGCTGATCGTGCTGCTGCACTCCGTGCTCGCAGGCGTGCTGTCGCTGTTTGTGATAGCGCCCGTCGGCATCGGGCTTTGCATCTACAGAGATCTCACGGTCAATGTGGTGAAGAACAACTACGGGCTGTGCAAAGGGCTCACCGCGAAATCCCATGAGGGCAACGCCCTCACACCCTGGCTGCACGCACTCATCCAGGAAGCAGCCGGACGCTCGGCGACTGATCCGCCGCTGACGTTTGGCGACTTATGGGCCGCACCGGGCGGGCCGCCGGGAGAAAACGTCCGCTCCATTGATCTTGAGGTGTTCACGACCAATCTCGCGCACGGAAGACCCTATATCTTTCCCCACCTCGAGCCGACCGCGCGGCTTTTCTATCGCAGCAACGAGCTGCGCAGCTACTTGCCGCCCAGCGTGATGGAGTGGTTCGATGCCCATGCCATCCGCTATGCGCCGAGCGCCCAGAGTCCGGATAGCGATCCGCCCGTCAAACTTGCCGAAATCATGCATTTGCGCGAATTGCCGCGGGCAGAGGACTTTCCGATCCTCTTGGCGGCGCGCATGAGCCTGAGTTTCCCGCTGCTCTTTGCTGCAGTCCCGCTGTGGGCCATAGATTACGCCTGGCCGCGTGGACAGAGGACGTTCCGGCGCTGCATGTTTGCGGACGGCGGCATTTCATCGAATTTCCCGATCCATCTGTTCGATGGCCTGTTGCCGCTGTGGCCCACCTTCGGCATAAAACTCGAGGCCAAACTTCCCGGCTACGACAATATGATCTATCTGCCGCAAAGTTGCCGCGACGGCTTTGCCGACACCTGGACCCGCTTCGATACCGCACCCAATTCCGCAAGCCGCTTAGGCGGATTCCTTGGAAGCATCGTCACGACCATGCAGAACTGGAATGACAATGCACTCGCGCGCATGCCCGGTGTTCGGGATCGCACTGTGCGGCTGCGTTTCAACAAGGATGAAGGGGGCTTCAATCTCAATATGCCGACTGACATCATCACCACGATTGCAGAACGGGGCCGCGAAGCCGCCGTCGAACTGATCAATCGCTTCGTGCCGCCATCCGACGACGCGCCACCCACGGCCGGATGGGATCAGCAACGCTGGATACGCCGCGATGTTCTGCTGCGCGCCCTCAATGAACGCATGCCGGGTCTGATCCAGGCGCTCGGCAGCAGCATCCCGCACGCAAGTTCGTATCAGGAGCTGACTGAGCGTTCGCGGCAGCAGGCACCACCCTGCCATTCTGATCCGCTGAGCCCAGAAGAAGCCCTTGCACTCGACGCACTCACCGAAGCACTTCTGAGAGTCGCCGATGCCTTCGCGAAGAATGCATCTCATTACGCTAATTCGCCGCTGCCGCAGCCTGAACTGCGAGTGCGGCCGCCGCTGTAGACACAACCGCCAGCACAGCGGCTGATCGAATGCGCGCCGCTTAGGAGCACTACGCTTGCAAATGAGGACCTGCAGCCTAATGATCCTCTGATCCTCCCGCTTGCCTGCAACGCGCTCTCTATCCAAAAAGTGCTCGGCAATTCCGAATCCCTGGTGACGACAACACCCCGCGGGCTGTACTGCGCGCTCGGAGATTTCTTCGTTGATCCTTGGCAGCCGGTGCAGACGGCGGTCATCACTCATGCCCATGGTGATCATCTGCGCGACGGCAGCGCCCACTACATCGTCGCGCGGCCCGGCGAGGCGCTCGCGCGGCATCGCCTCGGATCCGGCCACACCGTCACGAGTCTCGACTATGGTGCGTCCCGTTCGTTCGGCGCGACACGTGTCTCCTTGCATCCGGCCGGCCATGTCCTCGGCTCAGCCCAGGTGCGTATCGAGCACGCGGGGCGCGTTTGGGTCGTGTCCGGGGATTACAAGCGCCAGCCTGATCCCACTTGTTGCGCGTTCGAGCAGCTCGAATGCCACGTCTTCGTGAGCGAGGCTACTTTTGGCCTGCCGGTCTATCGTTGGCCGGCCACCGCTGATGTCATCGCTGACATCATGCGATGGTGGGGAGCCAACCGGGAGCGCGGGCTCGCCTCCATTCTTTTCTGCTATGCCCTTGGCAAGGCGCAGCGCGTGCTCGCAGAGCTCACGGCATTCACACAGGAACCGGTGTATGTCCATGGCGCGGTGGGTTCGCTGGTGGATCTTTACCGCAAATGCGGGATTGCGATGTTGCCCACACTGCCCGCCACCACCGACCGGGCGCGTGATTATCGTGGCGCACTCATCATCGCGCCGCCCGGCGCCGCCGGAACTCCTTGGATTCGGCGCTTTGGTGAACACGCCACCGGCTTCTGCTCGGGATGGATGCGTGTGCGCGGCGATCGCCGCCGACGCGGCTACGATCGAGGATTTGTGCTGTCAGATCACGCGGATTGGCCAGCGCTCATTGATACCTGTGTTGCGAGCCGCGCCGAGCGCGTCCTGCTCACGCATGGGCGCACCGATGCGCTGACGCGCTATCTCAATGATCAGGGCGTCGAAGCCTGCGCACTCGAAACAGCCTACGGTTCAGACGAGTAGCCTTGAGCTTGCGCTTGCCAGCACGGCGAGGACCCGCAGTCGCCTGTCTTCGCGCACGATGCTCGCGATTCTTGACCCACAAGCGTTTCGCTTGCGCCTGCGTACAGTTACCCTAGCGCGCGCGGGGCCCGCCTCGCGAAGCTTTCAACTTAGCCATGAAAAATTACGCGCTGGCCCTGTGCCTTGAGCGTGCTCGCCACTTCCTGTTATGCGGATACGGTGGTCGTCACTGCGGATCATATGGTCGATGTGCTCGCAGGGCGCATCGTGGATCGACCGCAGATTACGATTACCGACGGACGCATCAGCAACGTGGCAACGCAGGGCGCGCCCATAGCACCGGATGCGCGCCGCGTCGACCTTCCGGGCATGACGCTCTTGCCGGGGCTCATCGACATGCACGTGCACCTCACTTCCGATCCGCACTACAGCGGCTACCGTCACCTGGAGTTCACTGACAACTTCTGGACGGTGGTCGGCGTCGCCAATGCCAAGCGCACGCTCGAAGCGGGCTTCACGACGGTGCGCAATGTGGGGTCGCGAAACTTCGACGACGTCGCCCTCAAGCAGGGCATCGAGCGCGGCTTTATCACCGGCCCGCGCATCGTTCCGGCGACCTACGCCATCGGCGCGACCGGCGGCCATTGTGACCAGATTGGATATCCACCTTCGATCAGGACACCGATGGATTCAATCGCGGACGGCCCCGATCAGTTGCGCGCCATGGTGCGCAAGCTGCACAAGTACGGCGCCGAGGTCATCAAATTCTGCGGCACCGGAGGCGTGCTGTCCAAGACGGACGCCGTAGCCGCGCAGCAGTTTAATCTCGAGGAGATGAAAGCCATCGTTGACGAAGCCCATATGCTCGGGCTCCGAGTTGCCGTTCACGCCCACGGCACTTCCGGCATCAAGGATGCGATTCGGGCCGGGGTGGATACCGTCGAGCACGCGAGTCTCGCCGATGAGGAAGCCTTCGCCCTCGCCAAACAGCATGGCACCTATTTTTCAATGGACATCTATGATGACGATTACATCCTGGGCGAGGGCGAAAAGAACGGGCTGTTCAAGGAGTCGCTTGATAAGGAGCGTCAAATCGGACTCAAGCAGCGCCAGACCTTTCGCGCTGCGTTCAAGGCCGGGGTAAAAATGATCTTCGGTACCGACGCCGGCGTTTATCCGAACGGCGATAACGCCAAGCAGTTCGTGACCATGGTCACCTGGGGCATGACGCCCCTGCAGGCGATTCAGGCCGCGACCGTGACAGCCGCGGAGGCGCTCGGTCGGCCGGGCGATGTCGGCGCCATTGCGGCCGGTCGATTCGGCGATCTTATTGCAGTGGCGGGCAATCCGCTGACCGATGTCAGCATTCTGCAGTCCGTGAGTTTCGTGATGAAGGGCGGCACTGTAGTCAAGCAGGACGCGCAGCACTCACTGCAGTAGGGCGCGGCCTCCTGGCTCGCTCCCCCCTGTACGCGCCATCCGAGGCTTACGGGGTAGCTGCATGCGCCTTACCGCGTTCACCACTCACCTGGGCGTTGCAACTCGTAGCCCATCTTGCAACCCCCAACGCAAACGGCCACTGTGGCCCGCGACTAACCTTGAGAGGCTCGACCGTGAAGGCTCTGCTGCTCTTTGTCGCCTGGTGCATCCTCTTTGTCTTGTGCTGGCCGCTCGCACTTCTGGCGCTCATCCTATTTCCGTTCGTGTGGCTGCTGTCACTGCCTTTGCGTCTGGTCGGCCTGACAGTGGGCGCCGTATTTGCCTTCTTGAAAGCGCTCCTCTTTCTACCCGCGCGAATGCTTGGGAGTCGCAGCTGAGGCAACGAAGCCGCACGCCTCAGTGTGGATGATACTCACGCTCGGTGTGGCCCTTGAGTTGCGACGGGTAGAAGTAGACCTCCCTTAGAGCCCCGTCCGCATATCGCGTCCCTTGATCGTCGAAGTGCGCCGATGCCGGATCGCCGCTCTCACCGCCGGTTGAGACCGCGCGCGCTGATACCGTGTCGCCGAATTCAACCACCGCGACGAAACTGTTGCCGCTCGTGCCGTAGTACTTTTTGGTGTCCTCATAGCGCCGTGCACCGAAGGAGGCTAACGAGCCCCACAATGCGGAGGGAAATCCCACCGGAATGCTGAGACCCGCATCCGAGAAGGTCGCGGTGATGTCGTCGGTGATGCGCTGGAAGCGATTGATGTCACCCCAAGCGACGCGCCATGTGCCAAAGTCGCGCGCCAGGCGATTGGAGACCTCGGTCAGGGCAGCAAGCTTCTCCTGCGCCGTCGTACGTTCGGCGATGTAGTCATACACCGATATCTTTGCGGCTTTCGCAGGGTTCTGCACTTGCTTCAAGAGCGCATCGCCCCACAGGCAGGCAAGCGAGGTCGCGACCGACTGCACCGACCAGCGGTCGTCCCACGCCCGCAGCACTTTGATTTGACCGCCAAGCTCTTCTTTCAGAGGATCTTTGGCTGCAAGAGCATCGTAGGCTGACACCAAGAGTGGGATCAGCCGCGCAAAGGCCGGAAGGTATGTGTCGTACGCCGCCGCATTGAGCGTGGCGAGCGTGAAGTCTTTCTTGTCCTGCAGAACCATCGTGGCGTGGATGCCGCGTGGATTCTCGCCGACCGTATCCATGTAGCGCGGGTAGTCCTCGCGCTTCGGGCTCTGCGCGCCGGCGGCCGAATAAGGCCAATCGTTGGTGTTCATGATCCATCCATTCGATGGATTCAGAAGATGCGGCGCCTCCTGAAGGGCATGCAGTCCCTGCCAATCGGTTGCAGGATCGGCGCCATCCACCGGCTGCGTATAGTCGAAGCGATCGTCGCGTCGCGGTATGAACTGCGGGTGCAGATAGGCGATATCACCATCGGCGTCTGCAAAGATCGTGTTGTTTGAGGAGTTGGCACGCAGCTCCATGACCTTCATGAAGGAGACGTAGTCATGCGCCTTGGTCAGACCGAATGATTGACTGAGCGCCTCCACGGGCTTGTTCATCAGGGAGATTGCAATCCATTTGCCGTCACGCTCGCCGATCACCGGCCCGTGGTGCGTCCGGTATACGGTGAAGACGGCGCTGCGCATCCCGCCGTCGCTGGCGCGATAGCGCACCGTCACCTGCGATGTGGTAACGGGGCGGCGCTCGCCCCCGTACTGATAATAGAACCGCTTGCCTTTTTTGGTGATCGTCTCTGCGAAGAAATCCACGGCGTCCACGCCACTCGAGGTGTGCATCCAGCCGACGCGCTCATTGAAGCCCTGATAGACGAAGAATTGTCCCCAGGTCACGGCCCCATAGACATTCAGGCCCTCGTCGCTCGCGGCCTGTAGCTCGGAGCGAAAGTAAAACGACGTGTGCGGATTAATGAGCAGCAACGCGTGATGGCTCAGCGTATTCGCCGGAGCGATTGCGAAACCGTTTGAGCCCCGTGGCTCCTCAATCCGCTCGCCCAAGTCCGCCACGGCGGCAGTGCCCCTGCCCTGACCGTAGAATGCCTGCAGCGGACCTATGGGTACGCGCTCGATGTCTCCCCCAATGCTTCCCTCGCTGAAACTCAAGGCCATCCACGGCTCAAAGTGCCGGATGACGCGCGGCGTGACCGAAGGATGAGTTTGAAGATAGAAATTCAGTCCATCCGCCCAGGCGATCATAAGGCCCTGCAGCCAAGGCGGACTGTGCGCATATCGCGACTGCAGGTCCTCGGGAGTGATGAAGAGCTTCATGCGCAGGTCCTCGTAGAGGGCTTTTTCGCCCTCGGCCTCGGACAAACGACCCAAAGCATTGATGTAGTTGCTCTCGATGCGATTGAAATCATCTTCGGCCTGCGCATACATCATTCCGAAAACCGCGTCGCGATCGCTCTTGCCATGAATGTGCGCAATTCCCCAATCGTCGCGCACGATCGCGGTGTTTTGAGCCTCGAGCCGCCAGCGCTCGATTTCCTTGCTTGGAGCAGGCGCCGTCGGCGCCGTGATTACGCAGCCCTGGATGGCAAGAACTGCTGGTGCGAGGCTCCAGATTCGCGTCAGTCGTCTCATCAAATGCATTTTTTTCTTGCCCGCAAGCCCGCGCAGGAGCGGGCGGCACAAGAAGATCTGCCATGCGCGCGTGACGCCTGGCTGCAGTCATTTGAGCCGTGGGCTGCGGCGATGTTCATCACTCTGCGCTCATCGTCACGACGATGTTACCGACGTGCTTTTTGGCCATGAAGACCTCCTGCGCTTCCGCAAGATCACGCAAAGCAAAGGTCCGTGCCAGCACCGGTCGCAATAAGCCCTGCTCGATCAGCCGCACGATGCGCTGCATGGTACCGGGAGGCACGATGGTGGCGCCGGTCAACTGCAGGTCCTTATAGATCATTTGCCGCAAGTCGAACTCGGCCAACGGCCCTGAGATGGCACCCGATGCACTGTAGCGTCCACCCTGGCGAAGGGAGTTGATGAGCTGCATGAATGTCGAGCCGCCGACTACATCCAAGGCGACGTCGACTCCAGCGCCGGCCGCCTCGCGGATCGCCGCTTCGAGATTCTCACTACCGCGGTCGACGACGCAGTGCGCGCCGAGACTCATGAGCGCGGCCGTCTTGGAGGCGGCAGCGATGCCGATGACACGCGCACCGCGCAGACGGCACAGCTGGATCGCCGCCGAACCGACGCCACCTGAGGCGCCGGCCACGACTACGGTCTCGCCCGGGCGCAGTCCGGTGCGCGATATGAGGTTCTCGGCGGTGGAATACGCGCACGGAAAAGTCGCCAGCTCCGCAGCGGACAACGCGCTATTGATCGCAAGAGCATTCTCGCTGCGAACCGTCGTAAAGTCCGCGAACCCCCCGTCGCACTCCGAGCCGAAATAATCCGAGCGTGCGGCATCCATCCAGTCACCGCGGCCGAGAAGCCACGGGTCCACCATGACGCGCTCGCCTACGCGTGCTTGATCGACCCCCTCCCCGACCGCGACGATCATTCCGGCGACGTCGGCCCCTTGGATCCGCGGGAAATGCTGTGTCCGGTCGCCCCAGGCTCCGCCCGACGCGGCAGCAGCGTCCAACCCTTGTGCAACGCTCTCCGCCGTGCCGCTCTTGACGGCCTTTGCGTACCAGCCCGTGCGAGTATTGATGTCCGTATTATTGAGACCGCAGGCCTGCACCTGTATCAGCACCTCACCGCTGCGCGGTTCCGGTCGCGGCCAGTCGTCGCGATAGCGCAGCATTTCGGGACCGCCGTGGCCCACGAGCACGAAAGCGCGCATCGAATCGGGCAACAACTGCATGTCCTTACTCCCGTCGCACCGCCAAAAGGCGCAGTTAAATGCCGCAGTGGGCTGACGCTGCGGCTGCGCTTCATCGAAACTTGCGATTCTGCGGCGTCCCTAAGCTCGACCGTCGAAAATCTAATGACCGCCGCCGCTCAGCCGCCGAGTCGCATGAATCGATCGTATGCCAGGAGGCCGATCAGAACCAGCCGCGCCATCGAGGCTACACGGTTTGGAAAGCATTGCACCGTGGTCGCGCCAGCCGCCGCAAAACGCTCGCCATCACAGGCGCCGCTGCCGCCTCACCAGCGACGTTGCACGATAAGGCGCTGCCGGGCGAAACTGTGGACGCGCCGTGCGGAAAATGCCGCTCGGAGTATCAGGAGAGCTGAGCGATGAGAAACCTGACAGCATTTGCGGCCGCCGCCATATTGTTTTTTACGAGCGGGACGGTCGGCGCGGTTGACCCACCTGCAATGAAGGAAGGTCTGTGGTCGATTCGCAATCAGGGCGTCAATAATCCCGGCGGCAAGAAAGCCGAGAACACTTCAACCATCTGCCGCAGCCATGCGTACGATCAGCATGTATTGCAGGATGCAAAGTCCGTCAAAGGCTGCACGACCTTGAGCGAAACCCTGCAGGGCAGCAAGTATTCCATCCATTCGCACTGCATTGCCGCGGGCACCGAAATCGACAGCAAATCCACCGTGACTTTTAAAGGGGATACGGCCGCGCACTCGGAAAGCCACGCGACGTACACGCCTGCTCTATCCGGCATCACGGAAACGATTGTGACCCAGGATCAAAAATACGTGGGCAGTTGCCCAGCAGGCATTCAGCCGGGTGATATCACACAACCCGATGGTAAGGTCGTGCACACCTGGAAGCCCTGAGAAAATCGGCCTTAGTCCGTCACCACATTGACGTCGCCGGCATTGACGGACACGACTCCGTCTATGCTGGCTAATTTTGCTGCTAACTTGGTTACCGATCCGATTCCCTGAATTTCCAGAAGGACGGTCACGATCCGCTCCGAGGTACTCTGATCAGGTTCGGTCCGGCCGCTCTGCGGCTGCGCGGCTGCGGCCAGGTGAGTTACATCTTCCGGTGCACTCGGTGCAGATGAGCGCTCAACCTGCAATCGGCTGACGGCAAAATCGTATTGCGTGCAGGTGATGAGCACGTCCCTCAGTATCTCGCGTCCGTCTACATAGGAAACTTGAAGCAGCGAGGGAGTCCATCGTGACTTGGGTAGTCGCGCCGTAATGTAGGGAAAGCCCAACACAATGACGAAGTGACCACCCGTGACCGCGAGTGCGAGTATCGGCAAGCCGGCACCGCAAGCCATGCCCACCGCCGCCGTGAGCCAGACGACGGCCGCGGTCGTCAAACCCCGGACGCTGCCACGGCGCACGAAGATGAGGCCACCGCCGATGAATCCGATGCCGGTCACGATTTGGGCAGCGATACGCGAGGGATCAAGAACGACGCGATTGAATTCGAGGACATTCGTAAAGCCGTATTTCGAAACCAGCATGATTAATGCCGCCGAGAATCCCACCAGCGTATAGGTTCGAAAGCCCGCGCTCTTCTGACGAATCTCGCGCTCAATTCCTATGAGCGCCGATAGCAGGAAGGCGAGTCCAAGCTCGCTAAGCTGCAGCCACCCCTGTCCCGGCACCTGTCCCGTCCACATGCCTACTCTCCATTCGCCCGCGCGATGAGCTCAACTATACCACCGCCGCAGGGCGCTCAAATTTCGCGCGGCTCGCAAACACTGTGCTCAAGGTCTCCAACGGCTGGCTCTCACTTGTGAGACAAGCTCAAGCGGATGGCGTTCCACTTGCGATGTGTGGGCTTGGGCGTCGCTGTCGCACCTACAATCGCGACACATGCGAAGGCGCGCAACGCAGTGTCCACCTCCGCGTATCATCGCATTCACGAGCCGCCGATGATGGCACCGGCGTCTCCCGCACGCTCGCGGTTGATATCGTAGAGCTGCGACCCCATTGGCCGTACGTCATTAATTAGATCAACAAGAAGTGCAAGCGTTCAGCGAACTCTTCGAAGAGCTCGATGCCACGACGGCGACGGGCGTCAAGGTCGCAGCCATGGTGCGGTACTTTCGCACCGCGGCTGCGGCAGATGCCGCGTGGGCGGCCTACATTCTCTCCGGACGCCGACTCAAGCGCTTTATCGGTCCGACGCTCTTGTACCGATGGCTCGTTGAGGCCGCCGCGCTGCCCGAATGGCTCATCGAAGAATCCGTCGCCGCCGTCGGCGACATGGCCGAGACCATCGCGCTTCTCATGGAGAACACGGCAAACGTTGCGGCCGCATCTGATGTTGCGCTCGCCGAGTGGATCGAAGGGCGACTCCTGCCGTTGCGTGCGGCTCCCGTCGAAGAGCAGCACGCGGCGATCGTCAACTGGTGGCGCACCCTGCCCTATCGCGAGTGCTTCATCCTGAACAAGCTTTTGACGGGTGAGTTGCGCGTCGGCGTCTCAGCGCTTCTCGTCACGCGCGCGATCGCCGAGACGGTCGACGTTCCTCGAGCCGACATCGTGCGGCGCCTCATGGGAGAATGGCAGCCGAGCAAGTCCTTCTGGGAGGGACTCGCCTCGCACGACCTCTCCAGCACCGCCGCCTCGACGCCGTACCCCTTCTTTCTCGCCTCGCCGCTCGAGGACGACCCCGAGGCACTCGGGGACCCTGCGAGCTGGCAGATCGAATGGAAATGGGACGGCATCCGCGCGCAGCTCATCAGGCGGGCTAATGCCTCATTCATCTGGTCACGCGGCGAAGACCTCATCACGGAGCGTTTCCCGGAAGTCGCCGCGGCGGCCGCGTTCCTTGCGGATGGCACGGTGCTCGATGGCGAGCTCGTCACCTGGAAGGATGGCGTCGTGCAACCCTTCGCGCTGCTGCAACAGCGCATCGGCCGCAAGAAATTGAGCGCGGCCATTCTCAAAGACATTCCGGTGCGCTTTCTCGCTTACGATCTTCTCGAGGAGCACCACAGCGACACGCGCTCCGCGCCCATGCGCGAGCGGCGCGCGCGGCTCGAAGCTTTGCTCGCAGGCGCGCCGCAGGTCTTGAGCCTCTCGCCGCTCGTGCGCGCGACCGACAGCTGGAAGGACCTTGCGGCCCTGCGCGCACAATCGCGCGCGCACGGCGTTGAGGGCCTGATGTTGAAGGCGCTGGATTCGGGCTATGGGACCGGGCGCGAGCGCGGCGCCTGGTGGAAGTGGAAGATCGATCCCTACACCTTCGACGCCGTCATGCTCTACGCACACCCCGGTCATGGGCGGCGCTCCAATCTCTACACCGACTACACCTTCGGGGTGTGGCGAGATGCGGAGCTCGTGCCTATCGCCAAGGCCTATTCGGGACTCTCCAATGCGGAGATCACGGAGCTTGACCGCTGGATCCGCGCGCATACGCTCGAGAAGTTCGGACCGAACCGCGCGGTCGAGCAGACTCAGGTGTTTGAACTCGCCTATGAGGGTATCGCCGCTTCCAGCCGTCACAAGTCGGGAATCGCGCTGCGCTTCCCGCGTATTCTGCGCCGGCGCCCCGACAAACCCGCCGCCGAAGCAGATACCCTCGCCGCCTTGCAGCGCGTGCTCGAGGCTCACCGCGGCGACGCTACACGCCCGCCCGAGTGACGCACTCGGCCCCGCGCGTGAGCGCGCTTCCAATGCCAGTTGTGATCACGGCATTCTCGCCAAACGTCACTCCCAGCAGAGCTCGATCAAAGCGGAACTGGCGCAGCACTGGCAGCGGATTAGTCGAGCGCTCGCCGCTGCGCTGATCGGTCGCGGTGATGATGCAACGGGTGCACGGTTTGACGAGCCGCAACGCAATCGAACCGATCTGCAGCACGTCGATCCGATCCTCCTCGAACGCCGACAGGCCCGTCAGCACGATGTTGGGTCGGAAACGCTCCATCGAGATGGGCTCGGGCATGCGCACATTCAGATCTGCAAGGGATGCCTCGTTACACACCAGAAGCGGATAGCCGTCGGAAAATGACAGTTGCGCAGCGTGAGGTCCTGCAAACTGCGGATTCGCCAACCTGTCGGGCAACGGCGCGCGACGCACGAGCCGCAGCGCATCCCCCACGGCGGCACTGACCCACTCGGCCGCTTCGTCGCCCTGGTCAAGTCCGGTGCAGCGATCCTCCCACACCGTGACGGCAACGAGTTTTCCAACAGGCTCAAGGGGCAGCTGCAGAGGTTTGAAGTCGCGCACCCTGAGCGTCAGCGAATCGGCCGATATCTCAGGCACGATCTGGGCAAGCTTCGGATGAGTGCGCTGTGAAATGAATTGGCCGCGCGCATCGATCGCCATCCACTGCCGATCCCACTCAAATCCGGTCAGGGCAAGCCGCGCGCTGCTCTGCGCAACGCCGCGCGCCGACTTCATCGGATAGATAAAAAGCTCCTGCACGACTGCCATGCGTGGGTTCCTAGCGGGTGTGTCCTCTCGCGAGCCGACTCTCCTGGCGCGCCAATAAGTCTACCGGTTCTTCGTGCGGCGACCTGGCGAGCGCGGCTTAGACTAGAATTGCCGCACGTTTAGGGCATTCATAGCATGAATATTCACCAATTTCTCTCCACGGCGAGTCTCGCTGCGATCAGCTGTGGCATGAGCGCGATTACTGCCGGCAAACCTGCGAACCCTCTTGCAACCGTTGCTGAGCGCTCGGGCTACACCCGAACCGGCCGCTATGACGAGGTGGAGCGGCTGTGCGCGGCCTACGCGGCGCAGTGGCCCGAGGCGGTGCGTTGCTTTGCATTCGGACGCACGCCCGAGGGACGGCCCATGATGGCGCTCGTTGCCTCGCGCGCGCCGGGCTTGACGCCTGCAGATGCTGTCGCGCACGACCTGCCGGTGGTTCTCATCCAAGGCGGCATTCACGCCGGCGAGATCGACGGCAAGGATGCGGGTTTCCTCGCGCTGCGCGAGATGCTCGAAAACAAGATCTCCCCGGGAGTTCTGGAGCGGATCGCGCTCGTCTTCGTGCCGGTCTTCAACGTGGACGGCCACGAGCGCTTTGGCCGCTGGAATCGTCCGAATCAGGTGGGGCCGGAGGAGATGGGCTGGCGCGTCACGGCGCAGAACCTGAATCTCAATCGCGACTACATGAAGGCGGCTGCGCCCGAGATGCAGGCGATGCTGCGCCTCCTCAACGCCTGGGATCCCATCCTGTACGTCGACCTGCACGTCACCGACGGCGCGCAATTCGAGTACGACGTTGCCAATCTCGTCGAGCCCTTCGCGGGAGGCGACCCGGCGCTGCAGCCCCTTGGTCGTGCACTCATGGACGACACCAACGCGCGCGTTACCGCTGGCGGTGGCCTGCCATTGCCGTTCTATTTCTATCCGGAGCTTCGTGACGGTAACAACCCGGAGTCCGGTTTCGCATTCGATCCCGCCACGCCGCGCTTCTCGACGGGCTATTGGGCGCTGCATAACCGTTTCGCGATGCTGGTGGAAACCCATTCCTGGAAGGACTACCGCACGCGCGTCCGAGTGACTCACGACATCTTCGTAGCCGTCGCCGACCTTACCGCACGCGATGGGCACGCCTGGTTGCAGGCTGCGCATGCAAGCGATCAAAAAGCGCGCGCACTGGGCGGCACCACGGTGCCGCTAGCTCTCAAGACCACTGACCGCCATCGCATGATCGACTTCAGAGGCTACGCCTACACGCGCGAGCCCTCGGCCGCATCCGGCGCGCTCGCGCTCCACTATGACCCGAAGAAGCCGCGGATCTGGCACGTCCCGCTCTACGACGACACGGTGGCGTCCGTCGAGGAAAGCGCGCCAACCGGCGGCTACATTGTGCCGCCGGCGTATGCCGCGTGGCTCGCCGAGCGCCTGGCGCTGCACGGGATCGAATCGCACCTGGTCGAGAAGGATCAGGCAGAGAAGAGCGTTGAGGAATTCCGCGCGGACAAAGTTGATTTCAGCGCGCAGCCCTTCGAAGGTCGCATGATGACCACGCTCACCGGCAAATGGACTTCTGAAGAGCGCACCATTGCGCACGGCTCGCTGTTTGTTCCGATCGCGCAACCCAAGGCGCGCCTCCTCATGAGCCTCCTCGAGCCGCGCGCTCCGGATTCCTTTGTCTCGTGGGGATACTTCAATGCGCACTTCGAACAGAAGGAGTACATGGAAGACTACGTGACTGAGGAAGTGGCGCAGGAAATGCTCGCCACCCGTCCGGACATCGCCGCCGAGTTTGATCAGCGCGTGTCCAAGGATCCGCAGTTCGCCCAGGATCCCGCAGCGCGGCTAGAGTTCTTCCGGCGCCATCATTCAACCTGGGATCAGCGCTTCAACGTCTACCCCGTGACCAGGGTCGCCCGCGGCGTCGTCGACTAGGACTAACCGCGCGCCGGCGCTTGCGCGAGCTGCGTCAGAAGTGTCGTCAGACGGTCGAAATCGAGCGGCTTGACGAGGTGCACATCGCAACCGGCCTCTTTGGAGCGTTTGCGGTCGGCATCCTGACCCCAACCCGTCAGCGCAACAATGACCGGGCTTGCACCCCATTCCATCGAACGTATCTGCGCGGCCGCCTGCAGCCCATCGAGCCTGGGCATGCCTACGTCCATCAGGATGAGATCCGGACGAAACTGCTCGGCTTGCTCGACCGCCTGCGCGCCATCGTGAGCCGCGCGCACCTCGTGTCCCATCATGGTCAAGAGCATCGCCAAGGATTCGGCGGCATCGAGATTGTCATCCGCGACCAGGATCCGGCGACGCACGGACTCGGCCACCGCAGATTGCGCGCCGGCGCCTGCTGCCTCGATCTCGGAGGCTTGCAACATCGGCAGACGGACGGTGAAAGTGCTGCCTGCTCCAAGGCCATCGCTTTCGGCGGTTACGCTCCCGCCATGCATTTCCGTCAGCACGTGCACGAGTGCAAGCCCAATACCGAGACCGGGCGCGAGACCACGATCGCGGTTGGCCTGAGTGAACATCTCGAAGACTCCGGGTAGAGCTTCGGCTGTGATACCCACTCCGGTGTCGCGCACTTGGATCACGGCCTTACCATCAACTTCGCTAGCAGTCAGGGTAATGCGTCCGCCGGGCGGCGTGTATTTGGCAGCATTGTTCAGAAGGTTCGAGAAGATTTGCGCGAGGCGTGTCAAATCCCCGAGCACATATACCGGCGTGCGCGGCATGTTTAGAGTCAGGTTGTGGCGCGCCGCCTCGATGAGTGGCCGGCTGGTCTCCAGAGCCGCCTGCAGGACAGCATCCAATGCGAGCTCCGCGCGCCGCAGTTCAAGCTTGCCGCGGGTAATGCGGCTGACGTCCATCAAGTCGTCGACGAGGTGCACGAGATGCGCGAGCTGCCGGTCCATGACCGCTCGGGAATGCTCGATCACGTCGGGATTGCCGCGCGCCATGCGCATCACTTCAAGCTCGTTGCGAATCGGCGCGAGCGGGTTTCTGATCTCATGGGCAAGAGTGGCAAGAAACTCATCCTTGCGCCGATCGGCTTCGCGCAACGCCTCGAGCGTGCGCATCCGCTCGGTCACGTCGCGGTCTGCCTCGACGACCGTGCGTATAGCGCCCTCCTGAATAAGCCGCATGCGGCTTTCCACGCGCACTTCGCGTCCGTCGGATGTGCGATGGGTGAGTTCGCCTGACCATTGCCCGGTACGCAATAAGGTCATTTTGACGTTTTCAAATACCGCTCGGTTCTCGGCACCCAAGAGTGGATGAGTGATCGAGCGCAACGCCGCAGCTTTGTCGAACCCATAGAACTCGTCTGCGCTGCGGTTCCAATAGAGCACTGGGCCCTCAAGCTGCCAAGCAAAAATCGCATCGTGCGCTTCCTCGCAGAAGCGCGCCTGGCGCAGCGCCTCGCGGCGGTAGCGATGCAGGGCCTCGCACAGGGCGCTGATCATGACTCCCACGAGAGCGAAGAAGAAAAGGGTAAGAGCGCCGCGCCGCAGCGGATAGCCGGTACCGACCCGTTCGTAAATGCCGAGAAACACCACGAAGGTTCCGGCCGCCGTGGCAAGAAGCCCCGGATTGATCCCACCGGCGCCGGCCGCGAGCACGATCGCCATCATGAACGGCAGTGCGGGCAGCGGCGGTCCTATCCAGATGTCGCTTGCGAGCGATAGGAACCAAGCCAGAATACACACCAACACGGCAAACGCGTAACCCTCCAGTCTCGGGAGAGGCAGCGGCGGTACGGCAGCTGTCAGGCGGCGAGGAAGCATGCGCGGTTGGTTCGGATTTTGCGTGCGGTTAGAGCAACCGGATCATTATGCGCGCCGTAAGTTCTCTGCGGGCTTGAAATAGACTCCCATGCTTGCTCTTGGCCTTGGGCGTCTGCGCAGCAAAAGAAAAGCCCCTTAAAACCTTTCGATTTTAAGGGGCTTTTACATTTGGGAGCCTGGCAGTGACCTACTCTGGCATGGCTTGCGGCCACACTACCATCGGCGCAGAGCGTTTTCACTTCCGAGTTCGGAATGGGATCGGGTGGTTCCCGCTCGCTATGGCCGCCAGGCA
>Ga0302326_10009234_pt1 | contig 21618 bp, 18 predicted proteins | sample Palsa_T0_3_FD_202264 | JGI IMG/M metagenome (GOLD analysis project Ga0302326, IMG submission 202264) | Peat permafrost microbial communities from Stordalen Mire near Abisko, Sweden - Palsa_T0_3 | ecosystem: Environmental > Terrestrial > Soil > Palsa > Peat permafrost | place: Sweden: Abisko... | reverse complement strand
GCCCTTGAACATGCCCAGCATCCGGTCGGTGACGATGAAGCCGCCAATGACGTTGAGCGTGCCGAACACCACGGCCACAAACAGGATGATCTGCACCGCCAGCGACGGGTGCTCAACCTCCCCGAACACCACCAGCGCGCCGATCACGACGACGCCGTGGATGGCATTGGTCCCCGACATCAGCGGCGTGTGCAGCGTGTTAGGCACTTTGGAGATCACCGCGAAACCGACGAATCCGGACAGCACCAGGATCGCCAAGTTGGCCAATAGCTCGTCGTACATCTAGTCCTCCCCGACCGTCTGGCGTGTCACGCACGAACCCGCGATGACTTCGTCGTCAAAGTCCGGAGCCAACGCGCCGTCTGTGATCAGCAAGTCCAATAGCGCCGTGACGTTCTTGCTGTACAGCTCGCTGGCGTGCTCGGGCATGGTCGCCGGCAGGTTCAGCGGCGAGGCGATCGTCACGTCGTGCTTGACGACGACCTGGCCCGGTTCGGTCAATTCGCAGTTGCCGCCCGTCTCCCCGGCAAGGTCGACGACCACGCTGCCGGGCTTCATCGCTTCCACCGCGGCGGCGGTCACCAGCTTGGGCGCCGGCCGGCCTGGGACCAGCGCCGTGGTGATCACCACGTCGAATCCGCTGATCGCGTCTTCTAGCGCCTTCTGCTGCTCGGCCCGCTCGTCTTCGGTGAGTTCGCGGGCGTATCCACCCTCACCCGCCGCGGCCAAATCTTCGTCGCCGAGCTTCAGCCACTGCGCCCCCACCGAACGGACCTGGTCGGCCACCTCGGGGCGGACGTCGTAGCCGCTGGTGCGTGCCCCCAGCCGTTTGGCCGTCGCCAATGCCTGCAACCCCGCCACCCCGACGCCGAGCACCAGCACGGTCGCCGGCTTCACCGTGCCGGCAGCGGTGGTCAGCATCGGAAAGAACCGAGTCGACTCCGAGGCCGCCAGCAGCACCGACTTGTATCCGGCGACGTTGGCCTGCGACGACAACGCGTCCATCGCCTGCGCTCGCGAGATTCGCGGAATAGCCTCCAAGGCGAACGCCTGCACACCGGCCTGCTTGAGCGCGCCGATCGAATTGTCGGCATTGCGGGGCGCGAGGAAACCGATCAACGTCTGACCGCCACGCAACCGGCCGACCTCGTCAGCGGTCGGCGGTGCGACCTTGACGACGATGTCGGCCGCCCACGCATCACCGATGGCGGCCCCGGCCTCGGTGTACAGCTCGTCGGGAAGCAACGCACGCTCGCCAGCACCCGACTCCACCACGACCGCGATCCCGCTTTTCACCAGCGGCCCGACCGCCTTCGGCACCAGCGCGACCCGTCGCTCGTCGGCGCCCGACTCGGCAACCACCCCCACCGTCGTCTGCGTTTCTGTCATGACGCGTACATCTACTTCCCTTGTGCTCCCTACGCCGGTAGACCGGCACCAACCCTATCCGGTCACCAGAGCGGGAAGTCACGGCCGTGTTCCGCCTCCGGACGTGGACCGAAGTAGCGGCGCTGGGACTCGTCGATGGCGACGTCGTTGATGCTAGCCTCGCGCCTGGCCATCAGGCCGGCCTCGCTGAACTCCCACAATTCATTGCCATAGCTGCGCCACCACTGGCCGGAGGCGTCGTGGCACTCGTACTGGAACCGAACGGCAATGCGGTTGTCGTGAAAGCTCCACAGGCTCTTGCGCAGCGAATAGTCGAGCTCCCGCTCCCATTTCCGGGTCAGGAAAGCCACGATCTGCTCGCGGCCGACGACGTGCTCGCCCCGGTTGCGCCACTGCGAACCGACGGTGTAGGCCCGGCTGACGCGTTCGGGGTCGCGGGTGTTCCAGGCGTCCTCGGCGGCCTGAACCTTCTGGATTGCCGTCTGGAGGGTGAACGGGGGGAGCGGCGGATGTGCCTCGGTCATGACGTTCATCCTGCCCCCGGTGTGGGCTCGCGCGGGGTGGCTTATCGTGACGGGCATGGACTTCGCGATGTCAGCCAAAGCCAGTGACTACCACAAGCGGCTGACCGAATTCATGACCGACTATGTCTTTCCGGCCGAGGCTGATTACGACAAGTACCGCGAGGAGGCCGGCCCGCACGACCACACCGTTCCGCCGGTCATCGAGGACCTGAAGATCAAGGCCAGAGCCGCCGGCCTGTGGAACCTGTTCCTGCCGGCCGAGTCCGGTCTGACCAACCTGGAGTACTCGCCGCTGGCTGAGCTGACCGGGTGGTGTCTGGAGATCGCGCCCGAGGCGCTCAACTGCGCGGCACCCGACACCGGCAACATGGAGACGCTGCACCTGTTCGCCACCGAGGAGCAGCGCGCGCAGTGGCTGCAGCCGTTGCTGGACGGCAAGATTCGCAGCGCGTTTTCGATGACCGAGCCGGCGGTCGCCAGCAGCGACGCCCGCAACATCGAGACCTCCATCATCCGCGACGGCGCCGACTACGTGATCAACGGTCGCAAGTGGTGGACGTCGGGGGCGGCCGATCCGCGCTGCAAGGTGCTCATCGTGATGGGCCGCACCAACCCCGAGGCGGCAAGCCACCAGCAGCAGTCGATGGTGTTGGTGCCGATAGACACCCCGGGCGTAACCGTCGTCCGCTCCACATCAGTCTTCGGTTACCAAGACCAGCCCGGTCACTGCGAGATCATCTACGACAACGTCCGGGTACCGGTCACCAACCTGCTCGGCGAAGAAGGCGGCGGCTTCGCGATCGCCCAAGCGAGGCTCGGACCGGGACGCATCCACCACTGCATGCGCGCGCTGGGCGGCGCCGAACGTGCGCTGGCGCTGATGGTGCACCGGGCCAACACTCGAATTGCGTTCGGGCGGCCGTTGGCCGACCAAGGAATGGTGCAGCAGGCAATTGCCAACTCCCGCAACGAAATCGACCAGGCCCGACTGCTGTGCGAGAAAGCGGCGTGGACAATCGACCAGCACGGCAATAAGGCCGCCCATTTACTGGTCTCGCAGATCAAGGCGGTAGCGCCTCAAGTGGCGTGCGACGTCATCGATCGCGCGATCCAGGTACACGGCGCCGCGGGAGTCAGCGAAGACACCGCGCTGGCCCGGATGTACGCCTGGCATCGCGCCATGCGCATCTTCGACGGACCCGACGAGGTGCACATACGTTCCGTCGCGCGCGCCGAGATCGGCCGAGAGAAAAGCGCTTTGGCTTCGGCGGTCATTTAGGATGGCCATTGGCGTGCGGGATCTGCAGGGGGCCTGGAACTTTCGCGACGTTGCCGACACCACCGGTGTGCTACGACCGGGACGGCTGTTCCGTTCCGGCGAACTGAGCGAGCTCGGCGACGACGGCCGCGACGAGCTGCGCCGACTGGGCATCACCGACGTCGCCGATCTGCGATCGCGCCAAGAGGTGCAGCGTCACGGCCCCGGCCTGGTACCCGACGGCGTCGACATCCACTTGTTGCCCATCCCGGACCTCGGACCCGACGAGGTGAACTCGGACGGCGAGGCGCCCCACGAACACGCGTTCAAGCGGCTACTGGAAGACAAGACCGACGACGAGCCGGTCAGTGAAGCATCCACCCGCTACATGGTCGACGAGTACAGCCGATTTCCCACCTACCCGGGAGCGCAGCGGGCACTGCACCGCGTGGTGAGCCTGCTCGCCGACGAACGCACGGTGCTTACCCATTGTTTCGCCGGCAAGGACCGCACCGGGTTCCTGGTGGCGCTGGTGCTGGAAGCCGCCGGCGTCGAGCGCGACGCCATCGTGGTGGATTTCCTGCGCAGCAACCAAGCGGTCCCACTCTTGCGAGCCAGGATTCTGGACGCGGTCCGGCAACGGTCAGACGTCGAAGTGACACCGGAGTTGATCGCCTTCACCGAGGCGCGGCTGTCCGAGGAGGTTCTCGGGGTCCGCGCAGAATATCTGGACGCAGCGCGGCGGACCATCGACGACAACTTCGGTTCGCTCGACGGTTACTTCCGCAGCGCCGGCATCACCGACGCCGACGTGGCCCGGCTGCGCGACGCGCTGTTGGGCTAGTTCCCCTGTGATATCACCCGCGCCATCAAACTCGAGAAGACACCAATCCTTACAGACGGGGATCAAACACGCCCCTGCGACTCGGGGAATTCGACATCGCCTTCTTCACCGGGTAACGACCTACGGGCCACTTAATTTTCGCTAACGAAATCCTGTGTATTTCTAAGACACTGAAGCAAAAGAGGGGTACAACATACGTTGAATAGCCGCGCCGCTGGGGCAACTGTCTGCCCTGACGACTCCGCCCAACGTCGGGAGGCCCCCAATGTCAAACCGCAAGCTTCGTTGGCTGGGATTAGGGCTGGTGACGACGGCCGGTGCCGGTGTCCTGGGGCTCTCCGCGATGATGAATCCGGCATTCGCCCACGCCGACCCGCCCGACCCGCCCGAGATCATCGGGTTGGTCATGGGCGGCAGCGGTCTGCCTATACCGGGGTCCGGCTATGTGGGAGCGGCCAACGAGCTTTACATCGACAATCCCCTGCACCCCAATTTCCCCGGCACGACGTACCCCGACCCCTATGCGAACGGCCTGTTCACGCCCGAAGGGTGGTATCCGATAGAGGGCGTGCACAACTTGTACATCAACTACCCCAACGACGCCGACGGCTTCTCGGACCAGAGCACATCGGTGGGCCAGGGCGTGACCATCCTGGAAAACGCGATCAACAGCAACCTGACCGGCGGAGCCATACCACAAATATCAACTGTGTTCGGCTACTCGCAGAGCTCCATCATCGCCAGCCAGGTGATGGAGCAGCTCGACCCGACCAACACACCGGGCGGCAGCTCGATCCCGGCAGGAGACTTGCAGTTCCTGCTGATCGGTGACCCCAACAGCCCCAACGGCGGCTTACTTGAGCGCTTCAACGGTTTCGAGACGACGTCGGGTACACCCGTCCAGGACGAACTGAATCTCCCGAGTCTCGGCGCCTCGTTCGACGGCGCAACGCCCTCCGACTCGTTCCCGACCGACATTTACACGCTGGAATACGACGGCTTAGCCGACTTCCCGCGCTACCCGATCGATTTCTTGTCTGACCTCAACGCGGTGCTGGGTTTGGAACTGATCCACGGCACGTATCTGAACGGGGGCGTGGACGGAAGCGGCCCCACGGTTCCTGAGATCGCCGGTGCGACCCTGCTGCCTGGATCCGCGCTCGACGGCGCCACGGACAGCCTCACCAACTACTACATGATCGACGACACTGCACCGCTGGTGAGCCTGCTGCCGACACAGCTCCAAGAACTGCTGGGGCCCGACCTGACTTATTTGATCAACCTGGGCTACGGGGACGGCAGTCTCGGTTACTCGGTTACGCCTGATGCACCGGCGGACATGGCAACCCCGTTCGGGCTGTTCCCCGACGTCAGCCTGTCGACAGTGCTGAGCACCCTGGCCACCGACACCGAACAAGGCTTCGAGAACTTGACGAGCGGCACGGACCCCTACTCGGCGGCGGTGGATGCGACGGCCTCGTCAGCGACGACCGTGCCGGATCTGATGTCGGCATTGGAGGCTGACGCCGCAAACCCTGCAGCGTCGTTGACCGAGTTCGTCAACGCGATCTCGAGTGCGGCCTCGACACTGTATTCCACCTTGCTGCCAACGGCAGACATCATCAACGCCCTGGTGACCAGCGGTCCCGCGTATTACGCCACGCTGTTCTCCGACAACCTGGCGACCGGTGACCTGACTGATGCGATCGGTTTGCCGATCGCTGCCGACACGGCGCTGAACACGCTAGCAGCAGGCTTCGAATACGACGTCATCTCGAGTGCGATCAGCGCGATCGAAGCCGACTTCTCGGGTCTGTTCTAGGTAACGGGGGCCGTCACCGCTCTGCGGGCGGCGCGTTCCTCACACCGAGACCCGCCAGGCTAGGGCTCCAGCACGACCTTGCCGAGCACTCCGCCGTCGGCAAGGGCCTGCAGCGCGGCACGCCCTTGCGACAGCGGATACCGTTGCGGCGGTGGCGGTTTCAAGCCAGCCGACACCAACTGGTTCAGACCCCAGGAGAACAGCTGCGCCGAACCGGGCACCTTATACAGATACTCGCCCCAGGCGACACCGAGCACGCCGACGTTGCGCAGGAGTAACCGGTTGACCTTGATCGTCGGGATGGCACCCGCGGCGAAACCGATGACCAATAGTTTGCCGTCAATGGCCAGCACCCGGATGGCATCGTCGAAGGCCTGGCCACCGACCGGGTCGACCACGATATCCACACCTCGACCGTCGGTATGGTCACGGACCGCCTGAGCCCAGCCGTCGGTCAGCGGCAGCACCACGTCGGCGCCCAGCGACTCGACGAAATCCGTTGCGCCGGTGCGGTGCACCACCGCAATGACCTTGCTCGCGCCCATCGCTTTGGCGACTTGGATGGCCGCGGTGCCCACACCGCCTGCCGACCCCAACACCAGCACGCTGTCGCCCTGCCGCATGGCGGCCCGGCGCGCCAGTGCGAAGTACATGGTGTTGTAGTTCACCAGCAACGATACCGCTTCGGCATCGTCGAGTTCCGCGGGGCTGCGGGTCACGTTGGCCACCGGAGCGACCACCTGTTCGGCGAAGCCGCCCAGTATCCCGAACGCCGAAACCCGATCTCCCACTGCGAATTCGGATTCCTCTGGCGCCCAGTCCACCACGCCGGCAGCTTCCATGCCGGGAATGAACGGCGGCGGCAGCTTGAGTTGGTATTCGCCCTTGCTCAGCAACAGGTCTGGAAAGCAGACCCCCGCGGCACGCACGCCGATGACCACGACGTCATCGTTTCCAACGACGTCATCGACATCCGTATATACCAGACCCGACGGTCCTGAAAGTTCCTGTACTACACAGGCTTTCATCGAGCCTCGATCAGCGGATGGAGAAGTTGGCCTGCTTCGCGGCGGACAAGTCGTCGATCTCGCCCCAGTGCGAGGCGATGTCGTCGACGGTCGGCGGCGTCTTGAAGGTGACGCCTTCGTTCTGGAACAACGCGGTGCGCTGTACCTTGCCGCCGCCGACGATGAAGATCGAGTCGGTGTCGGGCACCTCCTCGGTGCACAGGTAGGCCACCACCGGCGCGACGAAATCCGGTGTCAGGTTTTTGAGCACCTCCGGCGGCAGGATGTCCTCGGTCATCCGGGTGGCTGCGATCGGTGCCAGCGCGTTGGCCTTGATGTTGTACTTGGCGCCCTCCTGGGCCAGCGTGTTGATCAAGCCGACCAGACCGAGCTTGGCTGCGCCGTAGTTGGCCTGACCGAAGTTGCCGAACAGCCCGCTGGTGGAGGTGGCCACGACCACGCGACCGTAGCTCTGCTCGCGGAAATGCGGCCAGGCGGCACGGATTACGTTGTAGCCGCCGTAGAGGTGCACCTTTAAGACGGAATCCCAGTTCTCGAACGACATCTTGTGGAACGTGCCGTCGCGCAGGATGCCAGCGTTGCTCACAATGCCGTCGATCTTGCCGAACTCGTCGAGTGCGGTTTTGATGATGTTCTCCGCGCCCTCGGGCTCGGCGACACTGTCGTAGTTGGCAGCAGCGCGTCCGCCGGCGGCCTTGATCTCGTCGACGACCTGGTCGGCCATGTTGTGTCCGGCACCGGTTCCGTCGCGGGAACCGCCAAGGTCGTTCACGATGACGCTGGCGCCTTCCTTGGCGAGCGTCAGAGCGTATTCGCGGCCCAGGCCGCCGCCGGCTCCCGTGACGACAATGACGCGATCCTGCACTCCGGGCATGGGTTTCCTATCTCTCGATCCTCAGTGATCAACGGATTCAAACGGGCGCCAAAACGCTAGAACAGCCGGCGCGCCAACTTCCACGCCTTCTCTGTATACGGCGGGTAGATGAAGCTGGCGATGTCGGGTCGGGTTGGCTTGGACAGCACCGACTTGCGGTGGCTGAACTCCTCGAACCCGAACTTGCCGTGGTAGGCACCCAGACCAGAGGGGCCGACGCCGCCGAACGGCAGCTTGTGGGTGGCGAAGTGGAACAGCAGATGGTTGATCACCATGCCACCCGCAGGCACTTCCTTGACCACCCGTTCCCGGACGGACTTGGTCTTGGTGAACAGGTAGGCAGCCAGCGGCTTGGGCCGCGCGTTCACGAATTTGATTGCCTCGTCCAGGTTTTGAACGGTCACCACCGGAAGGATCGGGCCGAAGATCTCGTCGGTCATCAACGGTTCGTCGAGTGCGGGGTCCACGACCACGGTCGGCTGGATGCTCAGGTTCGACGCATCCGAACCGCCACCGATGGCGACTTCGCCCTTGGTCGCGGCGAGTGCAGTAGTGAGCCTGTTGAAGTGTCGCTCATTGACGATTCGCTTACCCCCGGTGGCGTTCTCCGCCTCGAACCCGGTGACCGCTTTCTTGATCTCATCGATGAGCTGGTCACGGATCGGAGCCTCAGCCAGGACGTAGTCGGGCGCGATGCAAATCTGCCCGGAGTTGATCAGCTTGGTCCACGCGATCCGCTTCGCGGCGACTTTGATGTCGGCGTCGGCCGACACGATGACCGGGCTCTTGCCCCCGAGCTCAAGCGTCACCGGCGTCAGCTGGGACGCCGCGCCCTCGTACACCTTGCGCCCGATTTCGGTGCCGCCGGTGAACAGCAGGTGGTCGAAGCCCTGCGCGATGAGCTCCTGGCTGACGGCGCCGTCGCCCTCGATGACGGCAATCGCGTCGTTGTCGAGGTAGCGCGGCACCAACTCGGCCATCAGCGCTGACGAGGCGGGCGCCACCTCAGACGGCTTGAGCAGCACGGTGTTGCCCGCGGCGATCGCACCGACAGCGGGACCCAGCGTCAGCGCGAAGGGGAAGTTCCACGCCCCGATGATCAGCACCGTGCCGTAGGGCTCGTACTCGACCCAGCCGCGGCCGGGCAGCTGCGACATCTCGAGCCGGTGGTGGCGGCGCTTCGCCCACTTGCCCACGTTCTTCGCCGCGTACGCGGCCTCGCCGCTGGTGCTGGCGACGTCGGCGAGCCATGCCTCGAAGGGTGAACGTCCCAGGTCCTTCTCGAGGGCGTCAGCGATCTTGGTCTCGTTCTCGACCAGCAGCCGCCCGAGCGCACGCAGCTGCTCCTTGCGCCACTCGAGATTGCGAGTTTTGCCGGTGGCGAATGTCTGGCGGAGCCGCGCGACGGTCTTCGCGACGGCGGGGCCGGGTGCCGCGGTGTGCTCTGCGGCGGGTGCGGTGATCTCGGTGGCTTCAGTGGCTTCGGTGGTCATGGGGATTCCCTTCCTCGACCGGCGAAAACCCAATCCTAATCAACCACCCAGTTGGGCAACAGGTGCCCTCAGCAATCGCAGGCACTAACCGTCAAACGCGCGAGCGGGCCATTGCGGGGTCTCATTCTCAGTGTCGGAATTCTCGCCCGAGGCATTTACCCGGGACTGATACGCGAGGGCTTGGTGCATGCGTATCTGCTAAATTCTTTAATTGAAGGATTACGGGCCTGAATGAGTCGTCAGGGGGGCGTCGGGTGGTGGAGCCGTTTTCCTCGCTGAAGGCGGACGTCGTCAAGATGCTGGCCCATCCGGGGCGGATCCCGATCCTGGAAATGCAAAGTGATCGGGTTGGTGCCCTGGAACGTTCGGCGGCCGACACGTGAGGGGCTGGATCGCCAAGATCGCCGCGGTGGGCCGCATCACCGAGCCGGCCGATGACGCGCCCCCGACGGCGGTCGGGGCCCCCACCGGGGTGGCAGGGTCGCTGCAGATACGCCACGTCGACGCCGGGTCGTGCAACGGCTGCGAGGTGGAGATCTCCGGGGCGTTTGGCCCGGTTTACGACGCCGAACGCTTCGGGGTCCGCCTGGTCGCGTCGCCGCGGCATGCCGATGCGCTGCTGGTGACCGGTGTGGTAACCCGCAACATGGCCCAACCGTTGCGCAACACCCTCGAGGCGACACCGGCACCGCGGGTGGTGATCGCCTGCGGTGACTGCGCTTTGAACCGCGGAGTGTTCGCCGACGCCTATGGCGTGGTCGGTGCAGCGGGGGAGGTGATACCGGTCGACATCGAAATCCCGGGCTGCCCACCGACCCCCACCCAGATTGTGTCCGCGCTGCGGTCGGTGACCGGGCGGTGACCCTCACCCTCGACGCGCCATCCGACGCCGATCCGGTTATGGCGCAACATAACGCGTTCGGTGCGGTCGCTGCCGGGATCCTGACCTCGGTCCTGGGGGTCGCCGGCGTCGGGGTCGGGATGGCCGGGATGCTGGGGCCGCCCCGATCGGTGCAGATCGGCTGGCTGGTTCCGCTGATCGGTGTGTCGCTGCAGCTGAATCCCCTAGGGGGATTCTTCATCGCGTTGACCGGTGCGGTAGCGGTCCCAGTCGGGGTGTATGCGATCGGGTACGCCCGCCGCGAGCATCTAGGTGCCGTCCCGCTGTCGGTACTGCCGCTGTTCGTGGTGGCGATGATGCTGGTGCCGGCGGCGGCGGCGGTGTCGACGTTCCTGCTGGCGTGGGAGCTGATGGCGGCCGCGTCGCTGATCCTGGTGGCCGCGCAACACGCCCGGCCCGCGGTGCGCCAGGCCGCGGTCTTCTACGCGGTGATGACCCAACTCGGGTTCGTCGCGATCCTGCTCGGCCTCATGGTGCTGTCCGCGGCCGGTGGCGCCGACCGTTTCGCCGACCTGTCGGCCGTCCCCGCCGGTGCCCGCACAGCCGTGTTCGTCCTCACGCTGGCAGGCTTCGGCTCCAAGGCCGGGCTGCTGCCGCTGCACGCCTGGTTGCCGCGCGCGCACCCCGAGGCACCCAGCCCCGTCTCGGCGCTGATGAGCGCGGCCATGGTCAACCTCGGGATCTACGGCATCATCCGCATCGACCTGCAGCTGCTCGGGCCTGGACCCCGCTGGTGGGGGGTGACTCTGCTGGTCATCGGCGCGGTGTCCGCCGTCTACGGGGTGCTGCAGGCATCGGTGGCCACCGACCTCAAACGGTTGCTCGCTTACTCCACGGTGGAGAACATGGGGCTGATCGCCGTCGCGCTCGGCGCCGCCACCCTCCTGGCGGCCACGGGCGCAACGTCAGCGGCCACCGTTGCGATGGCCGCGGCGCTGCTGCATCTGGTGGGTCACGCCGCGTTCAAATGCCTCGGGTTCCTGGCAGCCGGGTCGGTGCTGGCCGCCACCGGGCCCTGCGACCTGGACCGCCTCGGCGGTCTGGCCCGCCGCATGCCGGCCACCACGATCCTGTTCGGGGTCGCCGCGCTGGGCGCCTCCGGACTGCCGCTGGGTGCGGGGTTCGTTGGCGAGTGGCTGCTGGTGCAATCGCTGATCCACGCTGCACCCCACCCCTCCACCGTTGTCGCGCTGGCCACGCCGCTGGTACTCGGCGCGGTCGCGCTAACCACCGGACTCGGGGTGGCGGCAATGGTGAAGGCGTTCGGCATCGGCTTTTTGGCCCGGCCTCGCTCCGATGCCGCCGCCGACGCGCGAGAGGCGCCCGCCAGCATGCTCACCGGCATGGTCGCGCCCGCCGTCGCCTGCGTGGTGCTGGCCGTCGCCCCGTGCGTGCTTGCGACACCGCTGCACCGGGTGCTGGCCGCGGTGCCGGCCGCTGCACACGCCGACCTCTCCGGGATGGGCGGCACCGTCCTGCACCTGCCCGGCCTGGCCGGATCGATAGCGCCCGGCCTGATCGCCGTCTTCCTGGTCATCGCGGTGCTGGTCGCCCTCGGCGCATCCCGGTGGGGATCGCGGCGGCGCCCCCCGCCGGTGGCGTTGCCGCTGTGGGCATGCGGCGCTGATGATCTCACCGCGCGGATGCAATACACGGCCACCTCGTTCGCCGAGCCGCTGCAAAGGGTGTTTAACGACGTGCTGCGCCCGGACACCGACATCGAGGTCACCCCGTTCGAGGAGTCGCGATATCTGGTGGCCGCAGTCGCCTACCGCGCCCGTATCGGCGACGCGGTGCAGGACCTGCTGTACACCCCGGTGATCCGGGCAGTCACGCTGTGCGCCAACGGTGTTCGCCGTGCACACACCGGCAGCGTGCATCTCTACCTCGCCTACGGGGCGCTGGGCGTCCTGATCGTCCTGCTGGTCGCGCGATGACCCCCTTGTCGTATCTGGCCGGTGCCGCGCAGATCGCCGGCGTCGCTCTCGGCGCGCCCTTGGTGATCGGCGTGACACGCCAGGTCCGGGCTCGACTGGAGGGTCGTGTCGGCGGCGGGGTGGCCCAGCCGTGGCGCGATCTGCGCAAACAGCTCCGCAAACAGCAGATCAACCCGGACGGCACCACCGTGGTGTTCACCGCCGCGCCGGCCGTCCTGGCCGGCACCACCCTGCTCATCGTCGCTGTGCTGCCGCTGGTCGCGACCGGCTCGCCGCTGGACCCGGTGGCCGACCTGTTCGCTGTTGTCGGTCTGCTGTTTGTGGGGACCGTCGCGTTGACCCTGGCCGGTATCGACACCGGGACCTCGTTCGGCGGGATGGGTGCCAGCCGGGAGATCACCATCGCCGCCTTGGTGGAACCCACCATCTTGCTGGCGGTGTTCGCGCTCTCGATCCCGACCGGGTCCTCCAATCTCGGCGCCATCGTGGCCCATACCCTGGCCAACCCCGCCCAGATGGTGTCACTGCCCGGGGTGCTGGCCTTCGTCGCGCTGGCGGTGGTGATCATCGCCGAAACGGGCCGGCTGCCGGTCGACAACCCCGCCACGCACCTGGAGTTGACGATGGTGCACGAGGCGATGGTCCTCGAATACGCCGGACCGCGCCTGGCAGTGGTCGAATGGGCGTCTGGGACGCGGCTGACCCTGCTGCTCGCGCTGCTGGGGAACCTGTTCATCCCGTGGGGCATCGCCGGCCCGGATCCCAGCGCCCTGAACGTCGCAGTCGGAATCCTCGCGGTCGCGACGAAAGTCGCGGTCCTGGCGATCCTGCTCGCCAGCGCCGAAGTGTTCCTGGCCAAGCTGCGACTGTTCCGGGTGCCCGAGTTGCTCGCCGGGTCGTTCCTGCTGGCGCTGCTCGCGGTCACCGCCGCCAACTTTTTCACCCGGTCTTGAGGGCCGCGCCATGACCGACGCCGCGTTCGCAAGCGTGATCGACCTCGCCGCGGGCGCCCTGGTGCTGGCCGCCGTTCTGGTCGTGTGGCGCCGCGACCTGCGCTCGATCATCCGGCTACTCGCCTGGCAGGGGGCTGCGCTCGCGGCGATCCCCGTCATCCGCGGCATACACGAACACGATGCAACCCTCATGGTGGTCGGCGCCGCCATCGCCCTTCTGCGCACCGTCCTGTTGCCATGGCTGCTGAACCGCACCCTGGGCGCCGAACAACGCGGGCAACGCGAAGCCACCCCACTGGTGAACACCACCGCCTCCCTACTGATCGCGGCGGCGCTGACGGTGATCGCGTTCGCGGTCGCCCGCCCGGTGATAAACCTCGACTCCGGGGCCGCCACCGGCGCGGTCCCGGCCGCGTTCGCGGTGGTCCTGCTCGCACTGTTCGTGATGGTCACCCGGCGCCACGCTATCTCCCAAGCGGCCGGTTTCCTGATGCTGGACAACGGGATCGCCGCAACCGCCTTCCTGCTGACGGCCGGGGTGCCGCTGATCGTTGAATTCGGCGCCTCCCTGGACGTGCTGTTCGCGGTCATCGTGATCGGCGTCCTGACCGGCCGGATGCGCCGCAAATTCGGCGGCGCCGACCTCGACGCCCTGCACGAGTTGCACGACTGATGACACTGCTGCTGCTCGCCCCGATCCTCGTGCCGCTGGCAGCCGCGGCGATCACCGCCGCGGCCGGCTGGCGAGGGTGGACTTCCGTCGGGGCCGTGGTGGGCGCGCTGACCATCTTGGGCTGCGGCGTCGCGCTGGCATTCCGGGTGGGAACGACCCCGCACCTCCTCGCGGGCGGGCTGCTGCGGGCCGACGCTTTGTCAGCGGTGATGCTGATCGTCATCGGTGCGGTCGGCCTACTGAGCACGGTGGCCGCCGTCGGCTACATCAACGCTGAACTTGACCACGGCCACACCGACGCCGCGGGCGCCCGCCTCTATGGCTTGCTCACCCCGGCGTTTCTGGCCGCGATGGTCCTGGCGGTGTCGGCCAACAACATCGGTGTCACCTGGGTCGCCATCGAAGCGACCACCGTGATCACCGCGTTCCTCGTCGGGCACCGCCGCACCCGCACCTCGTTGGAAGCCACCTGGAAATTTGTGATCATCTGCTCAGTCGGGATCGCCATGGCTTTCCTGGGCACCATCCTGCTGTATTTCGCGGCCCGCCACGGCGGCGCCGACAGCGGCCACGCCCTGGATCTCGACGTGCTCATCACCCACGCGCGCGGCCTGGATCCCGGTGTCACCCGGCTAGCCGGGGGGCTGCTTCTCATCGGATACGGCGCCAAGGTCGGGCTGGTCCCATTCCACACCTGGCTGGCCGACGCGCACAGCCAGGCACCCGCCCCGGTGTCGGCGTTGATGAGCGGTGTACTGCTCTCGGTCGCCTTCTCGGTCCTGCTGCGCATCAAACCGATTATCGACACGGCCGTCGGAACCGGATTCCTGCGCGCGGGGTTACTCACCGTTGGGTTGGCCACGATCGGTGTCGCGGCGATGCTGCTGACCGTGAGCACCGACCTCAAACGGATGTTGGCCTACTCCTCGATGGAGAACATGGGACTGATCGCGATCGCCGCCGCCGCCGGCACCACACTCGCGATCGCCGCGTTGCTGCTGCACGTCCTGGCCCACGGCGTCGGCAAGACCGTGCTGTTCCTGGCCGGTGGACAATTGCAGGCCGCCCACCAGTCCACCGCCATCGTCGACATCACCGGCGTCCTCCGCCGATCCCGGCTGATTGGCGTCTCATTCGCTCTCGGCCTGTTGGTACTCCTCGGGTTGCCGCCGTTCGCGATGTTCGCCAGCGAACTGTCCATCGCCCGCGCGATGGCCGACGCCCGGCTGGCCTGGCCGCTGGGCGTCGCGCTGGTGCTGATTGTGATCGCGTTCGCTGCGCTGGTCCGCAATTCGGGACAGGTGCTGCTGGGAGACCCGGCGCCAGCATCACCTGCCATCCAGGTGCCGGTGAGCGTCGCCGTCGCCCTGCTGATCGGGGTCATTGCCAGCCTGGTGCTCGGTGTTGCCGCCGGACCCGTGACGGCACTGTTGCACACCGCCGCCGAGCAACTCGTGGTGCCGCGGTGAGCGCGCAGCGGAGCAGCCGCACCATCAGTGCTGACGAACGGCCCGGGGCGACTGAAGAATTGCTGGCGGCGGGTTACCGGCTGGCGCTGGTCGCCGGCCACGATGGCGGCGACGCGATCCGGATCGTGTCGCTGTTCCTGGCCGGGATGCCGGATCGGCGCGAGGAACTTGTCCTGACGCTGCCCCGCGACAACCCTGCGCTGCGGTCCCTGGCGCACCTGTCGTTCCCGGCTGGGCGTTTTGAGCGGGAAATGATGGACCTGTACGGAATTGATCTGATCGGGCACCCAAGACCGCGCTGGATGGTGCGCCACGCGCACTGGCCGCAGGACTGGCATCCGATGCGCGCCGACGCCGGTCCACCACCGGATTTCGCGGCCAGCGGCCACTTCCCGTTCCTCACCGTCGACGGCGACGGGGTGTACGAAATTCCCGTCGGACCGGTGCACGCCGGGCTCATCGAACCGGGGCATTTCCGGTTCTCCGTGGTCGGGGAGACCGTGCTGCGGCTCAAAATCCGGCTGTGGTTCGTCCACCGCGGCATCGAGAAACTCTTCCAGGGTCGCGCCGCGACGGGTGCCGTTGACATTGCCGAACGGATCAGTGGGGACACCTCCGCGGGCCATGCTCTGGCGCACAGCCTGGCCGTCGAGGACGCTCTCGGGATCACTGTTCCTAACGAGGTGCACCGGCTCCGGGCGCTGCTGGTCGAACTGGAACGGCTCTACAACCATGCCACCGACCTCGGGGCGCTGGCCAACGACGTCGGCTTCGCCTTGGCCAACAGCCACGCTCAACGGATCCGCGAACACCTCCTGCGGATCAACGACACCGTGACCGGGCACCGGCTGTTGCGCGGCGCGATTCGCCCCGGCGGGGTCGGGCTGCGCGCCCTGCCCGACACCGGTGAACTCGAGGCGATCGCCGCGGACCTCGCCGAGGTCGCCGCACTGACCCTGGGTAATGCGGGGATTTACGATCGGTTCGCCGGCACCGCCGTCCTGCGCGGCGAACAGGCCGCCGAGCTGGGTTGCCTGGGCTACGTCGCGCGCGCCAGCGGTGTGGCTACCGACGCCCGCCTGGAACATCCCACCGTGGCTCTGCCGGTCATCCCGATCACCGCAACCGCCGGTGATGTGCTGGCCCGATATACCGTGCGCCGCGACGAGTTCGCCGCTTCGGCCGCACTAGCGTGTCACCTCATCCACGCCGCCGACGGGCGCTTCGACCACGCCACCGCACCACCGCCGCGACGCGCAGCGGCACGTAGCGGCGTCGGCGTCGTCGAAGGGTGGCGCGGCACCATCGTTCACCGCGTCGAGCTCGACGCCAGCGCCACCATCACCCGGTCCAAGGTCGTGGACCCGTCCTGGTTCAACTGGCCCGCGCTGCCGGTTGCGATGTCAAACACGATCGTCCCGGACTTCCCGCTGACCAATAAAAGCTTCAACCAGTCCTACGCCGGCAACGACCTCTAACCAGCACCGACGCCCGGGGCTCAGTGGGGACTGGGTACCACGCCCAGAATTAGGCCCACAAGCAGGTGTTATGCTGAATTGCTAAGGTATGCAAGTAAGGATGCCTGGCCGCGTACGAACGATATCGGAGGACAGCTCGTGGTAGATGCATCGCGACAGCCGTTGTACCGGATGAAAGCGGATTTCTTCAAGACGCTGGGCCACCCGGCACGCATCCGGGTGCTCGAGCTGCTCAGCGAACGCGACCACGCCGTCTCGGAGATGGTGCCCGAAATCGGGATTGAGCCAGCCAACCTCTCCCAGCAGCTTTCGGTCCTGCGCCGCGCCGGTCTGGTCGTCGCCCGCCGCGACGGACTGTCGGTGACCTACGCGTTGACCTCGCCGCGCATCGCCGAACTGCTTGCGACGGCGCGGGCGATCCTGACCGGAGTGATCGCCGGACAGGCCGAAACGCTTGAGGACCGACCCGACCTGGTCAGCGGCGCCACCGGATAAATGCCCGGAACGCCGTCGTGCTTACGCGCGCTCGGCGGTCACGAATTGTGAGAATGCGTCCTTGTCGTCGCCCATCGGAATGCCGTCGACCCAGCGATCCAGTCGGCGCATCTCGTCGCCGGAGTTCTGTGCCGTGGCCCGCCAGCCGTGCTCATTGAGCCAATCGACGACGACCGCACGATCCTCGTCGTGGTAGATCAGGTCCTGAATGTCGACGCTCCGCTCGATGCCGATTTCGGCGGCCAACCGCTCGAAACGCTCCCGCATCGCCTGGCGACGCTCGTCGGCGTGGCTCGCGGCGGTCTCCACCGCGATCCGGCTGTCCGGCGCGCTCAACTCGGTGATCTGCGTGAACAGCCGGTCCTGGGCGTCGGCCGGCAGGTACATCAGCAGCCCCTCGGCCAGCCAGGCCGTCGGCGCTTTCGGGTCGAAGCCTTCGGCGACCAGGGCCGCCGGCCAGTCCTGGCGCAGGTCGATCGGCACCTCGCGGCGGTCGGCCGACGGCGCGGCGCCGTGGGAGGCCAGTTTTGCCGACTTGTAAGCAAGCACCTTGGGCTGGTCGATCTCGTACACCGTGGTGCCGGCCGGCCAATCCAGCCGGTAGGCGCGCGAGTCCAGGCCGGATGCCAGGATCACCACCTGGCGGATGCCGGCGGCCACCGCCCCGGCGAAGTGGGCGTCGAAGAAGTGCGTCCGCACCGCCTGATAGCTGCGCATGTGCTGGAACACCGCCGCGGTCTCCGGATCGAGGGACTCCACCTTGGCAATAACGGCGTCGTCGAGCATGCTCTCCCACACGCCGGTGCCGGCCTCGGTGACCAGCAGCCTGGCGTAAGGGTCGCGGATCAGCGGATCAGGCCGGTCGGTTTCGTAGGCCCGCGCGGCGGCGACCATCACCGCGGTGGAGCCGACGCTGGTGGCGATGTCCCAGGTGTCGTCATGGCTACGCAAGGCACTCATCGTGATCCTGTCTTCTGCGAATAGGTGTGCTGATCAAACGGTTCCAGCGCGCTGGGCGCGCAACAGCGTTGTGGTGAAGGCCTCATCAGCCAGGTCCGGGGCAATCGGGCGACCCAGTCGCGCCATCTCGTCGGCGTTGCTGACGGCACTTACCTGCCACCCGTGCTCGGTCAGCCATTCCGCAGCGTCCGCGCGGTCGGATTCCTGGTACGTCAGAGTTTCGACGTTGATGTCCAAACCGAGGCGTTGCCGCATCCGCTCGAAGCGTGTTCGCCTCGCAGTACGGCGGACTTCGCTGTCGGTGACACCCAGGCTGAACGCTTCGACGGCCACCCGGCTGCCGGGTGTACTCAACGCCGTCAGCATCTCGAACAGCCGGTCCTGAGCTTCGGCCGGTAGATACGGCAGCAGCCCCTCGGCCAGCCAGGCAGTCGGTTGGCCGGGGTCGAAACCCGCAGCTGTCAGCGCGGCGGCCCAGTCGTCCCGCAAGTCAACCGGAACGGTGCGCCGATCGGCGGTCGGAGCGGCGCCGGCCGACTCCAAGGTCGCCGTCTTGTACGTCACCACCTGCGGCTGGTCGATCTCGTAGACCGTGGTACCGGCGGGCCAGTCCAGTCGGAATGCCCGTGAGTCCAGCCCCGCGGCCAGGATCACCACCTGCCGGATTCCGGCAGCGACGGCCTCGGCGAAATACGAGTCGAAGTAATGCGTCCGCACGGCTTGGTAGTCACAGCCCTGCCGATGAGCCCGTCGTCCGTGATCGTCGTCGCCAATCCACTCCAGGTCGCTGGCCAGCCGCGCCCACGGCTGCCCAGCCGACGAGACCAGCAGGTAGGCGAACGGGTCGCGGATCAGTGGGTCAGCCGTGGCTGTTTCGACGGCGCGGGCCGCGGCAACGCTCAAGGCGGTGGCGCCGACGCTTTCGGTGATGTCCCAGCTGTCCCCTTCGGAACGCACTGAGCTGGCGGCATGTAGGTCAGTCATAGCGAACGCCAGCATACCTAATAACTTAGGCAAACTATATGGTTGTGTGCGCTACATCACTCACTCATTGGTGCTGCCGGGTGAGGCTGTCGGCCAGTAACAATTTCAACTGGTCGACGACGGCGTCGAGTGCGTGGCTGCTCCCGACGAAGCCGGCATAGAAACCGACACCCAACAAGACCGCGAGCAGCGTCTCGGCGAGCGCCGAGGAGTCAGTGTCTGCAGCCAACTCTCCGCGCTCGATTGCGTCGGCGATCGCCCGCACCAGGAATTCCCGGGTGGTGCTCACCGGGTCGGCGCCGGATCGGCTCAGCTCGGGGTGGCGCTGCGACTCCAACGTCGAGGTGATCAAAAACGACGCCGCCGCGCTCTTTTCGATTTCTGCCTCGATCGCGCCCTCGATGAACGCAGACAACCGGCCCGTCAGAGTGCTCTCTCGCTGCGCCCGCCTCGTGCTGGCGGCGACCAGGGCGTCGTTCGTGTCCTCCAGCACCTGCCAATACAACACACGTTTATTTGCGAAGTAGTGATTGATCGCGGGTCGGGTCAGGTCGGCCCGGACCGCTATCGCTTGGAATGTGGCCCCGTCATATCCGCGTTCGCTGAACACTTCGCGAGCAGCCCGCAGAATGCGCTTACGCGTCTCGGCCGCCTTCGCTGCAGGGGGGCGACCCGGCCCCCGGCTGGCAGGCTGCACCACACGATGGATTGTGCCACAGATCACAAATCCGGCCGAACAGTTGTTAGCTGGCAGGTGGCGACGGGGTGCGGTGCGGCATCAAGCCGTTGCGCGGAACGCTACCGAACTTGCCGGCCTGGAAGTCGTCGAGCGCCTGGATCAATTCGGCCTTGGTGTTCATCACGAACGGACCGTAGTGAACCACCGGCTCGCGGATCGGCCTCCCGCCCAGGATCAGCACTTCCAGTGCGGGCACGCGCGACTCCTGGGACGGAGCGGCGTTGACCGTGATCCGGTCGCCGGGGCCGAAGACCGCCAGCTGCCCCTGCTGCACCGGATGCGCGACCGGGCCGACCGACCCGCGTCCGGCGAGGACGTAGACCAGTGCGTTGTAGTCGCGGTTCCACGGGATGTTCAGCCGCGCGCCCGGCTGAATCGTGGCATGCGCCATCGTGATCGGAGTGTGCGTGACGCCGGGCCCGCCGTGTCCGTCGATCTGCCCCGCGATGACGCGGACGAGCGTGCCACCGTCGTCGGAGGACAGCAGTGCGACGTCGCTGCCCTCGATGGCCTGATATCGCGGCGTAGCGAACTTGTCCTTCTTCGGAAGGTTCACCCAAAGTTGGATGCCGTGGAATAAGCCGCCGCTCTCGACGAGTTCCGCCGGCGGAGTTTCGATGTGCAGGATGCCGGCGCCGGCCGTCATCCACTGAGTCGCGCCGTCGGCGATGAGACCGCCACCGCCGTGTGAATCCTGGTGCGCGAACCGGCCGTCGATCATGTAGGTGACCGTCTCGAACCCGCGGTGCGGGTGCCAGTCGGTTCCCCTGGGCTCGCCGGGCTGGTATTCCACCTCACCCATCTGGTCCATGTGCACGAACGGGTCCAGCGCGGCGGTACTGACACCGGCGAACGCGCGGACCACCGGGAACCCTTCGCCCTCATGGCCGCGCGGGCCGGTGGTGATCGAGCGGACCGGACGTTCCGTGTCGGCCGGTCCTGCCGCGGACACCCGCGGCAAGGCCAGTGTGTCTGCGGTGATTGCGGGCATCTCGAGCCTCCTTGAACTTGACTACTCGATATAACCGGACCACGGTCCGTTTATTCCGTGCGGAGCGCTGCTAACGTCTCTGGCGATGCTGGACGCAGAAGACACCGACCCCGACGGCGGCGGACGGGTGGGCCGTTTCGTCCGCAACCTCGCGCACCTCTACAAGTGGCTGCTGCTTGGTGTCGTGATCGGCGTCATCGCCGGCCTTGGCGCGGTCGTCTTTTACCTGGCGCTGAAATACACCGGCCGGTTCCTACTGGGCTATCTGGCCGACTACCACGTCCCCACTCCCCTGGTCGAAGGCGGCAAGCGCGGCTCGCCCAACTTCCCGAGACCGTGGGCGATCCCGCTCGTGACGACGGCGGGTGCGTTCGTGGCGGCGGTGCTCGTCGCCCGATTCGCCCCGGAGGCCACCGGCCACGGCACCGACAGCGCGATCGAGGCCATCCACACCGATCCCCGCCATATCCCGCTGCGAGTCGTGCTGGTGAAGTTGATAGCTAGTGCGCTGGTGATCGGTTCCGGTGGTTCGGCCGGCCGGGAGGGCCCGACCGCTCAGATTTCCGCGGGCTTCGCGTCGCTGTTGACCCGGCGGCTGCACCTCTCCGACGACGATGGCCGGATCCTGGTCGCCCTGGGAGTGGGTGCGGGTATCGGCGCCATCTTCGGCGCGCCGCTGGGCGGGGCCGTCCTCGCCGCGTCGATCATCTATCGCGAAGACTTCGAATACCGCACGCTCTACCCCGGCTTCGTCACCTCGGCCACGGCGTATGCGGTGTTCGGCTCGTTTCTGGGCTTTGACCCGA
>Ga0302326_10009232_pt1 | contig 21619 bp, 16 predicted proteins | sample Palsa_T0_3_FD_202264 | JGI IMG/M metagenome (GOLD analysis project Ga0302326, IMG submission 202264) | Peat permafrost microbial communities from Stordalen Mire near Abisko, Sweden - Palsa_T0_3 | ecosystem: Environmental > Terrestrial > Soil > Palsa > Peat permafrost | place: Sweden: Abisko... | reverse complement strand
TCGCCGGCATCGAGCACATGGAGAGCCAGTCGCTCTACGGCGTCTCGGTGACCAAGGTGTTCTTCCACCCAGGCACCAAGATGGAGATGGCCAACGCGCAGGTGAACGCCGTCTCGCAGACCATCCTCAAGTTTTTGCCCGTCGGCGCCACGCCGCCCCTCATCGTGAACTACAGCGCGTCGAACGTGCCGATCCTGCAGGGGTCGGTCCACTCGGACACGCTCTCCGAGCAGCAGCTCTACGATCAGACGAACAACTTTCTCCGGACGGGGCTCGCGACGGTGCAAGGCGCGCAGATGCCCTTCCCCTATGGCGGCAAGCAGCGCCAGATCATGGTCGACATCGACCTGCCGCGGCTTTACTCGCTCGGGCTCTCGCCGAACGACGTGAGCAACGCCGTCCAGGCGCAGAACCTCACGCTGCCGAGCGGCACCGCCAAGCTCGGACGCCAGGAGCTCATCGTCCGGCTCAATAGCAGCCCCGATGCCGTCCCGGACATCGGCACGCTGCCCATCAAGTCGGTGAACGGGTCGACCGTGACCATCGCCGACGTCGCGCAGGTGCGCGACGGGTTCGCCCCGCAGACCAGCATCGTGCGCGCCAACGGCCGGCGCGGCGTCCTGGTCACGCTTCTCAAGAGCGCCGGAGCGTCCACCGTCGACATCGTCCGTCGTATCCGCGGTGTCATGCCGTCGCTCCTGGCCACGTTGCCGCCCGAGTACAAGATCGACCTTCTCTTCGACCAGTCCGTCTTCGTCCGCGCCGCCATCACCGGCGTGCTCAAAGAGGCGGGGATCGCCGCCGGGCTCACGGCGCTGATGATCCTGCTCTTTCTCGGGAGCTGGCGCAGCACGCTCATCGTCGTCACGTCGATCCCGCTGTCCATCCTCGTCTCGTTCATCTGCCTCGCTGCCCTCGGGCAGACGGTCAACCTGATGACGCTCGGCGGCCTCTCGCTCGCCGTCGGCATCCTGGTCGACGACGCCACCGTGGAGCTCGAGAACGTGCACCGGCACATGGCGATGCGAAAGCCCATCACCCAGGCGATCCTCGACGGCGCCCAGCAGATCGCGACGCCCGCATTCGTGGCGACGCTCTGCATCTGCATCGTGTTCGTCCCGGTCGTGTTCATCTCCGGCGCGGCGCGATCGCTCTTCACGCCGCTCGGGATGGCGGTCGTCTTCGCGATGATGGCGTCGTACTTCCTGTCTCGCACGCTCGTCCCCACGATGGTGCACTACCTGCTCGCGCCCGAGGTGGGGCTGTACACCGGCGACGATCGCGGCAAGTAGCGCGACGTCTTCTGGCGCGTGCACGAGCGGTTCAACGTCGCGTTCGAGCGCGCGCGCCGGGCCTACGGCGGGTACCTCGACTGGGCGCTCGGGCGCCGTCGCCTCGTCGCCGCGATCCTGGGCGTGTTCGTCGTGGCGTCGCTCGCCGCACTCTTCCCGCGTCTCGGTCGCGACTTCTTCCCGTCGGTCGATGCGGGCCAGATCCGGTTCCACGTGCGCGCCGCGCCCGGGACGCGCATCGAGAGTACGGAGGACGCCTTCGTCCAGGTCGAGGGGATCGTGCGCGAGGTCGTGCCGGCCCGCGAGCTCGAGACCGTCATCGACAACATTGGCCTCCCGGTCAGTGGCCTGAACCTCACCCTCGGCGACCCGTCGATGATCTCGTCGGCCGACGGCGAGGTGCTGGTGCAGCTCTCCCAGGAGCACCACCCGATCCGCGACTACGTGAAGGAGCTTCGCAACCGGTTCGCGAACGAGATGCCCGAGGCCGAGGTGTTCTTTCTCGCGCCAGACATCACGACGCAGGTTCTCAACTTCGGGCTGTCGTCTCCGATCGACGTGCAGGTCGTCGGACCGCTGGCCAATAACGCCAAGGACCACGAGATCGCCGAGAGGCTTCGCGCGTCGATCGCCGGCGTGCGCGGCGCCGTCGACGTGCACCTCGCCCAGGTCGTCGACGAGCCGGAGCTCCGGGTCGACGTGGATCGCACCGAGGCCAACCAGAGCGGCGTCACCCAGCGCGACGTCGCGAACGACGCGCTCGTCGCGCTGAGCTCGAGCGGCCAGGTGGCGCCCAATTTCTGGCTCGACCCCAAGAAGGGCCTGCAATACCTCGTGGCGGTCCAGACGCCGCAGTACCAGGTCGCCTCTCTCGCGGCCCTCGAGGACACGCCAATCCACCTGCCGGGATCGGCCACGCCGCAGGTCCTCGGCAACCTGGCGAGCGTGCGCCGCGACTCGACCGCCGTGAACATCACCCACTACAACGTGATGTCGACGTTCGACGTGCAGGCCAACGTGCAGGGGGTCGACCTCGGGTCGGTGTCCGACGCCGTCGACCGCATCGTGTCCGACGCCAAGAAATCGCTGCCGCGAGGCACGTCGATCGTGGTGCGCGGCCAGGTCGAGAGCATGAACGCGAGCTTCCGCGGCCTGTCCTACGGGATCATCGCGGCGATCGTGCTCGTGTACCTGCTGATGGTCGTCAACTTTCAGTCGTGGCTCGACCCGCTGATCATCTTGATGGCGCTCCCGGGCACGCTCGCGGGCATCGTGTGGATGCTCTACGCGAGCGGGACGCCGCTGTCGGTCCCCGCGCTCATGGGGGCCATCATGAGCATCGGCGTCGCGACGTCGAACAGCATCCTGGTCGTGACGTTCGCCAACGACCGCCGCAAGGAGGGCGACGACGCCCGCGGCGCCGCATGGCTCGCGGGCGTGACGCGCCTTCGCCCCGTCGTGATGACGGCGCTCGCGATGGTCCTCGGCATGCTGCCGATGTCGCTCGGCCTCGGCGAAGGGGGGGAGCAAAACGCGCCCCTCGGCCGTGCCGTCATCGGGGGACTCGCGGTCGCCACGTTCACGACGCTCTTCTTCGTCCCCGTCGTCTACGCCTCGTGGCGCCAGAAGGCGCGCGCTTTGCCCCAGCTCGAAGGAGTCCATTCATGACGCAGTCGACAGAACACGCGGGCGCGACGGACCTCGAGTCCACCGGCCACCACGAGGGCGAGGTCTTCGACCCCGCGCCGCACCGCCCGTCCTCGCGCGCGCTCGCGATGACCGGCGTCGCAGGGGGGTTGATCGTCGCGACGCTCGTCGCGATCGGCGCGGTACCGCGCGTGCTCCACGCCGCAGCGCTGCAGAACGAGGCCACGGCGTCCGCGGCCGTCGAGCCGCGCGTCCAGGTGGCACGCGCTCAGCGCGGCGCGGCCGGCGCCCCGCTGGTCCTGCCGGGAACGGTGCAGCCGTTGCAGGAAACGGCGATGTACGCGCGCGCCAACGGCTACGTACGAAAGTGGTACGTCGACATCGGAGCGCCCGTGAAGAAGGGGCAAATCCTCGCGGACCTTGACCTGCCCGACGTCGACGAAGAGCTGCGGCAAGCCCGCGCGGCAGCCCGGCAGGCCGACGCCGCGGTGGCGCAGGCCAAGAGCCAGCTCGGATTCGCGCGCGCCACCAACGATCGGTTCACCGCGCTCGTATCCACCGGGGTCGTCTCGCAGCAGCTCACCGACCAGTACTCCTCGGAGTTCGAAGTCCAGCGGGCCAACCTCGAAGCCGCGCAAGCGGCCGTGGGCAGCGCGGCGGCCAACGTGCGTCGCGTCGAGGATCTACGCGCCTATGGGACGCTCGCCGCTCCGTTCGACGGTGTCGTCACGATGCGGGCGGCCGAGATCGGGCAGCTCGTCGTCTCGGGCGGGCAGGGGCAGGCTCTCTACAAGGTGGCCGAGGACGACGTCGTTCGCATCTTCGTCCACGTCCCCCAGCTCTTCGCGGCCGGCGTGGTGCCGGGCATGGACGCGCCCACCTCGATCCGCGAAGCCGCCGGTCGCGTGTTTCACGGCAAGGTGACGCGCACGTCGAGGCAGCTCGATACCGCGACCCGCGCGCTGCTCGTGCAGGTCGACATCCCGAACCCCGACGGCGCGCTCGTGTCGGGCATGTACGCCAAGGTGTCGTTCGACGTGAAGCGGCAGGACGCCCCGCTCTTCGTCCCCGCGACCGCCGCGCTCATCGACGCGTCGGGCACGCGCGTGGCCGTCGTGCGAGACGGCGCGATTCACTGGCAAAAGGTCGACATCACCGGCGACATGGGCGACCGGCTCGCGATCGCGACGGGCGTGGCCGAAGGTGACGCGGTCGTGCTGTCGCCGAGCGGACGTCTCATCGAAGGCCAGCGAGTGCAAGCGACGGGGCACTAGCGGAGGCGGCAGCCGGCGCCGCCGTCGTAGAGGCCTGCCATGTCGGTTGTCGAGAGGGCGCCGGACCAGACGGAGACTTCGTCCATCGCGCCGTCGAAGAGCGCCTGGGTGGTCGAGCCGCCGAGGAGGTTCGAGCCCATGGTGATCTCCGCAAGCGTGTACGGGTCGTACTGCGCGCCGGTCACCAGGTGGGTAGAGCCGTTGGCGAAGAACGTGGTCGACGATCCAGAGTACGCGTAGCAGACGAAGTTCCAGGCTCCCGGGGTGACGGCCAGCGCGCTCGTGCTGCAGGCACCGTTGTCCATGAACAGGGTGTTCGCCGTGACCGTGCACGAGCCGCCCGTCGGGCTCATGGCCGGTTCGAGATCGTAGTAGTCCACCGTGCTGCCTGTGCCGCCGACGAAGACAGGCATCGCCTGGCCCGTGGCCGCCATCGCCGGGTTGATCCATGCGCAGAGCGTCTTGGCTCCGCTCACCTCGGTGCTCCCTGTCGCTTTCACGCCGTGGCCACCCGTCAAGATGGAGATGCCCTGCCCGAGCTTGCCCGTCGTGTACGTGATGTCGGTGCCCACCGTGGCGATGCCGTTGTCTCCGTTGCCGCTCTGGTCGGCCAGGCTCCCCTCGAACGGGTAGTAGAGGAGGAGACGACCCCCATCGAGATCCGTCACCGCGGGGCACGTCGGCCCGGCGTCGGAGGCGTCGGGCTTTCCGGCGTCCGAGGCATCGGGAAGTCCGGCCTCGGGGGCCATCGTCATGCTGGAGTCGGACGCGCCATCGAACGAGGGTCCGTCGTCGGCCGACGTGTCGTCCCCGACGGCGTCTCCGGCCTCGTCGTCGTCGCTCGTCGCGTCGACGGTGCCCTGGCTCGTCCCGTCCGCCGCACCGTCGCGCGCCGCAGGCCCGCCTTCGCGGGATCCGCTGGATGAGGCCTCGGCGAGGTTGCCGCCGTCGCAGTCCTCGTTGCACTGCGAGTACCCATCGAGCCCGGCGATCGTCGCACACGCAGCCCCGGCGCCCACGATGGCCACGACCGCGACGACACGAGCGAATGCACGATCCATTCAGATGACTCTACCAGCGCGATCCTCTGCGCCGGCGCCGCTCTACCCCGCTCGTCGCGCCCGCTTCGGTGCGGCGTCCTTCGCGTTCTCGCGCAGGATGAGGGCGCCCCATCGGCCGATCGCGCCCGCCACCTCGCGGTACCCGCGCCCCACCTCCGTCAACGCGTACGTGACGCGCACTGGTGGCCCAGGGTGCACGCAGCGTTCGACCAGCTTGCGGTTCTCCAGCTCTTTGAGCCGTGCCGCCAGCATCCGGTCGGCGATGTCGGGCACGCGACCGGAGAGCTCGCTGAAGCGGAGCGGCCCGTCGTCGAGCACGACCATGAGCAGGCCCGTCCAGGGCTTGGCGAGGACCTCCATCGCGGCCAGGTAGGTCGCGCACAAACCGCGGTCCGAGTGATCCGTCGCCACCTGCTCTCTCTCCTTAACCATGGGGCCGATGCGGCGCGAAGAAAAGACATTCCGTGAGCAACTTCCTTTTGAGAAGCAGCATCACAAGAAGAAGCCAGTCACCATCGCCGCCGAGGAGCGCCTCGGCAGGAGGCCATCTGCCATGAAAGCGAAAGCCAGCCACGCCGCCCGGATCCTTCTCGGGCTCATCTTCTTCGTCTTCGGGCTCAACGGGTTCTTGCACTTCATCCCCCAGCCCCCGATGAGCGGTCCGCCTGTCGACTTCGTCGGCGCGCTCATCCGGTCAGGCTACGAGTTTCAACTGCTGAAGGGGACCGAGGTGCTCGCAGGCCTCACGCTCCTCTCGGGTCGATTCGTGCCCCTCGCGCTGGCGGTGCTGGCGCCGATCGTCGTGAACATCGTCGCGTTCCATACCTTCCTCGCGCCGGCCGGCCTCCCGCTGCCCATCGTGGTGCTCGCGCTCGAGCTCTTCCTGGCCTGGTCGTACCGGAGCGCGTACCGCCCGATGCTCGGCGCCCACGTCCAGCCGGACGCAAGCTCCGATGCTTCCGTGGCCTCGGTCGGTGGAGTGCTCCGCGGCAGTCACAGCTGAGAGCGTACGGCGTCAATCCGGCGCGCCGTCGCCCACGACGAGACCGCACGCCACGAGGCGGTCCACGCTCGCCCGCACGGTCCCCACGATCTCGGCCTCGGTCATCGCCGCGCTCGTATCGAGCGATTGCGCTTGGCGCGCCAGATCGCGGGGCGTTCGTGTGCCGTCGAGCCGCGCCAGGACCCAGCGCACGATGGCGTCGGGAACGAGGACCTCGTGATGCAGACGGCTCGTGACGACGCCCCCATGCTGCGCGTGCCATCGGGCGACGGGGCAGGCGACGGGACGCGCGGGCGCCTCGGAGCGCACCGCGAGATCGTGGTCGTAGAGATCGAGCGCGCCGGTGGCGATCGCGAGATCGAAGAGCTCCGACGCGAGCTCGCGTCTGGCGGTCGCGGGCGCCTCCGCGGGCAGCGCGACGTCGGCGATGTCGCCGAACGCAAGCGATCGCGGCGCCGCCTTCGCGAGGTGGTGGAGGGCTCGCCGGGCCGCGGGATCGGAGACCTGGACGACGCTCTCGCCGTCCGCAAACGACTCCTGAAGGCCGGCGGTGGCCGCCGCCTCTCGCGCGCGAAGCCGGCTCGCGACGCGAAGCCCAAAGAGCGCCTCGGGGTCGAGCGGGGCGGATGGCTTCCCGTCTGCGGTCGCCGTGTCGGCGCGTACCAGCAGCGTCCTCCGAAAGGCGGTGTGCCGCACGAAGTCGACGAGCTGCTGTGCCGCGGCGGCGTCGAGCGTGAGCGCTCGCTCGCGCGCCGGCTCGGGGAGCAGGTCGAGCGCGACGGTCGCAGGCACCGCGTCGCCCAGGTAGTCGAGACCGGCCGCCCGCGCCTCGCGCAGGAAGTCGCCGACGAGCATGGGGTGATGCTCCGGCGCGAGGTACTCGTGGAACGCGTAGTCGGCGCCCGTCTCGCCAAGGCGCATAGCCACCGCTTCGAGCCCGCGCCTCGCGCCGGCGTGCTCAGGAGACAGCTGCGCGCCCAGCCACGCGAGCGAGGCGCCGGCCTCCTCGATGGGGCGCGCGAGCGACGAGGCCGCGAAGCGGAGCCAATCGCGCGCCGCGAGGCGATCGTACCAGCCGGGCAGTACGTTGAAGCTGACGCACGCGACGCCGCGGTCCCGCAGCACCCGCGCGACGATGCCGAGCAACCCCGCGCGCGCCGACGGCGGGATCCACGACAGCACGCCGTGAGCAATCACGTAGTCGAACGAGCCGTGGGCGAGGTCCATCGCGTCGAAGGTCGCGTGCTCGAAGGTGACGTTCGTGAGCCGTGCCTCGCGCGCGATCCGCCGCGCCTCGTCGATCTGCCTCGCGGACGCGTCGACCCCGACGAGCGTCGCGTCGGGCAACCCCGCTGCCATCGGCAGCAAGTTGCCACCGCGACCGCACCCGAGCTCGAGGATGCGCGCGCCCGCGACCGGCGGTGGACTCCATCGCGCCAGCCGTGCGACCGCCGCAACCCGCGCCGGGTGGGTCTCCGCGTAGGCGTGCTCGGTGTATGGTCGCTCGTCGTAGAGGTCTCGCGTCATCGGAGCGGGGCGGGCAGCCGCTCGCCGCCCACGACACGATAGGCCATCCGCGCGCGCCGGATCGCGTACCGCTTCTGAATTGGTTCGCTGGCGTGTATTGAGCAGAGCCGGGCGAGCACGTGCCCGGGTCCCCCGATGCCCGCGCTCACCGCCCAGCACCTCCGCAAGTCGTTCGGCCCGCAGGTCGTCCTCGAAGACGCCAGCTTCACCCTCGTGCGTGGCGAGAAGGTCGGCCTCATCGGGGCCAACGGGGCCGGCAAGTCCACGCTGGCCAAGGTGCTGGCGGGCGCAGAGGTCGCCGACGGCGGGAGCGTCAGCGTCCGGCGCGGGCTCACCATCCGCTATCTGCCGCAGGAGCCGGCGCTCGATCCTGCGGCCAGCCCCCGCGCCGTCGTGGCCGAGGCGCTCAGCGCGTGGACGGCGGCGACGAAGCGGTACGTCGAGGTGAGCGAGCAGCTCGCCGCCAAGGGCAACGACGAGGCGCTCGTCCAGGAGCAAGCCGCGCTCGACGACACGATCCAGCATCTCGGCGGGTGGGAGCGAGGGCACGAAGCCCTGGGGTTTCTCGACAAGCTCGGCGTCCGCGACGTCGAGCGCCCCTGCGGAGAGCGCAGCGGCGGCGAGAAGCGCCGCATCGCGCTGGCCCAGCTCCTCGTCGCGGCCCCGGACGTCGCGATCGTCGACGAGCCCACCAACCACCTCGACGCCGACACGGTCGAGTGGCTCGAGGAGTACTTCACGCAGGAATACCGCGGCGCGATCGTGCTCGTGACGCACGACCGCTACTTCCTCGACGCCGTCGTCGATCGCATCATCGAGCTCGAGCGCGGGCGGCTCTCGACCTACCCCGGGGGCTACGGCGACTACCTCGAGAAGAAGGCCGAGCTCATGGCGCACGAGGGGCGCGTGGAGCAAAACCGGCAGAACATCCTGCGCCGGGAACGCGAATGGCTGTCGCGCGGCCCCAAGGCGCGAAGCACCAAGCAAAAGGCGCGTATCTTGCGCGCGCACGCGCTCGAGGCGCAAGGGTCGGCCACGGCGGGTCGTCCGGGCGAGGTGTCGCTGGTGGGCGCGGCAGGCGCGCGGCAAGGCAAGACGACGCTGGAGCTGCACGGATTGCAGCTCGCGGGGGGACCGGGGGCGCCGCCGCTGCACGCTCCCTTCGATCTCATCGTCACGGCCGGTGAGCGGATCGGCATCGTCGGACCCAACGGGGCAGGGAAGACGACGCTCCTTCGCGCGGTGCTGGCCGCGGCGGGCGAGCCCGTGGCTCCGGCGGCGATCGTGGCGGGGTCCATCGTCGTCGGCAAGAACACCAAGGTCGCGTACCTGGACCAGATGCGCGCGACGCTCGACGACGACAAGTCGATCTTCGACGACGTGCGCGGCGAAGGGGGGACCACCGTCATCCGCCTCGGCGCGTCGGCGCGCGAAGAGATGGACCTGCGCAGCTACCTGGAGCTTTTTCTCTTCGACGGGCAAAAGCAGCGGCAGAAGGTGGGGTCGCTGTCGGGGGGCGAGCGCGCCCGCGTCGCGCTGGCCAAGGTGCTTCGCGAGGGGGCCAATCTCCTGGTGTTCGACGAGCCCACGAACGATCTCGACCTGCCCACGCTGGCGGCGCTCGAGGGGATGCTCCAGGACTACAGCGGCTCGGTCCTCGTCGTGACGCACGATCGGGCCTTTCACGATCGCGTGGCCACGTCGGTCCTCGCGTTCGAAGGCGGGTCGCGCGCGGGCATGGCGACCGTGACGCGCTACGCCGGCGGCTACTCCGACTACCTGGCGCAGCGCAGCCGAAGGCCCGAGCCGGCCCGCGACGGGAATCGCAAGACCGAGCCCCCGCTGTCGCGAGCGCCCCAGCCCGCGGCCAAGTCCAGCCCTCCGGGCCCCGGCCTCACGTTCGCCGAGAAGAAAGAGCTCGCGGCGATCGTCGCCGACATCGACCGTGCCGAGCAGAAGGTGAGCGCCGTGGAGAAGAAGCTCGCGGATCCATCGCTCTACACCGCGCGCGGGTCCGAGATGGCGACGCTGCAGGCCGAGCTTGCTACCGCGCGCGCCGAAGCCGCGCGGCTCGTGAGCCGCTGGGAAGCGCTGGAGACGAAGAAGGGCGGATAAGATGGGTGCCGCGCCATGACTGACGCTGCCATCGTCGTTCGCCCCGCCGAGCGGGGCGATCTGCCCGAGGTGTCCAAGCTCGCCGGATCGCTCGTCCGCATGCACCACGCGGTGGACCCGCAGCGGTTCTTGCTCGTCGACAACGTCGAAGAGGGGTACGCGTGGTGGCTGTCGCGTCAGCTCCAGAACAAGAAGGCCGTCGTGCTCGTCGCGGTCGAGGGCGACGCGGTCGTTGGCTACGCGTACGGGACGATCGAGGAGCGAGACTGGAACATGCTGCTCGACGAGCACGGCGCCGTGCAGGACATCCTGGTCGCCGAGCCGACGCGCCGGCGCGGGGTCGGCGGCCAGCTCCTCGACGCGATGCTTCGCGCCCTCGAAGGCAAGGGTGTGCCACGCGTCGTGCTCTCGACGATGATCGGCAACGAATCGGCGCAACGGCTGTTCCGCAGCCGCGGATTCCGCCCGACGATGCTCGAGATGACGCGCGAGCGCGGCGGAGGGTGAGCTAGAGCTGCGTGATGATGACGCCGCCCTGGCCCGTTGGATTGGTCGACAAGAGGACGAGCGAGGGGTTCGTTGCGGTCGGCGACACGTAAGAGCCGCCTCCGCCGCCCCCCGATTCGGCTGCGCCTCCGCCTCCACCCGAGTAGCCGCCGCCGCCTCCACCGCCGAAGTCGCCTCCGCCTCCGCCCCCGAAACCACCCGTCCCCTGCCCGCAACCTCCGCCGGCGCCACCCGTGGTGAAGCTCTTGCCTCCGCCCGAGGTTTCTCCCGAGCAGACCGCACCGGCGCCGGAGTAACCGCCCCCGCCTCCGGCCGAACCCGAGCCCCCGCCGCCTTCGGCGGTTCCGCCGGCCCCGCCACCGCCACCCCCGGTTCCACCCGACGTGGTGATCGACGCGCCTGCCCCCGGTGAACCGCCGACGCCGCCGCCGCCCCCGCCGCCGCCGCCACCGACGACGAGCACCGTGTTGGTGGTGACCAGCACGACGAAGGATCCGCCCCCACCGGCGCCGCCGGATTGCGCGAAGCCGCCGCTGCCGCCCGTTCCGACGAGGACCGAGAGCTGCTGACCTGCCGTCAGCGCAAAGTCGCCACTCGCGTCGACACCGAAGCCGCCGTTGCCGCCGACGCCACCGGTCGGGCCGCCGTTTCCGTTGCCCTGGGCGCCGCTGCCACCCCACGCCTCGATCCGGTAGGTGCCCGTCGTGGGAACGAACCAGGGCGAGAGCGCCCCGTGTGTGAAGACCGCCGTGCACGCTCCGCTCTGGCACCCGTTGGGCTGCGCGCAGACGTTTCCGCAGGCGCCGCAGTTGGCGTTGTCGGTCGCCGTGTTCGCGCAGTAGCCGGCCGCGCCGTCGGTCGAAGCATCGAGCACGCCGCCGTCCCTGCCGCCGCAGAACGTCTCGCCGGCGCCGCACACGCCGCTGCACGCGCCGCCCGAGCACGAGCTGCCAGCGGGGCACACGCGCCCGCAGCCGCCGCAGTTGCCGTTGTCGGTGTGGATGTTGGCGCAGTACGGGCCCCCGTCCGAGGCGCCGCTGTCGGGCGAGCAGAGCAGCTCGTCGGACCCGCACCCGTCGAGGCACTCGCCACCCGCGCAAAGCGTGCCGCTGGGGCACACGTTGCCGCACGACCCGCAATTGCTGCTGTCGGTCATCGCGCTCGCGCAGTACGCCGGGCCGCCGTCGGTCGGGCACAGCGTCTGCCCGTCGACGCAGCTCTGCGAGCAGGCGCCGAGCACGCACGCGTAGCCATCGTCGCACGTCACGCCGCAGTTTCCGCAGTTGTTGCCGTCCGAGCCGAGGTTGGCGCAGTAGGGGACGCCGGCCTCGGTCACGCATCCGTGGGTCGCGATGTTGCACGTGCTCTGGCAGGTGCCGCTGAAGCACGCCTCGCCGGGCGCACATTCGTTGCCGCACGTGCCGCAGTTGACGTTGTCCGATCGCAGGTTCGCGCAGTACGAGCCCGCGTCGCCGGCGTCGGCGTCGCACAGGGTCTGCGTCGTGGGACAGCTGGCGCTGCACAGGCCCGCGACGCAAGCGAGGCCCGCGCCGCAGACGTTGCCGCACGTGCCGCAGTTCGCGGGGTCGATCTGCAAGTTGGTGCAATCCGAGCCGCACGCCGTCTGCGCCGCCGGGCAACCGAGGACCGTGCCATCCGTCCTGGCGTCGGCGGTCGCTTTCACGTCCGCCTTGGCGTCCGCGGAGCCGTCGTCGCCGAGGCCGCCCGTGGGGGGCAGCGTGGGCTCGGCGCCGATGCATGCGGCGAGCGCCACGAAGGCGAATCCCATCGCACCGCCCCACCCCAGAATCTTGCGACCCATCATCATCGAAGGCCCTCTCGAAGCTCGAAACGATGCTCAGAACGATCCGGACAAGCTCGCGCCCCCGGCGCCCGGTATCCACACCGGTGCGAGGCGAAGGCCCGTCGTCGTGGCGCGCGTCCCGGCGCCCGAGAGCACGAGCAGCGCGACGCCGCCCCCGACCGCCAGCGCGCCGACCGTCGCGAACGCGATCCCGATGTTCTGCGCGTCCTTCGCCTGGTCGTAGACGATGATCTGGTCGCCGACGCCGGCCGGGTACGGGTATCTGGACTCGTCGTTCTTGCGGCCGATCGCCGTGAGGCCGTACCCCGCGCCGATCGCGATCGCGACGATCCCTGCGCCGCCGATGGCGATGCCCGCGATGCGCTTGACCCGGACGCGCCCCGCGCGCTCGGCGTCGTCTTCCGCAGCCGCGGTCGTCTCGGGTGAGGGCGTCGTCTCGGGCGGGGGCGCCGGCGCGGGCGTCTCGACCGGTGCGACCGGAGGCGGGGCAAGGGCAGGCGCTTCGTTCTCCAGCTCGACACGGACGTGCACCGTCATCGCGCTCGGGCCGAGATTGAGCTTCGCCTGGCTCCACGTCTTCTTACCGGGGGCCGTCACCTCGAGATCGTGATCCCCTGGGTCGAGCGGGATCTCGGTGCCGAGCGCGCCCGTCGGCAGAGGGACGCCGTCGAGCTTCACCACGGTGCCGGCGGGCGGAGCGGGCACCTCGATGACCACCTTCTTCAGCTGCGGCGCGATCGCGGCCAGCTTCTCGTGCGCGAGCTTGGCCCGGACCGCGTCGCCGGCGCGCTGCGCCTCGGCCTCGGCGTCGGCGAACAGGCTCCACGCCGTCGCGTTGCGCCCCTGCTTGTCGCGGCAGACGGCGAGGTTGAGCAGCGTCCCGATCGCGGGCGCGAGCCGCTGGCTCGACGCGAACTTCTCGCAGGCCTCGTCCGTCTTGCCCTGCGCCATCAGCGCGCGGCCGTCGCGAAAGAGTTGCTCCGCGATGGCGGCCGTCGGCTGGGCGTGCGCAACGGACGACATCGCGAGCGGCGCCGCCGCAGCGAGCAAGAACAACAGCGAGAGAGGGCGGAGGCGAAAGCTAGTTTCGTTGGTTGAGGACATCGTAGGCATCTTGCGCGGGAGCAGGCGATGCGGACGCCGGGGGGCCGTTGGCGTGGGGCCCCGGTGGCGGGGCCGTCTTTGCCGTTGCCGCAGGTCGCGCCGGGGCGACGTGCGAAAGGGGAGGCGACGGGAGGATCCGAGCCGGCGCTGGACCGAGGACGACGGGGGCCGCCGTCGCCGAAGGCTCTGCGGCGGGGCCTGGCGAGGGCGCGGTCGGAAGCGCGGGCGCAGCCGCCTTGGGGGGCACGAGCGTGATCGCCGCGGGCTCGAGTGATGTGGGTTGCTCCGCCGGATGGGTCGCGATCGCGGTGGCGATCGGCGCGGGCTGCGCCGCGCCCGACCCGTGGCCCGACGTCAGGGCGAGCACGATCCCGCCCACGAGCAGCAGCGCGCCGGCGCTGACCAGCAGCAGGATCGGCGCGCGGCGCTTGGTTGCGGGTCGGTCCACGCTCGCTTCGGCCCACGACGCGTGGGTGCCGACGCCCGCGGACTCCACGGTTCCGACGAGCGACCCCTCTCCCGGCATCGGCGGCGCGGGCATGGTCGCCGCGGTCCCGCGCCCGGACGACGCAGGCTTGCCAGCGATCGTGGAGCCGGGGGCGACGACGACCGACGAGGCGGTCTGCGCGTACGCCGGGGTCGCCGTCGCCTCGGCCGGTGGAGGAACAGGCACGGGAGCGGGTGTGGGGGCAGGCACCGCCGACCGGGCGAGGCCCATCGTGCGGGAGATGCGGTCGACCGCGGGCCCCTCGGATCCGGCGTAGGGCTGCAGGGCTTGCGCGAGCTCGGCGACGTTCGCGAAGCGCTCGGTGCGGTCCTTCTTCAAGCACCGGAGCACCACGGCTTCGAGCCCCTCCGGCAGCTCCGGCCGGTAGCTCCGCGGCCGCAGCGGCGTCGCCTCGACGATCTCGAGCAGCAGCTCCGTGAGCGTCTCGCCCCCAAAGGGTAGCTCGCCCGTCAAGAGGCGATACAGCGTGACGCCGACCGCCCACTGATCGGCGCGCGGATCCACCGAGCGCGCGCTGCGCGCCTGCTCGGGCGCCATGTAGTACGGCGACCCGAGGACCGTGCGCGTCGACGTGGCGTGCCCTTCGCTCGACTCCGAGAGGCGGGGAGCCTTGGAGATGCCGAAGTCGAGCACCTTCACGATCGTGGAGCCGTCGTGCCGCTTGGACAGAAACAGGTTGCTCGGCTTGATGTCGCGATGCACGAATCCGAGCGTGTGGGCCTGCGCCAGCGCCTGCAGGGCCTGGAGCACGAAATCGACCGCTTCGGCGGGGTTCAGCGGCCCGATCCTCGCCGCGTAGTCCTCGAGGTCCTCGCCCTCCAGGTACTCGAGCACCATGTAGGCGCTGCCGTCGTCGAGCGCGCCGACGTCGGTCACGATGGCCACGTTCTCACCGCGGATCCGCGCCGCCGCCCGCGCCTCGTTGATGAAGCGCGCCGTCGCCCCCGCGTTGGCCGCTACGTCGGGGAGCAGGATCTTGATCGCGACCGTCTGCTGCAGGACTTCGTGCGTCGCGGCATAGACCTCGGCCATCCCGCCCCGGCCGATGATCCGCTGCACCCGGTACTTGCCGGCAAGCAGGACCCCGGGTCTTAGCAGGGAGGCGACTTCCGCGAGTTCGGCGCTTCCCACAGCAGAGGAAACGGTATCACCGAACGCCAGGGCTGGGCTACAGGGCGCCCGTCCGCTCGCACCGAAGGCCGACCTGCTCGGGGCAAAGAGCACACGCAACCCGACCTCGACGTAGGCCCCCCGAACCCCGACCCTCGACCGCGACCGCGACCGCGACCGGAGGATCGCGGCGAGACGCGTCGGCGTGTCAGCCAGACGCGTCGGCGTGTCAGCGAGACGCGTCGGCGTGTCAGCCAGATGCGTTGGCGTGTCAGCCAGATGCGTCGGCGTGTCAGCGAGACGCGTCGGCGTATCAGCGAGACGCGTCGGCGTATCAGCGAGACGCGTCGGCGTATCAGCGAGACGCGTCGGCGTATCAGCGAGACGCGTCGGCGTATCAGCGAGACGCGTCGGCGTGTCAGCGAGATGCGTCGGCGTATCAGCGAGACGCGCCGGCGTATCAGCGAGATGCGTCGGCGTATCAGCGAGATGCGTCGGCGTGTCAGCGAGATGCGCCGGCGTGTCAGCGAGAGGGTCCGGGTCGGGCGGCGACGTGTCGGGCCATTTCGACGGGATAGGCGACTCGTGAATGAGTCAAACTGCGCCGACCCCGACCCCGACCCCGACCCCGACCCCGACCCCGACCATCGACCCCGACCCCGACCCCGACCCCGACCCCGACCCCGACCCCGACCCCGACCCCGACCCTCGACCCTCGACCCCCATGATCCGCCCCGCTACCCCCGCCGACGTCCCCGCCATTCACGCCCTCATTCGCGCGCTCGCACGCTACGAGAAACTGGAGCATCAGGTCACCGGCACGGCGGACGAGCTGCGCGAGCATCTCTTCGGCGTGCGGCCCTATGCCGAGGCGCTCGTGGCCGACGAAGGGGCCGCGGTCGTCGGGTTTGCCCTCTACTTCCACAACTACTCGACGTTTCTCACGCGGCCCGGCATCTACCTCGAAGATCTCTTCGTCTTGCCCGACCATCGGCGGCGCGGGCACGGTCGCGCGCTGCTCGCCGACCTTGCCCGCGTCGCGGTGCAGCGAGGTTGCGGGCGGCTCGAGTGGTCGGTCCTCGACTGGAACGAGCCGGCGCTTCGCTTCTACGCGTCGATCGGCGCGCCGGCGATGCCGGACTGGAGGATCTGCCGGCTCACGGGCGAGGGGCTGGCCCGCCTGGCCGTCACTTCGACTCGGGGGGCGTGACGCCGGCGGCCGCGAACGCCTCGATGGCCCGACGCATCAGCGCTCGACTCATGCTCTCCGCTTCTTGGGATTTGCCCGCGGCGATGGCGGCGGCGAGCGGGCCGCGAAAGTCGCTGTTGCGGATCTCCGAGAGCGAATACTCGATGGCGACGAGGCCCATCGCGTAGGCGCCCTTGAGCAGCGTGTTGAACGCGAGACGGTAGGCGATGTTGTCCGCCCCCTCTAGCAGGTTCTCCCAGAAGCGCACCTCGAGCTGGAAGAGGGCGACGTCGGTCGTCGCCGCGCGCATCTCGGCCGCGATCCGTACGAGCTCGTCGCGCACTTCGCGGCTGGCCCGCTCGGCGCAGAGCCGCACGATGTCGGTGCCGATCAAGCCGCGCATCTCGAGCACCGAGAGCAGATACTTGTTCGCTTCGGCGCCCCCGCGCGCGTGCTCCGCCATCATCGCGAGCACCTCGAGGCCGGCATTGTGCTTGATGTCGGCCACCTCCGTGCGGCCCGTCCGCGACGTCATCACGAGACCGAGCTGCTCGAGGCGCTTGAGCGCTTCGCGCACGACGTGGCGATTGACGTGGAAGATCTCGGCGAGCGTCCGCTCGGCCGGCAGGGGCGAGCCGGCGGCGTAGCGCTCGGCCATGATCTCGGCCGCGAGCTGATCGAAGACCCGGTCGCCGAGAGACCGGTCTTGAACCGCACGAAGAGGCACGGTTAGACCATTAGCACATGGCGACCGCGTTGCGCTGCCTGGTTGCGCGCCATAAGGTCGCGTGTTAGCTGGTCCAACCAGATGAGCCAGCGATTGTGTGGTTGGACCATGGGTCCGAGGTGGCGCGCGTTCGCGATCGTCGGGGCCTCTTCGGCGTGTTTGGCGTGCTCCTCGTCGTCTTCGTCGGGATCGTCCGCCGCCGACGCGGCGAGCCCGGCGATGCAGTGCGCGGTGGACCGCCCGGCGGTCGCGCAGGGGGGTAGCGGGCAGGCGCTTTCGCCGCAGCCGTCGGGGGCGCCCGTGCCCTGCGCGGGCACGACGGGGTACGCCGCGGTCGATCCGACGCTCGTCATCACGACGTCGACTCACAAGATTGTCTTCGGGCCCGCCAAGATTCCGGGCCTCACGATCTCGGCCGACGACGGCGACAGCTGGTCGGCGCCGCTCACGCTGCCCGACGCGCCCACCGGGACGCTCCTTCACCCGTGGCTCTGGCTGGACACGGCGTCGAAGCGGCTCTTTTACAACGTGTTCTCGATCACCCACGGCACCTGCACCGATGGCAGCGGAGCCACCCTCTGGTTCTCGGACGACGAGGGCACGTCGTGGACCGCGCAGTCCGTCGGTTGCGGCAGCGACGACTGGGGCAAGGTGATCACCGGCCCCCCGGCGACGGACGCCAGCCGATCGGCCCTGCAGCAGAGCGGCTACCCGGACATGGTCTACTACTGCGCGACGGGGCCCACGCCGATCATCGGCCCGGACCACATCTGCTACCGATCGACCGACGGCGGCCATACGTTCACGCAGACGGCGAGCGATCCTGTATCCGCCTCCGGCGACGGCTATCCGACGGCGGGCGTGGTCGGTCCCGACGGCACGGTCTACGTGCCCAAAGGGTCGCCGAGCGGTCTCGCGATCGCGGTGAGCAAGGACGAAGGGGACACGTGGAACGACGTGGTCGTCACCGGGTCGATGTTCGTCGGGACGTCGTCGAAGAACTGGCTCAGCATGAACGTCACGGTCGACCCGCAGGGCAACCTGTACGCCGTCTGGTCCGACGACAGCGATCTGCTCCCATACATCGCGATGTCGATGGACCAGGGGATGACATGGACGACGCCGCTCGGGATCGGGGCGCCGGGGGTCAAGACGTCGGCGTACCCTGCGATCACCGTGTCGTCGTCGGGCGCCGTGGCGGTCTCGTATTACGGCAGCCTCCAGGCCCGGACGACCACCGACGGGTACTACCAGAGCGACAAGCTCCCTTACAGCGCGTACCTCGCCTACTCGGCCAACGCGTTCGCGTCGTCACCCGTCGTGTGGAGCGCCACGTTCAACGATCCGGCCGAGCCCGTCTTCACCGGTCTCTCGTACGAGGTGAGCGAGTACCTCGGGTACCCCACGTTCGCAGCCGACGGCTCGATCTGGGCCGCGTACCTCGCGGGCGGCGACGGGCTGGCCGCGCGCCTCTCGTTCCCATCGCCGTAGTGTCCTGAGTCCGTGAAACCTTGATATTTCGAGATCACAGGAAGACGGGAAGACGGGAAGGTTTTCCGGCAAAACGATCCTTCCCGTCTTCCCGCCTTCCTGTTGAAATTCTTCGATGCGTCACGAACTCGGAAAAAAGGGAATTGGACCACCAGGACACCAAGGACACGAGGCTTGCAGACCGCCATCCTCCCTTGGTGGCCCTTGTGTCCTCGTGGTTTTCTCTTCATTAGGGCCTTTTTCAGCAGCCTGCTCTAGCAGCGGGCGACGACGCCGGGAGCGTTGATCGCGGCGGCCGCGACACGCTCGAGCTTGGTGATCTCGACGTGGAGCACGAAGAGCCGCTTCGCGAAGACCTGGAGGTCGCGCGGCGTGGGCGGCGACTGGCTCCAGTGGGCCGTCTCCTCGACGCAGTCGCGCGCGCAGGCGCCGAGCAGCTTCGCCCTCTCGGAGGGGGGCAGGCCCTCGAGGCGCTGCACAATCACCTCGGTGGTCTCACGGACGATCGCGAACTGGGCATGGAGCATGGGCACTTCCTCGTCGGGGGGCGCGATGAAGACACGCGAGAGCCCGAGGTTCATCCCCGGCTCGTCGGCGCCGCGCGACGGCTGGTCGGTCATCGAGGTGTCGCTGCTGCGTCGCTACTGCATCGCGGCCCGCAGAGGCCGTCGCACCGCGAGCATGACGAGGCCCACGCCAACGCCGAGCACGGTGAGCAAGAGGAAGAACGCGTCCTTGGACCAGCGCGTGTAGAGCACGCCGATGGCCCCGCTGAGAAAGTTGCCGAGGAAGCTCGACATGAGCCACATCCCCATGAGCATCGAGACCATCCGCACCGGCGCGACCTTGGTGACGAGCGATAGGCCGATGGGCGACAGGTAGAGCTCGCCGATCGTGAGCAGAAACGTGCACGCGAGCGGCCAGAAGGGGCTGCCGCGCCCGTCGCCGACGACGCGCGCGCCCACGATCATCACGATGAAGCTGACGCCGAGCAGGATGCAGCCGAGGGCCATCTTGGTGAGCGTGCTCGGCTCGGTCCCGCGGGCGGCCTGCCAGCGCCAGAGCACGTCGAGTAGCGGCGCGGCGACGATGATGACCATCGGATTGAAGGATTGAAACCAGGTCGACGGGATCGCGAACCCGAAGACGACGGGCCAGTTGGTCTGGTCGTCGGACCAGGATTGCATCGTGTTGCCCTGCTGCTCGTACACCGCCCAGAAGACGACGTTGAGCGCGCACAGGATCACCAGCGCGGCGATGCGACGCTTCTCGTCGGCGGTGATCGACGTCGCGACCGGGGCGTGTGTCTCGTGCGCACGTGTCAGGTTGTCTTCGGCGAGGTAGCGGCCACCGGCCAGGTAGGCGCCGAGGCCGAGGATCATCCCGAAGCCCGCGGCGGCGAAGCCGTAGTGCCACCCGTAGATCGCGGCGAGCGTGCCGCAGACGAGGTTCGACAGGAACGCGCCGAGGTTGATCCCCATGTAGAAGATCGTGAACGCGCCGTCGCGCCGCGGATCGCCCGGTGCGTACAGATTGCCGACCTGCGTCGAGATATTCGGCTTGAACGCCCCGTTGCCCAGGATGAGGAGCAGCAGCGCGAAGAAGAACGAGCGTTCGCTGGCCATGACGAAGTGGCCGAGCGCCATCAGGACGCCGCCGATGACGACCGTCTTTCGCTGGCCGAGAACGCGATCGGCGAGGATGCCGCCGAAGAAGGGCGTCAGGTACACGAGCGCCGTGTACGAGCCGTAGAGGACGGACGCGGCTTCGGCGGGGCGGCTCGGGACGAACTGCTGGATGAAGCCCCAGAGGAGGATGCCGTGCGGATCGCCGCCGACGAGCGCGCACGGCGGCGTGTGCTTGCTGCATCCCTGCAGCGCCTCCCGCATCGTGACGAAGAGGTAGTTGACCATGTAGAGCTTCAGCAGCCCGCGCATGCCGTAGTAACTGAAGCGCTCCCACATCTCGGCGAAGAACAGGATCACGAGCCCCGGCGGGTGGCCGAAATGGCGCTCGAACGCCGTCCGGGGCGCCGCGGTGGGGGCGGGGCTCGCGATCGGGCTCGGAGCGACGCTCGTCATTCCAAGGGAACTACCACGCCCCGACCCGATACAATCGGTCACGATGGCCCGGCGCTTCCCTGCCGCGCGGCGAGGCGCCCTCGCCCTCCTTTCCCTCGCCACGTGCGCCCCACCGCCGGCGCCCGCGCCCGCGCCCGCGGTTGCGCCCGCGCCCGCGCCCGCGCTCGCGTCCGCGCCCGCGCTCGCGTCCGCGCAGGCGCCCGCGTCCGCGCTTCCCGATCTCGCGATCGATGCCGCCGTTCAAGACGCGATCGCCCGCCACGAGATCCCCGGCGCGGTCGTCATCATCGGCCGTCACGATCGGATCCTCTTCCGGCGCGCCTACGGGTTTCGCGAGATCGAACCGGACCGCGTGCCTATGTCGCTCGACACCCTGTTCGACCTGGCGTCGCTCACCAAGCCCATCGCGACGGCGACGAGCCTCATGGTTCTCGTCGAGCGCGGCGTCGTCGCCCTCGACGATCGACTCGTGAAGTACGTGCCCGAGTGCGATCGCAAGGGCAAGGGCGCGATCACGCTCCGGCAATTGCTCCTGCACGTCTCGGGTCTGCCCGCGGACATCCCGAAGGAGGCGTTCGCGCAGGGCCGCGCCGAAGCCCTGCGGCGCATCTGCGACGTGAAGCTCCGGGCTCCGCCGGGCGACCGCTCGATCTACAGCGACCTCGGGTTCGTCCTGCTCGAGGAGGTCGTGCGGCGCGCGTCGTCGCGCGAGCTGCCCGCGTTCGCCGACGAAGTGATCTTTGCGCCGCTGGGGATGCGGGACACGGGGTTTCTACCGCCCGAGGATCGTCGCCGTCGCGCGGCGTGGACCGAGCGCGTCGACGGCGAGTGGCGCGCGGGCGTCGTTCACGACCCGCGGGCGTTCCTTCTCGGCGGCGTCGCGGGGCACGCGGGTCTCTTCTCGACGGGTGACGACGTGGCCCGGTACGCGCAGGCACTGCTCGGCGGCGGTGAGCTGGAAGGGGCGCGAATCCTGACGCGCCACACCGTGGCGACGATGATCGCGCCCCACGACGTGCCCGGGAGCATCCGCGCGCTCGGGTGGGCCGTCGAGAGCTCGTGGCGCGGCGAGGGGCTGTCGCCGACGGCGGTCGGTCACTTTGGCTACACCGGGACGGCGCTCTGGATCGACCCCGCCAAGGATCTCTTCACGGTCGT
>Ga0302326_10009227_pt1 | contig 21621 bp, 12 predicted proteins | sample Palsa_T0_3_FD_202264 | JGI IMG/M metagenome (GOLD analysis project Ga0302326, IMG submission 202264) | Peat permafrost microbial communities from Stordalen Mire near Abisko, Sweden - Palsa_T0_3 | ecosystem: Environmental > Terrestrial > Soil > Palsa > Peat permafrost | place: Sweden: Abisko... | reverse complement strand
ACGATGCGGTAGATGCGGTTACGGTCCGGCTGAAAGTTCTCGAAGCTCAGATCGAAGTGGACGATGAGATAGATGACCAGGGCGGCGCTGATGCCGATGGCGAGGCCGACGATATTGATCAGGGAAAAGGTTTTGGTTGTCCTTAGGTTACGTAAGGCCGTAAGGAGATAGTTCTTGATCATGGATTTTTTTTACTGGTTATTATTCCGTCCGCAGGTTTTTGACCGGGTCGGCGGACAGGGTGCGTAAGGTCAATATGGCGATTACGGCGAAGGCGATGGCCAGTATCAGGATCTCGGTAACAAAGAAGTTGCCGACGCCGATGGGGACACGGTAGGCGAAGTTATCGAGCCAGTGGTGGACGAACCACCAGCTGACGGGAAGGGCGATGAGGGAGGCGATGATGGCCAGGCGGATGAAGTTGCCGGCCACGAGGCTAAGGATATTTAGTTTTCCTGCGCCGAGGACTTTGCGGATACCGATCTCTTTTATCCTTCTTTCGATGGTAAACATGGTCAGGCCGATGAGGCCGAGTATGGCAAGGAGGATAGCCAGTGCCGTGAAGAAGGCGATGGCGTTTCCCAGGAGTCGTTCATTGGCTGCCAGTTCGGCGAATTGGTCGTTGAGGAAAGTTGTCCTGAGGGGTGTGTCGGGAAGGAACTTTTTGGCCGTGGACTGGAGCCAGTCGAGGAACCAGGCGGTATTCCCGGCCCGGAGGCGGACGACGAGGGTTTTTCCGCCCGGAGAATAGGTGATCACGGCGGGCTCGATCTTTTCGCGGAAGGAGGCGTAATTAAAATCCTTGACGACGCCTATGACGCGCTGGCTGCCGTTGATAAGGGCTCCAACGGGGTTGAAGAGGCCGAGGGCGGCGACGGCGGATTCGTTCAGGATCAGTGAATTTGTATCTGAGCGAAGGTTCTTGTCGAAGTTCCTGCCGGTAGCGAGGTGCATGCCGAGGGTGGAGATATACCGGTCGTCGGCCGGGAACATCTGGATGCTCATGTTTTTGTGGGTGCCGGGATTCTGGTAGGTTCCCATCACCAGAGTATAGCTTGCGGGGGTACGGGTGCAGAAGCTGGTGCTGATAACGACCGACTGTTGTTCCACGAGTGTCCGGAAGGCTTCGGCATGTTCTTTCATGGCGTCAACATTATCCACCAGGAGCAAACCTTCGGATCTGAATCCTTTGTCCTTTGATTTCATGAACTGCAGTTGGCTGAAGACGGTGAAGGATACGAAGACCAGGCCGGTAGCGATGATGAATTGAAAGGTGACGAGGACGTTGCGGATGCCGGGGCGGTCCTTGCCGGCGCTGCCGCTGCGGATGGTCGTCTGGTTGCGCTCGCCCGTCAGATAGAGGGCAGGGTAGAGCCCGGCCAGCAGGCCTATCGCGACGCTGAAAAGAATGAGGTAGAGGTAGTTGGCGGAGAGGAGGGGGATGGGGCCGGTGAGGCTGGTTCCCGTAATATGTTCGTAGCAGAAGAGGATGATCTGGATGAGGCCGCATGCGAGTACCATGGCCAGGAGGGCGAAGAGGGTCGATTCCTTCATGATCTGGCGGATCAGGGTCGGGCGGAGGGCGCCGAAGGTTTTTTTGAGGCCCATTTCCTTGGAGCGGATAGAGGAGCGGGCGGTGACGAGGTTGACGTAGTTGATGACGGCCAGGAGGATGAGAAGGAAGGCGACGGTTTCGAGTAATTTGACCTGGGTGAGATTACCGTTTGTATCGATATCGAATTTGAGGTTGTTGTCGAAATAGATGGATGTCAGGGGTTGGACGACGAAGGATACGGTATTGCTCGCGGTCGACCATTCGGCGTAGGAGAGGGTACTATTGTAGGAGGGGTAGACGACTTTTTGACGGAGGCGGTCGACCCAGGTCTGCAGGCTGGCGATGGGGGCGCCGGCTTTTAATTTTACGTAATTATATAGCGAACAGGAGGCCCAGTTGGTCGAGCTTTCGAGGGTATCATAGGGGCGGGGCAGGAGCAGCCGGGGGCGAAGATGGGACTTCTCGAAGCCCTGGTGCAAGATGGCCACCACTTTGTAGGGTTTCATTTCTTTTCCGACGTAGAGGGTCTTACCGATGGGGTCTTCTTTGCCAAAATAGCGTTCGGCGTAGTCGGGGGACAAGATGGCCTCGCCGGGAGCCAGGCCTTCAGCGGGGATGGCACCTTTTTCAGCGGTGTAAGAAAATATTCTGAAGAAGGACGAGTCGACATAGTAGGGGTATTGCTCCTTGAAGGCTCTATCCTGTTGCGAGGTCCGGACCTCGGTGCTGCCGGGTGCGTCGATGGATGTCGCGTCTTCCGCGTCTTTGCAGGTGGCTTTGAGCAGGGGGCGAAGCATGGGTTGGCTAAAGGCGAAGGGTCCCATATGGAAGAAGTCCGTGCCGATGCGGGCGATACGGTCGGCATCGCGGAAGTGGCGGTCGGTGTTGAACTCACGATGCGCATAGATCAGGAGGATGAAGGAGGCTGCGATGCCGATGGACAGTCCTCCCAGGTTGATGAGGGAGAAGGCTGGATATTTCAGGAACTGCCGAAGGGTAGTTTTTACGGTCTTGTTCATAGTATCATAAAGCTACTCATTCCGGGCGTAAATTTTTAACCGGATTGCCGGTAGCGGCGCGGGTTTTATTCAGATTTGAGGCTTTTTATAGGGTTGGCGGTTGCAGCCTGCAGGGATCGGTAGCCGACGGCGATGATGGCTATGGCGAAGCTGCAGAGCAGGGCGATGAGGAAGAGGCCGGGGCCGGGGTGGATGCTGTATTTGAATTCGGCCAGGTAGGCATGGGTGGCGGCCCAGGCGACCGGGGCGGCGATGGTGAAGGCGACCAGCAGGAGGCGGGTGAATTCCTGGCCAAACAACCAGCAGATCTGGCCGATGCCGGCGCCGAGTACTTTGCGGATGCCGATCTCTTTTGTTTTGCGGAGGGCCATGAAGGACACGAGGCCGTAGAGGCCGAGGCAGCTGATGAGGATGGCGATGGCGGAGAAGGCTTCGACGAGGGTGAGCAGGATATTATCGAGCTGATAGAATTCCGCGATGCGTTCATCGAGGAAGGTATAGGAGTAGACGTATTCGGGGTAGGTTTGGTCCCAGGTGGTCTGAATGGCGCTGAGGGTTTGACGGAGGCTGCGGGGATCAATTTTCATGCTACAGAGCTCGTAGTGGTTGGCATCGGTACTGATGCAGACGGCGTCGATGTCGTTGCGCAGGGAGTACTCATGAAAGTCCCTGACCACTCCGACGATCGGGGCGTCGGCGCCGTTTACGCTAAGTATTTTTCCCAGCACCTGATCGGGGGCGGCGAGGCCAAGTTTTTTTACAAAGGTCTCGTTGACGAGGTATTCGCGGGTGGTATCAGCGGGATAGGTATTTCTTCCGGCGAGGAGGTGAAGGCCGTAGGTGGAAAGGAAGTTGGCGTCGCCGCTTTTAACGTTGATGTCCCAGCGCTCTTCTTTTGGCCTGTTGTCGAAGCGGAAGTCGGTGAGCTGGCTATGATGGGAGGCGGGCGGCTGGAAGCAGAGGGTGCTGTTTTCGACGCCGGGAATGGCGGCGAGGCGATCGCGCAGGGTATGTGCTTTTATGAAGTCCTTTGCGGGGATGGGCACGGATACGATGGCGTCTTTGTCGAAGCCCATGTCGAGGTGGGTAGAGTAGTGCATCTGCCAGGCTACGACGATCATGCCGATGATCAGCATTTGGGAGATGGCGAATTGGGAGGCGATGAGGATGCGGCGGAGGGAGAAGCCGCCTATATGGGCTTGTGACAGTTTGCTTTTGAGGGCCAGCACGGGCTGGAAGCGGGCGAGGATCAAACCTGGATAGGAGCCGGCGGCGAAGACGAGGAGAACGAACAGGGCTACAACAAAAGTGATCGTCCGACCGGTAGAAAGGAGCCCGATGCTCATGCGTGATTGGGTAAGCTGGTTGAGGTAGGGCAATGCGGCCACGGCGGCGAACCAGGCAATGGCAGCGGCCACCGCCGTGATCAGGGCGGTCTCGGCGATAAACTGCCAGAATAGCTGGTTGCGCAGGCTGCCCAACACTTTCCGGATACCCACTTCCTTGCTTCGGTTGAGGGCCTGTGCTGTTGCCATATTGATAAAGTTCATGCAGGCGGTCGACAAGAGGAAGATACCGATGATGAGTAGGGTCCAGGTGTATTTGCTGTCGAGATAACCATCCATGCTGGTGTTGGTATGGATATCGCTCAGGGGTTGGAGGCTGAAGCCGTAGGCTTTTGCGTCTTCGGGCCTGAAGTATTTTGTGAGCAGGCCGGGCAGGATCTTGTCTACGGCTGCGGCGGTGATGCCGGGTTTTAGCAGGACGAAGCATTGGCTGCCCGTATACAGGTTTACCCAGTTGCTGTCGCTGGCGAAGCTGCCGTTCCAGTCTTTAAGGTTATCGTAGGAGAGGTAGATCTCTTGTTTGCGATCGGTATTTGGGGGCAGGTCTTTGAGGATGCCGGTGATGGTGAAATCGATGCTGTTGTTGACCCGAAGGGTTTTGCCGATGGGGGCGGTCTGGCCGAAGTATTTTTTGGCGATGGAAGTCGTAATGATGGCGGAATGTGGGTTGGCGAGTGCGGTGGCGGCATCACCCTGTTCGAGGGGGAAGTCGAAGATGGTAAAGAACGAGGGTTCAGTGAAGGAGATGCCGTTATCCTCCACGAATTTTTTCTGGTCTTTTTCGGCGGGGAGGGAGATAAGGGTGTTGCGATAGGTTACTATGCGTGCTGTTTGTTCGGCGAAGGCGTAGTCGTTTCGGATGGCTTTTCCCAGGGGTTGAGGGACGCATGGGAGATGGGCGAGGTTGCTTTGGTCATGGAGTTCGGTGGTGATGCGGTAGATACGGTCTTTGTTGTGGTGGAATTTATCGAAACTGAGTTGATAGGAGACCAGGGTAAAGATGAGGAGGGCGGCCGTCATGCTGAGGGTAAGGCCGAAGATATTGATGCCGGTGTAGGTCTTATAGCGCAAGAGGGTGCGCCAGGCGATTTTGAAATAATTCTTTATCATTCTGTTCTGAGGCTTTTTATTGGGTTTGTGAAGGAAGCTCTTAGGGCCTGGATGCCGACGGTGGCCAGGGCGATGAGCAGGGCCAGCAAGCTGCCCAGGGCGAAGACCCACCATTGGATGGCAATACGATAGGCGAAATCGCTGAGCCAGTTGGACATCACCCACCAGGACACGGGGATGGCGATGAACAGGGAGATGAGCACCATCAGGGCGAAGTCTTTTGAAAGCAGGATCACGAGGCTTTGGGCGGTGGCGCCGAGGACCTTGCGGATACCGATCTCTTTTGTGCGTTGGAGGACGTTATAAGCTGACAGTCCGAGGAGGCCGAAGCAGGCAATGAGGATGGCCAGGGTAGCGAAGAGGCCGAAGACTTCGCCGAAGCGGGTGTCGGCCTTGTATTGTTCTGCAAAGGATTCATCGAGGAAGAAGTAGCTGAAGGGATCTTCTGGAAAATAGCGGTCCCAATTCTTTTTGATGGCCGCGATGGTCTGATGCGGGTCGGAGCCGGAGAATTTTATGGAATAATAGTTACGGGTGTTGGGGGTGGGCAGGATAAGCATGGGGTTGATGGCTTTCTGCAGGCCTTCGTGGTGGAAGTCGGCGACCACGCCGACGATGTGGGTCGTATCCTGGCCGGATCTGATCCTGATGTTCAGGGCTTCTTCGGGTTTGCGGAAGCCAAGGAGGTGGAGGGTGGTCTCGTTGATGAGGGCGGCTTTTGCGTCGGTGGGGTACTCGCGCGAGAAGTTCCTGCCGGCCACGAGAGGTAGGCCATAGGCGGGCAGGAAGTCGTAATCGACGCCCAGCAGGAAGAGGGAAACGGGGGCTTTGGCGGTACCGTCGACGGTGGTGGATGTGCGGGTCCAGTAGATCTCCTGGCCCATGACGTTGGAGGAGGCGGTCACGCTTTTTATATCCGGCTGTTGGAGCAGGCTGGTCTTAAAGGGTTGGAAGGTGTTTTGGTAGACGGAGTCGCGGGGTGAGGCGGCGCCCTGGATTACGAGCGTGCGATCGATGTCGACGCCCAAATGCTGTCGGCGCATGTATTGCACCTGTTGCTCAACCAGGATGGTGCCGGTGATCAGGATGACGGAGACGGCGAATTGGCCAACGATCAATCCCTTGCGCAGGAGCTGCCCGCGGGTGGTGTTCTTGAACAGGCCTTTCAGTACGGTGATGGGGTGATAACCGGAAAGTATGAAGGCAGGGTAGATGCCGGATAAAAACGAGCCAATGACAAAGATGCCGAGGAAGCCGAGGGCATAGGTGGTGGGCAGGGAAAAGGCTCCGGCGTCGCTACCGATGAGGGTATCGAAGGCGGGGGCCAGCAGCCAGGCCATGCCCAGGGCTATTATCAGGGCGAGGGAATTCATAAGGAAGCTCTCGGTCAGGAATTGAAGGATGAGGTCGCCGCGGATGGCGCCGAGGACTTTGCGGAGGCCTACTTCTTTTGCTCTTTCGAGGGAGCGGGCCGTCGCCAGGTTGGTATAGTTGACCCAGGCAATGGTGATGATGAGAAAGGCGATCAGGAATAGGAAGCCTGTGGCTTTGCCGTTGCCGTTTACCTCGGCCTCCTGGTTGTAATTGGAATAGAGGTGGATATCGGTCAGGGGGATGAGGTGAAGCTCGTATCTGACCTTGTTCTTTTTGCGCCATTCGTCGCTGTTGAGGTGGTGGTCGGTGAAGGCGGTCATTTTGTTTTCGAGGGCGGTCCAACTGGCGCCGGGCTTTAACTGCAGGTAGACATAGAAGTCATACCAGCCCCATTCTGTTTCGGTGGGGTTGGTGGAGTCTCCCTGGTCGCGGAGGATCTTGCCGAGCGTGGAATAGGATACAAGGTGATGGAGGATGAGGTGGGAATTGGCGGGGTAGTCTTTGAAAACGCCGGTGACCTCGTAGGATTCGATGGCGCCGTCGCCCTGGCCTTTTAGTCTTTTGCCGAGGGGGTTTTCTGTACCAAAGTATTTTTTGGCCAGTTCCTGGGACAGGATGATCTTATCGGGCCCGTCCAGGGCCGTGACGGGGTTGCCCCGGAGGAGGTGGATATCGAAGAGGTTGAGGATGGAAGGGTCTGCGAAGTAGCCTTTTTTCTCGCTGAATTTTATGTTCTTTTCCGGATTGGAGAGCAGAAGGTCGGCATCGATCAGGCGGCCGAAGGTGTCTACTTCGGGGAATTCCTTTTTCATTGTGGGGCCGATTGCGGGGTAGGAAGTAGCGGACTTCCAGGCCAGTTTGCCTTGTTGATAGCGATCGAGCCTCACGCGTACGATGCGACCGGCGTTCTGCTGGAAAGCGTCATAGCTACGCTCATGGGCCACGTAGTGGAAGATGAGCAGGCAGCAGGTGATGCCGATGGCGAGACCGAAGACATTTAGTGCGGAGAACCCTTTATGTTTGATCAGGTTTCGCCAGGCGAGCCGCAGGTGATTTTTTAGCATATATATCGTTGTTAGCTCATTCGCTACGCAATGATTTCACGGGGTTGGCTAATGCGGCACGCACCGCCTGGATGCTAATGGTGACCAGGGCGATCGCTGCGGCCAGGGTTGCTGCCGCCAGGAAGATCCACCATTCGATGGTGATGCGATAGGCAAAATCTCCCAGCCAGCGGTACATGGCATACCAGGCGATGGGAACTGCGATCAGGGAAGCGATGGCTACCAGCCGCAGGAAGTCTTTTGACAGCATGGTTACGATGCTTCCGGTGCTTGCGCCCAGCACTTTCCGAACGCCGATCTCTTTGATGCGTTGATTGATGGTGAAGGCTGAGAGACCGAAAAGGCCGAGGCAGGCGATGAATATGGCGATGCCGGAGAAAGTGGTAAATAGGGAGCCTTGCTGCTGTTCTGTTTTATAGAGTTGGTCGAAGCGTTCGTCGAGGAAGGTATACTCGAATGGGACTTCGGGGAGGTAGCGTTTCCAGGTCTTCCCGAGGTGATCCAGGGAGCCGGTGATATTGCTGCCCGCCAGTTTGACGGAGATGCTGCCGTAGCTATTTCCTGCCTGGGCGTCTGCGGGCATAACGAAGATGAGGGGTTGGATCTGCTGGTGCATGGACTCGAAGTTGAAATCGCCCATGATGCCTATGACTTTTCCTTTGACTCCGGCGTAAGCGAAATTCTTGCCGACCATGTCCCCGGGGCTGCGGATGCCGAGGGCCTTCGTGGCGGCTTCGTTGAGCAGGAAATTGGAGGTATCGGTGGCATATTCGCGGGAATAATTCCTGCCAGCCACGATGTGGATACCGTAGGTATTGAGGAAATCGTGGTCTACGGCTACATACTTGATATCTGCGTTTACTGGGCGCAGCGAGTCGGCGCTTTCGGTGGCGGCGCCTTGTTCATCGAGGAGGCGGCCGGTGGGGATGCGTGAGGAGCGGGTGGACTGGAGGATGTCGCGGTTTTGGAGCAGGGCGTTGCGGAAGGACTCGTAGGTTTTGTCGAGGCCGTTGTTGTATTGGAGGGTGACGATATGTTCTTTATTGAAGCCGAGCGAGGCATTCTGCATGTAGTGCAGTTGTTGAAATACGATGGCGGTGCTGACCAGCAATACGATGGAGATGGCGAACTGGGCCGTTACGAGGACTTTGCGGAACGAGACGGTGTTGGAGCCTACTTTGAACAAGCCTTTTAATACTTTCACAGGTTGGAAGGACGACATGAACAAGGCGGGGTAGGCGCCGGAGAGGAAGCCTATGGCCAGGGGTGTTAAAAGCAGGGTAAGGAGGATGGGCCAGGATGCCAGGCTTTGTGCGGAGAGTTGGAGTCCGGTGACGCTGTTTACCCAGGGTAGGGTGAACAGCGTGAGGGCCGCCGCGAGCACCAGGGCCATGAAGGCCAGCAGCACCGATTCGGTCAGGAATTGGGCGATGAGTTCTTCGCGGCGGGCGCCGGATACTTTGCGAATGCCGATCTCTTTGGCGCGGAGGGTCGAGCGGGCGGTCGACAAGTTCATATAGTTGATGCACGCGATGAGGAGGATAAAGAGGGCGATGGCGCCGAAGATGTAGACGCGGTTGATGTCGCCGTTCTCTTCGATCTCTTCGTCGAGATGGGAGTGAAGGTGGATATCTGTGAGGGGTTGCAGGAAAAGTTTGGTGAATTGGTGTGGCTTGATTCCCGCGGGGGCGCCGTCGGTGGGCATGTGACGGTCGACGAAGGCCGGCAACTGTGCTTCGAGGCTTTTTGCCGGGTAGTCTTTTGGCAGTAACAGGTAGGTGAAGAATGAGTTATTACCCCAGTTTGTCTGGAGGCCTTTTTCGCCATAGATGGCGGAGTCCTTCAGGGTGTTGAAGGAAAGCAGGACCTGCGGATGCATGTGGGCGGGGTTGGGGAAGGGCTGGAAGATACCGGTAACCTTGAAGTTATACCGATTGTCCATGCGAATGAACTTGTTGATGGGGTCGGCGTCGCCAAAATATTTGCGGGCTACGTCCGGGGTCAGCAGGATAGAGAAGGGGTCTGTGAGGGCAGTCTGGGGGTTGCCTTTTAGCAGGGAGACGTCGAAGATGGAGAAGAAGTTGCTGTCCGCGAAGAAAAGGTCTTTTTCGTTGAAAACCTTTTCTTCATACCGCATTGGGGCATTGCTGGTAGGCAGGAGGCGGGTCACCTTTTGGATGTCCGGAAAGTCGTTTTTCAGCAGGGGGCCGAAGGGTGGCGCCACGGCTCCGAGGTGGAGGGAGACGATACCTTCTTTATTGTTGAAGCTTCGGGTGACACGCCAGGTCCGGTCTGCTTTGCTGTTGTATCTGTCGTAACTGGTCTCGTGCAGGATATAAATACCTATGAGCAGGCAGCAGGTGAGGCCGACGGTCAGTCCGAAGAGGTTGATAAACGAGATGAACTTGTAGCGGGAAAGGTTGCGGAAGGCAGTCTTCCAATAATTCTTGAGCATGACGATGTATTTGGGTCGTGCGACCGATTAAAAATGTATCGTTGGATGCGTTCCGGAACCTTCGAGCGGCAGTTCTGGCTACTTACACCAGGATGTTCTCTGTCACGGCCTGACCGTCCAGCATGCGGATGATGCGATGGCTATAGCGGGAGTCGTGTTCGGAGTGTGTTACCATGATGATGGTCGTGCCTTGTTCGTTGAGGTCGGTGAGCAATGTCATCACTTCGTTCCCGTTGGAGGAGTCGAGGTTACCGGTAGGTTCATCCGCGAGGATGAGCTTGGGGTTATTGACGACGGCGCGGGCTACGGCGACGCGTTGTTGCTGACCACCCGAGAGTTGTTGGGGGTAGTGGTTGCGGCGGTGCATGATCTGCATTTTGTCCAGCACGGCTTCCACGCGTGTTTTTCTTTCGGGACCTTTTACGCCGAGGTAGATGAGGGGCAGTTCGACGTTTTCGAATACTGTGAGTTCGTCGATGAGGTTAAAGCTTTGGAATACGAATCCGATGTTGCGTTTGCGCAGGTCGGCCCTTTTGCGTTCGTTGAAATGGGCTACTTCGATACCATTGAAGATGAAGCTGCCGGCATCGGGATCGTCGAGGAGACCGAGTATATTCAGGAGGGTGGATTTGCCGCAGCCGGAGGGGCCCATGACGGAAACGAATTCGCCTTCTTTTACTTCGAAGGTGAGTTTGTTAAGTGCGATGGTCTCTACCTCTTCGGTGCGATACGTTTTTTGGAGTTCGGTGATCTTGATCATGACTATGAGCTGTTTAGATGATGTTTGTGAAAATGATTTAGATGTATAGGAGTTTGTTGATAATGAGAGTAGAGTACTCTTCGTTGCTCACTTGTTTCGCGACTGGGGTCAGCACCTTGCAGCCGCCGGTTTTGCGGCCATAGCGGGCGCATTCGTTGGAGGAGGCGAACGTGCTCAGTAGGAGGACGAGGCCAAGGGTGAAGAACAGTCGGATTCTCATGGTTTTTGTTTTAGTTGACGCCTGTCGGGCGTCAGATGTTACAATATAGGTCATTTTTTGAGTACTAATTCCTGCATATTTCCATAATTCTCGTAGCTGGAAGTGACTACTTTGTCGCCGGGCTTGAGGCCGGAAAGCACTTCGTAATAGTCCGTGCTTTTGCGGCCGAGCTGGATATCCACCCGGTAGGCGGTCTTGCCGTCATCGCTGACCTTGAAGATCCAGTTCCCGCCGGTTTGCTGGTAGAACCCGCCTATTGGCACCAGGATGGCGGTCGTCTCGTCGCTAAGGGCGAGGGTGATCTGGAGGGTCTGGCCTTTACGGATGCCATGGGGTACTTTGCCAACGAAGTTCATGTCGACCTGGAACCTTCCGGCGACGATCTGGGTGAAGACTTTTATGATCTTCAGGGTATAGGTCGTGTCGTTGAAGCTAAAGGTGCCGGTCTGGCCGGTGAAGACGCGGTTGATATAGTGTTCGTCCACGTCCAGCAGACGTACCTTGAAGCCGTCGAGGACGTCCAATTGACCGAGGGCATAACCTGCGGCCTTGTACTGGCCGACTTCGGCATCGAGGGAGGTCAGCTGGCCGTCGCGTGGGGCGCGGAGGACGAGGCCGTCGACCTTTTTCTTCAGGATACCCAGTGTATTCTTTGCGCCGGCCAGGGACTCCTGATCCTGTTTTTCCTGTTGGGTGCGGGAAAGGGAGTCCGACCGGAGGATCTGGTTTTGCAAGCTGTCTTTGGTCCGGAGGTAGAAGTAGTTGTTGACGGCCGACTGGTATTCCTGGGAGCCGATCGCTTTTTGTGCGTAGAGCTTGACATCCAGGTCGTAGACGCGTTTGGCTTCTATGTATAGGGCGCGTTGGTCGGCGACGGCGGTCAGTTTGCTGACGGTGTTCTGGTCGGCGGTGACGCGGCTGAGCTGCATTTGGGCCAACATGGTGGAAACCGAGGTCACCTGGCCCGCCAGCTGGTACTCTACGTCGGGGTTAGAAAGCCGAAGGATGGGATCGCCTGGTTTGAGGATGGCGCCGTCATCTACATATTTCTGTTCGACCTGGCCACCAGCCTCGGTTATGAGATAAATGGTCGTCAGGGGCATGACCGTCCCGTTCTGGGGGATGGATTCCTGGAAGGGGGCTTTTATGATGGGGCTTATTGTAATACGTTCTAAATCAACGTTGAGTTTGGATTTTCCGGAGGTAAAATAGAAACTTGCCGCAATGAGAAGAACTAAAGCTGTGATGCCGCCTATTGTCATCAGGCGCTTGGTTGACCATCTTTTTTTGGGAATGACTCTGTCCACGATAAAGAATTTAAATTTGTTTTTCGGTTTTTTTAAAAAACCACCCAGTATAAAGATACCGGGAGGGCTACACATGAGAAAATTCTAAAAATTCTTATCAGGAAGGTAACAAACATATGCCAGAATGCGATCATCATGATTTACAGGTCCTTAGGTCAGATAGGCGGCGTTTATAGTTCATTTTTGATACAAAAAGTGTTCGTTTTTGATACAGTGGCATTCAGGGGTCCAATTGTATAAAAAATTAATTGCCATACTTTTATATTTAAGGTATACTTGTAGTTGACGAATGTTGCACCAGCACAACAAAAAAATTATGAATCTAAAGAATGCCAATATACTGGCTATTGATGACGATCCCGATGTACTTACGGCCGTGCGGTTATTGTTGAAGACGGAGGCGGCGGATGTTGTGACGGAAAAGAATCCTGAGAATATGCGGTCCATCCTTTCCAAGCGCTCATTTGACCTTATTCTGCTGGATATGAATTTCAACAGCAGTATCAACACGGGTAATGAGGGGCTTTTCTGGCTTCGGAAGATCAAGGAGTTCGGGTCTACTGCGGCGGTGATCATGATCACGGCTTACGGGGATATCGACCTGGCGGTGCGGTCATTAAAGGAAGGGGCGGCGGATTTTGTGGTGAAACCCTGGCACAACGAGCGGCTGATCACGACTATTAAAGAGGCGTTGAAGAAGAACGATCCCAAGAAGGGGGGGTATGAAGACGTCACGGATTCGGTGATCGGAACGGAGCTGCTGGGTGAGTCGGAGATCATGCGGGATATCTTTTTCAAGGTGCAGAAGATCGCGCCAACGGATGCGAATATTTTGATCCTGGGGGAGAACGGGACGGGCAAGGACCTCATCGCCAAGGCCATTCATCAGCATTCGCTGCGGGCTGAGAAGCCCTATATCAAGGTGGATGTGGGCGCTTTGACGGAGACTTTGTTCGAGAGTGAGCTTTTTGGTCATAAGAAGGGGGCGTTCACGGATGCGAGGGAGGACAGGGTTGGACGGTTTGAGAGTGGGAATGGGGGGACGCTTTTTTTGGATGAGATCGGGAATATCTCTTTACATCAGCAGGCGAAACTTTTATCGGTCTTACAAAACCGGCAAGTGACGCGGTTGGGGAGCAATCAGCCCACGCCGATCGATATCCGGTTGATCTGTGCGACGAATGTGCCGCTTACGGAGCTGGCGAATGAGTTGAAGTTCCGGAAGGACCTTATCTACCGGATCAACACGGTGGAGATCGTGGTGCCGCCGCTGCGGAAGCGGGAGGATGACATCGTGATCCTGGCGCGGCATTTTGACAAGATCTATACGAATAAGTACATGAAGCCGCTGCATGATTTTGATGGCAAGGCGATAGAGAAGCTGAAATCATATCACTTTCCGGGGAATGTGCGGGAGTTGCAGTATACGATCGAGCGGGCGGTGATCATGGCCGAGGGGGATGTATTGCAGGCTAAGGACCTTATCTTTTCGCCGATCGAATCGGCCACGCCCAGATCGGACGAGCCGCAGGACCTGGATCTCAAGCTCAGTACGATCGAGAAGAACGCCATCTTAAAAGTGATAGAAAAGCATAACGGTAACATCTCCAAGGCGGCCAAGGAATTGGGTCTTACCCGCACGGCGCTTTACCGCCGTCTTAGCAAATACGATATTTGATGCCCATGATATTCAAACGTTACCAGGAGAGGATACTGATCCGGGTTTTATTCATGTTTTTGACCTTGTCGGTGGCTTCATTCCTGCTGGTAAAGGGTTCGTATGCGTATCTGGCCTTGCTGCTTTTATTTATAATTGGGCAGTTGGTGGATTTTTACAATTTTCATCGTAAGGCGCAGCAGGAGGTGGAGCAATTTGTGGAGTCGATCCACTACCGGGATTTTTCGCGGTATTTTGATGTGAAGGAGGCGCCGTTGGAACTGCAGAGTCTGCGGCATGGTTTCAATGAGATCAATTCCACGTTCAAGCTGATGGGTCGGGAGAAGGAGACGCAGTATCAGTATCTGCAGAAGATACTGGAACTGGTGAATACGGGTATCCTTTCCTATGAGCCCAAGAGCGGAGAGATCGGCTGGATGAATGAATCTTTCAAGAATATGCTTGGCGTGCCTTATCTGAAAACGATCAATTCGCTGGAGCGGAGGGACGCTAATCTGTACCAGGAGATATTGGCATTGCGGCCAGGGGAGAATAAGATCGTTTCGCTGACGAAGGATAAGAATGTGTACAAGACCCTGATGGCTGCGACGGCGTTCCAGACGGATGGGCGGGTGTATAAACTGGTGGCTTTTCAGGACGTGAATGAGGCGCTGGATGAAACGGAGGCGAAGGCCTGGCAGAGGTTGTTGAGTGTGATGACTCATGAGATCATGAATTCGGTGGCGCCTATCTCTTCTTTGGCCGAGACCATGCTGCACCGGCTGCAGGAGTCGGCGCGCTTGCTGGAAGGGCAGCCCGGCGCCCTTGAGGATCTGGAGTTGGGGATCGGGACGATACAGCGGCGGAGCGAGGGTTTGCTGAAGTTTGCGGAGACGTACCGCAGTCTGAACAAGATCACTACGCTGAATCTGAAGAAGGTCTATGCCCGTGATCTTTTCGAGAATCTGCATGTGTTGATGGAGCCGACGCTGGAGCAGAAAAATATCGAGATGGATATTCTGTTGTTGGATACGGATATTTCGCTGGAGGTGGATACGAATCTGATCGAGCAGGTCTTGATCAATCTTGTGGTGAATGCGATAGATGCGGTAAAGGAGAACGCGGAGCCCAGGATCACGTTGGCAGCTTATTCGGGGAACAATGGCCGGTCGATCATCAAGGTTGGGGACAATGGGATGGGGATGTCGCCGGAGGTGATGGACAATATTTTTATTCCTTTCTTTAGTACGAAAAAAAGCGGGAGCGGGATAGGGTTGAGTTTATGTAAGCAGATATTGTTACTGCATAAGGGTAATATACAGGTGCAGTCGGTAGAGGGGGTGGGGAGTTCGTTTTTGCTGCATTTCTAAGCGACGACGGGCGAAACTAAGACTGTGCGATCCATTTTTTAAAGGAGGCGGAATTTTCCTGGCTGATGATGATCTCTTCGTTCACCGGGAGTACCAGTTCCACACTGATCTTGCTTCTTTCGAGCGGTTTGAATCGTTTGATGTAGTTGGCGTTGATGATATATTTGCGGTTGGCGCGGTAAAAGATGTTCTTGTCGAGTTCTTCCTCCAGTTCGCTGAGGTTGCTTTTTTCCGCCATATATTTCCGGTTCTCTTTGTCTACCAGAAAGATCAACTTGTGTTCCGTGAAGAAATAGCCGGTGTCTTCTACGCGGACGGCTTGAAATTCAACTCCTTTTCTTACCAGGATGCGGGATCTTTTACGGTCGTGGCTGCCGCCGAAGTAGTCGTGAAGGTGGTCCTGGTTGTTAAAATCCCTTGTGGTGACGAGGTCGTGGTTATTGATAAAATGTGCCCGGAGGGCCCTGTATTTTTTTATGGCGTTTTTGAGTTTGTCCTGGCTAATAGGTTTTAGCAGGTAATCTATGCTGCTATATTCGAAGGCTTGTGCGAGGTATTCGTCGTAAGCGGTAGTGAAGATGACCGGGCAGGTCACGTCGCAGGCCTTGAAGATGTTAAAGGAGAGCCCGTCGGAGAGCTGGATATCCATGAGGATGAGATCCGGCTGAGGGTTTCTGTTCAGCCAACGGATCGTTTCGTCGACGCTGTTGCAACCCGCAACCACATCGATATCGTCGTCTATGGCCTGGAGCTCTTCGATGAGATTTTCCGAGGCGGGCCGTTCATCTTCCACGATAAGGACTTTCATCTGGTTAGGTTTTGTTGATACAAAAATAAATATCATTCTGTGTTTTCTGCTACCGTCTATCAAACCATGATGACCGGTTGATAATTTCGTCCATCATGGTTTGATGTTAAATGATGGGCCTTCGGCCAGCGGGCCTGTGGCCCGCTCCGGTAGTATAAGACGCATTAATCTGACAAATGTTGCAGCCGGACTATGTTTAAAATTAAAACCGGACGATCGGTAGTTTTACGGTGAATGATTGAAAATTGTTTTCTACCTGGATGTTCCGTTTGGTAAGCAATTTATACCGGTTATCCAAATTGCTAAGTCCTATTTTGGATGTTGGTTGTGGGTCGGACCGTCGGTTCATGATATTTCGGACGATGACATAGTCGGCAGAAATGCTGACGTCGATGGTCAGGGGTTTTTTCTCGCTGAACTCGTTGTGTTTAATGGCGTTCTCGACCAGGGCCTGGAGGGAGATAGGGGGTATGAGGAAATTCTCCGCGGAGAGATCGGTGATCTCGATGACCATGCTGATGGCTTCGGCGAAGCGGATCTTCAGTAGGTAAAAATAGTTGCTGATGAATTCGACTTCTTCGCGGAGCAGGACGAGGTCCCGGTCTTTGTTGCTGAGTATATAGCGGTAGACGCGGGCGAGTGTATCGTTGTACAGCCGGGCGTTTTGGGGGTCGCGGGTGATGAGGAAGGACAGGGTATTGAGGGAATTGAAAATAAAATGGGGATCGATCTGGTTTTTGAGGGCTTCCAGTTCGGCCTGGGCTTTGGCGACGTTGAGTTGTTCGACCTTTGATTCGTTATATTTTTTCTCGAGGTTGAGGAAGATGATCTCGTAGATGTTGCTGATAAAGCAGGCGGCGATGATGAGAAGGAGGGCGGTATCTACCAGGTGGTCTGTACCGGGTTGTGGTTCATAAGAGACGAGGAGCCAGAGGTGGAGTAGTCCGAAGGCAAGGGAGCCGGAGTAGACGATGTTAGTGAAGAAGAAGGCGATGACGATCTTATAATAGGATGTTTTGGACCAGGGTATTCTGGCTCGGATATAGTACATGAGCCGGACGTTGCCTTCCCAGATCAGAAAGACGACGACGATGAAGAATAAGTAGCAGGCTGCGAGTTCGGAGTAGTTGTAAAGGCGGTTAGTGATGAGACTCGTTAGATTTGGGACGAGTATGCCGATCGTAGGGATGCCTACTATCTTGATGATCCGGTCGTTCAACGCAAGTTGTTTATTCATAGCAGGTTCAGGTTAGGTGGTTGGCCTAATCGAGTAAAATTGTTAATGGTTGGGAAAGTGTCTGGTCGTTGGTGTAGTAGATCGGAATAACGTGAAATAATTTAATTGTGCTGTAATAAAAAAGTTAATTTATTGTAAAAGGAAAAATGGGCGGCTCAGCGGTGGCCGGATCGGTCGGGTTCATACAGCGAAATCTACCTTTGGACACTAAAATCTCCCGTTTGGGTCAGTTTGGGGGAAGGCCGATAAAAAAAGGCGCTATCTTTCCCGGGCCAACCAAACCACTCAAGCCAAACTTATTCCGGGGGAACAGCAATTTTAGTCTAACGGGCGACTTCCCCGGATCTTATAAAAGTTGTCCTTAGAAGTTTTCTCATGTGACCCGCAGGTGGTTTCTACCACCTGCTCTTTTTTCCCCTTACTTTCTTCAACGTTTTCGGTGTTTTCTTCAATGATTTTTTTAGAAGCCGGGCGGTCGGGCCGGCGGGTATGATGCGTTTTCGAAATGGCGTGTTTGTTAATGCGCAGGTTTGATCTTACCAATTCCCGTTTGAGGTAGTGCTTTTCCCGTTTCGGTTACAAACCACTTTTGGCTTGCAATCTTTCTGTTAATTTTTTTGTCTCTAAACAATCGAATCACACAAAAATTAACTTGAAAATGAGAAAACTACTGCTATTGTGCGCCTGGCTTGGTTATATAACCGTGTCGCAGGCGCAAAGCCGTGTCATAACGGGGAGGGTTACGGATAGTTCGGGTGTCGGCATCCCAGCCGCGACCGTTCGGGTCAGGGGGGCCAAGGGTGCCTCGGTCGCGGATAACGACGGCAAATTCAGCATTAAGGCTAATCAGGGGGATATGCTGATCATCAGCGCCACGGGGGTCGCGACGAAGGAAGTTCGGGTGGGCGCGGTTGACCACCTGGACGTAAGGGTGGGGTATCAAACTACGAACCTGGCCGAGGTGACTGTGACGACGGCCTTGGGTATCAAACGACAGCAACGGGAACTTGGGTATGCCACGGCGCAGATCAAGACTTCGGAGCTCAACCAGGCGGCGGTCATCAATCCTGCGACGGGATTGGCGGCTAAGGTCTCCGGTGTGGATATCCGATTGGCGGACAATGGGGTAAATCCCCAGGTAAAGGTTACTTTCAGGGGAAGCCGTTCCATTGAGGGTAACAATGAGGCATTGATCGTTGTGGATGGAATACCGGTGGATCAGCAGTACCTGGCCAATATCAATCCGAACGAGATCGAGGATGTTACCATATTAAAGGGATCGAATGCGGCGGCCTTGTATGGGATGGCGGCCAGTAATGGGGTGATGTTGATCACCACCAAGAAGGGGAAAGGAAAATTTTCTTTGACCTATCAGAATACGGTGAGTGCGGAGTCCATCTCTTATTTTCCTGCGCTGCAGAATGAATACAGTGGCTATGGCGGAGAGGCCGGTTCCGGTCCGAATCCTGCGACCGGCGGTTCCATTTATTTTGTAAACCCCCTGACTGGTACGGCCAACACGGTACCCTTTGAGAATGAGTCCTATGGGGTTGCCTATACCAGTCTGGACTTCACGGGGGATTCTATTCCGATCGGGATAGATCAGAATCAGAACTGGCATTATGTGCCATTCCGGGATGTGAAGAATGGCCGGAAGGATTTTTTTCAGACGGGGATCGGGGATCAGAATGAGCTTTCGGGCGGATTTTCGAATAAATGGGGTGGTCTTTTCTTTTCCGGCGATCATACGACCAAGCAGGGGGTCGTGCCCTATGATACCTATCAACGAAATGGCGGCCGGATCACGGCCAATGCCAATTTGGGCCGGTTGACGGCTCAATTGGGGGTAAGCTATTATAATGTCTCCACCAATATCGCCGGGAACTCCTACGACCAATACCGGCCTTTGTATTGGGATGTGATGAACCAATTGCCCAGCACCGATCTGAAATCGATAAAGGACATCAATCTTTTCCAAAATAACCAGGGTTTTGTGAATGCCTATTTTCCCAATCCCTGGTGGCAGGTATTCAATTCCCGGTCGAAGAGCAGCAATGACAACCTGTTGAGCAACCTTACGCTGAGCTACAAAATAAATGACTGGTTGAATGTCACGGCGAGGACGGGTTATAGCAAGACCTGGGAGAATGCGCCCTCGTATATTGACAGTATTACTTTTCCTGCTTTTATCGTCAATGGGGGCGCTGGGCCATTGGGTGGGGGAAGCCAGGGTGTTTTTCCGGGAGATCAGCTTGAAAGGCAGCTGGAGACGGTCAAAGCGCATTATGACGACTGGAATACGGATGCTTTCCTGACAGCCACCAGGCATTATGGGGACTTCAAGTTCACGCTGGTCGCGGGGGGCAACTACCGGTCGCGGAGCAGTTGGGGAGATTGGTACTCCAATCAATATTATACGCAGCAAGTCGTGGGTGCGAATTTCATCCCGTCCGGTCCTTCCAAAGTCTTGCATCCGGATGGAAGCGCGGATGCCTATTTTTCCTACAAGCGGTATGATCAGAGTGCCTATGGCGATCTGACGATTGGGTATGACAGCTGGGTGTTCCTGCATGGTTCGTTCCGGAATGACTGGACATCCATTCTGGATCCCAATAACAGGAGTTTCAGCTATCCCTCGGTGGATATGTCGGCTGTATTGAGCGACAAATTGGAATTCCTGAAGAACAGCAACACCATCAGCTTCCTGAAGGTCCGCCTGGGCTATGCCGGTACGGGCAATGTGAGTCTGGATGGTTATACGCGTCTTGGCGTCATGGGCAATGTGGGTGCGGGTACGGACAATAATAATGTTCCGGGTGGTTATACTTATTTACTTCCCAATTTCGGGGCTTATGCGATCTATCCGGTTGCCGGCGTGATCCCTGGATTTCCCTATGGGAGTACCAGCGGCTATTCTTCGAATCCCGGGCTTGTCCAGAGCGGCCTGAAGCCGGAGAAGACATCGGCCGAAGAAATAGGTTTTCAATTGGGTCTGTTGAAGAACAGGATCAACCTGGAAGTCAACTACTACGATCAGCACTCCAGGAATCAGACCCTTCCCCTGCAGGCCTCGAATGCCACCGGCGTCACTTCTTATACTACGAATGCAGGAGAGGTCAACAACTATGGGGTAGAAGTGGACCTTTCGTTGAATCCGGTCATCCGCGTGAGGGATTTCCGGTTTGATCTGTCGGGTAACTTCAGCTACCAGAATTCGAAGGTCGTCAATATTGCGGGTGGTCAGGCCGAACTCGACCAGATCAATTTTGGGAACACGTCTATCGGCGGCATCTTCGCTGTCGCCGGAAAGTCTTATCCGCAGATCGAGGTTACCGATTTCCTGCGGGATCCCAAGGGTCGGATCATCGTAGACGGGTCATCGGGTCTGCCTCAACTCGGGCCTAACCCGGTGGATGTGGGCAGCGGCAACTACAAATATTTCCTGGGGCTTTCACCCAGCTTTACTTACAAGAGTGTAACGCTAAGAGCAGTATTCGATTATCGGGGCGGAGCCAAGATCCTGAACGAGCAGGCGAATGCGATGGATTTTGCGGGGATCTATGCGGGTGATGCTACCAACCGGCAGGCATTTGTGGTACCGAACTCGGTGATCCAGACCGGTCCCAAGAGCTATACGCCCAATACGAATGTTCCTATCACGAGTGTGAGCGGGCTGCCGACGGCTGTGTTCTGGTGGGCCAACTACTACAACCAGGCGGGTGCGCCCTACGTGACGAGCGCCGACTTCTGGAAATTGCGGGAAGTGGCGGTGACCTATGCGTTGCCGATGAAGTGGTTTGGGAAGCAGGATTTCCTGAAGAAGTTGGACTTTAGCCTGGTCGGCAGGAACCTCTTCATGTGGAGGCCTAAGGCGAACAATATGTCCGATCCGGAATTCAGTACCAATGCTACGGGCAATGCGGTTGGTTACACCACGGAATTCCAAACGCCGCCCACGCGCATCCTGAGTGCAACGATCCGGGCTACCATCTTATAATCTATAAAAAAGAGAAAGCTATGTCAATCAAGAATAAAACACTTCTTTGTTTGGGCTTGTGCGGGCTGATCGCCTTTGCGAGCTGCACGAAGAAACTGGATACGAATCTGCATGATCCCAATGGTACCCCGAGCAGCCAGCTCACGGGCAGCGACTATTTTGCGGGGTCTTTGGTGGAGATCATTTACAACAAATCGGGGATCAATCTTTTTAATTCCACGGACAACTATGACTATGCGAACCAATGGATGGGGTATTTCGCCAGGAATTATGGATGGGCATCGTCGGGGAACCAGCAATTTATGGAGGACTTTCAGCTGACCAACAACTTCGGCAATGGGG
>Ga0302326_10009225_pt1 | contig 21621 bp, 19 predicted proteins | sample Palsa_T0_3_FD_202264 | JGI IMG/M metagenome (GOLD analysis project Ga0302326, IMG submission 202264) | Peat permafrost microbial communities from Stordalen Mire near Abisko, Sweden - Palsa_T0_3 | ecosystem: Environmental > Terrestrial > Soil > Palsa > Peat permafrost | place: Sweden: Abisko... | reverse complement strand
TGGCAGGGCTGAGTGGCGGTCACGGTCACGCGCTGAGCGTCATAGCCCGCGATTTGCGCCTTCTCGCCGCTCTTTGAGACGTCGACTTTGGCGGGGAGCCAGACGCACCTGGACTGGTCGACCGCGGACGGTTGCTGCTTATTCTCGCCGGAACCCATCTGATCTGACATCTTCTGCACCTGGGCGCGAAGCTGCTCGAAGGTGGTCTCGGTGTATTCCTTCTTGTTCATATTCAGGTGATAGAGCTTGCCCTGGTCGAGCAGGATGATCTCGGCGCTTGGCCCCAGGGCATTGCGCGCCAGAAAACCTACGAGCTTCGACTGCATCTTAGTGTCATTGTCGGTGCGCGATTTCTCGCCGGAGATGCTGGTTGAAGAGGTACCCGACATATTAGCGAACGCCATCGCGCCGACACCATCGACGGAGGTGCTGCGTACGATGGTAATGTCGGCTTGCGCAGTCCCGACGACCAACCCGAGAATGCCGCCCATCACGAATAATGCGGTCGACCGTAGCATTTGTGTCTTCATGGACCGGAATGCTACCCAAAACCGGCCACGGACAATGAATTAATTGGCAGACCTCGCAGTCTTGCGCGCTTGGCAGGCATAATCACCCTGCCAAAGTCCACGGAGTCCTGCCGATGCCCTATCGCCCGCGCCGCATTGTCGGTTGCCTCCTCGTTGCGTCGGCGGTTATCGGCGCATCCGCGCCGGCCGCGCCGGGAGCGCCGGAGGCCCGCGAGCAGACGCTGGCGCGCGAGATCCTGCGCGAACTGATCGACACTCGCTCGACACACGACGTCGGCACGACGGAATTAGCACGCAAAGTACAAGCGCGGCTGCTCGCGGCCGGCTTTGCCGCGGTGGACGCGCAGCTGCTCATCCCGCGGGACCACCCGCGCGCCGGCAACGTCGTTGCCCGGCTCCACGGCCGCGGAAAAGGCAAACCGGTCCTGTATCTGTGTCATCTCGACGTCGTAGCGGCGAACCCAGAGGACTGGACGCGCGATCCGTTTCACCTGACTGAGGACAACGGGTGGCTGTACGGGCGCGGCACCATAGACATGAAGGGACAGGATGCGGCCGTCCTCGCGGCGCTGCTGCGTATGAAAAGCGAGGGTTTCATTCCAGAGCGCGACATTATCGTCGCCTTCACCGCAGACGAGGAGTCGGGCGGCGAACGCAATGGCGTCGATTGGCTGCTGACCGAGCATCGTGACCTTGTAGATGCTTATCTTGTGATAAACCCGGACGGCGGCGAAGCGGGCATGAAAGGTGGTCGTCGGCTCTACGTCGGTGTCCAGACCAGCGAGAAGATATCCATGGCGTTCGAGGCGGAAGTGACCGATAAGGGCGGCCACAGTTCGCGGCCGACTGCCGACAATCCCATTTACCGCTTGAGCGAAGGTTTGGCGCGGCTCTCGAAGTTTCGGTTTCCTGTGCACCTGACCGACACGACCCGGCAGTATTTCGAGCGCCGGGCGGCCATCGAGACAGGCGCGACCAAGTCGGACATGCTCGCCGTGACGAAGACGCCGCCCGATCCCGCTGCACTGGAGCGTCTTTCGGCCGTGGTAGAGACGAACATTCTGCTGCGAACCACTTGCACGGCGACCCAGATCGAGGGTGGCCACGCTCAGAATGCGCTGCCTCAGCGCGCCCGGGCAACGCTGCAGTGTCGGATTATTCCCGGCGAGTCGCAGGACTCCGTGCGCGATACGCTTGCGCGCGTGCTCGATGACCCGACAATCAAGATCAGTGTCATCACACCCGCGACGCCAAGTCCCGAGTCGCCGCTCTCGGGCAGCATCTTGCCGATCGTCGAAAGGGTGACTCACCAGTTATGGCCGGATGTCGTGATCCTCCCGCAGATGGGTGCCGGTGCGAGCGACAGCAAGTACACGCGTGTGGTCGGCATGCCAAGTTACGGCATCGACGGCATGTTCGACGATCTGGATGACGGACGCGCACATGGTCGTGATGAACGCATCGGCGTGGCGGCTTTCGGGCAGGAAGTCGAATTCACCGATCGGCTGATGCGCGAGGTTTCGAGACAGCGCTAGGCTGCAGGCGCACGCGGTCTGATGATCTATCTCAAGATACGATAGACAACACCCAATAATACAGGCTTCAGAGATGTGTCAACAGGGTCGTTACCCCGGTAGCGGCCGCGGGAAGGGCTCACTTGAGCTTTGCCAATAGCAGTTCGAAGCGAGGATCGTCGCGCAGTGAGTCATAGTCTGGATCGCGTTCGATCCAGTCACGCTTGCCCCAGCCACGGTTGCAGGCACGTTCGAAAATCTCCAGCGCTTCCTCCTTCAAGCCCGACTTAGTCCTCAAGCAAACCGCGTAGAGAAGCGCACTCATGTCATCGGGACGCAGTTCCAGCGATCGGCGCGACCATTCCATTGCTCGTTCCAGCTCGCCTTCTTCGTAAAGCGCGACCGAGCCGAGCGCGAGCACGCGGCCGTCGAGGGGATTCAAGGCCAGGATGCGCTCGGCTCGCGAAATTCCCTCTCGATTGGCTGAACTCGCTTCCTCGATTCGGCCGAGCATGCGAAGCGACTGCGAGAGCAGTACAGAACTCTGAAAATCCTCTCGCCGAACCTCGGAAGCCTTGCGAAACAGATCAGCAGAATTCTCCATTTCACCGCGGGAGAAAGCCGCTCGGCCATGATAATAATAGGCGTCGAACAAATTGGGGTTAATACGGGCCGCCGCTTCGAAATGTGTCTGCGCTTCCTGGTAACGTCGATGCAAAGATAACGCGCATCCTCTGGCGACATGTGCGTCAGCCATATCCGGTGCTAATTCCATAGCCCATTGACTCGCCCGATCGGCGTATTGCAGATCCTCATCGCGCGCCCCCCACCATTCGAATAGCAGCGCGTGCACGGTGGCCAGACCGGCCCAAGCGGGCGCGTACTCCGCATCCAGCGCAATGGCCCGTTCGAACAGCTGCCTGCTCTCATCCATATCGGGCTGCTGCATCCTGTGAAGGCGCTGGCGGCCGCGAAGGAAATACTCATACGGTTCGGCGCTCGTCTGCGGGCGCCGAACGGCGCGTCGTTCGCTCTGGGAAAGAGAACCGCCCCGCAGGGTGGTTGCGACCGCATCGGCGATCTCGTCCTGAACGCCTCGAGGCCACCAGATGCATCGTCACCAACGTTCGACACTTCGGCGACGAATAGGTACCCGCTGCGGTGCCGAGTCTGGATGTACAAGGGGTGCTTCGCATCGTCGCCTAACGCCTTACGCAATTCTTGAATGCACGGCCGAGTACGGCGGCGGCCTTGCGCGTGAGCTTGATCTCATCCTTGCCTGCCATAGTCGCGCCGTCGACGGCTCAAAACGAAACGATCCAAAGCAAAGATAATCACGCATCCAAACGTATATCCCATCGGCTTGGTCAGAATAATCCCGGAGAAATCCCGGCGTTCGCCCGGAACTAAACCTCGCCGCCAAGCCTACACTTCTGGCACCACGGCGACGGCCTCAAAAATCTACTTATTTCGGTCCACACACGGCCGAGGCACCCAACCAGTCCCATCTGTACAGCCAGGCCATCAAAGATGGCTCGACCATTTATTCAAATTGGAGCAAATCAATGACTGAATTTGATCGTGTTAAGTACTTGAAGATCGTTTTGGTGGCAGCGGGGCTCGTGTTCATTTTTGGAATCTATCCGCTTAGCATCGTGTGGCCGTCTGGTTGGTCTTGGCATGCGGGCCAGTCGATGTATCTTCAGATGATCCTCGGGATATATGCGACGCTCGGCGTGTTTCTGCTTCTCGCTTCGCGAGATCCCCTCGCTCACCGCAGCCTCATAGCGTTTACCGTTTGGTCAAGCCTCGTGCACGGAGGAATCATGGCTGCACAGTCCGTAGTTTACCCGGAACACCTAGGACACCTTTGGGGTGACGTACCGGCGCTCTTGATCGTCGCAGCAATTCTGGCCTGGCTGACGCCACGCTCAGGTGCGAAAAGTCCCGAACGCTGGCGAACGTCTCCGGAATAGTGGGCCCGCTCGGACTCGAACCGAGGACCAAGGGATTCACTTCTGCCCCACCGTTTCCGGAGGGAGTGGACTATCTCTTCACCCCAGTGGGGTGCGGGACGCTCTAGCCTGTCATTAAGCGCGGCTTATACGCGCTCAGGTAGTCTCTGCACCTTCCGGCGGTGTACCGCCGGCTTGGCTCAGGGTTGCCATCAGCTTCGAAAGCTGGTCAGGTTCCCCTGAATTCATCCCGTCCACTTCGCACCTTGCGATGCGAAGGCACCATTTATTGATGAGTCCCCTGCTCTAACCAACTGAGCTACAGGCCCGACGGCGCGCATCTTAGCACCGCCTTCGCGCCCCCGCAGGTCCTATGGGTTATCGTAGCCGCCCGAAGTGAAAACACCCCGACTACCCGATTTACCCATTAAAGAGGCCCTGCCGGCGCTCAATCACGCATTGATTGCACGCCCCGCGGTGCTCCTCGAGGCTCCGCCGGGCGCGGGTAAAAGCACGCTCGTGCCAATCGCGCTCTTACAAGCTGCCTGGCTCAAAGGTCAGAAGATCTTAATGCTCGAACCGCGCCGCATCGCTGCGCGTGCTGTGGCCATGCGGATGGCGGCGCTACTCGGCGAACCCATCGGCCGCACGGTTGGTTTTCGCACGCGCCTGGAGACCCGCGTCGGCCGCGAGACGCGCATCGAAGTGGTCACGGAAGGCATTCTCACCCGCATGCTGCAAGAGGACTCCGCGCTCACAGGCATAGGCTGCGTGATCTTCGATGAGTTTCACGAGCGCAGCCTGAATGCCGACCTTGGACTCGCGCTCTGCATCGAGAGCCGGGACAACCTGCGGGAAGATCTGCGGCTGTTGGTAATGTCAGCGACGCTCGATTTGAAGCCCCTGGTGCGGCTGCTCGGCGATGCACCGATCGTATCGGCGCAGGGACGCAGCTTTGAAGTGACGACGCACTATGTGCCGCGGCGCAATGACGTTCATCTTGAACTGCAGGTATCACAGGTCGTGCGCGCAGCGCTACACGAACATGCGGGAGACATTCTATGCTTCTTACCTGGTGCGGCCGAAATCCGCCGCGTGCAGCGCACATTGCAGGAAGCCGATCTCGATCGCAGCGTTCGAGTCATGCCGCTCTGTGGCGAGCTTGAGGGTGCAGAGCAGGATGCGGCACTCGCGCCCGCTGCTAGCGGCGAGCGCAAAATAGTGCTGGCGACCAGCATTGCTGAAACCAGCCTCACCATTGAGGGCATCCGCGTCGTCATTGATTCAGGTATGCGGCGCTATTCGGAATTCGATCCCAACACGGGCATGAGTCGATTGGTCACGGGAAAGGTGTCGCAGGCGGCAGCGGATCAGCGTCGAGGACGCGCCGGCCGCTTGAGCGCGGGAGATTGCTACCGTGTCTGGTCGGAAGGCACGCATGCCTCCCTGAGTCCGCAGACGCCGCCGGAAATCCTACATGCAGATCTTGCGCCGCTGGCGTTGGAGCTGGCTTGCTGGGGCGCGCCGGATGCCAACAGCCTCGCCTGGCTCGATCCACCGCCCGCGGCGCCGCTCGCCCAAGCGCGTGAGTTGCTGCAGCAGCTCGAGGCCATCGAGGCCTCGGCGCGAATCACCACGCACGGCCGCCGCCTGGCTAAATTGGGGATGCATCCGCGACTTGCGCACATGCGAATTAAGTCGCAGGAACTCGGCGCCGAGCGCCTCGCCTGTGATCTCGCCGCGATCTTGAGCGAGCGCGACATCCTGCGCGCCAATGCAGGCGCCCGCGACGCCGATTTGCGGCTGCGGGTTGCAGTGCTGCGCGGCGATCAACGCGACTTGCCCGTGGGCGTCACGGTGGATGCTCGTGCCCGTTCGCATGCGCAGCGCACTTCCAGCAACTGGCAAAGGGACTTGTCGCGCGATTCGCGCGACTCGGCCGATCCGCACCAAGCCACGGGAATCCTGTTGGCGTGGGCCTATCCGGATCGCATCGCGCAGAACCGCGGCGACGGCGGCCGGTACTTGCTGGCGAATGGCCGCGGCGCTCGCTTTGGCGAAGCGCAGGCGCTCGCGAAGTCGGAATTCATCGTGGCAGCCGAGCTCGACGGCGCAGAGCGCGAGGCGCGAATATTTCTCGCCGCGCCCATCGGCCTTGACGACTTGAATACGCACTTTGCTGTGCCGATTCGTGAATCAGCGCAGATTCGCTGGGATGATCGCTTGGGAGCAGTGAGCGCCAAACGCGAGCGGCGGCTGGGAGCCCTGCTCTTGGCGTCGTCCGAGATGCGCGAACCCGATCCCGACGCTTTGCAGCAGGCAGTGCTCTTAGGACTCAAGCAGGCAGGCATCGCCGGATTGCCCTGGACCAAAGAGCTGCGTCAGTGGCGCGCGCGCGCCATGCTCATGCGCCAATACCAGATCGCCGCTCCCTCGCCTTGGCCCGATCTCAGTGACGAGGCGCTCGAACGGGACATCGAGCAGTGGGCACCGGCATGGGTCATGGGATTCACGCGGCGTGAACACTTTGCGAAGTTGGACTTAGGTCAAGCGCTGCGCTCTTTTTTGAGCCACGCCCAAGCGAACATCCTGGAACGGGAAGCGCCGACTCACTTCACCGTGCCGAGCGGATCGCGGATCCCAATTGACTATCTGGACGGCGAGAATCCGAGCTTGTCCGTGCGGCTCCAGGAATTATTCGGGTTGAACTCGACGCCGGCGGTGGCCGGCGGCAACCTGCCACTGGTGCTCAAGCTGCTGTCCCCCGCCGGCCGCCCGGTGCAGATTACCAAGGATCTGGTGAGCTTTTGGAATCGCGGGTACCACGAGGTAAAAAAGGATCTCAAGGGCCGCTACCCTAAACACTACTGGCCCGACGACCCGTATACGGCCCAAGCTACGCGCCGCGCCCGGCCGCGTTAAGATCCGCATCTTTCGTTACTCGCTCTGCCCTACTCCAAGGAAGCCTTGCATGCGCGCGATAGCCTTGATTGCAATTCTTTTGAGCTTGTCCTCGACGAGCTTTGCTGCAGCTGCAGCGCCAAGCGCTGGGGTCGCGATGGATCCGGCCGCAGCGGCGCGATTTGCGGCGCTGGCGCTCAAGTGCTTGCACGATGAATACCCCAATCACATCAGCCTGACGATGGACCGCGATGCGGATGCGCGTGCTCCGCACGATTTGACGCCCGCGTTTTACGGATGTTTCGACTGGCACTCCGATGTCCACGGGCACTGGTTGCTGGTCGGACTGCTGCGCTTGATGCCGAACGCGCCGTTTGCCGCGCGGGCGAGAAGCGAACTCGCGCGCAGCTTCACGCCGCAAAACATTGCGGGCGAGTTGAATTATCTACAGCATCCTGGCCGCGCCTCATTCGAGCGGCCCTACGGGCTTGCATGGCTGCTGCAGCTGTCCGCTGAATTGCGCGAGTGGAGTGATCCACAGGCAAAGCAATGGTCCGCAACACTTCAGCCTCTGGAAGCCGAAGCTGCCTCTCGCATCAAGAACTGGCTGCCAAAGTTGCACTATCCGATCCGGATCGGCGAGCACGACCAGACGGCGTTCTCATTTGGATTGATATGGGATTGGGCCGCGGTGGTCGCAGATAGCGACATGCGCGCGCTGCTGAACGACGCGGCGCAACGTTTCTATATAAAGGACCGCAATTGCCCTTTGAGCTATGAGCCCTCCGGCGAGGACTTTCTCTCGCCCTGCCTCGCCGAGGCGGACTTCATGCGCCGAGTCCTTGATGCCAAGGCATTCGCAGTCTGGCTGTCTGCCTTTCTGCCGGGCATTCCCCAAAGCACCGGCGGCGTCTGGCTGCAACCCGGCGTGGTGACCGACCGTTCCGATCCGAAGCTCGCCCATATTGACGGATTAAACTTGAGCCGCGCCTGGATGCTCGAAGGAATTGCGCACGGATTGCCCAAGGGCGATGGGCGAATCCCCGTGCTCCTCGCGGTCGCCGCGCAGCATCGAGACGCCGCTTTGCCGGCCGTTACCGGCGAGCATTACGAGGGCGGCCACTGGCTGGGGACATTCGCGGTCTACCTGACGAGCGCCGCCGGCCTGCGCTGATATAATCCTTGGAAACGTAGTCTGGAAGGAGTGAGCAATCATGTCGGATCATTGCGAGATGGATCGTGCCACGTTCGCTGCGATGACCGAGAGCACGCAGGCCGATTGGCAGAAAATCGCGACGGCGGCCAACGCCTTCAATGGCGAACTCGCGAATCGCGTGCTGGCTCACCTGCAGATGCTCAAAGGGGACTGCGGCGGGTTCTCCGTGGACCGGCTGGAACATTCGTTGCAAGCGGCGTCCCTGGCCTATCGCGATCGCATGGACGAGGAATACGTCGTATGCGCTTTGCTGCATGACATGGGCGATATTCTCGCTTCCACCAATCACGCCGAACTGGCCGCGACCGTGCTCAAGCCCTTCGTCTCCGAGGAGAACTGGTGGCTGCTTCAGCATCACGGCATCTTCCAGGGCTACTATTTCTTTCATCATTTGGGGCTGGATCGAAACATGCGCGAGCAGTTTCGCGGCCATCCGAATTTCGAGCGCACGGCGCTGTTCTGCGAGCGCCACGATCAAAATGCGTTCGATGCGAACTACGCCACCATGCCGCTGGAATTCTTCGTGCCCATGGTGCAGCGTGTGATGGCCCGTCCCAAGCGTTCAATCTATCTGCGCGCGGGACAGAGCGAGACTCGGGAGCTGCTGCAGGTCTAAGTTTCTGAGGCTTAGGACTTCACCGCGGCCATTTCGGCGGCATCTTGCTCCACGGCGATCACCGCGGGCGTGCGCCAGCCGCTGCGCACTCCCCAGAAATAGAAGGCCAGCGAGGTGACGGCGACGCACAGCTGATCCCAGCCGTAGCCGATATAGTCGTGGCCTTCGAACTCTTTGCTGCCCGCCCACGATAAAACCGTGATGGCAATGAGATAGGCGAGAAGCCACCATGACGCGCGCAGCTGCCGCCCAAAGTCGCGCCAATTACCCTTGGCTTGATAGTACAGGTACACGGGCAAGGGCAGAATCAACAGCAGCATGATCTGACCCGTGTGCGGCCAGCGCGCCCAGAACAACATCAGTGTGGCGAGGACGAACGCCATGGGCGCGAGCACGGGCAGGCCTGGAACGCGCAGCGGGCGATGCAAACTGGGCGCCGTGCGCCGCAGCACGATCACACTGATCGGCACCACCAGGTAGGTAATGATGGTGGCCACTGAAATAACCGCCGCGAGCTTGCCCCAGCCTCGAAAAAAGAACAGGAAAATGAAGGACACCAGCAGGTTGAACCACATCGCCGGCCGCGGAATGCCGTATTTCGGGTGCACCCTGCCCAGCACTTGGGGAACAGTGCCGCTGCGCTCCATGGCGTAGATCATGCGTGCGGTCGTGGCGGTATAGGTGCTGCCCGTGCCGCTGGGACTTACGAACGCATCCGCGTAAAGCAGCAGCGCCAGCCAATTGAGATTGAGGGCGAGGGCCAATTGCGCGAACGGCGAACTGTATTCCAGCGCCGCCCACCCCTCACCGAGATGCTCTGGAGCGACGGAGCCCAAGAAGGCCACTTGCAACATTAAGTACACGACCGTACTCAAGGCGATGGAGCCGAAAATCGCGAAGGGTACGCTGCGCCCCGGATGACGCGCCTCGCCCGCCAGGTTCACCGGACTTTGGAAGCCGTTGTAGCTGAATACTATGCCGCTGGTCGCGACGGCCGTGAGAATCGCGGCCAAGTTGCCGACATGGGGTCCGCCATGCACGCCGATCTGAAAGTTTCCCGGATGAAAGCCACTGCACATCAATGCGACGGCCGTGGCCGCGGGCACGATGAGTTTGAAGAACGTGATGGCGCTATTGGTATTCGCGAATATCTTCACGCTCCAGAAGTTCACCAAGAAATAGATCACGACCAACACGGCGGAAATCCACAGTCCCGCATGGCTCAGTTCTCCCTGCCCATTGGCGGCGTGCACGTACAAGGAATGCGCCCAGTCCCAAGGCCACGAACTCATGTACTGCACGGAGGCCTCGGCCTCCACCGGGATCACGGAAACGATGGCGATCCACGCCGCCCAGCCAGCCACGAAACCGACCAACGTACCGTGCGAATAGTGCCCGTAACGCACCGCGCCGCCGGACTCCGGAAACATGGCGCCGAGCTCTGCGTAAGTGAATGCGACGAATAAAATGACCACGGCACCGATGACCCAGGCATAGACCGCACCGGGGCCCGCCAACTGAGCGGCGCGCCACGCGCCAAACAGCCAGCCAGAGCCGATGATGGAACCCAAGCCCGTGAACATCAGCGCGATGGCGCCGACGTCGCGACGAATCGCACTTTCATTGGACATTAATGATCTCCTTGGCGGACTGTAGCGGCTTTGCACGGTCTCGCGCTACTTGCCATTGGAGAAGTCACTGCATCGCAGGCTCTTGGAACCGCTGCTGGCGCTGCTGCGCGCCGGGCTGGCGCCGCGGCAACTCGCGCTGTGTATCGCGATCGCCATCGTGGTCGGCAACATTCCGCTCCTGGGCGTCTCGACCATTCTCTGTGCCTGCATCGCGTTGATCTGCCACTTGAATATGCCGGCGATTCAACTGGTACAGGCGGCGATGGCTCCGACACAGCTGTTATTGCTCATCCCCTTCGTTCGGCTGGGCGAATGGATATCGGGGGCTCCGCGGCAGGTCCTTTCGGTCAAGGCGGGGCTTGCCCTGCTCTCGCAGGGAGTGTGGCAAACAATTGTAGTGCTGCGCGATGCCATTTTTCATGCGACGCTCGCTTGGATCTTGACCGCGCCGATCTGCATTTATCTGCTGCAGCGTCTATTGACACCTATATTCGAACGGATGGCCGCGCAGGTCCGCCGCCGGCCAATCCGCTGACGCTACTTGTTTAGCGAGGAGCCTCACGCCTATATTTGAGCCACATTGCGACAGCGCGGCAACGAGAAAATCATGCTCAACAGGGAACGAAAGCTTTTTACCGGCGTTCGGATATTTGCGATGGCCACCATCATCTCGGGTTCAATTGCGCCGGCCATAGCTGCCGCGCCGAAATCGAAATTTGCGCTGTCGAGTTCCGATCCGCAGCTCGCAATTAGCGTTCCTCTGATTTACACCGCGAAAGCCTTCGGCTGTTCGGGTGGAAACTTATCGCCGGAACTGCACTGGTCAGGAGCGCCGGCAGGAACGCAGAGCTTCGTCCTCACCCTGTTCGACCGCGACGAGCGCAGTACTCCGTCGGGATGGTGGCACTGGGTGGTCTACGACCTTCCCAAAACGACGACAAACTTGGCCCAGGGTGCCGGGGCTGAGCATAGCGGCGCACTGCCGGCAGGAACGCTGCAGGGCCGAACCGATCTGGGCGAAGATGCTTATCACGGTCCCTGCCCAGCCCAGGGCGATCCCCCGCATCGTTATGTATTCACGATCTACGCGTTGAATGTGGCAAGGCTGCCCGTACCCGCCGATTCCAGCGGCGCGATGGTCACCTCGATCGTGCAAGAGCACCTGCTGGGGAAAGCGGTATTCGTGGCGCACTACGGTCGGCCGAAGAAATAGACCGTATCAACACCTAAGCCGCAGCGTCGTCCTCACAGCCGTGCACGCAGCGATCTCTCTCGATCTGCAGCGTGGCGTGTTGGATTTGAAAGCGACGCTTAAGATCCGGCGCGAGCGCGTTCAAGAGCGCATCTTCGGCGCCCCGGTCGGGGACGACCAGGTGCGCGGTCAAGGCAGTGCTGGTGGTGGAGAGCGCCCAGATGTGTAGGTCGTGCACGTCGGTGACTCCGCGCTGATCGGCGAGGTAGGACATCACGGCCGACGAGTTCACGCTGGCGGGAACCCCATCGAGCGACAGCGTCAATGAATCCCGCAATAGCCGCCAGGTGCTGACCAAAATCACGGCGACGATCACCAAGCTGACGATGGGATCGATCAAGCTCCATCCCGACCAGATGATGAGCAAACCCGACAGCACCACGCCGGCCGATACGACGGCATCGCTGAGCATATGCAGGTAGGCGCTGCGCCGGTTGAGATCACCGTGGCTGCCGGCATGAAGCATCCAGGCACTGACCCCATTGAGGGCAATGCCGATTGCGGCGACGATCATGACGGTCCGCCCCGCCACCGGCGGCGGTGATCCGAGGCGGCTCGCCGCTTCCCACGCAATGGCCCCGCAGGCGAGCAGCAGGAGCACCGCGTTTGCCAGCGCGGCCAACACGGAAGAGCGGCCCAGGCCGTAGGTGAACTTCGCCCCCGGCGGCCGGCGGCCCAGCATCAATGCCCCCCAGGCACAGACGAGGCCCAAGACGTCGCTTAGGTTATGACCCGCATCCGCAATTAATGCCACCGAGTTCGATATAAATCCGAAACCACCCTCCACGACCACGAACACGAGATTGAGGGCCACGGCAATCCCCATGCGAAGATTGATTCCGTCGGCCGTCATCACATGCGCGTGCCCGTGCGCATGCGTATGGTCGTGCGCATACACTTGGTCGTGCTCGCGCGCATGCTCATGCTCATGCTCATGCTCATGCGGCCGCTCATGGCCATGGTCAGCATGATGCGCATGGGTTTGGTCGTGGTCGTGATGCTCTTTATGTTCCATCGGGTTCGAATTCCTTCAATGCTCGAATGTCTGCATGCGCCACAGCGCAGGAAAAAGAAAGCGCGCCCATACAACTGTAACTATTATTGTGGCGACGCCACCGATCACAATGGCGGGCACCAAACCGAACCACGCCGCCGTAGTACCCGACTCGAACTCTCCTAGTTCATTTGATGCGCCGATAAACACCGAAGTAACCGCGCTGACTCGCCCGCGAATCTCATCGGGCGTTTGCAGCTGCACGAGCAGCGAGCGAATAAACACGCTAATCATGTCCCCAATCCCCAATATGACCAACGCAACCATGGCCACCCAAAAGAAATGCGTAAGTCCCAAGACCACGGTGGCCACGCCGAATGCTGCAACGCCCGCGAACATGGTAACCCCGACATTACGCGAGACGGGCCGAAACGCCAGCCAAACCGCGGTGGCGCCCGCCCCGATGCCGGGAGCCGCCCGCAGGTAGCCAAATACATCCGGCCCGGCGTGCAGCACATCTCGTGTATAGGCAGGCAATAGTGCGGTGGCACCGCCAAACAATACCGCAAATAAGTCCAGCGAAATGGCCCCCAGTACCGTTTTACGATGCCAGACGAAGTGCAGGCCCTGTAACAGCGTAGACCAGGCCAGAACAGAGCGTGCCCCAGGCAGCCGGCGCTTCTGAATCAGGGCCACCAGGGTGATCGCCGCCAGCAACAATATCGCCGCAGTGCCATAAACCACACCCGCGCCGCTGTTTTGCCCGAACCGCGACCCGGCCAGCGCATACACGATACCACCGATGCTGGGACCCACTATAACTGCAACCTGATTGGTCGAGGAGTTGATGGCGAGTGCGTTGCGCAGTGTGGCGGTAGGCACGATGGTGGGTACGAAGGATTGCGTGGCCGGCATTTGAAAAGCCCTGGTGATGCCCAGAATCCCCAAGACCCCGAAAATCGGCAACGTGGTCTTGATGTTCATCCAGGCAAAGCCAAGCAGCAGCAAGGTGCAGACCGCATAAGCACAGTGACCGAGCATGATGATCAGCCGCCGATCAAACTGATCTGCCACATGTCCGGAGAACAACACCAGGCACAAGAACGGCAGAAACTGCGAGAGTCCGATCAGGCCGAGATCCAATAGCCGCCCGGTAATGTGATACACCTGCCAGCCCACAGCCATGATGACCATTTGCGTGGCGATGGAGGCGAAAAACCGCGAACAAAGATAGAGCGCGAAGTCGCGGTTTCGGAGAACTGCAAACCCGCCAGTCACAAATTTAAAAATCGCCCGGCGAGCGCATGCGCTGCGGATTTGCGGCAAGGTCTTGCGTGAACAGCACATTCAACAACAAGCCGCGGTGATGCTGCAATCCCTTCAGGTGCTCAGCGAATTTTTCAGGTCGGAGAAAAACGATTGGATCGCCGAACACGTAAGCGGACTTGAAATATTTTTCGACCGTCTCGACGAACTCGATCGCGCTGCTGCCTTGCTCGCGCAGCTGTTCAGGCGAGAACTCCACATAGAGATTTTTGGTCCGGGCCAGGCTCATTTGCGCCCCGCGCATGACTGCCACCTCGCTGCCCTCGGTGTCCATCACGATGAGATCGATCGCGGCCCAATCCGCGGGAATCGTTGCATCCAGCGTGTCCAAGGTTACGGTGATCTCTCCATCCGCGGGCGCGACCCGACTGTTGCCGGTGTTGATGCTGTTTTCGGTGAACTGAATTTTGCCGGCTCGATTTCCGAGTGCCGTATTGATCGCGGCCACCCCCTCGATCTCATTCAGCGCCAAATTCATGCAGAGGAGGCGAAAATTTCGCGGGCTCGGTTCGTACGCGACAATTGAACGGGTTCCGGAAATGCGCGCCAGGGGTATCAGCACGGCACCTATATGCGCGCCGGCAAATACCACCCGCGACCTGGCGTCCAGCAGTTGCTTCAACCAGCTTATTTGCGGCCAGTCGTACTCGCCATTCTCGAGCAGGAAGCGCGAGACGTTGAAGTCACCGGCATGCACGCACAGTCGGCCATTTTTCGACTCGGCGACGACTGCAATCGCATGCTCACCCAGGGACTTTGCCCGCCATCGACCGCGCAAGCGTCTCGACAGCCGCTTTAGGTAGGGATTTCTCACTCAAAAATGTCGGGAGACATACAGCGTTGCGCTCTCTATCTTGTAGAACGTTTCCGGGCGAACGCCCTGTACATCGCTGGCTAATACGTGATCCCGCGCGAGATTTTGAGCGTAGCGGAAATCCAAATTCAAATCCCAGCTCGGCAGAACATCGCGCCATTGGCCGCCGACGCCGGCATACACCGACGTCGCCGGCGTTTCGACGTTGTAGCGTGCGACGCCGCCGAACACGTTGATCGCCAACGGCCCGTCAAATCGGTGGCGATAATCGAGAGCCCGCAAACCAAGCAGCATGTGGCCGTCGACCTGGTCAATTTCCGCGCGCACGCCGAGATCATTGCTGTCGGACACGGCGCGCCGCGCGCCGACGCCGAAGTGCGGGCCATAGGCCAGTTCGGATGTCGTAATCGGGATGCCTTTTTCCAAGTCCGTGCGCACCTTGTTGGCGTTGACGCCGGCATCGACGAAGATTTGCGCACCGTGGTGATCCGTCTCCTGCACAGGAGAATCCTCATCGTCATCTACGCCCGCATTTCGGCTGTGTTCATCGCCGCCGTAGCGAACGAAGCCGGAGAATCGCGAAAAGCCGTTGCCATCGACGTCCCGTCCGCCCATGGCCTCGGCGCCGACGACGACGCCGTTCCAGGGCCGCGAATAGCGCAATGTGAAATCGTAGTAATGGTAATAGGGAAACGCGCCCGGAGTAGGCACGTAGGTGCGGTTGTCGCCGCCATAGTAGGTTTGGTTTTGCAGGGTGCGTGCCCGGGCCTCCAAATAGCCGCCAAACGCCGGCTCCCAGCCCACCCGGAGCATCTGGCTCCTCGCGCCCACGCCATCGCCGAAGTTTCGCTGGTCGGCACCCCAGTTGCCCAGGACTAAGCGGTCATTGGTCATGCCGTTCAAGAAAATGTTATGCACGTACCAGATATTCGACCATTCGGAGATCTCGTAAGTGGCGTCGAAATGGCGAAAAATGCGCGGGAAATCAATGCCGGCGGAGGTGGCCGGGCTGCCCAGCAAATAGCTGCCGCCGTCGGAATTGTCCTCCCCGGCATATTGAAAATACACCGCGAACGGTACTTTGCTCGGCACGATAAAGCGGCTGACGTAGGACGCTTGTTGATTTCCTTGGGTCTGGGACGTCCCGCTCGGTTCGAAAAAATCACGTGCCAGAAACCGAAGCGATGACGGCAGCCCGGCGCCGCCGCCGTATTGCAACTGCCTGTTGACGCCGAGCGACCAGCCGCTGAAAGGCTCAATCGAAAATTGCGCGCCGAACAGGCGCGGGCGCCCGATTTGCTCCACGCCGTTGTACAAAATTTCCGTGGACGACATCTGCGCGAGAAAGAACTCGTACTGAAATCCGAGGCGGGTCAGCGGCTCATAGTTCGACAGAGTTACCGAGGGCATCGTCGGTGCTTCGGTGCTCATGAGCGAGCTGCTGTCAGTCATGGGCGAGAGCCAATGATCGCGATAGCCGAAGTCGAGTTGCGCCCAGTTGGTGCCCACGCTCGCCATGGAGCCTGTGGGTGTCGTGCGCCCCTCGTATGCAATCCCGCCCGCGCTGATCAAGAAATAATCGGTTGGTTGCGCGTAGGCGACAACGGATAATTCGTAGTCGCTGTCCGCCGGCATGCCATGTTGATTCGGCAGGACCACACCGTCCTTCGCGTGCGCGACGGATCCTGTGGCGCTGGCGTGCGACACCGCGTAGTCGCGCGAATAACGCTCGAGGTACTTGCCTACTCTGGTGCAGAGCGGCTTGTCGACCTGACACGCCTGCGGCAATGCCAATTTCACCAGCTCGACGGAAAACGGACGCTTGAGGATCGGCTCATCGGCGAGGATCAGGACCCTTTCTATTTGCCGCTCGATTTCCGGTTCCAGGTTCATCGGCAGGTACGCTGTCACACCTCCGGCCATCGCGGCGCTCGATGCGGCCAGAAGAGTCAACAATGCCAACAGGATAAGCACGGCGGCTTTGAGCGGATGCTCTGACGGTGAAGCAGTCATAGTTCTCGCTCAACCGCCGGCGCGGAGCGATTGAATTTCGAGGCCGCTAGCGCCGTTCACCCACGTGTCCTTGTCGCGGATGATGGCTTGCGCCGGCAGCGCCGCGGTCTTAACCGTCATGCCTTGGAGTTTGCGCACCGCCGTACCAACCGCAAAGATCTCGACCAAGCTGGAGCCGAGTTCGACGATGTAGGTTTTAATTCCGACAACTTCCTCGGCACCCAGCGCCGCCGCCTCCCGGTTCACTCGATCGAATACTTGCTCACGGGCCTCGTAGATCAGGGTCGTCAAATCGCCGAGCTCGCCCCTCACCAGGCCCTGGAACGCTGCTCTGATTCCCCCGATCGCGCCGAGCGAATACACGGAAGTTGATATGAGAAGCTTGATCGGCGCGTATCCCAGCTGCGTCATGCCCCAAAGCTCCTCGCCCGTGAGGTCGCTGGAAACGGGCGAGCTGCGTGTTTCGGGCGGCAGCTGCGCATGAAATCCAGCGGTGCCAGCCATGTACATCTCATGGAACCCGGCAAAATGCAGCACGTTGGTGCGCACGCCGACCACCGCATTGGCGCCCACGGCTTTTGCATGCGTGAGCAGCCGGTCCAGCGCGTGATGCCGCGTTTCGTTGAACACATCGCTGAATTCTTTGATCTCGCCGCGTACCAGCGTCTTTAGCGTTCCGGCGATGCCGCCGACCGCGCCAACGGAATAGGCAATGTTGCCGAAAACGAATTCCTTGGGATCGTAGCCCGCGTCCATGTGGCAATACAGTTCCTGGGCATCGCCGGCGCTGGTGAACATCGCCGTGTCGGGGCCGCCCCTGACGCCCGATCCCACGAACAAGAACTCTGAATTGCCGCCGAGGCCGCGAAGTTCGGAGGTGACGCCGACGACTCCGTGGACCTGTTCGCGATCGGCTTCCGCGCGCATGCGCTTAAATGCCGCCGCCCGGCCTTCATGTATCATTTGGGTTACATCGGGAATCTCGCCGCCCACGATGCCGCGGAACGCCGAGCGTACGCCTCCGAGAAAACCCATCGACTGGATGCTGTTGCCAATCACGACACCGCTCGGGATGAGGCCCTTGAGGCGCATGCAGTAGATTTCGTTACCCGATAAACCGGTCAATTTAGGTGCGCTCTGCATGCCGTGATCGTAAGATATAGCGGGCTAACTGTCGACGTACGATGGCAAATTGCGCGGTGTCCAGCTGCTCCAGAGAATCAGTGCCAGCAGCACCACTTGGAACGGCAGCCGAACTATGAGCGCCCAACGCGGGACGTTGAACAGCTCGGCATGCTGCAGCATGTAGACATTGGCCGGGGTTACCGCGATGGTCAGCAAAAATAGTCCGACGCCGGCGGCACGCCGCGTCGCCGGTATCAAAATACCAACCGCGCCCAACAATTCGAATACGCCGCTGATCAGCACGGCGGCCCGCGGCCACGGGACAAGCGGCGGCACGATTCGCATTTCCACCTCGGTGAGCGAGAAATGAGCGACTCCGCCAAACAGAAACCAAAGGAACACCACAATTAAGCCGATGCGCTTCAATAGGTGAGTCATGGCGGGCCTATTCGACGCCACAATTTCAGGTTCGTTGTTCGCTGTCGTCATCGGGGTTCCCAGGCGAATAGTCAGGATCGGTCAGGAGACGGCGTGCCAGGCGCCGGCGCCGCCAAATTCGTTCGAGCCTCGGCGCCAGGCCCGCCCACTCGGGCCGCAGCCAGGCCGGATTCTGCGGCTCATCGCCGAGCGTTGAGAAAACCAGAGTGCGCGCCTCCTTCGCCGCATCGACGACGATCGCAGGTACGTCGCGCCACAAGCTGACCGCATCGATGCCGCGATCGAGGCCGCTCTGCAGCGCCATCTCGACCCGAGCCAGCGCTGCGCTCCATGCCGGCATGCTCGCGCTCTCATCCGACGTCGCACCTACAAGCATCTGCAGCAGCGCGCGAGCGGCTTGCGGCGGGCTGGTGACCGCCTCGCTTGAATCTTGACCCAGAGCAATCGCGCCGATCGCGATCGCCTGCAGTTCGAAGGCAGCGCGAACCTCCGCTAGCAGGATCTGCAGCGCCGCGGGAATGTCGAGCGGCCGAATGTCGGCGCGATCCGCGATTGGCGCGGCATTTGTCGGTGATTGCGGGCCCTGTTCCGCGGCCGGCGCCGGTGGCGTACGGGCCGCCGCGGTGGCGGATGCCGTCATCTTGGTAACGTCCATTGGAGAGGACAACGCTACTGCGCCGGCGCGTGGCGATTGACGAGGGCCACCATCCGATCCGTTGCCGCGTGGAATAAATCCAGTCCGAGATCCGGCAAATCGACATAGGTGGCACTCGCCTTCAGCAGCGGCTTGACGCGCAGGGTCTGTTCGATGATCTCGTCATGCGGTGCGAACACTGTCAGGGGCGATTTCAAGCCTTTCAGTTTTTTGTCGACGGCGTAGCCGCAGGCCGCGCGAAATGCCGCGCCCGGATTTGCCGCGAGCACATGCTCGATGAACCGATGATGGGCGTCGCCAAGATCATATGGCGGGTGGCGCAGCGCAAGACCGCCGCGCCACGCTCCGAGCACATGGCCACCCTCCGTGGCTGGATGCAACGGCTGCTCACTGTATTTTTCCAGCTGGCGTTGCTGCTCCTCTGCGGTAAAGAGCGGCACACCGACCAGGATCACGCGCCGCACTTGCGAGCCCAGTTGGTGCGCGACCTCGATCGCCTCGATGGAGCCGGTGTGTACGCCAAGCAAGTCGATTTGACCCTGCATGCCGGCAGCCTTGAGGCCATCCACCGTCGCCTGCGCGTATTGTTCCAAGGACAACGCCCACGGCGGCGCATCGGAAAAGCCGTAGCCCAATCGATCGGGCGCGTGCGTGGGTCTTTCCAGTTTTTCTTGAAACGCCTCCCACATCGCGCCCGAACGCGGCGACATATGCAGCAGCACGAGCGGCACACCTTTGCCGTCATGGCTGCGCAAATGCAGCTGGCCAAATCGCGTCGGATAAATGCGGCGAATCATCGGGATTTGGTACTAGTGAGCATCCAAGAATGCTTCTATCACGGGAGCGACTGCTTCGGGACGCTCAATGTGCAGCATGTGCCCGGCGCCGGCGATGCTGACTATGTGGGCATTGGGGTTGGCGGCGCGCAATGCCTCCATGGTGCCGTCAGCGCCCAGGCGCGTGAGGTAATCCGATTCTTCTCCTAGCACCATGAGGAGGGGAGCGCGGATCTCGCGCCAGGTCGCCTCCGCATCCTCGCGCTTGTAAAGAATGGGATTGACCCAGTGATGACGCGGATCGGCCGCCAGGCGCACGCGGTCATTTTCGTCAGGAACGCCCCAAACGCGCGCCACGAAGGCCGCAGCGGCCGGAGAAAATCTCTGATAGCGAAATTGTATGACAGCGGCCAGTTGCTCGAAGGAGTTGTAGGTCTTTTCCGTCGTTGCGTTTTTAATTTGGTCCAGCCATATTCGCATCCGCTTGGGCGCATCTTGCGGTGAGGTGCGCGGCAACCCCAGCCCTTCGAGATTGATGACGCAGCGCACGCGCTCGGGTCGAAGCCCCGCATAAAGATTCGCGATATTGCCGCCCATGCTGTGACCGACGATGCGCGCCGGCGCGGCCGGCGATATCTCGTCCATCAACGCATCGAGGTCGCCCAAATAATCGGGGAAGCCATAGCCTTCTTGCGGCCACTCGCTGCGCCCAAAGCCGCGCCAGTCGGGCGCAATGATGGGCCAATCATTCCTTAACGCATCGACGATGAACTGAAAAGTTTCACCCGCATCCAGCCATCCGTGCAGCAAGAATACCGCCGGCCGCAGCGCCGAGGGTTCCGGCCCCCAGCGCGTTAGATGCATCTTGAGACCACGAATCCGCAGTGTCTCGTGCCGCGGCTGCCGCAGCGCTTGATACGCCGTTACGCTATCCAATCAGTGATCAACGCGCCAATCTGTTTTTGCGGCGGATTCTGGTTGCCATCGTTGGGTTTGGCTCCGCCCGCTCCGCCGGGTTTGGTGCCGGCGGGCGGCGGCGGTGGGGGCGGCGGATTCTTGTGTTCGTTACCTTTTGGCATGATCCATCTCCTTGTTGCCGTCGGGGCTGTGCTTTCATACACGCAATGAGCACCCCGCCGCAAGAGCGGCCAGTTTGCAGACCAGACGCATCGAGGTGCATGCTGCAAAAATGATGGGAGATCGTATAGGGCCGTATCGGGTGCTGCGCAGCCTGGGTTGCGGCGGGATGGGCGAGGTTTACCTTGCCGAGCGCGCGGATGCGCAGTTTGAGCAGCAGGTTGCCATCAAGGTTGTGCATGGCGGCGCGCTTGCAGTTGACATGCACTCGCGGCTCAAGCTGGAACGACAAATACTGGCGCAGCTCGATCACCCGAATATCGCTCATCTCCTTGACGGAGGCGAGCTGCCCGACGGCAGCGCATACATCGTCATGGAATACGTCGATGGAGTGGCCATTGATGTTTTTTGTGATTTGACTCACCTTGATATCAACGCGCGCCTGAAGCTGTTTCAGACCGTTTGCGCAGCGGTTCACTATGCCCACCAGAACCTGATCGTCCATCGCGATCTCAAACCGTCCAACATCCTGGTGACAGCCGCAGGCGTGCCGAAATTGCTCGATTTCGGCATCGCTAAATTATTGGATGAGCGGCGAGCGTCTCGCCATACGCTGGCGCTCACGCAAGCTGACATAAGGATCATGACACCGGATCACGCTAGTCCTGAACAGGTGCGGGGTCAGGCAATCACCACTTCCAGCGATGTCTACGTACTAGGCGTTTTGCTCTACAAACTGCTGTGCGGTTCCGGTCCGTTCTTTATTTCCTCTGTGCGCCTTTCGGAGA
>Ga0302326_10009223_pt1 | contig 21623 bp, 20 predicted proteins | sample Palsa_T0_3_FD_202264 | JGI IMG/M metagenome (GOLD analysis project Ga0302326, IMG submission 202264) | Peat permafrost microbial communities from Stordalen Mire near Abisko, Sweden - Palsa_T0_3 | ecosystem: Environmental > Terrestrial > Soil > Palsa > Peat permafrost | place: Sweden: Abisko... | reverse complement strand
AGAAGAATAAACGGCTTATCGGCACGACTGAAGCCGCGCCCTGATACAAAGCCATTTACGAGCCGCTGCTAGAATCGAATCTGATCATGCCGCTGAAAACTACCGCAACTTCCGCTGTCTCTTCCAACTCACCTCGCAGCGCGCCCGTTCCCATGCTCGACCTTAAGCGGCAGTACGAGAGCATCAAGGACGAGATTGCCACTGCCATCGAGCGCGTGCTGGCCTCGCAGCATTTCATTGGTGGTGCGGAGCTGGAAGGATTCGAGCGGGAGTCGGCAGAATATCTGGGCGTTCGCGCCAGCGTTGGCTGCGCTTCCGGTACGGATGCGTTGTGGCTCGCGTTGCGTGTCTGTGGAGTCGAGGAGAACACCAGCGTTATCACGTCGCCGTTCAGCTTTTTCGCGTCGGTGAGCTCCATTGTCCGTTGCGGGGCGACCCCGATTCTGGCGGACATCGATCCGGGAACGCTGAACCTCGATCCAGCCAGGGTGAAGAACGCTTTGAAGCGCGGACGCGGGCAGAATATTCGCGCCGTGATGCCGGTGCATCTGTATGGACAGTGCGCCGACATGGAGCGCTTCGGCCAGCTCGCGGAAGCGTACGAGGTCGCGATGGTTGAAGACGCGGCCCAGGCCTTGGGCGCAGCGTGGAAAGGGAAGAAGGCTGGGACACTGGGCAAGGTTGCGGGTTTCAGCTTTTATCCCACAAAAAATCTGAGCGCTTATGGCGACGCCGGCTGCGTCACCACCGACGATGAAGAGCTGGCCGCGCATGTGCGCCGGTTGGGGAACCATGGCAGCCGGCACCGCTATTATCACGAAGAGATTGGTTGGAACAGCCGGCTGGATGCCGTGCAGGCGGCCGTGCTGCGGGTCAAGCTGAGGCACATTGAAGATTGGAACCAGCGGCGGAGAATTGTCGCGTGCCGCTATCACGGTCTGCTCGCGGCCGCGGGGCTGGTGCAGGCGGAGGCGCGAAGCGTCACTCAGCAGGCTCCGATCGCACTGCTGTCGTCGCTGCCGGAGGCGCACCATATCTATCACCAGTTCGTGGTCCGCGCCTGGCGACGGAATGAGTTGCGCAGTTTCTTGAGCGAGAAAGGTATTGGCAGCGAGATCTACTACCCGGTGCCACTGCATCTGCAAGAGTGCTTTGCCTACCTTGGATACCGGGCCGGCGATCTGCCGGAGTCGGAGCGGGCCGCCAAAGAAGTGCTGGCATTGCCGATCTTCCCGGAGCTGCGCGAGGACGAGCAGCAACGGGTGGTGGCCGCGATCGCGGAGTTCTACAGCCAGTAGAACGCGATGGGCATGATCTTTAGTCGTGCCGAGGGGAGCGCGTCAGGGCCTTCAGCCCCTGCAAACAAAATCAGCAGAAGGAAGCGGCCTGGTGTACGACGAGCCCATGGTGAAGCGGGGTGTACAATTCTAGGCGAAATGGCCAAGAGAGAGCATTAGGAGGAGCTTAATGCACAAACCCCACAAAGACTTTTTTTTGTTTAACATCTTCGAGGGGCTGGAGGAGAAGCAGGATATACCCGACCCCTTTGACATAGAGGCCTTTGGTGAAAAGGTCGAATTGGCAAAGAGCGCCAACATTGATCCCGTGGCCTTCTTCGAGGGATGCCATAAGAAAGGCCTCTCGAAGAAGGACTCCCTCGCCGCCTTTGACGAGGAGATTGCCAAGATTCCACCTAAACCTTGATTTTGCTCGGGTTTCGCTGGGCTGAAGCCCAGCGCTGCCGCCGTCCCACCTTGCAGGACGTATCGGACCAACGACCGCGAAGCCCATCTTGCTACTGATGCTTTTTGTGTTTGTGGGCGGGCGGCTGATTGGGATGCTGCGCCCGGCTGGCGCCGATCTCTTTCATCCGCGCGGCCAGAGCGGCCTGATGCTGCGCCTTTTCGGCTGCCTCCTCTTCGGGAGTGAGCACGCGGCGCACAATGGGCCCGTTCAGCTTGTAGGTAGTTTCCACGATCTGCCCGGCGTCATTTTTCTTGCGAATGGTAAACGTAGGCAGGTCGCCTTCCTTGCCAAAATCCTGATGCCCAACCCGCACCGGCAGATAACCTTCCAGGTTGTGCTCGCGGTAGGCCGTCTCATATCGATGCTTGGCGCGATTGCGGGTGAAGATGCGGATCTGGTTGTAGTCCCACGCCAGCCCATCTTTGGGTTCGTTCAGCAGGACAAGGTATTGCGGCTGCGGCTTGCCATCCTCTTCCACCGTATTGAGGACGAAGTACCCCATGATCCGCTGACCCTCGGCGTACTGCGCAATGTCGAGCGGGACGTCGAGATCGACCATGCGCAGCAACACCCAGCCCGCATGTCCCGACGAGCTGCGCACTAAGTACCAGTCTTCCATGATCGGCTTGGGCGGCGAAGGCGGTTGCTCGCCCGGCTTTGGCGTCGCCGCGCCAGGAGTTGTTGCAGTCGTCGCTGCGGGCGTCCTCGGCGGTGCTGACGATTTCGGCTCGCTTGCTTTCGGAGTGGCTGCGGCTTTGGGCTGCGTTGTCGCGCCCTTCTTCTGAGGCGAGGTCGCGGATTGCGCCGGCTTTGCAGCCTTCGGCGGATTCTTCTCAGCTGTCGCGCGCCTCAGGACCTCGACCTTCTCGCCATCCTTGAGTTGGTAGAGGTGCTCGGCATCGCGCGAGGGCGTGACATGCATGTTGAGCTCGGCGCGTGTGGTTCCGTGGGCCTGCACCGGCGTGTCAGCATTGTCCTGCGCCAGCTTCTGGAAGCCGTCGAACACATCCTGCGGGATCAGGCTGCGCTCCTCGATCCAGCCTTCCTGGCCGCTGTCGCTGCGGACTCGGACGAAGCGCCGCTCCTTCTCCAGCACCTCGACGCGATCGCCGTTGTGCACAGTGCCCATCTTGTTGTACATGGTGGCCACGCGATCGCGCAGGCTGGTCTCCGCGGCGGAAACATACATGTACTCGTGATGCGTCAGGCTCTGCCGCTTGCAGGCTGCACTGAGGGCAAGCAAAAGCAACACGACCGCCAGCAGAGTTCGGTTGGGATGGAAACGAAGAGATTTCACTGCGCTACAGATCACTATAAACCAGTTGTCAGTTGCAGTCAGTTGCCAGTGGTTAGTGGGGAGTTTGCAAACCAGGTGCGTTCAAGATCTCGCAGCAGCCGTTGCCTTTCTTCCTCCCTGTTTGAATAGCGCGAAATAGGAAAAATGGCGGTGGATCAGGCGCTTGTTTCGGAACCATGCGCCCCATATTGACAATACCAGTCCAATAATGGTCCAAACGAGTGCGAGGTGCATATCCCTAGGCCGACATACGGAGGCCACAAACACGAGGAGCAGCCCCGCCGTAAGATTTGCGCACAACGCGGCCTCTGCCTGCATTTTCGGCAAGACCACCTTTGCTTGAGGGTCGGCCTCTTTGAGGAATTCATGGAGCTGCCTGTAGATACGGCCATATTGGTCGCTTGTCGATATCTGTTCCGGGGCCAGCTCTGAGCTCGAATTCTCGGAGCTACCTTTTGTAGGCAATGGGTAATAGGCGATTGCTAGATCCTTCATGATCCCCGGAATCAGGTCCTTGTACTTGCAGCTTGCTTCCGCGAATATGCGGCACCAGAATCGTTCTACTATCCAATTGCCCAAGGGCGACAAAAGCAGCCCGACCGCATAACTCAAAACCGAAAAGACGAAAACAAGGAGCACTGCTACGCCAGTCTCAATCTTGCCCTCGATGACGGTTCTATACAGTTCCGGATGGTATAGCCCAAGAAGCGCGAGCACAACGAAACCCTCCCTCCGGAACGCGCGCGATCAGGTCGTAATACACCTCGGGGATTAGCCCAGCAGCATTTATTGCGGTTTTTTCATCCATTCTCGCCTCCATAACTTTAATCGACAAGCCTTTTACACCAAGGCCCAGCGCCGTTTGGGCTGCGTCCTTCATTACCGACGCTTATATCACCTAGGCAAATTCAGTGCTATTAAAGAATGTTCGGGTCGGTGTCCCCACTTGTGACGTATCGCACTCCTCCCGTATAGTGTTCTCACTTACCGAATTCTTACGTGGGGTGAATGATGGAATTGCAAGCTTTCTTGACGGCGCTGGAGCAGCGCATTGCCCGCTACGATCTGCTGTGCCATCCGTATTACAAGGCATGGACCGCCGGACAGCTTACGCGCGACGATCTGCGCGAATATGCCGGCGATTACTACCATCATGTCGCGGCGTTTCCGGCCTACTTGAGCGCGTTGCATTCGCGCCTCGACGATGGCGAGCTGCGCCGCGCCGTGCTGCGCAACCTTTGCGGCGAGGAGATCGAGGGCCGTCCGCACAGCGAGTTGTGGCTGGACTTTGCCGAGGGCATGGGCGCCGATCGCGATGAAGTTCGCGGACGCGATCCGCTGCCCGAAGTTCGCGAGCTGATTGCCGAGTTCCGTCGCATCGCGCGCGAAGGCTCAACCGCCGAGGCCCTGGCCGCCTTCTACGCCTATGAGTCGCAGGTGCCTCGCGTCGCCAAAGCCAAGGCCGACGGCCTTGCCGAGCGCTACGGCGCCGACGCCAAGACCTGCGGCTACTTCAAGCTGCATCAGGTCGCCGACGTGGAGCACTCGCACGTTTGGCGCGAGCTGCTGAGCACGGATATCGCGTCTCATCCCGATCAAGCCGAGTCTGCCCTGAACGCCGCCGAGACCGCGGCGCAGTCGTTGTGGCACGCTCTCGATGGAATGGAAGCTCGGAGAACCGCGGCTGCGGCGTAAAGGTGAAGCACCGCTTTCTAGCGGTGCTGCCGTTTGTGTGCAGGGCTTTGTGTCAGGGCACGAAGGATGGGAATTTTGAGCCGGCTTCAGCCGGCGGCACAATCTTTTTTCTCGCCGGAGTTTGACGAACTCAGGGGCTGAAGCCCAATTGTTTACTGCCTGGTTGCGGCACGTCTGAAGACGTGCCCTGACACAAAACACTGACGATCCAAGGAATGGAGGAACGGGACACCAATTTTTGTGGCGCCCGTTTGCGCACTCTGGGCAGCTACGCCCTCTCGAAGGCGTGCTTCAGATGCAGCTCTTCCAGCGCGTGGTCCTTGGCTGCCACAAACTCTTCGCGCCGCGCCAGCAGCCCGTCGCCGGCGCGCGCGTAATCGCCCGCCAGCTCAATCATCCCGCGCGCAGCCAGGTCCTTCGCGGCGGCCACCAGCTTGTCCACCATATTCGGATCGGCCGCTCCCAGGTATTGAGCATCGCAGGGATCGGCGATCAGCACTGGCTGGCGCTCGCTGCCGCTTCCCCAGAAAACCTTGCGCGCCACGAAGTCCGCCACTTGCTCCGGCGTCGCGGTCGCAAACGTGAAGTGCTGATGACGAATGCTGTAGCAGCGGCTCGACACTGCCACCGGCTGCCGCTTGCCTGACTTCAGCAATTCCAGATCTTTGTCGTCGAGCGTCTTTCGCGCGGTATTCACCGCAACCCAGAACGCCAAATCGCCGTCGAGCGACGGCAGCGCCTCTCTGACGGTCTGCGCCAGGTTGAGCGCAAGATCGGCGTGCAGCGGACCACCATCAGCCAAGCGTAGGGTCCCGTGCAACACATACCAGTCGCTGCCGCCCGCGGAACGATGAAAGGGCCATTGCAGCTCAATGCGCACGGGCATTCCGTGCAACGTAACGCCAGTGAAAAGTTTGTCCATGTCAGCAGTTGGCAATTAGCAATTAGCATTTAGCCAAATCCGAACCGAGACCCATCGTTCAAGGCCAAGTGCTAAGTGCCAAATGCTGGCCTCAGTTGCTAATTGCTACTTTCACCATCTTCTTCCCCGCCCGCAGCGTGAACTCCGCGCCCGGTTTTACGGCGATCACAATTTCGGTCTTTAGCTCGCCATCGACCTTCACCGCATTTTGCCTTAGCTTGCGCAGGCCGTCGGTGATCGACGTGGCTAGTCCGGTGCGTGCGAGCAGCTTGTCAACGCGGACCGCCATCGGCCCGACGCCGTCATAAATTCCGCCGCCGTAGCCCGACCCATCGCCAAACTGCTCAACGGGGGCTGGCGACACGTCCTGCAGGCGGACGGTCACCACCGGCAAATCTTCGGGCGCCTCATCCTTCTGGAACATGCGCGACCAATCCTGTGCCGCCTGTTCCGCTGCCTCGCGCGAATGAAAGTCGCTGACGATGCGCTTGCCCAGTTCCTGCTTCAGCTTCATGGGATGCGCCGCGCCGCTGGCGACATTGCGCTTCATATGCTCGATGTCGGCCATGCTGACGTCGGTGACCAGTTCGTAATAACGCCACATCAGCTCATCGGAAATGGACATCCCTTTGCCGAACATCTCCTGCGGTGCCTCCGTGATCCCAATGTAATTGCCGTACGACTTCGACATCTTCTGCACGCCGTCGGTGCCTTCCAGCAGCGGCGTGGTCAACACGATCTGCGGTGGCTGGCCGTAGTGGCGTTGCAACTCGCGCCCCATCAGCAGGTTGAACTTCTGGTCGGTGCCGCCGAGCTCAACGTCGGCCTCCAGCGCGACCGAGTCATATCCCTGCGCGATGGGATACAGCAGCTCGTGCATCGCAATCGGCTTCTCTTCCATGAAGCGTTTGTGGAAGTCCTCGCGCTCCAGCATCTGCGAGACGGTAAACTTCGCCGCCAGCCGGATGAATCCCTCGAATCCGAGCCGGCTAAGCCACTCGCTGTTGAAGCGCACTTCGGTCTTCTCGCGGTCGAGGATCCTGAAGACCTGGGCCTTGTAAGTCTCGGCGTTCTCGTCGATCTGCTGTCGCGAGAGCGGCGGTCGCGTCGCCGAACGGCCCGAAGGGTCGCCGATCAGCCCCGTGAAGTCGCCGATCAGAAAGATGACCGTGTGGCCCATGTCCTGAAAGTGTTTCAGCTTGCGCATGAGCACGGTGTGACCCAGGTGCAGGTCGGGCGCGGTGGGATCGAAGCCGGCCTTCACCCGCATGGGCTTGCCCGACTGGCGCGACTTCTCCAGCCGCTCGCGCAGGTCGCTCTCGCGAATGATCTCCGCCGCGCCCTTGCGCAGGTACGCCAGTTGCTCATCAACCTCGGGGAATGAGGGCATAGCTTTTGATTATAGGAGGTTGAACAGTCAGTGGTCAGTGGCTAGTGGCCAGTAGCCAGCCAGTTTCGAGTTTCAAGTTTCGGGTTTCGAGCATGCTTTGTGAATCCTCTTTACCCGGCATGGCTCCAATCCACTGAGAGCCGGTTGAAACTGGCAACTGACCACTGACCCCTGCAATGCAGACTCGCCTCTTCTTCATCGCCGTCGCGCTCGGCCTCATCATCGCCGGGATCTGGGCCTATTATCATGATGAAAATCTGCGCAAGAACGCCACTCAGGTGAATATCGGCGACTCCAGCGAGGTAGTCCGTCAGCTACTGGGCGATCCCACCACCGAAGGCCCATGCGGCTCATTGACCCCAATTCCTACGGGCTGCACCAGCGAGTTTGTTTATCGCTACTGGTATTCCATCTTTCAGCCGCAGTATGAGGTGATCTGGCTCGACAAGTCCGGCAACGTGTTGGGCGAGCAGCACGTAAGGTCGGCGTTTTAGCTGCAGTGGATCTCAGCGTGCGACAGCGTGAAAAGCCTCGTCCATCACGGCTTTCAGCTGATCGAGCGTTTCTTCCACGGTCAGCGCGTACATCTCGCGGCCGTTGTCCTCACCCGATTCAATCGCCCACTTCAAATAGTGACCGGCAATCTGTACTGCCATGGGATCGGAGATGGTTTTTCCCGTTTGCCGGTTGTATTCCACCCATGCGACATGCGGAAGCGCTATCCATACCGGACGTTCGTCCACCAGAAACTTGATGTCGACCGCGTCGGCGTGACGCGTCGCAATGGCGACAATCAGCGCTTGATAGCGGCAATGTACTCGCTTGCCCGTCCAGCGGTCGACGGCATGGAATTCGTCATACATAGTCAAGAATGATATCCGACAGCCGAGTACAGGGGCAACGTAAGGGCTGTGCTCTTCGAGTCAAGGCCGGCCTGTCGTTATGCCCGTTCGTGGGCTTCGCCCAGCACGACCTGCACGCTCATCTTTTTTCGCCCACGATAAAAGGTCACGCTCACGGTGTCGCCGGAGCGATGCTTGTTCATGACATTCGCCATGTCCTGCTGATCGCCGATCGCATCGCTATCGATAGCCACAATGAGATCGCCGCCGATCATGATGGCCGTTGCGCCCAGGTAGGCGCGCTCGTTGCCACCTTTCAGTCCGGCACGGTCAGCCGCCCCGCCCGGGACCACGCGCACAATCAGCACGCCGTAGTCGGCCGGCAGGCCCATCTCCTGCGCCATTTCCGGCCCGATCGGCAGGGAAACGATGCCCAGCGAAGGACGCCGCACCGTGCCCAGCGTGATCAGATCGCTCAGCACCGCTTTCGCCGTGTTAATTGGGATCGCGAATCCGATGCCCGCACTCTGGTTGGAGCCGCCGGTCGCGATCATGCTGTTGATCCCGATTACCTCGCCGTGCGAGTTCAGCAGCGGACCGCCGGAATTGCCGGGGTTGATCGCCGCATCGGTCTGGATGGCTTCGTCGATCAGCGCGCCTTGAGGAGTACGGATGGGCCGCAGCGAACTGATGATCCCACGCGTCATCGTCCCCGCCAGTCCAAACGGGTTGCCGATAGCAAACACCTTCTGGCCGACCTGCAAGTTCTTGGACTCACCCAGCACCACGGGCACCAGCTCAGGCGCCTTGATCTGGACCACAGCTAGATCGTGCCCACGATCGCGCCCAATGACCGTCGCCTTATAGCTCTTCTTGTTGTGCAGCGTGACATCCACCTGGCTGGCATCTCCCACTACGTGGTAGTTGGTCAGGATGTGACCATCCTTATCGATGATGAACCCCGAGCCTTGACCCTCCTCCGGAACCGGTCCGAAGAACAGGTCGTAAGCAACCGTCCGGGTGGTGATGTTGACCACCGATGGAATCACCCGTCGATAGACCTCGATATTGTTCTGCTCTTCCGCATCGAGCTTCTCCGGGCCAGCGGCTTCGCTGATCTCGATGTGGGTCGGCCGCGAAATCATCTCGGCGACAGGATTTGTGCCCTGGTGGTGGGTGGTGACCCAGTAGAACGTGCTGGCCAAAATCGCACCCAGGATGAACGGTCGTACGAATCTCATATTTTTACGATGACTGTGTTGGATCGCTTGTTTGGCTAGGGCTTCGGATACCTCGGCACAATTTCGCACTACCACGGGTGGAGCACCGCTTCAGCGGTGCAGGTGAACTCCGGAAGGATGTCCGGCTTTAGCCGCTGAAGGCAATGCTGTGCTCAGTTTACCTCAGCGGCTTAAAGCCGGGTTCCTTTGTTGCCAATTACTGCACCGCTGAAGCCGGCTCCGCCCTATGACTGCTGTGAAAGACTTCAGGGGATCGTTTCGTCAGTCTCCGACCGCAGCCAGTACCTCTTCCATCTGTGGTTCAGGAGCGACTCGTGCACCACGGGCTGCTTGTACCGCTGGCGCCGCAACTTCTGCGAGCGGGATCTCTCTGCGACTTGCTCGTGCAGGTTTGCGCGCGACCGGTATCACCGCGTCTGGCCGCTTATGCTTTGGTCTTCTCTCCTCCGCTCCTGTTGTCGGCTCGGGATTCTTCTGCATCGCCTGAACCTTGACGCTCTTGCTGGCATTGTGCAGCTCGGCACAGCTCGTGGTAAGAAACTTTTCCAGGTTCTCCGGATCCGGCACGGCATTCACGTCGCATGTAAAGCCAAAATATGCAACGCCGTTGTAGCTGAGGATGGCGCAATTGACGCCCATCTCACCGCCGATCGGCACATAGGGATACCACGACAGCATCTTGTGGCCGACCAGATAAAGCGGCACCTGCGGCCCGGGAATATTGGTGATGATGGTGTTGCACAAACTGAGTGGCAGTTGGCTCGCGACCGGGCCTAAGGCGGCCCAGATCGCACTTGGAATGGTGGAGAACAGTCCGCCCGCGAAGCCGACCAACTCGGCGGCGCGGGACCGCTTCAGCATTTCCATCCGTTCGCGCACGAAGGCAAAGAGCTTCAGCGGATCGCGGATGTCCAACGGAATGGTCACGGGAAGAAAGGAAATCCGATTACCAAGCTCCTTGGCGTTACCGTTGCCTCGCACATTTACCGGAATCATGATCCGCGCCGAGCGCCCCTTCACGCGCACGCCGCGCAGCTGCGCGTAACGCCGTATGGTGGCTGTCATGACCGTGAGGATGACATCGTTCACGGTCCCGCCACAGTGTTGACGGATGGCCTGGATCTCCGCCATCGGGACCTCCGTCCAGCCGAACTTCTGTGGTCCGTGGCAGACCACGTTGAAGGGAAGTCTTTCCGCGGGAGTGGCGAGCTCCGGCATTACGGCCATCAGGTCGTTGACCGGCCCACTCGGATTGGCCAGCATCTCCTGTACGATGTTCAGCGCCTCAGATTGCAGCGAGAGCGCACCTTTGACCGCGGAGAAGTACGACTTCATCAGGCCGTCAAGCAGCTGCGCGCCCCGATCGCGTGCCGGCGGAGCAGGCAATGCCGGCTGCTTACGAGCCAAGGGCGGCGTCAACGGGCTTGGATCCATCAGAACATTCACGATGGCCAGGCCGGCTATCCCATCGGCCAGGCAATGATGAATGCGGACGATCAGTCCAGTGCGATTGCCCTCCAGGCCGCGAACCAGAGTCAGGTCCCACAACGGCCTCTGCCGGTCGAGGTGGGTGCTCACAATCTTCGAAGCCAGGGCCTTCAGGTCGCGCTCGGTTCCGTGTCGCAGACTCACTTGGTGGATGTGATTGCGAATGTCGAAGTTGGGATCGAACTGCCAGCTGGGCAAGCCAATGTTGAATGGCGGAAAGACAATGTGCTGCCGGTAGCGCGGAACCAACGGGAGTTTGGACTCGACAAAGTCGCGGCACGCTTTGAGCGGAATCGCTCCCTCGAAGACACTGACGCTCGCAATGCTCAACGGTTGCCCCGGGCGCTCGAGGTACAAAAACAGGGCATCTCCCCAGGAAAAAGAATTGTTTGGCTGAGACTCCGGCATGATGGCTCCCTACCGAGATGGGCGATTATGGTGCTTCGCATTCCCATGATGGCGTGGCGACGACCCTGCCCGCAGTGACAAATGACCAATTTGGGAGTGATTCCTGTTTCGGGAATCGGCCCCAGGGCCCGCTCTTGCATCACCGTAACTCGACGCCTTTTGTGAGATCGTGGAGAGGGTACGTCCCAGGAATCAGATGCCCACCCACTCTCCCGAATACGATTTCGACTTCATCATTGTCGGCTCCGGATTCGGTGGCAGCGTCACGGCCCACCGGCTCACGGAAAAGGGCTACAAGGTGGCCGTGATGGAAATGGGCCGCCGCTGGACGCTGGAAAACCTCCCCCGCACCAGCTGGTCGTTGCACCGCTGGTTCTGGCGGCCAAGTCTGGCCCTGCGCGGCTTCTTCAGCATGAGGTTTTTCCGGCATGTCACCATCTTGCACGGCTGCGCTGTTGGCGGCGGATCCATCACCTACGCCTGCACCTTGCTGCGTCCGCCCGACAAGGTTTGGGACAGCGGATCGTGGAAGGACCTGGCTGATTGGAAGTCCGAAATGCCGCAGCATTACGACACCGCGTCGCGCATGCTCGGCGTCATCGAGAACAGAATTCTTGGACCGGCCGATCGTCTCCTGCTGCGCGTTGCCGATGCGGTTGGAGTCGGCGGTACGTACTATCGCACGCACGTTGCGATTCTTCAGCCGCCCGAGGGCGAGCCAGGCGGTATGACCGTTCCCGATCCGTTTTTCGGCGGCGAGGGTCCGGAGCGCACCACCTGCATCGGTTGCGGCGGTTGCATGATGGGTTGCCGTCATGGCGCAAAGAACACTCTCGATATGAACTATCTGTATCTTGCTGAGAAACGCGGTGCGCAAGTTTTCGCCGAGACCAAAGTCGTCGACGTTCAACCGCTCGATGGCATCGCGGATGGCAACAACGGCTACGAAGTTCGTACGGTTAAGTCAACCGCATATTTCAATCGGGAGCCGCGCCGCTTCACCTGCCGCGGCGTGGTGTTTGCCGCCTCGTCGTTGGGCACCATGGAACTGCTCTTCCACCTGAAGGACAAAGGCTCGCTTCCGGCCGTCAGTAACCAGGTTGGGAAATACGTGCGTACCAACTCCGAATCGCTAATCGGTGTGCGCGTGCCGCACTCGCAAGAAGACCTGTCGAAGGGCGTCGCGATCGGGTCGGGGGTCTATATCGACGAGCACACGCACATCGAGGCTGTGCGCTATCCCGAGGGCTCGGATACCATGAGCTTACTGACGACAATCTTGACCGACGGTCGCCCTGGGCCGGGACGCGTTGCGCTATGGCTGCGAAATCTCACCATTGCACTGCTGTTGCATCCGATCCGGACGTTGCGGCTATTGCTGCCGTTTCACTGGGCGAGAGAGTGCGTGATCCTGCTCTGCATGCAAGCGCTGGAAGGCCACATCGACATGCAATGGGAGCGACACATCTTTTGGCCGTTTCGCAAATTCCTGGTGAGCCGGGGCAAGAAGGTGCCCACGTTTATTCCGGCGGCCAACGAATTCGCGGAGAAATTTGCGCGGCTCGCCGGTGGCACCGCTATGAGTATGTTGCCGGAAATTCTCTTCAACGTTCCCGGCACGGCACACTGCCTGGGAGGGGCCATCATCGCCGACTCGGCCGCCAACGGTGTCGTCGACTGTCGCAACCGTGTCTTCGGCTACAGCAACATGTATGTTTGCGACGGCTCGGTCGTCGCCGCCAATTTGGGCGTGAATCCCAGCCTCACCATTACAGCCCTCACGGAGCGCGCCATGAGCTTCATCCCGCCGGCATCAGAAACGACTTGGGATGACGCTGCTGAAGTTGCAAGGCAACGCCGATGACGTACTGCGCTCGTCGGTGTCGTGCATTTCATACGAATCGTGATCACCAGTGTGTTTGCCGCGACTTGGCTTGGAAATCCCCTGCCGGAGCTGTCTGCTCTTGCTCTCCGGTCATTGCCCCTCTATGCGACCCAGCCGCCGCTCATGGCTTTCGACGGTTATTGCCAGTTGCGCAACCGTTCCGGCGATAGTCGCCACGGTAGAAACAACCCGGTCAACCCGTTCCGTCATGGCGTCAAAACGTCCGTTCATGGCGCCAAACTGCCCCGTCATGGCGTCAAACTGCCCCGTCATGGCGTCAAACCGTTCCGTCATGGCGTCAAACCGCTCTTCGTGCCGCATCGCCATAGCGGCAAGCTGCGCCAGTTGTTCGTCAATTTTCTTGACTGCTGCCTTGCGCTGTTCGGACTCTGCCAGGATGCTGTCATGCAACCGTCCTAGCGCTGCCCAAACTTCCTCGAAATTCTCAAACGCCATGCATACCCCTTTTCGCCAGCTCCCCGTATTGTGCACCAGCTTTAACATAATTGGAAATTATCTCCGCCTGTTCGCTGGCGCGTGACGCCGCCCGCTCCGCCGTATTACCCTTCTTTGCACACCTGGAGGAGGAATGAACAAATCCTACGACGCGATCATTATCGGCACCGGACAGTCCGGCCCATTCTTAGCGATACGCCTGGCCAAGGCGGGACATAAGGTCGCCATTATCGAGCGTGGCTTGTTCGGCGGGACTTGCGTCAACACCGGCTGCATTCCCACGAAAACGCTGGTGGCCAGCGCCCGCGTGGCCTACATGGCACGCCGCGCCGCTGAGTTCGGCGTCAACACCGGCGCCGTAAACGTCGACATGAAGAAGGTGAAGGCCCGCAAAGATGCGATCCAGCGCCCGTCTCAAGAAGGTGCCGAGAAGCGTCTCCGTGAGCAGCCAAACTGCGATGTTTACAAGGGACAAGTGCGCTTCGAATCGCCGCAAGTGGTCGCCGTCGGCGACGACCGCCTCGCCTCTGACCAGATCTTCATCAATGTCGGTGGCCGCGCCAGCGTCCCTCCCATCCGCGGCCTCGATCAGGTCCCCTACCTCAATAACTCGTCGATGATGGCCGTCGATTTTTTGCCCGAGCACCTCATCGTGATCGGCGGCAGCTACATTGGTCTGGAGTTCGGCCAGATGTACCGTCGCTTCGGCAGCAACGTTACTATTCTGCAGCGCGAGTCGCACCTCATCCCTCGCGAAGACCCGGACATTTCCGACGCGATCAAGGACATCGTGGAGCGCGAGGGCATCACCGTTCGCCTCGACGCCACCTGCATCACCCTGGAGAAGCGCGGCGATCAGGTGGTCGCCGGGGTTGACTGCATGGCGAACCCGTCGCCCGTAACCGGATCGCACGTGCTGATCGCAACTGGGCGCCGTCCCAACACCGACGATCTTGGCCTCGACAAGGCTCGCGTCGCGCAGGACGAACACGGCTACATCATCGTTGACGATCAACTGCGGACTAACGTGCCGGGGATTTGGGCGCTCGGCGACTGCAACGGCCGCGGAGGTTTTACCCACACCTCCTACAACGACTTCGAGATTGTCGCTGCCAATCTCCTGGACAACGATCCTCGCCGTCTCAGCGATCGCATTCCCGCCTACAACCTGTACATCGATCCACCGCTGGGCCGGGCCGGCATGACCGAGACCGATGTGCTCAAGTCAGGCAAGAAAGCGCTCATGGGAAAGTACATGATGACGAGCGTGGGCCGCGCGATCGAGAAGAGTGAGACCCAGGGTTTCATGAAGGTGATGGTCGATGCCGAAACCAAGCAGATCCTGGGCGCGGCCATCCTGGGCGTGGGAGGCGACGAGGTCATTCATTCGCTCCTCGACATCATGTATGCCAAGGCCCCCTACACTGTGGTATCTCGCGCAATGCACATCCATCCCACAGTGTCAGAGTTGATTCCGACCATGCTCCAGGACTTGAAGCCGCTGGCATAAACGGCGAGCTAACCACAGAGGCACAGAGTTTTCTTTGCAAAAAATCCCTGTGGTGAACATCCAATAGAGGGCACGAGGGCGTAACCCCGCCGGTTCCGTTCTTCGCACAAAAGCAGAAACATTGCAGGTCTTTATCCTTAAAGCTTCTCTGCGCCTCTGTGTCTCTGTGGTGAACAAGTCCGCTCCTCAATTCTCCAGTATCATTTGGGCATGGACGTTGCCATCCAATGCCGCGGTCTGCGCAAGACCTACGACGGCAAGGTCGAAGCCGTCCGCGGCCTCGATCTGACCATCGGGACAGGTGAATGTTTTGGTCTGTTAGGGCCGAACGGGGCGGGCAAGACCACGACCATCGAAATTCTCGAAGGTCTGCTGGAGCCGACATCTGGCGAGGTCGAAGTCCTCGGCAGGACGTGGCAGTCGCACGCGCGCGAACTGCGCGAATGGCTGGGCATCTCGCTGCAGGAGACACGGCTCTCCGAGAAGCTCACGGTGCGCGAGACTCTGCAATTGTTCTCCAGCTTCTACCTTCATCCCAGCTCGGTCGATGCTGTGCTGGAGGAACTCTCGCTACAGGAGAAGGCCGACGCGTTAGTCGGCAAATTGTCAGGTGGTCAGAAGCAGCGCCTGGCTGTGGCAACCGCGCTGGTGGCCGATCCGAAGATTCTGTTTCTGGACGAGCCGACGACCGGACTTGATCCGCAAAGCCGCCGGCAGCTGTGGGACATCATTCGCCAATTCCAGCAGCGTAACGGCACGGTGTTGCTAACCACGCACTACATGGACGAGGCGGAGCGGTTGTGCGATCGTATCGCAATCATCGATCACGGCCAGATTATCGCGGCCGGAACGCCCGCCGAACTCATCGAGCGCCTCACCGGTCATCACGTGGTCGAGTTCGCGGTCTCCGGCCACAGCGCCGACAACGGAGCGGCGTGGGCCAGTCTTCCCGGAGTGCAATCGGTTCGCACCGATGACGGATTATTCTCACTGCAGGTCAACGAGCCACATGAAACCATTCCGGCGCTCCTGGCTGAAGTTCAAAAGCAACGCGCGCAATTACTCCATCTCACCACACGGCAGGCCAGTCTGGAAGACGTTTTCGTGCAACTGACTGGCCGGCATCTGAGGGAGGATTGATGGCAACCATCGAGCAACCGCCCGCGATATCGGGTCCGGAGCGAGCCGTCAGAACCAACGGCCGATGGTCCGGCTATCTGCGCCTCCTGCAAATGCGCATGCTGGAGTTGTGGCGCGAGCCCGAGGTCATCTTCTGGGTCTTCGTGTTTCCACTCCTGCTGGCGTTAGGGCTGGGCATCGCCTTTCGCGGCAAGCCACCGGACGTTACGCCCATTGCGGTGGTTGAGGGACCGAAAGCACAGCAGGTCGTCGATCTGCTGCAACGCTCGCCCGAACACGCCGGCATTCAGCCCGATGTCGTGAGCCCATCCGCCGCGCTCGATGGCTTCCGGCTTGGCAAGTACACGCTGGTCGTGACGATGGACGACTCCGGAATTCACTTCCGTTACGATCCCGCGCGGCCTGAAAGTGTGCTGGCGCGCACCCAGGTAGATGACGCCCTGCAGACCGCCGCAGGGCGCAGGAATCCCATCAACACAGTAACGCAGGCATCGAGTGAGCCGGGTGCGCGCTACATCGACTTCCTGATTCCGGGCCTGCTGGGCATGAACCTGATGAACTCCGGCATGTGGGGCATCGGCTTCGCGCTGGTGGAAATGCGCCAGCGCAAATTGCTCAAACGCTTTGTGGCCACGCCGATGCGCCGCTCCGATTTTCTGCTGGCGCTAGCCAGCAGCCGCCTGGTGCTGATGATCGTCGAAGTTGGTCTGCTGCTGCTGTTCGGCGTGCTGGTCTTCCATGTTCGTGTCGAGGGCTCCTTGCTTTCGATTCTGCTGATTGGTGCGCTCGGCGCCATCTCCTTCGGCGGCATCGGTCTGCTTACCGCCAGTCGCGCGCAGAAAATCGAAAGCGTCAGCGGGTTGATCAATGTGGTCATGATGCCGATGTGGATATTTTCGGGAGTGTTCTTCTCCTACGAGCGCTTTCCCAAGATCTTCCTGCCTGCTATCCGGGCATTGCCGCTGACTGCACTTAACGACGCTCTGCGAGCCATCATTCTACAAGGAGCCTCGCTCAACTCACAGCTTGGCAGGATCGCCATACTGGCGGTGTGGGGAGGTGTGTCATTCGTTCTGGCGCTGCGCTGGTTCCGCTGGAGCTAACCAAGGGTAGAGCAGGCCTTTAGGCCTGCGCCCCACGCGCCGCACTTGGTAGTTTGGGAGCTGAGGTCACATGACCTCAGCTCCCAAATCGCTTTTGCGCGGCTTGACACGGGCCTGAAGGCCCGCTCTACCTCCTACTTGCTACAATCGCCCGATGACTTCCTCCCGCCTGGAGCGCGTGCAACAGCAGCTGCGGCTCTACGAGCATCCGCTGGTCGAGTTCGACGCGCGTGCCAAAGGCGAAGGCGTCGAGATCATCATTCGCCCGCGCTTCTCCGATCCGCCAGTCCACACCTACTACTTTGACCTGCATCCCCGCGACCTGGACGACGCGCAATTCGAATGGACGTTGCAGCGCCAAATCTTCGATTGCCTGCACGACTACCTGGTCGAGATGTTCATCCGCACTCCTCAGCACCGCAAGGAACATCAGCAGATGGAGCGCGAGGGCAAGCTGTGACCTTGCAGGCCAACCTGGCGAAACCCGAGCCCGCCCTGCGCCAGCGCATTGCCGGCGAGATTGCTCGCAATGGGCCCATTCCTTTTTCACGTTACATGGAACTCTGCCTGTACGAACCTGAGCTTGGCTATTACTCACGAGCTCGCGAGCAGTTCGGCAAAGCTGGAGACTTCTATACCTCCAGCGACGTTCACGCAGTGTTTGGCCGCCTGTTGGCGCGCCAATTTGAAGAGATGTGGCGGGCGCTGGACTCGCCTGCGCGCATGGATCTGATCGAACTCGGGCCGGGACGCGGGCTCTTCGCGCGCGACGTGCTGGATTGGTCGGCCAAACAGTTCCCCGAGTTCTCGCGGGCGCTACACTATGCGCTGGTCGAGCAATCATCGCACCTGCGAACGAAGTTGCAGGAATGCCTCCAGGAGCACATTGCAGGCGGCAGATGTGAAATCTTCGACTCGTTGGAATCGTCGGCTTCGCGCGCCAGCGACAACATCATCATTTTTGCCAACGAATTCTTCGACGCCCTGCCGGTCGACGTCATCAACCAGCGCGGCGCTGTCCGCGTCGGCTATGAGAACGGGCGCTTTACGGAAACCTTCGTCGCGCCCTCCGCTGCTGAAAACGAATTTCTCGACCGCTACAGCGTTCGCCCCGAAGAAGGTGAGCACGTCGAAGTCTCGCTCGCGTCGCTCGGTTGGATGGAGCGCATCGCCGGCGTGTTCGAACACCCTCGCGGATTCCTGATCTTCATTGACTATGGCTACGCCCGCGAGGAGCAGCTTGCCGGGCGGCATCGCGACACCGTCATGAGCTACCGCCAACACACTGCCGGCACCTCGCCTTACGAGGCTCCGGGTGAACAGGACATCACGGCGCACGTCAACTTCACCGCGTTGCAAGCGCGCGCCGTGGAGCGCGGACTCGAACCGCTGGCGCTCCTCACGCAGTCGCAGTTCCTCATTGGCATCGGGGAGGAAACGCAATTCGCCGACGCGTTTCAAGATTGCAAGCTGCCGCAGGAGCAAACAAAGGTCGCGCTGCAGCTGAAGCACCTGATTTCGCCCAGCGGCATGGGCGAGACTTTTCAGGTGCTGCTGATGTCCCACAACGTGGCACACGAAAAGGCCGCCCACCTGGGCGGCCTCAAACTGGCACACTAGGGGTAGAGCGGCGCTTTAGCGGCGCTCTCGCCGCCGCCAAGTGAACTGCGGGAGTTGCGACGGTCATTTTGATGACCATCGCCACTCCCGCTTCTCTCAACTCGATCTTGGACGCCGGCCTAAAGGCCAGCTCTACCTCTACTACATCCCCGGCTTGTCGCCGCTGCTCTGCGGCTGATACGGCTTTTGCAGATATTTGCGCGCGGTATCGAGGGCGTTCTGTGTGTTGTCGTTGGTCTGCAGCGCTTGCCGATATTCGTTGGTCGCGCGCTCGCGCTGCCCCGTCAGATCGAAGATCATACCCAACTGAATGTGGCTCCAGACTTCCGTCCAGCGCGGTTCACCATCGCCATTCAGCGCTTCGCGATACGCGTTCGCGGCGGACTGGTAATTGTGCTGCTGGAAGAACACCTCGGCGATGCGATAGTGTGCCAGTGAGCTGTTGCGGTTTATGTCAAGTGCCTTCTGGAACTCCTTCAGGGCCTCAGTCAGGTCGCCCTGTTCGATATCCTGCTGCCCGCGCATGATCGACGTCCGCACCTGCAGGTCCTGCGAGTTCTGCAGCACCTGGTTGTTAGGATCGATGGTGATGCGGCGCGGCCTTCCGAAAGTGTCGACCGAATAAGCCGAGTTCGTTCCTTCCACTTCAATTCGCTTGCTCTCGGTCTTGCCGTCGGTGTCGATCCTCAACTCTACCGGCATGCGGAACAGGTCCATGTCTTGAGAAATTTCGCCCACGACACGGAAGCCCTTCGCCGTGCGATACACCGTATATTTGTTTTTGAACTGAGGTGCTCCAGTAGAGTCCAGCCACTGGGTGAAGAACCACGTGAGCTGCTGGCCCGAAGCCTGTTCAGCTATCTTGCGGAGATCATCCACGGTTGCGGTTTTGGCCGAATATTGCGACACAAACGTTCGCATGGTCTTGTCGAAAGGTTCCTCGCCAATGATCCAGCGCAACATCGCCAGGATCATGCCCCCCTTGTCCGTTACCAGCGACTGAAACTCCGGCGAGAAGGTGTCCAGCCTGCCAACGTCGGCCAGCGGCACCGACACATACGCCAGCGCGCCCACGGACATGTCCTTGGTCACTTCCTGAAACCCAGCCTCGCCAGCGACGTGCTCCACATACAGCGCCTCGGAATAGCGCGCCGCGCCGTCGTTCAGCCACCAATCATTCTTGTTGGCTGGACTGACCATGGTCCCGAACCACTGGTGCGCGATGGTGTTCGCCAGCAGCCGGTAATTTCCTTTTTCCGTGAAATGACGCCCCGCCAAAGCAGCGATCTCCGGCGCCCAGGCCGACGGAACGGTGTCATCAGGCAACTCAACCACATTCAACTTCTGGCCGAACGGCGGCCCGTAGAGCGTAGTGAAAAAGAAAAACTCCTTGGTCGCGGTGTCAGCGTAATTCGTGGCAGCGGCCTTATGCTCCGGCGTGGTGTACACGTTGATGTTCAGGCCGCCCTCGGTACTCTTGGTCTGCACATACTTCCCGATGAGGAGGGTCCCGGGAAAGCTCGGCCGGTCTTCATAGGTAAAGGTGAGGGTTTGCCCACCGCCAGGTGTGGCTAGCCGAGTGATCGTGTCTTTCGGCTGGCCCTTGCGCGGAGCAGCCGCGCCTTCTTCCACTTCAGGACCGGGCGCCGCGCTTTCTTTGCCACTTGCGATCACCGTATATCCGAGCGGGACGCTCACGCTGATGGTTGCGGTGAACCGGTTGGTGCCGTAGCCGGCCATAGGAAACCAGCGTCCCGCATAGAGAAGATAGGTAATCGGATCTCCAATGTAAGCAAGCTTCAGCCCCGGCACGGGGCTATCGTCGGCAGACTGGACGGCTCCTTCGTACTCAAATATCAAGGTGTCGGACGCGCCCTTGCTGAGCGTACTGGGAAGCGAGATACGAACTGTGGAATCCGAGCTGACCCGCTCGACCGGCATCGACTGGCCGTTGATATCGATCACGCGCGTCGGCCGCAGCGCGTTGTGCAACTCGAATATCGCGATGTTGATGTCTTCCAGGGCGGTGAACTTGACGCGGGCCTGGGCCTTGAGCTGGTGCGTTTGCGGCGTCACGACGACGTGGATGATGTAGTCGTCGACCTGGATGCGGGGCTTTTCCGCCGCGAAGCAGGTGGAAACGAAGATCAACACACCAAGTACTAGAACGCGTCCCGGGGACCTTGCCGCATTACGCATTGGGGAGAGAACTCCTCTGTTGATCACTATAAACGATGGAAAATCCGCGTGGAAAGCTACGCCCCCGCATCCTGCCAGTTTCGGGAAATAGCTTTCACCACGGAGACACGGAGTTCACGGAGCATTTTCTTATCATTATCTCCGTGCTCTCCCCGCCGAAGCCTGCCCTGATCGGAGCCGAAGGGTGGTGAACCTGAGGCCTCAAATCAGCCCGGCTGTCCTATCAACGAGAGTACGGCCTGTGCCGCCCGATCGGATGCGTTCTCTCCCGAATCACCGGGCTCCAGGCGCCGCCGCACCCCAAGAAAGTCTTCCATCATTGTCTGGCGCGCTGGTCCATCTGGAATGATGCGGCGAAGCTCGTCGCAGACACGTTGTGGCGTCAAATCCGTCTGGACCAGCTCGGCCACAACATCCCGCTCCGCAATCAGGTTCACCATCGCAAAACGGTCCACCTTTACTAGACGGCGGCCCAGCCGCCAGGTGAGCGACGCGACGCCGTAAACCATCGTGAACGGCGTGCCAATCAGCGCCGCCTCCAGTGTCGATGTACCGCTGGCGACGACCGCCGCGCGCGCATGCAGCAAGGTTGCTCGGGCATCCCGGGTGAAAGCTATGGGGGGGCCCTTGTAGTCGCGCAGGAACGAAGCCATCCAGGCTGCATCCAGAGTTGAAGCGACA
>Ga0302326_10009222_pt1 | contig 21628 bp, 17 predicted proteins | sample Palsa_T0_3_FD_202264 | JGI IMG/M metagenome (GOLD analysis project Ga0302326, IMG submission 202264) | Peat permafrost microbial communities from Stordalen Mire near Abisko, Sweden - Palsa_T0_3 | ecosystem: Environmental > Terrestrial > Soil > Palsa > Peat permafrost | place: Sweden: Abisko... | reverse complement strand
GTGAGGAACGCCTGCCGTGGTGCTGAGATCGTTCAAGGTAAGTACCGAGTTGGGGGCCAGGTAAAGCGTCGAAGCGTTTTCGAGCTCAATTTCAGCGCGGCCCTCGCCGGTGACGAGACTGTAGCCCTCTTCGAGGGGAAGATCGGACACCGCCTGCTCCCATACAACGTCTTTGTGGTGGCCTTCCTGGCCGCCACGCTCCACGCGGACATCGCCTTCCACGTAGCTGACGCGGGCAATCTGCGGATAGACGGTGTCTGTGTGATGTTCTCCCATGATGAAGAGCGCGCCTTGTTTCAGTTTTTCAGAGGAGCCGCCGTTGAGAATCTCGTCGATTTCTTTCAGCGCGCTCTTCTCGTCATGCTGCATCAGCGAGGCAAGTGCCAACAGCTTCAGATCGTCGCTCAGCTCGGCATTGGGCTGAACGGGCTGGCCATTTTTGGCGTGAATCTCGATCTCTAATGCGCCGCAATCTTCAATCCAGTTGCTGCCCGGATGATCGCGTCGCAGTGCGCCGCAGGTCTCGAGGGCAGTCCCACTCTGGCCCAGCTTGTTCTCTGCGTAGGCCTTCCAGTAAAGGGCGCCGTCGGCATGCGTGCTGCCTTGCGCCGCAATGCGGGAGAAGATTGTGATCGCGTCGGACCAGTGGCCGCTGTTGATGGAGCGCGTGCCATCGGCATAGGCGTTGTCGTCGGCAGCGTAGCCCACCAGAGGGAGTGCCGCCAGTTCGATCGGGTCGCTGGAGGACAGAAGGTTCTGCGCAACGCTGAACGCGGGTGAAGAAATGAGTGCGGCAACAAGGAAACAAAGAACCATGGCATTCGTCTTCATGCGATCCCTCCTTTGAGGTGCATGTTTGCTTCAGCCTGGTGTTTGGGAATTCTCGAACGCAAGACGCGGACTTCAAACAGAAGCCCGTCTTGATTCATCTGTGCCTGCAACCGCGCAATCGCGTCGGCATTCAATCCGCCCGGCTGATTGGCAAGATCGCTCAGCAGCTGGTTCAGGTGATCCAGGGCATTGGTTAGCGTCGGATCTCCGTTGGCCTCGGCTTCCTGGCGACATTTGCGATTGGCGGCGAGCAGGCTGCGCGCTTCGTCCCGTAAAGGAGTCGCGAGCTGCGCGTCGTCGGCATTGGCGTGTTTCAACTGAACCAGCAATCGCTCGGAGCGGTCGAGATGATCGCTCAAAACCACGACAACAACGCGTTGCTGCGCGGGCGGAGCCGGACGAGAAACAACGGCGGGCGGCGGAGTCCGATGTTCCCAAAGACGCCCTGCGTAGAAGGCAGCGGCGACCAATAGAGCGCAGGTTGCGGCAGCGGTCAAGCCGATCCACGAGGGCTGCCGGAACCAAATCTTTCGGGACCAGGGTCGCTGGCGATCTACGTAAGCTGGCAATTTGCCGGAGATGGAATTCCATACCTGCTCGCCATAGTTTTCAGGACGCGCGGGCGGTTCCAGGGCTTTCAGCTCGGCGAGATCGGCCTGCAGCGCTTCGTACTCCCCGGTGCATTCCGCGCAGGCGTCCAGGTGGCGCGCGGCATCGGGGCCGTCATCGCTCAAATAAAGTTCAATCAGTTCCTCTTGGCTCAAATGATTCATGTCCTCACCTTCAAAAGTGCGAGTCGCTGCCGCAATTTGTGAACTGCGCGATAGATGGCTTGCTTGGCCGCATTAGGAGCAATTTCGAGCGCGGCCGCAATCTCCTCCATCGAGCAATCCTCCATGTGCCGCAGGGTAAAAGCTGTTCGCTCCAGCGGCGTAAGGCTGTGCATCGCCGTTTCTCGAAATGCGCCGATTTCTCCGCTAAGCAGCAGCGCTTCGGGGTTTGGCGCTCGATCCGGCACCTGCACTGCTTCCGATTCCGTCTCAGTCCCGGTACTTGCCCGGTTGCTCGCATTGCCGCGACGGCTGACCTTGTCGAGCGCGCAGCGCACGGCGATCCGGTAGATCCAGGTGCCGAAATTCGAACGTGATTCGAAGCTTTCCAGCTTACGATAACCGCGCATGAACGCATCCTGCACCACTTCATCGGCGTCGGCCTCGTTGCCGGTGATGCGATAGGCCACTCGAAAAGCGCTGCGGCTGTGATGCGCGACCAACGCTCCGTAGGCGTCCTTGTCTCCGGAGAGAACCGCCTGGATCGTAGCGTGGTCGTTCTTGTCCATGCACCCAATTAGACAGCAGGTTTTTCGTGCTGGTTAGGGAAAGATATTTGTGCGGAAACTTCCGGTTACAGGTGCAGCAGAGTAGGCGAACTGGAATGCATTTCACATATCTGGGAAGACAAAGCCCGCTGCATGCAATGCTAGCCGTCGGGATGATGCTGACGCAGAATCTTCTGCTGGCTCACCGCGTCGCCGTCCCCGCTCTTCAGGCTGGTAAAGACCAGAGTTGAAGCGATGGTCAATCCTCCCAGGCAGCGGAAAGCGAGATGAATGCCGTGAATCATCTCCGCGGGTGCATAGGATGCACCGTCGGGAACGAAGAAGGCCGTGGTGAGTCCCGCTGTTGCCACGCCGAAGCTGATCGACATTTGTTGCATCGTGCTGGCGATGGAACTGGCGCTGCTTGAATCGTGTTCGGCGATGTCGGCATACACCAGCGTATTCATGCTGGTGTACTGGAGTGAAGTGAATCCGCCGTAGAGGAACGCAAGGAGCACGATCAACCACACAGGTGTTTGCTGGTTGATGGTAGAGAAAAGCGCGAGGAGCACGCCAATGATCACCGTGTTCGAGATGAGAGCGCCGCGATAACCGACTAGGCCGAGCAAACGACGCAACACGGCTTTGACGCTCATGGCCCCGAGTGCCTGCGGCATGATGAGAAGTCCCGATTGAATGGGGGTAAAGCCGAGCCCGGTTTGATAGAGAAGTGGCAACAGAAACGGGACGCCGCCAATGCCGAGACGTGTGAAGAAGCTGCCATTGACGGCGGCACGGAATGTGCGAATGCTGAACAGCCTGAGCTGAAGGAGCGGGAATTGGAGGCTCTTTGCGTGCAACCAATATCCGGTGAGCAGCGCAAACGAAAGCACCAACATGCCGGTGATTTCGCGGCTGCTCAAAGTGTGTTCGCCGAATACTTCAAGCACATAGGACAGAAGCGCGATACCGGAGCCGAAAAGGATGAGTCCAACGATGTCGAGCGGGTGGGTCTCTTCCTCGAAATAGTTGGGCAAATGCAGATAAACCATGATCAAGCCAACGATGCCGATGGGAATGTTCAGAAAGAAAATGACACGCCAATGGAAGTAGCCGACGATCAGTCCTCCGGCGATTGGTCCCAGCATCGGAGCAATCAGAGCAGGAATGGAAACAAAGCTCATGATGCGGATCAGATCGGATTTCGGAAATGTCCGCACCAGAGTGAGCCGTCCGACGGGCACCATCAGCGCTCCGCCCATACCTTGCAGAATGCGGAAGGCGACCAGCAGATGGATATTGCCGGAGAGTCCGCACAGGAGCGAGCCGAGCGTGAAGAGACCGATTGCAGAGGAGAAGACGCGGCGCGTTCCATAGCGGTCGGCCATCCAGCCGCTGATGGGGATGAAGACGGCCAAGCTGAGCGTATAACTGGCCAGGACAGCCTTCATGCTGAGTGGAGCGACGTGAAGAGCCTCTGACACTGCGGGAACAGCGGTGTTCAGAATGGTGGTGTCGAGCGACTCCATGAAGAACGCGACTGCGACGAGCCACGGGAGTAGACGCTTGCTTGCATCGGAAGGAGCGGGCAATAGTGCGGCATCGGCTGAAGAAGTGGGCGCGTTCATTGGGGTCGAAGAGTCGAGTGTGATTGGGCAGTTTGCGTGCGACACTCCAGATGGGCGGCCATCTCGATGTTGGATGCCGGCCGGGGAGGTCGCGCTGGGCAAGTCCTCAGATGGCCAACTGACTTGCAGTTGCAATCGTTGCCGGGCCTGTCGAATCGTCTCTTGCGTCGGCTCGATCGAGCAGCCAGTAGTTGAAGCCATCGACGATGGCCATCAGCGCGGCCTGGTTCATGTCGCTGCTCACGCCGGCGGTGATCCACGGCTCATGTCCGTCGGCATGAAAGCTGACGGTGACGCGCACGTAGGCAGCTGAGTCGTTCGCCGAAACGTCGAGTGCGGTGACACTAAAGGTGCCGAGGCGCATCTGCATGAGCGCCGGATACCATTTTTCCAGTTCGCGGCGCATGGCTTTGGTAAGCGCATCCACGGGGCCCGCGCCTTCCGCGCGCGTCGTAGTGACGGTTGCGTCCCCAATCGCGAGCGTCATGAAGGCCTGGACGAATCGATTGCCGATTTCATCCGATTCATCGAAGACGCGCCAGCTTCGGATGCTGAACCGGTTGGGCAGCGTGCCGAGAACCCGCATGGCGGCCAGTCGGAAAGAAGTCTCGCTGGCCGTGAATCCGCCGCCCTCAATCATGGCCTGGTTAGCCTCAATGAATGCCTGGGCCTGCGCGGAACTCAGCGGAACGCCGAGCGCTTCGGACAACAGCATCACGTTGGCTTTTCCGGATTGGCGATTGACGCCAATGGTCGGGTTGGCGCCGACGCGCGCCGGATCACACCACAGATAAGCGCCGGGGTTCTTGCGTTCGCTGCTGCCGTGCATGCCGGCCCAGGTGCCAAACGCACCCGTTCCCACGACGGGAGCGCCATGCGGCGGCTCGAGGCCGAACGCCGCATAGGCAGAATGCGCAAGGCTGGTGAGCCCCTTCAGTGATTCTGACGCGACGAATTCAGCTTCGCCGCGAAGCTGCATTGCTCCCACAACCGTGGTCAGGTTCACATTGCCGCAACGCTCTCCGGTGCCAAGAAGAGTGCCCTGGACCTGGATGGCGCCCGCAAGGATCGCGGCGCGCGTGTTCGCGATACCCAGGCCGCGATCGGTGTGCCCGTGAAATCCGAAGCCCGTCATTGGATATTCGCGCACCAGCTCGCCGATCACGTCCGACACTTCTTCAGGGCTCGCGCCGCCGGTTGTATCGCAAACGACGATGCGGCTGACGCCCTGGCGAACGCATTGATCGGTGAGTTGGCGGAAATAATCGAGACTGCGCTCATGCAAATCGGAATCGCAGGCGAGCCCATTTTCGCGACGGCCGCAGTGGGCGTCCATTGCGTGTTCAAAATCGACGATGACTTCGAGACCGTTGTCCTGCAAACATTCGATCGTTTCCCACGCCATGCGGAGGTTTTCTTCCGGAGTCGTTTCGAGCGACATCGTTACATCGAGCAGCCGCGATTTGACGACAACGACTGAAACGGGAACACGCCGCTTGTGGCGAACGATGAATTGAACGTCGGGCCACTCCTGGACCTTCGTGCCGTGACCGCGTGTGCGGCCAAAGAGCGCTAGCTTCATCGATCCTGTATCGACGGAGGCGAGGGCGCTTGTCAGGCCTTCAACAAATTGGTTGGCTCCCGCGAAACCGATCTCCGCAAAGTGAACGCCGAAAGCGCCCATGCGCTCCAGGAGCAGGACCGCGTTGGGCACGGAGATATCAAGATTCGGCTGCTGCAGCCCATCCCGAAGGCTGGTGTCAAACAGCTCGATGGTTCCATGTCCAGGTTCGTTCATTAATGCACATCACCGGTTGCGGAAAGGCGGTTGGGAAAATTCAAATTCGGAATGATTCGACCCTCCATGATAGCTCGAATGCAGGAATCCATGCGTCCTGCTGGTTCGCCAAGCTGAGAGGCTCGCCGATTCGCGCGTTCATCTCATCGCCCCTCATATTGCGGGCGCGATAGTGGGTTCGCGAGCCGGCACGGGCGTGGCGCCAAGTTCCTGATCCTTGTATTGCAGTTGATAGAGCTTCCAGTAGAGGCCCCGCTGCGTCAGCAGTTCCTGGTGCGAACCCATCTCACGCAGCTGGCCTTTGTGCATCACGAGAATCGATTCGGCGCGCTGCACCGTGGAAAGCCGATGCGCAATGAGCACGCTGGTGCGGCCTTCGACCAGCCGCTCGAGTGCTCCGCGAATACGCAGCTCCGTGTCGGTGTCGACGCTTGATGTCGCTTCGTCGAGGATGAGGATGCGCGGATTATAAGCCAACGCGCGTGCAAAGTTGATGAGTTGCTTCTGGCCCGTGGAAAGGGAATTGCCGCGCTCGCGTACCGGTTCGTCGAAACCTCCAGGCAAGCTATCAATGAAGTCGAGCACGTTGACGTCGCGGGCCGCGGCGCGCAGGCTTTCCTGCGTAATCGCCTCGTTGCCGAAGCGAATGTTTTCTGCGACTGTGCCGCTGAACAGGAACGGGTCCTGCAGCACGACGGCAAAGTGCTGGCGCAGTCTCGTCAGGTCCTGCGCACGCAAGTCCACGCCATCCACAAGAATCTGTCCGGCAGTCACGTCATAGAAACGCATCATCAGGCTGGTGAGAGTTGTCTTCCCTGCGCCGGTGTGGCCCACAATCGCGATGGTCTGGCCGGGCTCAACGGTGAAGGAAACGTCTTTGAGAATCCACTCGATGTCGTTGATGGCGGCAAGCGCATGACCGGGATTTGTCGACAGAACGGCACGATCGACCTCGACTTGTTGCTCCGGCCGGAGTTTCTGATAGGCGAACCACACGTGGCGAAACTCGATGCGGTTGCTGCCGTCGCCCACACGCGGGTTCGCGGGACTGACGATTTCAGCCGCCGTGTCGAGCAGCTTGAAGATGCGCTCGCAGGCTGCCATTGCGGCTTGCAGGATGTTGTATTTGTCGCTGAGGTCCTGAATCGGCCGCCAGAAGCGCTGCGAGTACATGTTGAAGCTGGCCAGCATGCCGATAGTGACTGAGCCCGAGAGCACACCGAATCCGCCTCGCCAAATCACGAGGGCAATGGCGATCGCCGAAAGCAACTCGACCGCGGGATAGTAGAGCGCATACGCGAAGATTGTGTCTTTGAACGCGATCATGTGGAGGCGATTGACGGCCTCAAAGTCGTCATAGGCGCGCTGCTCGCGGTTAAAGAGCTGCACCACGCGCATCCCGCTCACGTGCTCCTGCGTGAAGCTGTTGATGCGGGCGATCGCTGCGCGCACCCGGCGATAGCTTTCGCGGACGCTGATGCGGAAAAGGCGGGTGACAACCAGAATCAGTGGCAGGACTGAAAAGGCCAGCAGGGCAAGCCACCAGTTGATGCTGAGCATCACGACCGCCATGATCGACAGGGTGAAGAAGTCGTCGACAATGGCCAGGATGCCGCCGGTGAACATGTCGTTGATGGCATCCACATCGGAGGTGAGACGCGTAACCAGCCGCCCCACGGCGTGCGTATCGAAGAAGCCGACGTGCATCCGCTGCATGTGACGAAAGATGTCCCGGCGCAGGTCGAACATGATTTTCTGGCCGGTCCACTGCATCAGGTAGGTCTGGATGAATTCAAAAAGATAGGCGGAGATCTGCAGAGCCAGATAGATCCCGGCCAGCTGAGAAATACCCCGCATGGGGTCTGAGCTGAGATGGCGCGTTAGCCAGTCGGCGGCTCCGAAGCCGTGCGCCGCGGGAGTTGCGGCATGGCCCGAGTTTGCCCCAGACGGGAAGTAGTGGTCGATGCCCACCATGACCAGAAACGGCCCGGACACATCGCTGAGTGATTTGAGCGTGACGGCAGCAGAAGAGACAGCGGCCTGCCATTTGTACGGGAGCAGATAGCGGCCGAGGCGCCGCATAAGGCGTGAGTCGTAGACCTTCCCGACCGGATCTTCGTCGGACTTGCGCAGGTCGGGCTTGCGGGCTTCATTCGGGGCCCGGTTGGCCGGTTTTGAGTTCTTTTCTGCCTGCTCCGCCATCGGTCGCCTGAGCTTCTTTTCTATTTTACGGGCAGGACGGCGGAGTGCCCCGCGTCATGCCGATTCAGTGGCTTCGAGGACGGCTCGTCTCTTCGATTTCAATATTAGTCGCGCTTTCGCCAGTGAGGTTCCTCGGTAATTTCCCGGCAGTGATCCTCGAAACGCACGTGCGAAGGCGCCTGAGCGAGCCACAGCGCTGCAATATAATTCCGCGCAGCTTCAAAAACTGATCGGGATCGTTCCCAAGGAGTGGAGATTCGTATGTCTCTTCGTCTTAGCGTCTTGATTGTGACCGCCTTGTGCTTCTCGCCCGCGCTTAATGCCGACGCGAAAGCATCTCAAGTGGAGAATCAGCTCAAAAACCTGCGCTCGGTTCCTACGGACGAGCGGCCGGCCGCAACAATCAAGCTGGCTGGCGATGTGCGGTTGCTACCTGCCAGCGCCCAGAAGGTTGGATATGCAGACGCCCTTGCGCACCTGGTGACAGAGGGCGATGCGGGAAAAGAGGCACTGCAGGCGGTGGCCGCGACGTTGGCGGCCGCCCTCAGTGAAACGCCCATGCCGGCCAAGAACGACAAGGTTCCGATGCCATATTACGACCTGGCAAAACTAGTGCGCTATGAGCACGTGAATGCTTCAGTGGACAATCCATCATTCGCTAAGGCCGCGCAAATGCTGGTGGATAATGATGCAGCATTGGAAAAGGTCGACTTTACTCTGAAGGATTTGAAAGGCAAGAAAGTGACGCTTTCAGGGCTTCGCGGGAAGATCGTGCTGGTGAATTTCTGGGCGACCTGGTGCGGGCCGTGCCGACTGGAAATGGGGGATCTCGATGCCATCGATCGATACTTCGAACCACAAGGCCTAGTAGTCCTTTCCATCACCGACGAAGATTTGTTCAAGGTCGGGTCATTCTTTGCGGGATACAAATATCATCCGGCCGTCCTTGTAGATCCGGGTGGCGAAGTGCACAAACAGTTCCACATCACGGGAATTCCGAATACGTTTCTTTTTGGTCGCGATGGCAAACTTTTGGCGGTGGCGATTGACCAACGCACTCGCCGGCAGTTTCTGGAGATGCTATCGAAGACCGATCTCCATCAGTGACATGCTCTGTCACGTCCGGGAGCGATTGCACTAAACTCAAAACGTGGGCTTCCAGGAATTCCTAGGCAACACGGCCACCGTGACGCATCTGCGCGAGTCAGTTGCCGCGAGGCGATTTCCGCAGTCAATGATTCTCGCCGGACCGAAGGGCGCCGGCAAATACACGCTGGCGTTGATGCTGGCGCGCGCAGTGAACTGCCTGCAGCCAACAGAATCGGATGGCCTGCCCGATTTTTGCGGCCAATGCCGGAATTGCGAGCGCATCGGAGAGGCGGCGAACCTCGAGGAGCGCGTGGCCGAGGCCGTTGCGGCGCGCGACGAGATGCGCGATGCGGACAAACGCGAGACGCGCATACTTATCCAAACCCATCCCGACGTGCTGATCGTGCCGCCCGATCCGCCGCAGCTCATGATCAAGATGGGCCAGGTACGGCAGGTAATTCACGTGGCGTATTACCGGCCTCCGGTAGAAGCGAGCCGCACATTCACGATCTTTACCTCGTCGGCCTTTATGAAAGAGGCGGCCAACAGCCTGCTGAAAGTGCTGGAGGAGCCGCCAGCGCATACCTCGCTGGTCTTGCTCACTGAAAACCCGCAGGAGTTATTGCCGACGATTCGTTCCCGGGCCACGATCTACAGGTTGGGTGCGCTTCCGGCGAGCGAATTGGAGTCGATGCTCGCAGAGCGCAGGCCGGAGCTGAAGCCGCAGGAGCGCTCCCTTATTGCGCGGCTAGCGGAGGGAGCAATGGGCCGCGCGCTGAAACTCGACCTGGAGGTTTATCTCGCCAGCCGTCAGGACGCGCTGATCGTGTTGAGAACGGCGCTGAAGGAACCGGACTATTCGCAGCTTTTTCGTGTCACCGAGACGTATCGCGCCGGGGCCGACGGTCAGGAGAAAACGGTCAACTTGCTGCGCGCGCTGGGCAGCTTGGTGGAGGACTTGCTGCTGATGGTGGCGGGCACCCCGGCCCTAGTGCGGAATGTGGATATCTCTGCAGAATTAGAACGCTTGGCGCATGGACTCACCGTGGACTGGATTGACGGCGCCGCGAGGGCGCTGGCGCAAGTGGAGCAGGGAATGCGGCGTAATCTGCTTCGATCACTGTCGTTGGATGCGATGGCTGTGAGTCTGGCCGAGCGCTGAGGGCCTCCCGAGACGAAAAAAGCAACCTGTGACAATCGCCGGGCATCTTTTCGAGTAGAATCAGGCAAACTCTTTGACCGGAAGACGGTGCGACGAGCGATCCCCTGTGGCATCGCACGCATGTCTTTCCTTCTTAAGAGCTCCTGCGAAACGCGCATCCGATCCAAATCGCAGCCAGTGCAGATACAACATCATCACTGTGCTTCGCGTCTTCTGAAATTGTAGTTGTTTCGGTGTCGGGCCTCACGAAAACAAGGAGGATCGTAACCATGAACACTCATGCCGCATTGACCGGAATTGAAAACGGGCCGAAACTGCCTGCTTCGTTGCCTGCACCTCGGAATGGAAGAAAGGCACCGCTGCCATTTCACTTCACGCACCACGGCATGGAAGATGAGGGCGGACAGCGGCAGGCCGAGTTGTTTTATCTGCAGAAACAAATCCAATCGCAGACCCCGATGGTGATTGTGCTTGCCGATGGCGAGCATGTAGAGGGCTGCATCGAATGGTATGACCGCCGCACGCTGAAGGTGCGCGGGCGTGACAAAGTTCTGATTTACAAATCGGCGATTAAATACATGTATAAGCTGGGTGAGAACGGGCTGTAGCCTATCAATTCGTCTCTTCGGAATTCGCGCTTGGATCCCATCGAACCACGTCATTCTCTTAGAGGGCAGCTTTGAGAAGTCGATCGCGGATCGCGGCGCCTAGGCCATCGGCGGGCGGCACCGGACACAGAATGACCGTGCAGTCCTGGGCGTCAAGCGCGCGCAGGCCCGCATAGAGGTTCCGGGCGAGCTCCTCCGGATTCGTCCAACTGCCCCACGGAAAAATCGCGACATTCGGATCAGAGGCCGCAATCGTCGCGGCTCGGATTTCGTCGGGCAACATGAGTCCAATGCGCTCGGTCGGATGGCGCCGAGCCTTCGTGGTGAGCCGGAAGGGTAACTCGCTCAGCGAGGCCTTGATCAGGACAAGCTCTGCACGCGGCGCGTAATGCCGCAGTCCGACGCCGGGTGAGGGCAGCGCTTCGCGAGGCGCCGCTTGGAACTGGATCGGGGATTGGAAATAGTCCACAGGGCCCGCAATCTCGCGAATTTGCCGCTCTGTGATGGCACCGGGCCGGTAGATCATCATCGGATCTTGGTTTGGGTCGAGCACCGTGGATTCGACGCCGTGTTCGGTTGGGCCCGCATCCAGGACCACATCGACGCGACTGTCAAGGTCCTCGAGCACATGGGCAGCGGTAGTGGGGCTGATGTGGCCGAAAAGGTTGGCGCTGGGTGCGGCCACGGGCACGCCTGCCTGGCGAATCAGCGCGAAGGCGACGGGATGCGCAGGCATTCGAACGCCGACCAGCGGTCGACCGGCGGTGACGGCATCTGGTACGGCATTGGTTCGTGGCAACAGCAAGGTCAGCGGGCCTGGCCAGAACTTCGCCATCAGGTCCCGCGCGCGTGAAGGAATCTCCGAAACCAGATTTTGCAGCATCGGATTCTCCGCCACAGGCCCGGCGATGTGGACAATAATCGGGTCCCACGCAGGCCGCTGCTTCGCCTCGTAGATGCGAGCCACGGCGGCAGCATCAAGCGCGTTGGCGCCGAGGCCATAAACAGTTTCGGTCGGGAACGCAACCAGTCCGCCAGAGCGGAGAGTGTCAGCTGCCTGGGTGATGGCCAGCCTCGACTCTGCTTGATCGAGATGAGCGGGGTCCACAGACAGGCGAAGAGTCTTCACAGGTCTATTGTCGCTCGCCCGCTGCCGTATACTCACTTACCATGGCGATCGAGACCGAGATCAAATTCCGTGTGGACGATCTGGAGGGATTGGCGGGGCGGCTTGAAGAAGCCGGATTCCGATTGGAAACGCCGCGTGAGTTTGAAAGCAATGTGCTCTATGACACCCCCGATCGGGCGATGCGCGCACGCACGGAGATTTTGCGCATCCGGCACTATAGCGGACGCTGTGTCGTCACGCATAAGCGGCTGCCGGAAAACGGCCCGGGCGAGGACCGGCATAAGCACCGGATTGAGACCGAGACGGTGGTGGCCGATGGCGAAGTGCTGGCGGAGATATTTGAATCGATCGGGCTGGTTGCCGTGTTTCGCTACGAAAAATGGCGTTCCGAGTGGAGCGATGGAGAAGGTCATTGTGTGCTGGACGAGACGCCGATCGGCAACTTTGCCGAGCTTGAGGGTGAGGCCGTGTGGATTGACCGGGTGGCGGAACGACTCGGAGTGAATCCCGCTGAATACGTGACTCTAAGCTATGGACGACTTTTCGATTTGTGGCGCGAGGAGCAGAACTCGCCGGCACAGGATCTGACGTTTGATGCCATCGCGTCCAGCGGGCGTCGGGGCTGAGAACTGCCGCTCTATCGCATCTATGAATTACAGTTTAGGGTGAGCCGAGATTCGATTCGCCTTTCGGGCAATCGCTGCGCAAATCCGATGATCGATAAAGTAGTTTTTCCTCATGCCGATACTGTTCCCATACGGCTTGCCGGGAGGATTTAATGAAGATTGATCGGAAGACCAGTGCGCGGTTTGTGTTTCGGCGATCGGGATTGATTGCACTCGCGTTGGCATTTGTGTTTGTGTTTTCCGGCAGGGCGGCGGAAGAGCGCGCAGTCAAATCGCGTGTCGCGCCGGTTTACCCCGAGATCGCGAAGCGCATGAGGATTAGCGGTGTTGTGAAGCTTGAAGTGACAGTCGACGCGGATGGCAAGGTCACGGATGTGAAACCGGTGAGCGGCAATGGCATGCTGTCCCAGGCGGCTCAGGACGCAGTGCGCAAGTGGAGATTCGCGCCCGGTCCGGAGCAGACAATCGTGAATGTGGACCTTAATTTCGCTGCGGCCCAGTAAGCCGGTTCAGTTCCACAGGGTCTGCATTTGTCTTGCAGACCCTCTTGTGTATCTCATTTTTCGGCCCCGTGGCATTTCTTGTATTTTTTGCCGGAACCGCATGGGCAAGGGTCGTTGCGGCCCACCTTTTCCCCTGTGTGCCGCTGGGAAGGCTCGCTCGATTCGCCCGCTCCTGCACGACTCGCCACGGCAAGCTCGCGCTGTTTCTTGCGCTGAAATTCCTTCTCGAGCGCGTCGATCGTGGTCGAAGGCTGTCGGGTGGGCATCGAGATCTCCCGCGGCTGCGCGCCATTGCCATTAATGGGATATGCCGCGCTGGCCACTGGCGGCGCGGGGAGAACATCCCGGCGCGGTTCAGGCGCGGCGTTCAAAGGCTGGCCATCGGGCCCAAGGATCTGCATCCGGAAGAGGTAGCGCACCGTGTCTTCCTGGAACTTCAGCATCATGGCCTCAAACATGTCGAAGGATTCCCGCTTGTAGGCGACGAGCGGGTCTTGCTGCGCATAGCCGCGCAGGCCGATGCCCTCTTTGAGGTGGTCCATCGAGAGCAGGTGGTCCTTCCATAGCCCATCGATGACGTTGAGCATGATCATCCGCTCGTGATGGCGCATCATTTCAGAACCGAGAATCTTCTCTTTGGACTCGTAGTGTTCTTTCAGCTTTTCAAAGATGGAGTCGCCGAGTTCGTGGCGTGAGAGAACCTGCGCGTCGACGCCGGCGGTAGAAAGGCTGAGGCCGAAATGGCCCACGAGCTTCTCCTCCAGGCCTTTGATGTCCCATTGATCGGGGCGCACTTTCTCGCCCGCAAACTCGTCCAGCAGGCCGCTGAGAATTCCGCCGACGTAATCTTCCAGAATCAGCTCGCGCTGCTCGACCCCTTCTAGCAGCTGGCGACGCAAGCCGTAAACGGCCTCGCGCTGCTTGTTCATCACGTCGTCGTATTCAAGCAGGTGTTTGCGCGATTCGAAGTTCTGCGATTCAACCGCTTTCTGCGCGCCCTCGATGCGCTTGGAAATCATGCGCGACTCAATGGGCACGCCTTCTTCCATGCCTAGCCGCTCCAGCAACGTGGAGACCCATTGCTTTGCGAAGATGCGCATCAGGTCGTCTTCAAGCGAGAGATAGAATCGCGATGCGCCGGGGTCGCCCTGGCGGCCCGCGCGCCCGCGCAACTGGTTGTCGATGCGCCGCGACTCATGCCGCTCGGTGCCGAGAATGAACAACCCGCCCGCACCGATCACATCTTCGTGATCCTGTTTCGCAGCCGCGGCGTGTACCTGGTTCACTTCTGCCCACTCCGGTTCGGAGACTTCGAATTCCTGCCCCTGATAGTAGAAGCGGAGGAAACCTTTAGGCGCGGATGGATTGATGGCTCCCTCGGCAAGGCTGACGGCGCGCGCACGGCCTTTTTTCACCAGTTCCTGGCGCGTCATGAAGTCGGCGTTGCCGCCGAGAAGAATGTCGGTGCCACGGCCGGCCATGTTCGTCGAAATGGTGACCATCCCGAGTCGGCCCGCCTGCGCGACAATCTCGGCTTCGCGCTCGTGGAATTTCGCATTGAGTACGACATGTCGCACGCCTTTGCGCTGGAGAATGCCCGAGAGCAGCTCGCTTTTTTCGATCGACGTGGTGCCCACTAAGACCGGCTGCTTCTTCTCATGGAGCTCGGCGATCTCATCCGCGACGGCTTTGTACTTCTCTTTTGTGGTCCGGAAAACGACGTCGGAGTTCTCCTTACGCAACATCGGTTTGTTGGTGGGAATGACGACGATTTCGAGTTTGTAAATCTTCTCGAATTCGGCGGCCTCGGTTTCAGCCGTGCCCGTCATGCCGCTCAGCTTTTTGTAGAGGCGGAAGTAATTCTGGAAGGTGATGGTCGCAAGCGTCTGGTCTTCCTTGCGGATACTGACGCCTTCCTTGGCCTCGATCGATTGATGAAGCCCATCGCTCCAGCGGCGGCCCGGCATCAGGCGGCCGGTGAAAGTGTCGACGATAATGACCTCGCCGTCCTTCACCACATAGTCCACGTCGCGCTTGTAGAGCGCGTGGGCCTTGATGCCAGTCTCCACATAGTGCTTCAGGTCCCAGTTCTCGGCGTCAGCGATGTTGTCGATGCCGAGAGCCTTCTCGATCGTGATCCAGCCTTCGTCGGTGACGCCAATCGTCCGATGCTTTTCGTCGACGACGTAATCGCCGGAGAAATACTTTTCGCCTTCGCCGAGTTGAATGCCAAGCTCGTTTTGCCGCTTGTGATCGAGCGATTCCACCTCTTCGCCCAGTTGGAGTGTGGGAATGATCTTGCGCACGCGTGCGTATTTGTCGGTCGTCTGCTCGGTGGGACCGGAGATGATGAGCGGCGTGCGCGCTTCGTCAATCAGAATCGAATCCACTTCGTCGACGATGGCGTAATAGTGGCCGCGCTGCACGCATGCTTCGAGCTCGAACTTCATATTGTCGCGCAGGTAGTCGAAGCCGAATTCGTTGTTGGTGCCGTAGGTGATGTCGGCGGAGTAGGCGGCGCGGCGCTGGTTATCGTCGAGGTCGTGCACGATGACGCCGACGGTGAGGCCGAGGAACTCGTAAATTTTTCCCATCCACTCGGCATCGCGCTTGGCCAGGTAGTCGTTGACCGTGACCACGTGCACGCCGTGGCCGGCAAGGGCATTCAGGTAGCAGGCCAGCGTGGCGACGAGCGTCTTGCCTTCACCGGTTTTCATTTCGGCGATTTTGCCGTGGTGCAGCACCATGCCACCGATCAGCTGCACATCGAAGTGGCGCATTTGCACGGAGCGCCAGCCGGCCTCGCGGACCACGGCGAAAGCTTCGGGAAGAATCTCATCGAGCGCCGCGCGCTCGGCGCTCTTGATCTCCTCGGCATCGTTGATCCCTTCGAGCTTGGCAGCGACGCGCGCACGGAACTCGGCCGTTTTCGCGCGCAGTTCCTCGTCTGAGAGCTTTTGCGTCTCCGCTTCAAGCGCGTTGATGGTGTCAACCACGGGCAGCAGCCGCTTGATGACGCGCTCGTTGGCGGTGCCGAAAATCTTGGTGAGAATCTTATCGAAAAACACGTGAATCTCCGAATCTGAGTGTAAATGGCTGGGAGTTGCAGCGAGGAGCCAATCGGGTCGGCCTGCATGCGGTTCGCACGCATCGCTAAAGGCGCAACAAATTACACGAAGTGAGGCGGAGGACGCTGGAACGAGGCCGGAAGCAGGGGAGCCATCGGTGCTTGGCCAAGGCATCGATTGGATGCGGCAGAGAGCAGGCTCAGGGGAGAAACCAGCCCGATGAAGAAGACGGGAAGAATCGCCGTCCATGTACCGGAACCGGCATTGCGAAAGATGGAGTCGATCGGCTGCCCGGACCCACGTCGCACGAAGCGTGGAACCGCGGGGTTCGCAACAGGAGATTGACTCTTGGCCAGAAACGCCAGGACCGGGTGCGCGTAGGCTTTTGCGCTTTGCAGGCCCGCCTCAGCGCGCGAAGCTGACGCGAGTGTGATGGCGGCGATTGCCACCCATATCCACGCGCTTTTGTTTCGGGTTCCGGTCACGTTGAGCCTACCTCTCATATTGTTTCACAAAACCGTTGCTCGCAGATGTGCACGGCTATGATCGGTCCGGTCAAAGCTCGACCACGAGGGTGTCCACTGGGTCGCCGCGGCGGATTTGCCGCAGCTGGCGGTGAAGATGCTTCGCAGGTTTCTCGGGACCGCCTTCATCGTCTTCCTCGATGACTTCAACCGCCCTTGCTTTGATCGCAAAATCCATACTTGGGCGAAAGAACATGGGGATCAATTGAAGCGCAGTTCCGAGCGCGAAGGAGGAGGGGCAGAATCCCCTATTTTTCCTGCCCAGCCGCTGGTTGCGCCTGAAGATGGCACGGCGCAGGTGATAGTGAACGAGGATGGCGACAATGACGAGAAACGGAGACGCAAGCACAAAACTGCCGCAGAGATAGAGAAGTTGGAGAATCATCGGAATCCTTCCGGACCAGAGGCGAAATTTCAGTCAAGGGAATGGATAAGCGGCACACGGCAGCCAGGGCTGCGGAACGACGCCCGACATTTTCTTGAAGAACTAAGCGCGGCGGAAGGGCGGCGGACGCTGAAAGGATACGGGAAGGGCGGGAGCCTCGGGCGCACGGCCGACATACTCGAAGGCCAGCGGCGAGAGAAGCGACAGGGGTGAAATGACGCCGAGAAAGAGAAGCGGCAGAATGGCCAGCCATGCTCCGTTGTCCGCGCCGTAGGCGTGCGGGACAAGCATCAGGACGAGGGCTACACCGATTGCGATTGCCGCAATCAGGAACCAAGCGCGCCGATATCGGTTCTGAAACATTGCTGACTTGCTCTCAATCGAAGTATAGCAGCGGCAGAATTGCAACGGTTGCGGCGCCCTAAGCCTTATGGCCGGCGGTTACCAGACGCTCCGACACAGCCTCCACAATCTGTTCGTGAACCTCGTCGATGCCAAGGTTGCCTTCAATGAGGACCACGCGATCGGGCTCGCGCTTGGCGATCTCCCGGTACTTCAGCCAGACCCGCCGAAAAAAAGCATCCTTCTCCTGCTCGAAGCGGCCCTCGTCTGCGCCATTTTGCGCGATGGCGCGATCATTACGGCGGCGCGCGCGTTCAAGGCACACATCGAGAGAGGGAAGCAGAAGCAGAGTGAGATTCGGCTGGAGATTGCCGCAGATGAGGCGGTGCAACTCGAGCACGGGCACCGAGCCGACCTCGCGGCCGCCGCCCTGGTAAGCCTCAGTCGAGTCGGTAAAGCGATCGCACAGCACGATCTTGCCTGATGCGAGCGCGGGTTCAATCACCTCGGCAATGCACTGAGCGCGGTCGGCAAACATCAGCGCCATCTCGGACATGGGCGCAATGGGCGTCGAGCCGGAGTCAAGCAGCAGGGCGCGGACGCGGTCGCCGGTGGCGGTCCCGCCTGGTTGGCGCGTGACTACGGGATTCAGTCCGCGTTTCTGCATCCACGCCGCCAGGCGCTTGATCTGCGTGGTTTTGCCGGAGCCATCGAGGCCTTCGAGCGTGATGAACAGTCCGCGCGGCATGGCGAGAGTCTACCACCGCCTTTCGTAAGGAGACGGCATTGCTGCAGCTGTGCTACAAACAGATGGTTTTCGAAGTGGAACGAGTGCGGGAGACCGCGCTCAATTGGAGTAGAAGTACCGTGAATGCCTGCACCCTCCCTCGCATTGCGCTCTTGGGTTGCCTGGCTGCAGCACCGTTCGCCGCCCAACTTGCAAACGCCCAAAACCTGACGCTGGAAGGACAGACCGGCGGCCGGGATGGGTCTGAGTTTGCGGTATAAAAACCAAGAGATTTCTCCTTGCAACGTCGTTCCTGCCCGGAACCTATACCTCGGTCCGAATCCTTTTCGATCGAGAGATATGAATTTGTGCAACGGCACATGGCGAACCCAAAGTAACAACTTTCCTGGCAACTTCCTGTAGAAACCGGGGTTCGAATTGGAGTAGTCTGACCGCGCATATTGCGCATGTTCGATCAATTCAGCCCTTGTCTGCTGCGAATCAAGTCCGCAAGCAAGAGATAGCTACAAAGTATCAGGAGGTTTTTCAATGCGATTCTTCCGCTCTGCGCGTTGGATTTTGATGACGCTGCTGCTCTGTCTCGTTCCGGCATCTTCGTATGCAGGTGTCTTTATCAGTGTCGGATTTGCACCACCCGTCCTTCCCGTTTATGTGCAGCCGGTATGCCCCGAACCTGGTTTGATGTGGACTCCAGGCTATTGGGCCTACGGTCCCGACGGCTACTATTGGGTTCCCGGAGCCTGGGTGCCCGCGCCATATGAAGGCGCGCTGTGGACTCCCGGCTATTGGGGCTGGTCGGGCGGCCTTTACGTGTTTCATGGAGGCTATTGGGGTCCCCACGTTGGCTATTACGGCGGCGTGAACTATGGCTTCGGTTACATGGGCGTCGGTTTTGCGGGCGGCGCGTGGCGCGGCGGAGTGTTCGCGTATAACAGTGCGGTCATGCACGTCGGCGTTGGCGGCGGATGGGGCAGCCGCGTCTATGTCGACCGGACGATCGTTGAGCGCACCACCATCATCAACAACACCCACGTCTCTTACAATGGTGGTCCAGGCGGCATCAGCCATGCTCCCTCGCCGGAAGAGCGCACTGCCATGAACGAGCATCACCTGGCGCCAACATCGTTCCAGGCCCAGCACGCAAGTGCGGCCATGCACGACCATAATTCGTATGCCAAGGTGAACGGCGGCCATCCGCAGAATGCGGCGGTTTCCCGACCGCTCGGGGCTGAGAGCCATGGGGCGCCTTCGTTCAACAATAACCGCGGCGCGACTCCCGGGAACAACCATGTGGGAGAATCGTCCCGGCCGCTAGCGACCCGTGGCGTGTCAAGTCCGTCTTACGGATCGAGCCACCCGCCGACGCAGCAATCGCGTCCGGCTCCGCAACAGAGGAACGAATCGCGGCCTGCGGCGCAGTCTCGTCCGCAGCATGAGTCAAAGCCGAAGGGGAAGTAAAGCTCTCGGATAAATCCGAAGCCGACAGATGCGATTCCAACAAGGCCCGCGGTTCGCCGTGGGCCTTCTTGCGTCAGGCAGAAGCCGGTTCCATCCCGGCAATCTCCACTTCAATTCCGCCATAGTCGGGGTGGTCGTTCTCGCGAATGCGGTACGCAAGGTCGATGCGGCTGCCCTCGTGAAGGCCCAGTTCCGCAGCGCGGAAGGCCATATCCCAACCCACGGCGCGAATCGCGCCAAAGCTTACGCCATGGGGGGCAGAAGGATTCGAGCCTTGCGCGAGATCCAGCCGGATGTGGCGTTCTTTCATTACGCGGAGTGGAGACATCAGACGTGCATTGCGGGCCGCAAAGACAGGTTCGGGATTGCCGTGCCCCAGCGGCTCAAGCTTGCGCAGCCAACCAGCCAGTACCGGCGTGATGCGATCAAGCGGTAGCTCGGCGTGTATGTGAAGTAATCGTTCCGGCTCGCGGGCCGCCAGCTTCTCGATCGCATAACAGCGCAGACGCTGCTTCAATTCCGGCAGCCCTGCAGCGGGTAGAGCAAATCCAACCGCAAATGCGTGGCCGCCAAATCGCGTGAATAGATCGGCGCAGGACTCAATCGCTTCAAGCAGCTGAAATCCATCGACCGAGCGTCCCGAACCATGCGCCACGCCGTCTTCGACGCAAATCACAATCGCGGGTTTGGCGGTGCGCTCGACAACGCGCGAAGCGAGAATGCCAATGACGCCGCGATGCCATCCGTCGCCGTCGAGCACCAGGAGCCGCTCGGCCGCAAGCTCGGGAAGCCGTGCCTCGATCGTCTTCAGCACAAACGCTTCGGTATCTCGCCGTTCGCGATTCAGCCGTTCAAGCTTCGCAGCCAGTTCCTGCGCGCGGCCCGAATCGCGTGTTGTAAAAAGCTCGATCACCTCGGAGGCCACATCCATGCGGCCCGCCGCGTTGATCCGCGGCGCTAGGCGAAAGGCAACATCGAAGCCCGTGAGCTGCTTTGCCGTGGGGTCAAGCTGTGCCGCGGCGAAGAGCGCCCGGAGACCGACACCCATCGGCCGGCGCAGTTCGCGCAGGCCCAAGGCAGCAATCGTTCGATTCTCGCCGCGCAAGGGAACCGCATCGGCAATGGTGGCGATAGCCGCCATTTTCAGAAAGCTGGGCAGCGTCTTCTCGCGGGTGCGAATGGGGTCGTGCCGATCGAGCAGCGCCTGCGCCAGCTTGAGTGCGATGGCTGCACCACACAACGATTTTTCGGGGTAGCCGCATCCCGGCTGGTTGGGGTTGAGAATCGCCAGAGCCTGCGGCAGTACATCGTGCGCATCCGGCAAATGATGGTCGGTCACGATCAGGTCTATGCCGAGCCGTTGCGCAGTCTCCGCTTCGGCAAAGGCACGCATGCCGGTGTCAACCGTGATTACCAGTCGAACGCCCTCCGCGTAGGCCGCCTCAAGGACGCTCGATTGCATCCCATAGCCCTCGCGAATGCGATGCGGCACATGAAAACGGACGACTCCGCCAAGCATTTCAATTGCCGTCTTCAGCAGCACCACAGCCGTCGTGCCGTCCACATCGTAATCGCCGTAGAGCAGCACAGGCTCGCGACTGGCAATGGCCCGCTCCAGTCGCTCAACGGCCGCGGCCATGCCCAGCATCAGTCGCGGATCGTGCAAATGCGTGGCTTCCGGATTCAAAAACGCGAATGCTTCGTTGGGCTGCGTGATGCCGCGCGAGACCAGCAGCTCGGCGAGTACGTGCGGCAGCCTTGCTGCTTTGGCCAACGCGTCAGCTTCGTTGGGGTGGGGTGGATCGATGATCCATCGCTGGCGAGGTCCGCGGCGCGCCACATCTGCGCCGCTCGGCGGTATGCTGGCGGTGCTCACCCGCTCTACTCGTCGTCGTGATCGTGACCGTGTTCGTCAATCACGATGTCCTGAAAATTCTCGATGTCTTCGAGGAGCGACTGAAAACGTTCGTACCATTCGGTAGTTGTTTCGTGCAGAAACGCCATGCCCTGATAAACAAATCCGAGCTGTATATAACCCACCATGCCGGAATACTTGCGCAACCACTGCGCCTCCACTAACTCCGTGGCCTCTTCATCGGGGAAGTTCATCTCCCCCGCTTCTTCAATCAGCGATTCCAGTTCTTCGCGTTCCAGCACCATTTCGCTGAAGGTGATGAACGGCGCGCCGACATGTTTGGCCATCTCGACT